>Ga0114923_10000632_pt1 | contig 26697 bp, 29 predicted proteins | sample SumtaG_FD_89578 | JGI IMG/M metagenome (GOLD analysis project Ga0114923, IMG submission 89578) | Deep subsurface microbial communities from Indian Ocean to uncover new lineages of life (NeLLi) - Sumatra_00157 metaG | ecosystem: Environmental > Aquatic > Marine > Oceanic > Sediment | place: near...
CGCATCGAGCAAGCACAGGCAGTGACCGGGCTTCCCGATGCAATTGTGGTGGGCCGGGCCAAGGTCAACGGGGTTCCGGTCATTCTGGGTGTGATGGACTTCCGCTTCATCGGGGGTAGCATGGGGTCAGTGGTGGGTGAGCAGATCTGCCATGGCATGGAAACGGCCATCAAAGACGAGTGTCCGTTCATCCTCGTTTCGTCTTCGGGCGGCGCCCGCCTGCAGGAAGGTCTCTTCTCGCTGCTGCAAATGGCCAAAACTACGGCTGTGCGTGCGAAACTGTCCGATGCCGGGTTGCCGTTCTTCTCGATCATGACCTATCCCACCTCCGGCGGCGTGCAAGCCTCTATCGCCAGTTTGGGCGACGTCATCATCGCCGAGCGTGGCGCCATGATCGGTTTTGCCGGACGACGCGTCATTCAACATACAATTGCCCAGGAGTTGCCCTCCAACTACCAGACTGATGCGTTTGCCTTCGAACACGGAGCCATCGACCGGGTTGTTAAACGGGAGCACATGCGCGAGGAGCTTTCCACGCTGCTCGGTTTCTTTGCGGAGGTAGCATGAGCGACGAACGCACTCTGGATCTGCTGGAAGCGAAGATCGAGGAACTGAAGCAGCTTAATGCGATGGACGGCATCGACCTGTCCAGTGAGATTATCAAGCTCGAGAAGAAACTGGTCGAGCTGCGTACGGAACTCCATGCCAATTTGTCCGATTGGGAGCGGGTGAAGATTGCCCGCAACCCGAAGCGACCCTATGCTCTGGACTACATCCAGACGATGTTCACGGGGTTCTACGAGCTGCACGGCGATCGCATGATCGGAGACGACCGAGCCTTGCTGACAGGCCTGGCGCAGTTGAGCGGCCAAACTGTGGTGATCGTGGCTCAGCAAAAGGGCCGATCCACCGAAGAGAATACGGAACGATTCTTCGGGATGGCACGTCCGCAGGGTTATCGAAAGGGCATTCGTGCCATGAAGCTGGCCGAACGTTTCAGATTCCCAGTGATCACGTTCATCGACACGCCGGGCGCCTACCCGGGCGTGGAATCCGAGGAAACCAACATTGGCGGAGCGATTGCAGAAAGCCTGCTTACGATGTCGCAACTAAGAACTCCGATTCTCTCCGTTGTTATCGGCGAAGGCGGATCCGGCGGCGCGTTGGCAATCGGACTGGCCGACCGTGTCCTGATGCTGGAGAACGCGGTGTATTCGGTCATCACTCCTGAGGGAGCCGCTGCCATCCTCTGGAAAGAGAGGGACAAGAACAAGGAAGCCGCTGCCGCCCTCAACCTCACGGCCGCGCACCTGTCCGAATTGGGATTGATTGACGCTGTCATTCCCGAACCGTTGGGCGGCGCGCACAAGGATTTCGATCAGATAGTCGAGGCTTTGAAGGGAAGCGTGGTCGGATTCCTGAACGAGCTACGAAAGATCAAGCTTGACAAGCTGCTCGACGCGCGATTCGAGCGCTACCGCTCCATCGGCAGCTACCGCGAGCTTGGCACGTCCGAGCAGGAAGAACACTCGAAAGAGGGGATCCCCTCCGGAGATGCGCCCGTTGAAGAGGCTTCCGACGAATGAAGCGAATGCTGCACGGTGTAGGCAACCGCCTGTCACACGACGGCAGAGTTGGTTTTGTCGTTGCTCGGGCCTTGGCTGACTCAGACTGGATCGCCATCGACTGCGGTGCGGCGTTGGAGAATGTGGCCGGCATCGTGTCCCGCGAGTGACCGGACTTGCCGGCGATCGTCGATGCAGCACATACGAATAGTGCTCCGTGAGCCTTTCGCCGGCTGCAGCTCGGGCGGCCACGATTGCATGCGGGCTTCCACGCACGGGTTGCCCCTTTCGCTTTGTGGTGGTACACATCGAATCCGCTGCAAGGAAGACCATCCTGATAGGCATCGAGCCGACGGGTATGCCGTTCGACGAGGAATTGTCTCCTGTTGTGGAAGCGGTGGCTCGCGCGCTGAACGAACTCCTTCGTCGGAATGACCTGGACGAGATCCCGCAGCACGAATTCCACCTCTGAAGCTTCAGTCGGCCTGTTTTCGATTTCCCCTTGAGAGCGGCGATAATACGAGCTACTCGGGTTGAGAGCGACGCGTTTACGCGATATAAGTGGGGAGAATCTCAATGCACTACCAAGCATTCAGGTTGTTGGATGAGTCGACGGAACGGAAACCTTTGGGAGCCTTGTAAGGAGGCCTTGATGCCCTTTTGTGGCGGTGACAAGCTGTTGGCTGCCTATCGATTTGCGCAACGTGACGGCTATGCGTTCATGGCGAACAACGTGGCCGAATCGAACGTATTTCTCGGCTTGGTCGCTGCGTATTCCGACGCACGTTCGGATCTGCTAGTGCAAATCAGCCCTGGTGTTGCCAAGTTTGCCGGCGGCGGAGACAAGCCAGCCGGGTTGCGAGCCCTTTCCATGATGATCCAGGAAATCGCAAACACCGTCCGCATTTGTGTGTTCATCAACCTGGATCACTTCACGATCAAGGAAAGAGATGTCATCGAAGAAGCGATCGAGCATCGATTGGTTTCGTCGATCATGATCGACGCTTCCAAGGAACCGTTCGAGGACAACGTTCGCATCTGTCGCGAAGTGGCCGATCGTGCTGCCGGCTCGGGCATTCTTATCGAAGCAGAACTTGGAAAGATCAAGGGCGTCGAAGACGAGATCTCGTCAGACGAAGCCCTGTACACGGATCCTGAGGAAGCGGTCGAATTCGTTCGGCGTACCCATGCTGATTTGCTGGCCATTTCCGTAGGAACGCAGCATGGCGTATCCAAGGGACGAATGCTGGATTTGCGAGTTGACTTGGCGGGTCGGATTCGCGATCGATTGTCCGCCGAGGGCTTTCAGACGCCGCTTGTGCTGCATGGATCCTCCGGCTTATTGCCGGAACAAGTGTGCGAGATGATCGGAAACGGCGTCTGCAAGTTCAACAAAGATACGCAGTACCAATACGTTTATGGGCGAGCGGCCTGTGAATTCTATCGTGATCATGCTGATGGCATTCTCCCCCCTGCGGACATCGAGGATGATATCTTGAATCTGTTCGCTCAGTCCGACTGGAGCCCTGACAAATCGCAGTTTGATCCGCGCGTGGTGGGGCGAAGCATCCAGTCACGAATCGAAGATATCGCGACAGAACTGATTGAGCAAGCCGGAAGCGGTGGGAAAACGCTGTATTCCGAGAAGGAGAGTGTATCGTGATAATCGGGGTGTTAACCGGAGGCGGGGATTCCCCAGGTATCAACGCGACACTTCGTTCGATCGTTCGGTTTGGGGCAAAACACGACGTCGATGTGGTCGGATTCTTGGAAGGCTGGCAAGGGCCGATGGAGAATCTCGTCCAACCCATGACCATAGCCGACGTTTCAGGCATTCTGCACATCGGCGGAACGATTCTTGGAAGCTCGCGAACCAATCCCTTCAACGAGCCCGGAGGGCCGGAGCAAGTTGTCGAAAGCATGAAAGTGAATGACATCGATTGCTTGATCGCCATCGGAGGCGACGACACGATGGGGGTAGCTCATCGGCTGGCGGAATACGGCGTGAAGGCGATCGGCATTCCGCAAACGATTGACAATGACATCGCCCTCACCGACTACTCTCTCGGCTTCTTCTCCGCTTTGGAAGCGATCACCGGCGCGCTTGATCGATTGCACACAACGGCGGCTTCGCATCACCGCCTGCTCATCCTCGAGGTGATGGGACGAGACGCCGGTTGGCTCAGTCTCATGGGAGGCGTGGCCGGAGGCGCTGACGTCATCCTCATTCCCGAAGAGCACTTCGACGTGGATTTGATCTACCGAAAGATCAAACGGCGGGAATCGCTGAAGAAACGGTTCAGTATCGTGATTGTGGCCGAAGGCGCCACACCGGAAGGGCTGGGCGCACAAGTTGTCGATGAGGCGGAAGTGGACGCCTTCGGACACATGCGATTGGGAGGCGTGGGGCAGTACATCGCCAATCAGTTGTCGGAACGGATGCACATGCCGGTACGCGTCACCAATCTCGCCTATTTGCAGCGCGGGGGAAGCCCGGCACCGTTCGACCGAGTCTTGGCCACTCGATTTGGAGCAGCTGCCATCGAATTCGCGCTCGAGGGTACGTTTGATGTGATGACGGCACTTCATGGTGTGAAGATTGAAGCCGTTCCCCTTGGCGAGGCACTAGGTATGTCGCGCCCGGTTCCCGACGGATTGCTCTATCTGGTCGATCTGTTCGAGTAGTTGGCTTGGTCCTTCTGTTCGAATGGCGGATCCGATTGGACATCGTGGGGATTATCGCACGCATCGGCCAGAGCGATAATCCCCCGTTGATTGTGGCCGTCGACGAATACATTCACACCTTCCGAAATGACGTAGTGGGTAACGAACTCATCTTGGAACGCGATTGCTGTTTGCTGCAGAAGCTCTCGATTGAACTGATCCCCGTGCTCCTCGTGAAAGGGAAGGTACAGCACGCCACTAGCCACCATGTCGGCGTAAAAGTGGGTTCCGTAGGAAAGCTCGGGTGCAAACGTAGCTGTGGACATCTCGATGATGACGGCCGCCCCCGAGATCTCGTTGTATTGGGCAGGAACGCCGAGTTGCGGATTGCTGGATGCCCATCGTCCCGGGCCGATCAGGACGTAGGGTTCGTCGTCTTCATCCAACTGCTGGTTGATTCGTCCGATCATGCGAGCGATATCGAAGGCATGATCCCAACGGTAGGTCTCAGGATCGACGAACACCAGATGTCGAACGTTCTCGAGACGCCCGTTCCCCAGCACGTTGCCGCATTCCATGATCAGTCGATCCGGCGAGATTTCTGGAATGGAGATCTCCCGATGTTCGGGACGGACGCCGAGGGGGCGAACCTGTAACAAGAAGAAGAGAGGTGCGCCGTGCAGCGAGGCTTCTTGACTCGAAAAGTCAACGGCGAATTCAATGTCGATGGGATGTTCGAGCAGCTCTTCCAGAGATGAGAGCGTCTCCTTGACCAACGGCGTAAACGGCATGATCGTCCGACCTTCGATCAGACGCGTGAATGATGCCACGAATCGCTGATCCGAACTCACCATAGCGGCGGTTGAGAGCGGATCGCGTAGCGTTCCGTCCTCACTGACGATGGAACAGATTGTGGCTAACAGGGGGTTGGCCAGCATATTCAATTTGCGTTGGCTCAATCGACCGGCTTTCATGTCCAATACATCCACTGTCTCTTGCGACGAGCGAATGATGGTGCGGACGTCCGAACCTTCGGGCCGCAGTCCCGGCATCTTGGGGGAGAACACGCGTGCGTACTCACGCCCGACGGCACGTGTGCCCGTGCCCACCACCAGTCGAACGATGCCATCCTCCGGCCTGAGGCGCAGCGTCCAGGGGTAGTAGTTGATGGAAAAGGCGACCCCGCCCACTAGGGGATAGAATAGACCATGGCTGTACTGGCTTCCGATCATGTTTTGCACCAGGATTGCCATTTCTTCCTTCCGCCAGTCCAATCCATGACGCTTGCGATAGGCTCGGGCATTCGGACTGAAGGTGGAAGCATAAACCCGTTTGATGGCGTAGGTCAGTTCGTCCAGCCGTTGCTCCATGGGGCCGCGGTTGGCAAGGAAATCGGATAAGTAGATCCCGGCGAACGAATGGTTGGTGTTGTCTTCCATGACAGAAGACGATCGAACGGCCAGCGGGCGCGTTTCCCTTTCCAGGAGCGGAATCAGCGCTTCTCTCCATTGCAGGGGGAACGGACTGGCGACGATTCGATTTCCCATCTCTTCCAGCGAAAGCTCTCCCGTGCAGCCGGCCAGAATCGTAGCCTCAAGACGGTTCTCCTTCATGAAGGCGTCGAACACATCCGTGGCGATGATGGTGGAGTCCGGGAAGCGAAGAAACGACTGATACTGGGTGAGTTCGCCCCCCTTCTCGAGATGATCCATCACGAAGACGAGACCGCGGGCCTTGCCTCCGATTTCCCCGGAACCGACAAGATGAACCTGGGAAGGCAACTCGTGATCTGCGAACCGGTATCGCCCATCCGGTTCCCGACCGAATTGGAAGAATCGGGCGACTTCCGCGTTGCCTTTCGGATGCTCGTGTGGTTGCATGATCACCTTTCGTGTTCACTGTCGCTGGGTGCGATGACTCGGCGACGATCTTCCCCATCATACGCCAACGAGTTCGACCGATCTGCTCGGATTCCGGCGATCGAGAAACGACGAGCTCCCGAATCGCAGGCAGACCACTCGGGAGTTCGCTCGAGCCTTGCTCGATGAAACGGTCGGTAGTTGAAATTCTTTCAGCCGAACCGATGACGGGTCTTAGGTGGCTTTGTATCCGGCTTCGAGGGCGCGCTCGTTCATGTCGATAAACTTATCCTTGCCGGACTCACGCATCGAATGGGCCATGGCGTCCTTCACGGCCTGCAACGGAACTGCGCTCGATGCCTTGATATAGGCACCCAAGGCAACCATATTGATGGTTCGCGCGCTCCCGACCTCTTCGCGGGCGATGTCGTTGATGTCGACATACCTCGCGTCGACATCGGATCGTTGAACTTGGCGGTCGATAAGGGAGCGGTTGACCACGATGTGGCCGCCGGAGGCAACCAGTTTCTCAAACTTGTCGAGCGAGGGTAGATTCATGGCGATCAATGCCGTCGATTCGTCTACAATGGGCGATCCGACGGCTTCATCCGACAAGACGATCGTGCAGTTGGCGGTTCCGCCGCGCATTTCAGGGCCATAGGAAGGAAGCCAGGTCACTTCCAATCCGTGATCCATGCCGGCCTGTGCCAGGATCTTGCCGGCGAGAATGACGCCTTGACCGCCGAAGCCTGCGATGATGACCGATTGTTCCATGCTACCCCCTGTCAATCAAGTCGCCCAGCGGGAAGACTTTGGTGACTGTTTCAGCGACGTGCGCGTTCGACTGCACCGGTGACATGCGCCAATTGGTGGGACAGGTCGCCAGAATCTCGACCAAGGAGTATCCCTTGCTCTCGACCTGATACTGGAATGCCTTCTTGACGGCCTTGGTCGTCTTCACAATGTGCTTGGTATCGAACAGGGCCTGTCGGGTCACGTAGGCGGGAGCGTCGAGTTGGGCGATCATTTCCGAGAAACGAATCGGATAACCGAACAGACTGGCATCCCGTCCTTCAGGGGTAGTGGCCGTCTTTTGACCGATCAGTGTTGTTGGTGCCATTTCGCCACCGGTCATGCCGTAGATCTGGTTGTTGACGAAGATCACGGTGATGTTCTCCCCGCGATTGGCAGCGTGAATCGACTCGGCTGTTCCGATACTGGCGAAGTCTCCGTCTCCTTGGTACGAGAACACGATGAGGTCGGGCCTGGCTCGCTTGATCCCGGTTGCGACGGCGCTGGCGCGGCCGTGCGCGGCTTGCTGCGAATCGGCCTTGTACCACAAGTAAGCGAACACCGAACACCCGACCGGTGCGATGCCCACGGTGTGGTCAGCGATGTCGAGTTCATCCATCGCATTTCCGATGATGCGGGTGATGATGCCGTGATGACAACCCGGGCAATAGGTGAATCTTGCATCCGTCAAACTCTTGGGGCGTTCGAACACCTTGACCATGTTTTCCAGGTTAGCGGACATGCTTCTTCACCTCGGTCAGGATCGATCGTGGGGTGGGAACTATACCGCCCATTTCTCCGAAGAACGGCGTCTTAGCACGTTCGGCGACAGCCAAGCGGACATCCTCCCACATCTGCCCAGCACTCATTTCAACAGACAACACCGTGTGCACATGCTCAGACAACGCTCTGAGTGGTTCGTAAGGGAAAGGCCACAGTGTGATCGGTCTGAACAAGCCGATCTTGATGGCTTCGGCGCGAGCCATTCTTACCACCGACTTGCATATACGGGCGATAGTTCCATAGGCAGCGATCACGATATCCGCATCTTCGGTATCGGTCTCCTCATGCCGGATTTCGTTTTCGGTGATAGTGCGATACTTGGCCTGCAGATCGAGGTTCATCTGCTTGAGCTTGTCCGGATCGAGGTCAAAGCTGAGCACGATATTGGGAGCCCTGTTCTTGGCTCCGGTGGTCGCCCAGTCCTTGATCGGAAGAGTGGTCGGATTGACCGAATCGGGCAGCTCGACCGGCTCCATCATCTGTCCCAGCAATCCATCGGCCAGGATCATGACCGGAATGCGGTATTGATCGGCCAGATCGAACGCAAGCATCGTCAGCTCTCCCGCTTCCGGCACGGTCGAAGGACCGAGTACGATGAGGCGATAATCTCCATGGCCTCCACCCTTGGTGGCTTGGAAGTAGTCGCATTGCGAAGGCGCGATGTTACCCAATCCCGGTCCACCGCGAACGACGTTTACGATGACTGCGGGCAGGTTGGAACCGGCCAGATACGATATGCCCTCTTGCTTCAGGCTGATTCCGGGAGACGAAGATGAGGTCATCGTACGAACGCCAGCCCCGGCGGCACCGTAGACCATGCTGATTGCGGCCACTTCGGACTCCGCTTGCACGAACGTGCGTCCCAGTCGAGGCATGTGATGCGCCATGTGTTCCAGCAGTTCGGCTTGTGGCGTAATCGGATAGGCGAAGTAACACTGGCACCCGGCCCGGATTGCCGCCTCTGCGATTACTTCGTTGCCACGCAACAAGAGTCGTTTACCCATCACCGCTCCTTAGCTGGGAACTTTCTCTCGATAGACTTCGATGACGATGTCAGGACACGTCATCGCGCAGAACGCACAACCGATGCAGTCATCGGGGTTCACCATATCGACGACATCGTAGCCACTCTTGTTCAGCCTTCCCGAAAAGGCAAGGACCTTCTTCGGACAAGCCGCGATGCATAGGCCGCAGCCTTTGCATCGTTCTGCGTCGAAGACGACGGTTCCTTCCGGCATGAAAACCTCCCCCTAAGATCCGGAGTAGAATTCCTCGTCCAACCGCTTTGCTCGATTCTTTCTGAGTTTTTCGATGCTGCTTTCGACTCGATTGAGCCATTGCTGGATATGCCGCTCGTCCATCGTAGGAATGACCTCATCGCGCGTGATGGGGGTTGCGTGATGATGATTGAGCGCGTTTTGCAGTTGATCCACGTCATGTTCGAACGATTGAGGAGCTTTCGATGCCTGGGTCGATATCAGGCTCAACAAAGCTTCCCCCTTTTCGTCGTGTCGCTCAATCTGAAATGTGCCATGCTGACCGAGCCTAAAAGTGGATTGAATCTCCGCGCTCGCGATTCCCGTGAGAAATCCGATCACTCCGGTCTCCAAGCGAACGCGAACGCGCTCGTCTTCCAGTCCTACAATCTCGCCATCCAACGGTTGGGATGGTGAAGTGGAAGCGGATCGTTCCTGCTCGGGAGTCATGTTCTGAGTCACGTAAGCGGATCCCCCCCAGGATTTAGGCTGCCTTGACGACCTTACCGGCTTTGATGCACCGCGTGCACGAGCGGATCCACTTCTTCTTCCCGTCGACTACAGCGTGAACACGCTGCAAATTTGGCGCCCATACGCGCCGCGTATGTCGGAGCGAATGGCTTACCTTGTTCCCGGCGACCGGCCGTTTACCACACACTTCACAAACTCTGGACATGTTTCTGTCACCTCACGCTGCATTCCCTCCAACCAGGAGGGGCTCCACATACAAGGGCTCGACCGAGTAAAGCTGGTCGGCCACGTAGTTCTTCCTACCCCATTGTGCGACTGCCAGTGCTGATGGTTGGTTCAACGCTTCAGGAGCGATGCGTATGTGCTGCCACAGACGCAGATGCTCCCCCAGCCGAGGGGCGCCGCTTCCCACCAGGCAAAGCTCGCGCTCCTCCTGACCCAAACGTGCAATCAGCTCTGCCTCTCGCATGACCACGGTCGGCCCTTTGGGTCGTGAACCACCAAACCATCGTACATAAAACAAGTCCCGCCGACTTGCGAGCACCACGCAAACCCGTTGATGATCCTCCACGAGCTGACGATAAACGTGCGTGCCGTCCACCCCGATCAGCGGAATATCGAGAGACTGACATAAGCCCTTCATGGCCGCCAGTCCGATTCGAAGCCCCGTAAAGGATCCGGGCCCACGGTTGATGCTCACCAGGTTGAGTTGGCTTTTTTCCACCTCACACACTTCCAAGATCGTCTCGATCAATGGAAACAAGCGTTCGGCATGCGACAGCGGAGTATCCATCGTCCGCGTCTCAGCCAGGCAGCCTTCCTCGTACAACGCAACACCGCCTAAGGACTCAGATGTATCTACCCCTAGCGTCAACATGCCAACCAAATGGTAGGTGACGCAAGTGCGCTTTTCAACTGTTGATGCGTTTCTCATTCAATGGGTAACCTGACAACAGTCGCCGAGCAAAGGCGATATCCGATCCAATCTGAGAACGCAGTACATCCAGCGAAGGGAACGCGCGATCGTCTCGGATCTTCTCCAACAAGTGAATCTCCAACACTTCGTCGTACAGAGGACGTTCAGGAAAATCCAGCAGATGTGCTTCACAGCGCAAACTTCGACTACCTAGAGTGGGGCGAGATCCGATGTAAAGCAATCCACTCGAGCGAATATCTTCGCCATAGGCATGGACCAGAAAGATGCCGGGGTGAGGCAGCAAGACATGAGGATCGATGGACAGATTTGCGGTCGGATAGCCAAGCTTCCCTCCGAGATGATCACCACGAACGACCGTTCCCAGCAAGACAGGCGACCTTCCCAGACAGAGACGCGCGGTATGGAAATCTCCAGACCGGACTGATTCCCGGATACGTGTGCTGGAAGCGGCCTCATCGGCCACCATGACCGGAGGAACGCTGATGACATCCAGTCCCATTTGAGCCCCGAGCGATTTCAATGTGCCTAGATCTCCGGATCGATCTCGCCCGAATCGGAACGTTTCACCTTCGACGATCGTACGTGCATTCAGTTGCTCGATCAGAACCGTTGCAACGAACTCTTCAGGATCCATCGAGCAAACCGTCTCGAATGACACTGGATGAACGGTGTCGACGGAATTTCGAAGCAAATCCAGCTTCACCGAGGTGGGCAGCAACAGATAGCGATCCTCGTCCCTCCGGATGACCCAGCGGGGGGGAACGGAAAACGCGTAGACAAGGCTCGGCAGAGCATGTATCTTTGCTTGACATCTGAGCTCACGAAGAATGGCCTGATGCCCCAGGTGAACGCCATCAAACGTTCCGACGCTGACGACCGTGCCGTGCTTCATGCCTCACCTCCCCGGGATGGTATCACATGCAGGAAAGCGGGGCACGCGCTGGATAAGCGACGGGAACTTGAATGGAGCCGATTCCTGTCTGTACAATGCGTCAAGATGAGGACGGAGCGAATCGCCGGGTTTGAGTCAGAAGACGAGCAGTTGACTGTCAATCTCCGTCCGTCCACACTTAACGAATTCATCGGTCAGGAAGAAACGAAAGAGAAGCTTCGCATCTATCTGGCCGCCGCCAAGAATCGTGAGGAACCGCTCGATCACGTGCTTCTTCAAGGTCCGCCCGGGCTGGGGAAAACGACCTTAGCACAGATCATTGCTGGTGAACTCGGCGTGGACATTCGTATTAGTTCGGGACCGGCCATCGAAAAAGCCGGGGATCTAGCTGCCATCCTCACCAACATGCGGCCGCATGACGTGTTCTTCATCGACGAAATCCACCGACTGCGCAGGAATGTCGAAGAAATCATGTATCCGGCGATGGAGGACTACAAGATCGACATTATCCTGGGCGAAGGCCCCAATGCGCAATCGCTTCGCATCGATCTGCCTCCCTTCACACTGATTGGCGCCACCACGCGCGCCGGCCTTATCTCGGCGCCGATGCGCGATCGCTTCGAGGTTTGGTTCCGACTTGGGTTCTACAAGATGGAAGATCTTCGCACCATTATCATCCGGGCGGGACAGATCCTGGGAATCGAAGTGAGTAAGGAGGGGGCGGCCGAACTGGCCAAGCGAGCACGAGGAACACCACGAATTGCCAATCGCCTGTTACGACGCACACGCGATTATGCAGAAGTCCGCGGGGATGGGCACATCGACCGGGAAATCGCGCGGCGATCCTTGGATCTTCTGCGCATCGATGAAGCGGGGTTGGACGAGCTGGATCACGCCGTGCTTGACGCCTTAATCAACAAGTTTGACGGCGGGCCGGTCGGCTTGGAAACCTTGTCGGCAGCCCTTTCTGAAGAGCGCGATACGATCACCGACGTTGTCGAGCCTTATCTGCTGCAAGAAGGATTCATCCAGCGTACGCCGCAAGGAAGGATTGCCACAGACCGCGCCTACGCTCATTTGGGAAAGAAGACTTCCGGGAACCGATTGTTTGACTAGCGCTGGTCAGCGCCGATTCGACTAGCGCTGTGCCAGCTTTTTCGCGTTCTCGATGAACTCCCGTACAACGCCCCTGAAACGCGGCCAGTCGAGCACGAGAGCTCCCGCGATCCAGATAAGGTACCACAACGCCGCCCGTGGCGCCTTGAGCGAAGCCACGATCAGCGGCAGCGCAACCAGCGGAGTGGCGAACGACATCGTGATCGTTTTCGATCGGAAATACGCGATGCAGGCAGCCGCGATCATAATGTAGATTAGAGCAGGAATAAAGAGAATCAGCTTCGACATGACGAGGTAACAAAGCCCGGCGAACACCATGACCATGTCGAATGCGAATTCCCGTTCGCCGATCCACGTAGGAGGCTTGTGATACTTGCGAGCCAGTCGCCCGTCAAAGATGTCGGTGGTCCACCCAAGAATGGTCAGCAGAATGACCGCTTCCAATGCGCGCGCTCCTACAAATCCGAGCGAAAAAATCGCAGCAGCCACAAGCCCTCGCGATAGCGTCAGAAGATCTGGAAGCTTTCTCATCCTAACCACCCAGTTCATTGTAGGAATTTCGGGTACTCATGGCAAATGAGGTTCATCTAGTTCCACTGTTGGTTCGTGAAGACACAATGACTAGAATGGCTGAAGGGTTGATTGAGGGTCCGGGAGCTTGGAGGGGAGAAGGGAGGTCCAGGGAATGAGAAAGGCACTAATACTGACTGGGATCTGGCTGGGAATCTTAGTGACTGCGTATGCCATCGTGTTTTGGGATCAGGGCATCGATCGCCCGTTACCGATCTCGGTGCTGGAAGAGCAAGTTGTGCCGGCTGAGCTTGAATACATCCATCCGGACCGGCTGTTTAGCTTGCCGATCCCGATGGGATGGCAGGTGATAGAAGAAGCTGAATATGTCCAGATGACCGATCCCAATGAGAGCATATTGGTGTGGGTTGTTGCCGTGGACACGCTGGGGCTCGATACGTCCTTGAATGCAGCGCTTACGTTAATCGATCTTGGGCCGGAATTCGTGATGAAGTCAGCCGCCGTGCCCGCAGATGCGTGGACGGGAGAAAGTGTCAGTGTGATCTATCAACGCGAGAGCGAGGATGACATGGTCTCCGTTCGAGCCCGACGGCCACAGGATTGGACCGTCGTCATGCTGGCTCGTGGTCCAGAACGTGCTCTCGATGCACTTTCCGAGAACATCGAATGGATCTGGTCCGAGCTGGGGATCCCTGCCGACGAATTCCTCCTCTTTTAGATCATCCCAGCGAGACAAAGCGGGGCGCGCATAGCGCCCCGCTTTCCATTCCTTGCGGTCAGCCCTATTCAGCGGTTACGGACACCCCTTCCAGGCGCAGGAAAGGCAGGATCGCCGTGAACACACGCTCAGTTTCCGAAGATATGCCGGACAGATTCTGCAATACCTCGAAGACGTTCCCCGCAATCAGCGTGCCGGATACGGGGCGATCGAGCTTGCCGTCCTTGATTAAGTAGGCGGCCTTGGCCACGCCCGAGAAATCTCCCGAAATCGGATTTGAGCTGCCCGAGAAACGGTTGACGAGCAGTCCCTGTTTGATGTCGCCGATCAACTCGTCCTTCGAAACCTCCCCTGGTTCGATGGAGAGGTTTGTCGCGCCGATGCCGGGGGTGGAACGGGCCGAGCCGGAGCCGTGCGACGTATTGGCAACGTGCATGGCCACTGCAGTATAGGCATTATGCATTAAGGCCGCAGTCTTACCGGAATCGATTAAGGTCAACTCGCGATGAGGCATGCCTTCACGGTCGAACGACTCCGTGGCCACACCGCCGGGCATGCGCCCATTGTCGGTGACCGTCAACGAGGAGTGAGCGACCGTCTCACCAAGCAGCTTGCCCCAGCGGCTGGATCCCCGGACTGCATTTTTCGCATTCAGTTGGAACGCGACCAGACTGACGAGAACCGCTTGTACGGCGCTGGGAGAAAGGATGACCGGCCCCACAAAGGACTCACCCCGCACGGCACCGAGCGATCCCAATGCATCTTGGCAAGCTCGGGTGGCGACCGGCACCACATCGATGCCGTCGACGGAGTGAGAGGCATCGAAACGGAAGGCCATGTTGGACACCTTTTCGCCATCCTTCGCCGTTGCCAGTGCGTAGTACGTAAACAAGCTGCTGTTCTCCGCCAGGTCGATCCGGTTGCTGTTGACGATGCAACGTGTCTGGAGATTGACGGCGAACGTGCCTCCGCCCAGGATCAAACGGGAATCGATGGAATCGGCCGTCTCGATCATCCGAATCGTTTGCTGCACGGCGTCGGACACGGAGAACGATTCCGCTTTGGGGTCGTACAGGTCTGCTACTGGCTCGAAGGCGACCGGTGTCGGAAGCACGTTGTTCTCGTCCTTCGGCGAGGCCTTCGCGAGCTTGACGGCGTCAGCGCACGTTGCTTCCAGCTCATCCAGCACATTGGTGCATGCGAATCCGACTTGTTGATTGACCATCGCTCGGACTCCGATCATCGTTTCTTGCTGGCTGCTCGATGTTTGCAGGTCGTGCTTTTCGATATCCGCTGATATTGCGTGCGACGTCTGTGCGAAGATCTCTACCTCGGCTGCGCCGTGGTGCTTGGTGAGTTCCAGCGCTTCTCGACAGCGCTCGCGTAGTTGCGTTTCGTTGTTCACTGTCGACCTCCGATCATGGCCTTGCATCGCAGGTGAGGGCCACCTGCATCAACCTTGGCTGCTTGGCTCTTTCCGCAGGTACCCGCCCCGAGGTCCCAGTGGAAATCGTTGCCGACGGCATCGACGGAATGGAGGACATCGAAGGCGTTTCCGGTAATGGTTGCTCCTCGAACAAGCTCGCCGACCTTTCCGTCTTGAATCCGACGTGCTTCACGGACGCCGAACATGAATTCGGCGTTGGAATCCGCTTGACCGCCGAACCCCAACCCGCACATGTAGTACCCGTCGTCGACACCGGCAATGAGATCCTCGACCGAGGTATCCCCGGGTTCGATGTAGGTATTGCGCATGCGGATAATGGGTACGTCGCTGTATTCGAAAGCACGCGCGTTTCCGGTCGGTTCGACGCCGAAATGGGCTGCCGTCTCCCGGTTGTGCAAGTAAGAGCAAAGGACGCCGCCTTCAATCAGGACTGTCTTGCGAGTGACCACGCCTTCGTCGTCGACAGCCAGGGTACCGGTGGCGTGGGGAAGATGCTCGGAAGCACCTGAGTCGATCATCGTGATGAGCTCTGATGCAACCTTCTGATTCATCTTGTCGGCGGTAATCGCCCCGCCGAGGACGATGTCAGCTTCGACGGCATGGCCGATGGCTTCATGGCTCAGAACGCCCACCAAGCCGGGATCCAATACTACCGTGGCCAGTCCGCCCGGCGGGTGGGGGGCTGTTAGCTGCTCCACCGCCATCTGGACCGCATAGTCTGCCATCTCTTCCGGAGGTAGCAGGTTGAATAGATCGCTCCAACCACCGGCGACGCCGTTGGACTTGTTCCCGAAGCATTGATCGCCGTTCTTCTGAGCCACCGCCATAACACGGAATTCGGGAATGGATACGAACAGATGCGTTCGAGCGCCGTCACTGGTAACGATGATCTTCTCGTCTTGAATCTCGGCATACGAAGCCGAGGAAGAGACGATGGACGAAGCTCCTTGACGGATTCGCTCATCGATCTTCATCACCAACGCCAGCTTCTCTTCGAGGGGGTGTGCATCGAGCGGATCGTTAGTAGCGACCGGGAATGTTCCCACACCCAAGGAAGCCTCGGCCAGTCCCTTGATGCGTTGTTTCTTTGCACTGGCGGATGTCCGCGCTGCTCCCTGGGCAGCTTCCACGGCGCGTAAGACTCCCTGCTCCGTTATGTCCGTGGTACTGGCGAATCCAAACACACCGTCGACCAAGGCACGAACTCCGATACCCTGAATTCGCTTGCTGGAGGATTCCTCAAGCTCTCCATTGCGGACTGCAATTTGCTTGGTGCTACGCCCTTGAAATCGAAGCTCGATCCATCCGCTCGATCGGGCGGCAATTCGTTCCAGTAGTTCCTGCATGCGACCTCCTTGTGGCTGGCTGCTGTCCTTGGCTATGGAGCTTGCAGCTGCTCATCCAGTTAGTCTTTGTGTCCGCGGGTAAGGTCCACTCGTTGTCCCGCTTGCTTCAAATGCACAAGACGACTGACCTCCGACGATCCTCGAGTAGGATACGCCATGGGCATCTACCGCTTCAACCGAAGTTCGCTGAGGTGTTCGGTGTTCTGAACGAAACCCTCATGCTTGTCAATCCTGTCTTTGACGCATTGATGCGCCAGGAATCGATCCGACGCCATACCGAGGAACAACCACGGACGAGGATCCTCATGAACTCTTGACTCCATTGGCCAAGGTTGGCATCTTCGTGACCCCGAAGCAGAAGGTATTGTAATCGTTGTTCTGCTCTCGGAGCTCGTGGATGGTTTGACTCGGAATCCGAACCCTCTTATCCTGCATTGAAAACAGGGTCCATAGCTCAGTGGTTAGAGCAACCGGCTCATAACCGGTCGGTCCCAGGTTCGAATCCTGGTGGACCCACCATATGGAGAAACTATTCGTCTACATCGATGGTGCGGCCAAAGGGACCCCCGGTGAGGCGGCCATTGGCATTGCCATCACTGACCCTGAAGGGAACGTCATTGAAGAGGTTTCCCGACTCATCGGCCGAGCGACCACAGAGGTTGCCGAGTACCAGGCTCTGATCGAGGCATGCAAGTTCACAGCTGTTTACAAGCCGCAATCGGTCATCTTCTTCACCGACAACCAGAAGGTGTCCAACCACATCAATCACGTGTTTGAATCCCGGGCTCCGCACATCAAGCACTTGGTGGGGACTGCCATCGGATTGCTCAATCAGTTCCCGCGCTGGCGCGTGAATTACGTGGACGTTCGTGCCAACATCCGCGCTCCGCGGCTTGTCGAACGCGCATTTCATCAGAACGCCAAAGTACAGGTGGCGCGCGAACGGCTGGAGCTCATTCTGCATTCGCGGAGCACCGGACTGTCCGACGTTGCGCTGCAACGGTTGATCGACTATGCCGAGCGCCTTCAGGAAGAAGAATCCTAATGCGAATCGTTCTGCAACGTGTTTCTCAAGCTTCGGTGGATGTTGATGGGAAGCGGATCGCGGAAATCGATCGAGGCTTGCTTCTGCTAGTGGGAATTGCCGCCGGCGATTCGGACATCGACCTCGCCAAAGCGGCCAGGAAGATGGTCGATCTGCGAATCTTCGAAGACGAGAAGCAAAAGATGAACCGGTCGCTACGAGACATCGGCGGTGCGGTGTTGGCGGTGTCTCAGTTCACGCTCTATGCCGACGTCAGCAAGGGGCGGCGCCCCAGTTTTGTAGACGCGGCACCTCCCGAGTTGGCCGAGCCCCTCTTCGATTCCTTTGTCGATGCACTAAGGGTGGAGGGCGTGGATGTGCAAACGGGGGAATTCGGGGCCAAGATGGCTGTCAAGCTGGAAAACGATGGACCGGTGACGTTGGCTCTTGAGGTTGCAGCCTAGTCAGCTACCGGCTAAACTGCTTCACGCGAGGATCCACTCCTTGGAGTGGCTCTTTTCGTTCTTGAAGGAGGGAACATGGCAGTTCCGAAATATCGGACGTCTCGTTCGAAAGGACGCATGCGCCGCAACCATTGGCGAAAGATGAGTGTGGCGGCGTCGAGCGAGTGTTCGCATTGCCACGAAACGAAACTTCCGCACCGTGCCTGCCCGCATTGTGGGTATTACAACGGGATGGAAATCGTATCGCACACGCAAGACGAGGGATAACGTAACTGAATCTTCAAATGTCAAGCGATTGACCGAGCGGCTCTAGGATTTCTTGAGCCGCTTTACCTTTGCTTTTGCCCGTTTCTTTTCGATCTTGGCTTGCGCCTTCAGGTAGGTTTGCTCTGCGCCGACATCCGAAGAAGCTGTCCCGGGTGCCGGACTCGTAGGGACGGGATCTGCTTTAGGCCCCTTCTTGCTTCTGCGACGCTGCATCAAGAAGAGAGCGAGCGATTTGCCGAATTGCCCGATGAAACCGGCAATCACGGCCGCTACAACCCACTTCAGAATTCCCCATACCTCTTGCCAGTTCATAAGTGAATGGTAGGACAACGAAATGCGATCGGCAAGAACATACTTCTTGAAATCCATTAGACTTGTTGACAAGCGTGAGATCCCACTACAGAATAGCAATGGGAGTGTGCGAATGATGGACGACGCAAAACTCGAAAGCACAGAGAAAGGAATCCGAGAGACGTGGCGTAACATTCTCAGCGCGATTGACGACCGCATCCTACGCGCTTGTCTTCCTGCCGATTTCCGAGCGGTTACGTTGAACGATGAACAACTGTACATCTCTGTTGATTCCGAATTCAAGAAGGAGTACTGCCAGCGAAAGCTAGACAGCCTTCAGGGCGCCGTGACACATGTCGTCGGCTCCCGTGAAATCGTAATCGGTGAACCGCCCCTGGTCGAGCAGGTGCGAGAACAGCAGCAGCACGTTCAGCGTGGCCCGACGGCTCGCATCCTCGTGATGGGCGTTGGAGACGGTGGCGTTAATGCGGTCGATCGGATGCGAGCAGAACAGCTGGAGGGCGTCCGCCTGATTGCCGTGGATACCGATCGCCAAGTGCTCGAAGCCTCTGATGTGACGGAGACTCTCCAACTGGGTTTGGACATCACGGGCGGCCGTGGTACTGGAGGCGATGTCGAGAAAGGTCGCAAAGCAGGCGTCGAGTCGCGTTGGGAAATCGCCAGTCTAGTTCGGGATATGGATTTGGTGTTCATTACGGCCGGGTTCGGCGGAGGAACCGGCAGCGGTGCCGCGCCCGTGATTGCGGAAATCGCCAAGGAAAACGGAGCTCTGACCGTGGGCGTTATTACACGTCCGTTTTCGTTCGAGGGAACGGTTCGTCAGAAGCATGCGGATGCCGGCTTGGAGGAGTTTCGTAAAGCAGCGGATGTCCTGATTGTGGTTTCAAACGACCGGTTGCTGGAAACGAGTGCCCGCGGATTGCCGATGACCAAGGCGTTCGAGCTGGCGGACGGCATTCTTCATCAGGGCGTACGCGGGATATCCGACCTGATTACGGTTCGGGGACTTGTCAACCTTGACTTCGCGGACATACGAAGTGTATTGGCGAATTCCGGCGACGCCATGATGGGAATGGGGCAAGCCACCGGAGATCAGAGGGCCATCAACGCCGCCAAATTTGCGAGCACCAATCCGTTGTTGGACGGCGAATCGATTCGCGGTGCTCGCAAGATGATCATGAATGTCACCGGCGGGGAGGACCTAACCCTGGGAGAGGTCATCACCGCCGCCGATCACATTCGAAAGGCGGCGGCCACCGAATGCGATCTGGTGTTCGGAGCCGTGGTGCGTCAAGACTTCCAAGAGGGCGTTCGCATCACCGTGATCGCCGCTGACTTCCAAGCCCCGGATATGGTTGGCAAGGAACTTAGGCAATCGGCTTCGAGGAAGAGAATACGCACTGACGAGAATCTTGATGTTCCAACGTTCTTGCGAAGAGAGAAGGCCGAGCAATCCGACGGCTCCGGAAGTGCGCACCAAACGTAGGCGACGGACCAAGGAAAGCGAAGGAACTGGCAAATGCATGCAGCAAGCATCTTGATTTGCGAAGACGATGCAAGAATTGTCGGGCTTCTGGAAGATGCTCTGAGTACAAGCGGGTATCGGGTGAAGACGGCAGGCACGATGGAAGAGGCCAGATCAATGCTGGCAACCTGGGTGCCCGACCTTATCTTGCTGAACATTATTCTTCCGGAGTCGAACGAAGCGGGGTGGGAGTTGCTGAGATTCATCAGGAAGAGAAGTTCCGTGCCTGTGATTCTTGTATCCGCATTGAGCCGGGCCGATGACCGCGTTCGGGGCCTTCGCGCCGGAGCGGACGATTTCATTTCCAAGCCCTTCCATCTGGAAGAAGTGTTGGCACGAGTGGAAGCCATTCTGCGCAGAACTCAGCCAGCGATCACAGGTTTGGAATTGACGATCGACGATCTACGGAAACAAGTCTGCATGGCCGGCCGGACGATTTCTCTCTCTCCCAAAGAATACCAATTGCTCAAGCTGCTGGCATCATCTCCAGGGCGTGTGTTTACCACTGCCGAAATCCTCAGGGAGTTGTGGCCTTCGAGTCCGGACTCGGATGAGAGGACGTACGCAGACGCCCAAGATGTTCAGAAATACGTGTACTTGCTTCGGAAGAAGCTGGAGATCGATCCGCAAGAACCCAATCTAGTGATCACTGTGCGTGGATTCGGCTATCGCTTGGGGGTATGACGGCCGGACGGGCGACTCTCCCCGATTGCTAGATGTCGCGAATATCCAAATAGAGCGGCGACTTTGGAAGTTCCGTTCCGGACAAAGGTATTGCCATCGTGTTGTAGTGCAGCACCTTCTCCGGAAAGAACTTGGGAATTCGAGGCAGTGGATCGTCCGTATAGACAAACAGGGTGAGAATGTCAATGCCATCGGAATAGGCGACTCGTTGCAACTGCTGAATGAGATCTTTCAACAGTTTGGTTCCTTTCTTTCCACGACACACGGGATCGAACAGTTGCAAGTACTTCACTTGTCCTCCCACACGCGGAATGCGAGGAACGGGCAGGATGGTTGAGAGCGGATTCAAGACGCCTGCCAACACGCGCAACGACAGCGGCATCCTCAACACGCGACCTCGATAGATGTTGGTAAGATCCCATACACTCACTTGGGCCATGGAATCGCCACCTCCGATGCGGAAGATTCCCCGGAGATATCCCAATTCGGCGCCCCGGGTGTACGGGGCATGGAAATCGCACGGTTTGAGATTTCTCGCGCCGACGAACGAACTGAGGCGCTCGACCTCGCGATCCAGCGAATCGAGATGAGGATCCAAATCCGGAGCTTGTCCCCGTAGTGCCGGCACGGACAGGATGTCGAACGATGAGATCGGCCGGGCCCCCACCTTGGTGGAGATGTTCATCGAGTCGTTGTTGTCCGCTTTGACGTGCCCGTAGATGAAGGACGCTCCGGCTTCCTCCATTCCCTTCAAAGCAGTGCGCCAAAGGCGGAGCAACCCCCGTTTCATGCTGCGACGATAAGAAGCTTCACCGCGGAGATCATAGAAAAGGGCGGCTCGTTCCCGTTCTCCATTAACGAAGACTTCCTTGATCGCATAGGCCATGATTCCGACCAGCTTGTCGTCTTCTTCAGCGATCAGCACCTTGCTGTTTTCGTGAAGCTGGGAGCGATAGAAATAGTCGTCCCTGTCAATGACGATCGAGATGCCGGTACCCTGCGGGCTCTGCGCTTCAAGCCGTAGCAAGGCACGATTGTCTTCCCGAGTTGCCTCGCGAATGCGGAACATTCCAGTCCTTTCTATTCGTTGATGAAGATGGTCTTCTGAGTGCTGGACATCGCCCCGTGCTCATCGATTACAACCAGCGTAACGATATACGTTCCGGGCTCGGAATAACAGTGCTCGGGAGTCGTCCGCTCCGTATCCGGGCAGCCGGCAGAGTTGCCGGGGCAGCTTGTTCCGTCTCCAAAGTCCCAAGCTACGTGAACGATGCGGCCGGTTGGACTTGGATCGTAGGATTCCGAGGAATTGAGCTGCACGCTGCCGACACCGCAAGTCGAGCCTTGCAGAGCGGTGAATTCGGCCACCGGCGGGGCGTTGTAAATCGGTACCGTGACGGAATACCTGTTCGAGCTTGCTCCATCGTCGTCTCGAACTTGGATCGAGAGCAAGTAGGAGCCGTCGTCTTCGAAAGCATGCGCAAATTCTTGCGAAGATCCCATGGCACCCGATTCCAAAATCCACGTCCAGCCCGTGATCTCGCCATCGGGATCGGACGCGTGAACGGTGAATACGACATCATCGACATCCGAAGGGTCGTTTGGCGACCAAGTCACCCGGGAAACGGTGGGCAAACGGTTAGTTACCGTGATGCTGAGGGGCTCCGAGACACCGGTGGCGCCATCGGAATCCGTCACGCGAACCCGAACTGTAAGGTGACCGTCATCAGCGAACGCATGCGCCAAGCTTGGAACGGATGTCTCGATCTCGTATTCGTCCCCACTGCTCAGGCTCCACTCAAATCCCGTCAGGCTTCCCTGCGGGCTCGGATCGAACGAGCCGGAGGCGTCGAAAGAGAACGTGCTGCCGGTGGGGCGCGTTGTCTCAGCTACGGTCAGTATCGCCACTGGGGGCAAGTTGCCAACGCTGATGCTGGCGGTGGCCGTGCCGGTGGCTCCGAGCTCATCGGTCACGGTGAGGACGATCTCCATGACCCCATTCTGCTGATACACATGGCTGGGCGAAACTTCATCCGAAATGGTTCCGTCTCCGAAATCCCAGCGCCATTGAATGATGGTTCCGTTGCTGTCGTGAGAGAGATCGGTCAAGGTGACGAGATCGAGTTCGCGCGGCTCGAAGCTGGAGATCTGAAACTGCGCAACGGGAGCGGCGTTGACATCAATCGTGTGCTCTCGCATTGCGCGTTGGGATAGATCATCAACTGCATAGAGCCGAGGAGTGAAACGGCCGCCGGAATCGAATTCGTGTGCTGCAATCGGCACCGATGTTTTAGTGTCGATGACGCCATCGCCGTCGAAGTCCCAGTGATAGAAGACGATCTCTCCATCGGAATCAAACGATTCGCTGGCATCGAAGCGCACGGTCTCGAACTGGTTCGGCTTCTCCGGAGAGAATGTAAACACAACAACGGGCAGTCGACTGGCGATGGACAAGGATCGTGTCTGGAGTCCCACTTCGCCTTGCATGTCCCTCACACGTAGTCCGACGACGTACTCACCATAGTCTTGATAGGAATGTGTTACATGCTGGTCGGTGGCTTCGTTGCCGTCGCCGAAATGCCATTCCCAAGAGATAATCTCCGAATCGGCGTCGCTGGATTCGTCTTGGAATGTGAGTAGATCGCCGGCTCGAGCCACCTCTTCATCTGGTTTGAGCACAAGGCTGAAGTCAGCGATCGGCGGAGCGGTCAGTGCCACTTGTACGTCATGCGTCAAGCGGGTTTGACCGCCCTTGGAATCCGTGAGGATCAAAGTGATCGTGTATTCCCCAGGCTCGGGATACGTGTGAACGACGACAGAACCGGTCGCTTCTGTGCCGTCGCCGAACTCCCAGTGATAGGACACAATGGGATCATTGGGATCGGTCGAACCCTCGGCGTTGAATTCGGCGGGGAATCCGGGATGCGGAATCGTAGGAGTGATGGTCAGCCGGACGATCGGAAGGAGGTTGTATACGGAATTCTCCGCTTTCGGCGTTCCGAGAATACGTCGGGCGGAATCCTCGGGAACGTTCGCAACGCAACTCGCCCAATTGCTTGGTTCGTCTGCGAGTTGAAACCGGACTCGCTCCATCGAGGCAAACGGGAGTACCCCGCGATTGTCACTCCCAGCCGGCCAAGCAAGAGAGGAGTCAGCGGACAGAGAAGCATTGACCGTGTCGATGATTCGCCCGCTTGAGTCGATTAAGGCCAACATCTCTCCCAAATCCGTCAGGGCACCTTGATAAACGAGATCGGCTGTGATTCCAGGAACGCTTTCGTCCGAGCCGCGTTCGAGCAAGAAATAGCCCGAGGCTGCCATATCATCCATCTGGGGCTGAATCACGCCGTGCATGCGAATGTGAGGGGCTCCATCCGACGAGATTAACTGCCAACCTTCGAGGTCAATGGGAAGATCCGTCGTATTGAACAACTCGATCCATTCCGCGGTGTGATCCCAAGCCGCGCCGGCCCAACAGATTTCATTGATCACGACGGCCGACTCTGGATCGTCCGGTGCCATCGTGGGGATGGTAACGAGGAGCAAGGAAGCGAAGGCTATCAAGATGATCGTCCGTGGTCGCATGGAGCCCCCTTCAGTCGGATGGCAAAGCACCATTTGTGACAGCGTAGCACAATCTAATGAGAGGGCAAAGCGCGCATGACATGCATGCTTGCCTCGAATGGCGTCCTAGTGCGATTCGTTCTGGCGGAGTTGGTCCTTTTCATACGCCTCGATGATATGCGCCACCAAGGTGTGACGCACGACGTCGTCCTTGTTAAGCCGGATGAACGAGATGCCGTTGATGTCAGCCAGGATTTGTTGAACGGCGATGAGTCCGGATTCATGGTCCTGTAGATCAACCTGGGTGTCATCGCCGGTAATGATGGCCTTGGAATAGAACCCAAGCCGCGTGAGGAACATTTTCATCTGCATCGAGGTCGTGTTCTGCGCCTCGTCGAGAATTACGAAACAGTTGTTCAGGGTTCGGCCTCGCATGAACGCCAACGGAGCCATCTCAATCCGCCCGTGTTCGACCAGTTTCTCAAATTCGGACACCGGGATCATGTCATAGATAGCGTCATAAAGCGGTCGCAGATACGGGCTGACCTTGGCTTGAATGTCTCCCGGCAAGAACCCGTGTTCCTCGCCTGCCTCGACGGCCGGACGCGTCAAAATGATGCGTTTGACCTTCTCCCGTTTGAGCCAGTCGATGGCCATGGCCACCGCCAAGTACGTCTTCCCGGTTCCAGCAGGGCCGATGGAGAACGTGATGTCGTTGTCTCGCACCGCCTGAACATACTTGTGCTGACCGACCGTCTTGGCGCGGATCTCTTCTCCCCAATGAGTCACGCGAACGACATCGGCAAGTACGCCGTCGACGCCGACGCCGGCCTTGATCTGAGAAATGAGATACCGCACATCGTTGACTGCCGGATAGTGCTTCCCATCCACCAAATCCATCAGCTTTTCGAATAAGGTCCGAACGAGTTCAACCTCTTCGGGATCACCCTCGATGCGGATCGTCTCGCCGCGAGCGATGATCTGAGCCGAAAACGCTTTTTCGATCTCTTTGAGATTCTTGTTGAACTGCCCGAACAAGGCAGTTGCTTCGGTATCGTCTCGCAACGTCATCTCAACTTGCGCCGATTCGATGATCATTCACCCCTTCCAGTGTCGCCCCCATTCGTCTTATGATACGAACGGGGAGTATGGAGCCGACCGGGATCTGTTGATCCGAGGGGAACTTCACGTAGAGGTAATCGTGCGTGTATCCGCGCCAGCAACCTTCCCGGTGCTCTTCGACCAGGACATCTTGTGACGAACCGATGCGGTTGTCAAGCGTTCGTCCGAGCCCCTGTTCCCAATGTGTCAGCAGCGATTCCGATCGCCGCCGCTTTACATCAGCCGGAATCTGGTCGGCGAACTCAGCCGCCGCTGTTCCCCGGCGCGGCGAAAACTTGAAGGCATGAAGATTGACGAAGCCAACGGTCTCCACGATGCGGCACGTATTGGCAAACGCAGTCTCGTCTTCACCCGGGAATCCGACGATGATATCAGAGCCGAACGTCGCGTGAGGAATTCGTGACCGGATGCGCTCAATGGCATCGAGGTACCCTTGAAAATCGTAGCCCCGGTCCATAGCAACGAGAATGCGGTCGTCACCACTTTGCAGCGGGATGTGAAAGTGAGGACTCGCGATCCCATGAGCCACAAACGCTTCAATCAACTCCGGCGTGATGCCGGAAAGGTTGATGGATGCTATTCTCAGGCGACGGAGTTCGCTGAGAGAGGCGATCGCTACCAGTACATCCGCCAAGCACCCGTCCAAGGGCGAGTACTGAGCCAGATCGATTCCCGTGAGTACGATTTCCGGGAAACCGTCTGCCAGAAGTTCTCGCGCCTCTGAGATCGCATCTGCGATTGACTTGCTACGGGGAGTGCCGCGGACCTGAGTGGCACGACAATAGGTGCAAGTGCGTCCGCATCCGTCTTGAATCTTCAGAAAGGCTCGAATTCGGCCTTGCGGTCCGTGGCTTCGTTCCGCGGACAGCTCTCCGAACGACGTCGAGGCAAGCCTTCCACAAGTTCCGGACAACGCTTGTTGAATGACGTAGTCGATCTGCGATTTCCAGCTGTTGCCGGCCAGAAGATCGGCGTCCGGAAACTGGGTCGTGCCCTGATCAACAGAGTCCGCCAAACACCCGATGAGGACGATGCGTACGGCTGGGTACCGGCGGCGCATCCGACGTGTGGCTTGTCTTGCCTTTCGTTCGGCCAAGCCGGTGACTGTGCAGGCGTTGAGCAGGATGACGTCAGGATCCTCATCGGTGATATCGTAGACCGGTGCGAGGAGATCGCGCATCATGTCCGAATCGTATTGATTGACTCGGCAACCGAAGGTTTGAATGGAGATGCGAGCACGAGCCATTCTACCGATGCCGTTCGACCGTAAAACGAAGCAAACTTGCCGGCTCGCTTTCGCGGATGCCGGCCTTGTTCTTGGCAATGGCGACCTGGTCCGCGACCGAGTCCACGCCGTC
>Ga0114923_10000633_pt1 | contig 26687 bp, 29 predicted proteins | sample SumtaG_FD_89578 | JGI IMG/M metagenome (GOLD analysis project Ga0114923, IMG submission 89578) | Deep subsurface microbial communities from Indian Ocean to uncover new lineages of life (NeLLi) - Sumatra_00157 metaG | ecosystem: Environmental > Aquatic > Marine > Oceanic > Sediment | place: near...
TCCTTGTCGCCGAGGGTGCTCGCGAAGATCTGGCTGATCTGCTTCTGCGCAGGGCCGATCGCCAGGAGCTGGAACAGCATCATGGCGTTGGTGACCTCGTTGTTCGCACCCATCTTGCCGGGCTGCGTCACGCCGGCCAGGATCGGCGGCGTGCGGTGCGCGCTCAAGATCTTCAGTGCCTGCGCGTCGACCATCGGCTGGTTGTCGCCTGTGGTCTGGCCATCGACGGTGAGCTTCTGGAAGTCGACCGTGATGTCTTCACCAGCGATGTTCAACAGCAAGAGCCTGCGCCTGTTGCCGATGCCGACATGCTCTGCGAACTTCTCCTTGATCGCTTCCCAGTCGTCGGGATCGAGCTTCCGGCCGAGGATGTTGTAGATGGCCTCCGGCACGCCGCCGTTGAAGAAGAAGTCGAACATATACTGCACGACGCAGTGATCGAGTTCCATCGAAGGCGTTGCACCAACCCAGTCCATGTAGCCGTAGTAGGGCGAACGCCGACCGCGGTTCATCGGGAAATGGATGACCTCGGAGACACGGTCCTTCGCGTCCGCCTCTTGGATCTTGCGCCGATTGATGAAGTCGTCGCGCTCGCTGAAGCGTGCAAAGCGAAGACCATTGAGGTTGGACGTCAGTGCGAAGTCGCCCTGGTTGGCGATCTCATAGTGGAAGACGTTGCGGTTCTCTTCCAGACTCACCCACACATCCTTCGCGGGAAGGTGGTAGATGCCGCGGATCTCGCCCTCTAGGTTGCGCACGATCTCCAAGTAGCCGTTGGCATACTCGAAGTAGTCCGCCGTCACCGCGTCGAGCGTGTCTTGCCAACTGATGACGCAGAACTCGTTCAACACTTCCGCGACCTTGTCGCTTCGGTGACCGAGACCAACAGTGGCGCGCGCCTTGGCTTCGAGCGCGGCGCTGTGGTGGACGTTATGGTCCTTCAGTCGAGAGACAGAGTCGTAGTCGATGAGCTGCTGGACTCGGCCCAGCAGAGAGCCCTGTTTTGAACCCTCGCGGCCGTCCACCAGGGGGGCCTTCTGCAGCTTGGCGAGCCAGGATTTGTCTCCCAGGAGATCAGGGGAGGGGGACGGGATGGAGTAGATGTTGGACTTCGACTTGGCCGTCATGGGGCTAAATTCCTGATTTTTTTCGGCAGATCCGCTAAATGTAGCGGTTCGAGGGAGATTCCCCTTCCGGGGGAGTGGTCTCCCGGCACCTCTAGTATATATTGAAACGGGGGGGTATGCGTCCTGTTCCTGAGAAAGACTACCGAATGAAGCGGATCAAGAAGGCCAGAATCCAGTTCATCACGCTCTGCCCCCGTGGCAGGAACCAGATGCCGGTGCTCTACAAGGACGATGGCACGGTGGCCTTTGAGGCCCTCACGAAGGCCACAGAGGACGCCGGAGAGCTGACCAACATCGTCTACGCCGCCGAGCGCGCGGACACTGACGGGCATTTGGCGAGCGCTGACGTCATCAAGGACATGGCCCATGCGTTCCAGAAGGAAGGCGGCCAGATCGACATCCGCCACGACGGCAAGCCCGTCGGCCACAACAAGGCTTACGTCGCCGAGAGCTTCATCGTCCAGAAGGGCGACCCTCGGTTCGCGGACTACAAGGACTACGACGACAACCCGGTCGACGCCACTGGCGCCTGGGCGACCGTCATCAAGATCGACGATCCCGAGCTGCGTCGGCTCTACCGCGAAGGCGAGTGGAACGGGGTCAGCATGTTCGGGCAAGGACTCCTCACGGTTGAGAAAGCCGAAGAGGACAAGATGCCCGGATGGTTTACCAAGTTCCTAAGCCGAGTCGGCCTCAAGAACACAAACTCAACTCCCATACAGGAGATCAACGTGGAAAAGCAAGAACTGCAGGAGATCCTGAAAGCGGATCGTGAAGCACTCGTCACCGACTTGGTCAAGGCTCTCACAGCCAAGCCCGAGCCCAAGCCCGAGCCCAAGCCCAAGAAGACCGAAGAGGTCATCGAGAAGGAAGAGGTCAAGGTTGACCTGACCGACGCCAAGGCAGTGCGCGAGCATGCCGAGAAGTTGGAGAAGGAAGAGGCCGCGAAGAACTTCGACATGACCGACGCGAAAGCCGTGCGCGAGCTGGCCGACAAGCTGGACAAGGATGCCGCCGACTCGATCGAGAAGGCCGAAGCCGACGACAGCGACGAGGTCAAGAAGCTGAAGGCCAAACTGCGTAAGGCAGAGATCAAGGCTGGCTCGAAGCAGACCGGCGACGGTGACGCAACCGACAACGTGGTCATCGAGGGTTTCTCGAAAGAGGAAGCTTCGGCGATCGAGCAAGGCCGACGCATGGCCAAGTTCAACAACAAGGCGAGTGGACACGCTGTCTAGCGCCTGATCCCAACCCCCCCACTGGAGAAATCAAATGACTCTCAAAGACAACCAACTGTTCGCTTCGGTCGCTGGGCGCGGTGCTGAGATCAGGCTGTTCCCTCGCGAAGAGGGTGGCCTCAAGGTCGGCACCATCGCACAGCAGTCTGGCGCACCCACGCTACTCAAGGGCCTTCTGATGGCCTACGATCGCGACGTCGGCTTCTGGACACCCTACACTCAGCCGAGTGACGCAGCCGTCTACACCATCACCGCTGCCAGCACCACGGCAACGGACGGCACGTTCGACCTGCATGTCGACGGTCTGGACTCCACGTTCGATCACGACGTGACCGCAGCCGCCATGCAGACTGCTCTGTTGGCCCTGTTGGCCGACGCTGGCAAGGGCTACACCTTGACCGTCGCCGCGACGACCACCAACCTTGGCACCAACGACGGTGTTGTGACCATCACGTTCTCCGAGAACGCAGGCGCCCCGACCGTCCTGGCCGATATGTCGAACCTCACCGGCAACGTCCACGTCCTGGCCGCAACCGATGCTGGCACGCAGCTCAACGGCGAGAACGAGGTCCGCGGTGTGCTCTACACCATGGAAGGCGTTGTCACTTCGGCCTCCGAAGAGGTGCAGGCTGTCATCATGATCGAAGGCGAGCTTCACCGTGACGACGTCAACACCACCGCGCTCCGTGCGCTCATGGGCGGCAGCCCCAGCGAAGCAGAGGTCGATACGGCCCTGCAGTCGCAGGCTCTCCGCGCACTTTCCCTCCACGTCCGTGGTCTGTCCAACGTCAGCTAGTCCTGACATCTCTCACTAGGAGTTACAAACATGGTTTCCGCATCCGCAGTAACCCAGTGGCAATCACTGACAGCCACTGTCAACGAGACAAAGTCTCCCAACACGTTTCTGAAGGTGCTGCTTTTCGGCGCCCACGAATCGTTCCCAACCGAGTCGATCGAGATCGGCCTTCTGACCGGCGACCGCGCCATCGCTCCCTTCGTCCAGCGTGACGGAGAGGCGATTGCTGTTGCAGGCCTGGGCGAGACGTTCCAGACCGTCGGGTTCCCGAACATCAGCATCAAACGCCCGATGACGGCGTCCGAGCTTCTGTTCAACCGGCGTCCTGGCAGCGTGGTCTTCCCGAGTGGCGAGCAGCAGCTTTCCGCGATCGAGTCTCACATCGCTCGCGACATGAAGCGTATGGCTGACCTCGTTTCGAATGCCGAAGAGTGGCTGTGCGCGCAGGCACTGCGTGGCGAGATCAGCTACTCGGCCGCCGACGAGCACCACTTCAAGGTCACCTACCCGAAGCCGGGTGGGCACACCCTCAACACGGTTGCCACCTGGGCGACCGCCTCAACGGCGACCCCGAGTATCGACTTCACCGCCGCCAAGCGCCTGATCGCGAACGAGCACGACATCCCCACCACGCACGCCATCATGAGCCAGGAGGCCGCGACGAACTTCGTCAAGATCGCCGAGGTGAAGACCAACCTGGACAACAGGCGCATGCTGGCCGGTGACCTCGACCTGCGCAGGCAGTTCGAGCTGAGTGGCGCGATGTTCCTCGGGAACTACATGGGCGTCGACTGCTGGGAGTATTCCCGCAGCGTGAGCGTGAGTGGTTCGAGCGAGGCCCTGATTCGCGCTGGCTATGTCGAGTTCGTCTCGGCCGTGCCGCAGGCTGAGAACTGGCTCTACTACGGCGCCATCGCTGACCTGGAGGCCCTTGAGGGTCGCATGTTCCAGGGCGAGCGCTTCAGCAAGAGCTGGCTCAAGAAGGACCCCTCACAGCGCATCGTCGTTGTGAAGTCGCGTCCGCTGCCTGTCATGAGGCGCCCGGGTTCGGTCGTCAGCATCGACACCACCCCGTAGTGAGCAACTGGGAGGGCTAGGTTCACCGTGAACCTAGCCCTCGCACACTACTCTTCAGAGGAGCAATGGACATGCACTATAGAGTAACGCAGGACCGTGGATGCCAGTCGCCGACTGGCGTCGTCTACGCGCCCGGCCAAAAGATCGACTCGGGAGAATTCGATCAGGGCCTACTCGACCGTTTGGTCGCGAAGGGTTTCTTGGAGACCTATGAGCCAAACGCAGCACCTCCGCCGGCCCCCGCCGGCCGCCCGGTGCGCACCATCCCGTCGATCTGGGTAATGGACCCCGCCGGCATCCGAGGCATGAGTCTCGACCAGTTGAACATCATGATCCTGGAACTCGACGACAGCGTCGACCTGTTCGAGGATGCAGATGAAGCAGCCGCATGGTTGAGCAAGGACTATGAGGAGATCGCAGTCTAGTGGCAACCGCCCCTCTCTTCGTCGCTGACCTCGCTACTCTGAAGCCGAAGCTGCGCCTCTCGGGCGTGCCTTCGACTTCGGATGCGGACGATCTTATCAACGAGGCCATCCTGGTTACGCGCCAGAAGTTCTACCGGGAACTCGGCGTGGCCAGGGTTGCAGTGCTGCTGGCCCTGCCGTTCGTCGAGACCCCGTCGACCAACGATCAGATTCTGCGCGCAGTAGCCAATAGCACTGAGGTGCTGATGGTGCGCTGCGAGCTGATGCGCATGATGCCGATGATGTTCATGGACGGCAACGCCGACCAGAACCAGATCATGCAGGATGAGGCCCTGTTCCGCGACTCCACTTCGTCGCAACTGGAACAGATGCGACTGCAGTGTGAGCTGGAGATCCAGCAGAACATGGACCTGCTTGCAGGCGATGAAGAGATCGCGAGCGAGAGCACCATCCGTATCGACTCCCCTGGTGTGAGCCAGCCGGTCATCGACACGACCAGGGCCTCGCGTCCGTATCCTGGTGACAGCATCCTACCGGGCACCATCAAGAGTGGCCTGCTACGTAACCGCACCCTGGGGAACAACTGATGACGTTCGCCAGCAACTACCAGCGGATTCAGCAACGGCTACACACGGAAGCCACCACCGGACCATTCTACGCTATTGCTACGGATGTCGAAACGAAGTTGAAGACTGTGGACGACTCGGTCGCCATCACCCCGGCGTCTGTAATTGCCGAAGAGTCTTCGACAGCCTTTGGCACCCCGAGTCGCAACCGTCGGGAGAACCGATCAGAGCGACGCAACTGGCGCTGGCAAGTAGCGTGCCGATTCAACCAAGAGGTCACGGTCGAGGCAGCCGAGAAGCGCCTGATCGCCTCCAACATCATTCTGCCCCGGGACGACACCAACGACCTGGAGCAAGTAACACTCAAGTTGCTCGAAGCGGATCCGTTCCATCCACCTCAGCAAAGCCCCTCAACTGGAACACAGGTGACGTTCACGTTCGAAGCGGAACTGTCGCCAGTCTAACCCCCACGGAGTAATACCATGGCCAAGAACCTTACTGGTCTCCCCAACACTGGCGATTACACGCTGGGCCGGGGCATTGTTTACGAGTCTGCAATCGATACCACCACAGAGAAGCCGGATGACGGCGGCTGGCGCGATCTCGGCAACGCTACCGAGTTCAACGTCTCCATCGAGACCGAGAAGTTGGAGCACAAGTCTTCTCGCACAGGTCTGCAGGTCGTCGACAAGGAAGTCGTTCTCTCTCAGAAGATGACGGTCAACTTCTCGCTTGACGAGCTGAACGACGAGAACGTCGCGAGCTTCCTGTCAGGTGAGACCGCCGTGCATACCAACGTCGCCATCGCAGGCATCACTCTCTACGAAATGATCGCCTCCGTCGTGCTGGGCCGCTGGTATGACATCGTCGATGAGACCACGGACGAGCGCGCCTATGACATCGAGACGGCAGACCTGACGCTGACCGAGACGTCTGGCGGCCCAGTGACCCTGGTCGAGAATACCGACTACACGCTGGACCTGAAGAATGGCCGTATCTTCCTACTGTCAACCGCGACCAACATCGCAGCCGGCGAGCCGATGAGCCTCGTCTTGGTTGCCGCTGCTGGTGCCAAGCCAGTCGAAGAGGTCCGTGGCCTGACGCAGGGTAACCTCATTCGCGCAGTGAAGTTCATCGGTGAGAACCCGGCGAACAGCAACAAGCAGCGCGAGTATCAGTTCCACAAAGTGACCCTGGCCTCTGAGGGCGACCTTGCACTGATCGGTGACGAGTATGCCATCATGGCGTTCTCGGGCACCGTCGAAAGCTCGGTGCTGGCCGACGCCGACGCGCCGTTCGTGCGCATCCGCGACCACGCCGACAGCTAATCGCATCCCCAGGGGTGCCCCTACCCAAGGGGCACCCTTGTATTCCTTTGACGACAGGCAGGTGAACAATGTCAATCGCAGAAAAGTTCCGACTCCTGTCACCTCTATCCGTGGACCGGGAGATCCAGGGTGTGAAGGTGACATTCTATACGTGCTCTGTTGGCACGTGTGCGCGCCTCTCCGGGTTGCTAGCCGAGATGGCCGGGCACTTCACGGCGCTCCTTGGTAGCAGCAGCAGCCGCGACCAGGGCTCGACTGAAGAAGTCTACGCGCCTCCGGAAGGTGAGAAGGGCGAGATCTTCACGAAGACCATCGTGCAGCCCATCAATCCTGACCTCGCGATCTTGCGCGCAAAGCAGCGAGAGAAGTCTGTTCAGGGAGCTGTTACGTCTCTCTTCTCGGACAAGAACCGAGCGGCGATCGGCGAGCTATTCATGGACTCGCTCAAGGACGACTTCCCCCGCGGCAAGAAGCGCCCGGTAGACGAGTGCCTTGCGTTTGTCGACGAGATGGATCTTCCGATATTCATCGAGTTCTTCAGGGGCCTAGCTGAGGCAAATGCCAAGGTCTTCGGTGACCTGGGAAAGGAACTTGGCCGGGCGGTTCAAGACAAGGCCGGCGAACTGCTCGGAACGACCGTGGTAGGCGTGGTAAGCGAAGAGCCAGAGGCAAACGCAGAAGAGGACCACTCGACGGATGGGTAGAGATCCAAGACAGCTTCGTGTTCCTTGTCCACTACGGGTGCGACCCGGAATGGTTGCTGAACCTCGACATGCTAGCCTTCAGCTCACTTTCAGATACTGCTATGCGACTCCACAGCCAAGAACAGTTTGAGTCGGCCTATCGTGATCGGCTAATCGCGCACGATGAGGGCAAGAACTTCACGAAGTATCTGAAGGGCTTGCAGAAGTTGATTGGTGGAGGAAGTGGCCCTGACGGAGATGATCTGGCCTCCGATCTCACTCGGATGGGAGCGATGAAGTAAGATGGTCGTCGACAGAGGTGGACTCCGGTATCCTGTTGAGGTCGTTGACCTCTTCAGTAAGAACCTGCAAAAGTTCCGCGCCGAGATTCGTGCGTCGCGGGAGGAGTTCACCAAGTTCCGCCGCCAGTCGAGGCTTGCTACCTCACAGGTCTCCAAGCAGGAACTGTCAGCTCGACGTGCAGCAGCCCAGGCATCACGAGAGGAAGCAAAAGCTGAACGTGCTCGGCTACAGAACATCCAAGCTGGTGCGCGACAACAGAAGCAAGTTCAAGACCTCCGGTCTCGGATGTTCAAGAACGAGCGAGTCGAGCGTGCGCGAGCCCAAAAGGTAGCCGAGAAAGCAGCCAAGCAGCAGGCGCGTGCCGCCAAGGCGCAAGAGACTGCAGCCAAGAAGGCCGAAGCTGCCCAGGCCAGACTCAATCGAAAGATCAAGGTCACCGATAACTCAGCGCAGCAACTCCTGTTCACGTTCCGTCGGTTGGTCGGAGTGCTCGCACTGTTCACCCTGGCACGACAACTCTCGCAGGGATTCGTTGCGCTAGTCAAGTCTGGCTTCGAGTTCAACCAAACGCTGGAGCGCTCCAGACTCGGCATCGCGGGCATCATCACTGCCGTTGCCGATGTGCGCGACGAGCAAGGCAAGTTGCTCGAAGGAGCGGAGGCATTCCTTGCTGCGCAGACTGCGGCTCGCAGGCAACAGCAGCTCCTACGTCAGGATGCTCTGTCGACTACCGCTACGTTCCAGGAACTCCTTGATGCGTTCCAGATCGCTCTCGGCCCAGGTCTCGCTGCTGGCTTCAACCTCGATCAGGTCAGGCAGTTCTCGGTTCTGATCTCCCAGGCGGCCTCCAACATCGGTCTGCCCCAGCGCCAACTGTCTGAGGAAATCCGAGCTATTCTGACCGGCAATATCCGGCAGACGACGACACGTATTGCGCAGGTCTTGAACCTGACGAACAAGGAGATCCGGAAGCTCAAGACTCTCGGTGCTGACAAGTTCTTCGCGGCATTGCAGGAGAGATTGCAGGGCTTCGCCCTCGGCGCACGGGCTGCAGCCGGCACAGTCGGCGGGTTGTTCGTTCGCTTGAAGGACGTTCTCGAATTGGTGGCCGGCGCTGCAGCGAAGGGTGCATTTGAGACTCTCAGAGATGTCTTGAAAGAGTTGTTCGGTGCGCTCACCACTGTAGAGAAGACAGAGTTCGGCCAACTACTTCGTCCGAGCCCCCAAGCACAGAAAGCGTTCGAGGCAATCTTTCAGGCTATCGAGCGTATTCTTCAGCGCGCACAAGTTCTTGGTCGGGCTATTGGCCTCGACGGACTAGCCACAGCGGCAAAGGTTCTAGCGACATCTCTGGAGGTCGCATCAGGATTCGTAGTTGGCATCGTTGAAGGGATCCAACACATTTCTCAGATCATCAATGCTCTGATCTCCCCCATCTCGCAATTGGTGGGCGGCACCGAGGAACTGAGTCTTGGGATGGTCAAGATCGCTCAGATCATGGGCACCATCCTTGCTCTGACGACTGCCACAAACCTCGCATCAGGCCTATGGACTAGTGCACTGGGCAGGGCAGCTACAGCTACGAAGGCCGTTGCAGGCGCAACCGCAGCCGCTGAAGTTGCTGCCAAGGGAGCCAAGCTCTCCTTCCTCCGGATTGGGGCCCTTCTTGTAGGTATCGGATTCGTCTTCCAAAAAGTCTTCAGTGCCATCACTGGCCTGGACATCACCTTTGCTGACACACTGGAGATCATCCGAATAACTTTCGAACAGGTCTTTGGGATCATCATACGCTCCTTGACGATCAGCTTCAAGAGCTTCGGCAACATCTTGGTTGGACTCTTCACCAACCCGCTGGCCACCATTGGCACGATCATGCAGAACGTGCTCATCAACCCTCTGTTGGAAGCTGCAGCTCTGCTAGCTAAACTGCCGGGCTTCCTGGGAGGTGACGAGATCGAGAAGGTTCGGAAGGGTCTAGAGGACATGGTCGCTCCTTTGGAACAGGCGATCGAGCTAGCCAACAAAGACAAGAAGCCGATCTTCGATACCGAGAAGGACAAGGAAGATCTCGACAACTTCATTGCCGAAAGCTTCCAGAAGATCGTCAAGTTGCGGACCGACATCATCCTCCGCGGCGTGCTCGGCGAGGGTTTCGATCTCAACTTCACCGTCAATGGCGACGAACCCGAAGTAGGCGCGAAGAAGATCGCGGAGTCGTTTACAGCGATGACCACGATCCTTCGTGGCATTATCACCAGCTTCTCTCAGTTCATCGCGCAGTCAATCTCTGACGCCTTCGACCCAACTGCAGATACCTCGATCAAGGAACGCTTTGCTCGGTTCTTGCAGCAGATCGTCAAGCTGATTATCGCACAGCTCGTGCAGCTCGCGATTGCAAAGGCACTACTAGGCTTTGGCGTTCCGGCAGCAAGTCTCCCCGGCGTATCTACGGGTCGCAGAAGGGGTGGACGCATCCCAGGCCGCGGGTCGCAAGCAAGCCTTGCTCACTACACGAACCCCCAGGGATTCGACACGGGTGGACAGGCGAAACCCCCCAAGGGCATCAGTCGGAAGGACACGACTCCTATCTGGGCCCAGCCCGGCGAATACATGATGCGACTCTCCGCGGTGCAGAAGTATGGCATCGGGGTCATGGAAGCACTCAACCAAGGTCTGGTCGATCCTGGTGCACTTATCTCCATGGCTGGCCCCCGCCGACTGTCTCGCAACTCGCGACGCAAGGTGGGATTCCAGAGTGGTGGCCAGATCGCCGCGCAGGCCGAAAGCGCTGCAGGAACAACAGGCACCACAGGTGGTGGCGCCCCAGGCCTCGGAGCAGCACTGCTCGTGGCAAACGAAACAACAGCCGAGCGACTTCTCGCTGGCGGACAAAAGGCTGTCCTCGACTTCATCGACGAGCATGGCGCGGACATTGAGGGGCGGCTATCCCGCTTCAGGAGCTAACTATGACACTACGATGGATGGACGGAGCTGAGGTCTGGGCCGCAACCGGCTACCAGTCTCGCGGGTATCTCGCAGGAACGAGCGGCTTCAGCACAGCGCGCATCTCACCCGGCGCCTCGTCGATGACGTTCAACGGAACGAGTCTGACGACTCCGGCCTTTGGACAGCAGAACGTCTGGACCGTAGGCTTCGGCTTCAAGCTCTCCGGCAATGTCGGCGAGTGGAGATTCCTGGATGGAGGCGTTGAGCAGTGCAACCTGGAGGTTGTTGACGGTAGTGGAGTTTTCGAGCTGCGCCTGAAACGTGGTGCGACCACGATCGACACCACCTCCGAGACCTTCGCAAAGGACGTCTGGCACTACTTCGAATTCCAAGTTACTGTGCGCACGGGCACAAACGGAGCCTACGAACTTCGCCACAACGAGAACAACGTGATGTCTGGTGCGAGCGTCAACCTAGCCGATACCGGCTCGGACGGTTGCGACTCACACCAGTTCGGCCTGACGGTCGCCGCACAGGTTCTCGGCATGGATGACATCTACATCCTCGACGACCAGGGCACGACCAACAACGACTTCCTGGGCGACTCTGTGATCGTGGCCCTGGAGGCGCAAGCCGATGGTAACCAGAACGACTTCACCCCCTCGGCCGGCGGCGTCAACGCGGATCTGATCGACGATCCTTCAGACACGCCATCTTCAGCCGACTGGATCTCCTCGGACACGAATGCACATCAGGACTTCTTCACCTACGACAACATGCCGGCGACCGGGATCGGAACCATCTTCGGGCTCCGAGTCGTCACGGATGCAGCGATGCAGGCTGTTGGTAGCAGGGTCCTGAAGCCTAAGTTCCGGGCAGCTTCGACATCTGAGGGTGATGGTGCTGACTTCACTGTCAGTGGCACGACCCTTCTCAGCTATCCTGTCATCATGGAGCAAGACCCTGTTGCTGCAGCCGCTTGGACGAAGACCGAGATCGACGGTGGTGAGTTCGGAGTCGAGGTGGTGTCCTAATGGTTCTCAGAATGCTAGAAGGCTTCGAGACGAAGCAGGCCACAACCACCAAGCTCGATCTCGCCTACACGAGAACGGGATCGCTAGCGTTCTCTGCAGGACGCAAAGCAGGCACGGCTCTCAGCTCACAGACAGCAACGCTCCTGACAGAGGAACTAGTCTCGCCCGACGAGAACACCTGGGTTGTGGGCTTCGCTATTCGCAAGTCGCAGGTTACCGCCATCGGAGGATCAGCCACGGCCGGGATCGAGCTTCACAACGCGGCTGGCGCACAGTGCTCGCTCGTGCTCATCGACGCCGGCTCAGGCGCCTACAAACTGCGCTTGAAGCGCGGGGCCACCACGATCGACACGACCACGGGTGCATTCCCCTGGGGCAGCAACAAATCGTGGATGTATTTCCAACTCAAGGTCACCGTGCGCACGGGCACTGATGGTGTCTACGAACTGCGGAGCTACGACTATCTCAATGCCGCCACGGTTGAATTCAGTGGTGTCACTGTCAACCTCGCCGAGCAAGCAGTAGACGGAGCCGATCGCGTCAAGATCTCCTGGAACACCGACAGCGGTAGCTTCCTGCTGATCGACGACATCTTCGCTCTGGACTCTACGGGCTCGTTGAACAACGACTGGTTCACGCCCCCGCCGAAGATCTTCGGAGCCCTGCCGAGCGCTGCTGGAAACCAGGCCGATTGGACCCCAGATGGCGGAGCCAACTACACCAACGTGGACGACGTTGCGACGGCTACGACCGATACCGACAAGGTGACCTCGGCCGTAGTGAGTGATGTCGATCTCTACAACTACGCGAACTTCTCGCTCATCAATGCCTCGGGCACCGATGTGTATGGACTTCAGGTCTTCAGCGTAGCTGCCATGGTAGCATCGGGCACTCGCACCGTCAGGGTTCGCGTGCGCGAGTCTGCTGCCGAAGCAACGGGCGGTAATGTCGTTCTATCAGATCTCATCTTGGATGCGTATCGACAGATGTTCGATCAGAATCCAACCGGCACACCGGCCCCTTGGACAAAGGCCACCGTGGAAGCAGCCGAGTTCGGTATCGAGATTCAGGCGTAATGGGAGAGCACGCCAGTGGTATCAGTAAGAGTTCATAGGCACGTCATCGAAGTGCTGGCCAAGGCGCCAGACACTGCGAAGCTGAGTCGCCAAGACGTTGAAGTCGCATTCGAGGATGCCGGCTCCGGTGGAGACGTCGATGTCCACCGCTACGCGATCGAGGCTCTGTCCAAGCATCCGGCCACTGCCAAGCTCAACCGTCAAGAGATCGAGGTAGCCTTCGAAGACGATGACTCCGGTGGAGACGTCGATGTCCACCGCCACGCGATCGAGGTGCTCGCCAAGTCTCCCGGCAAGGCTAGCCTATTCCGCCAGGAGATCGAGGTGGCCTTCGAGGATACGGGTTCTGGCCCCATTGACGTCCACCGGCATGTGGTCGAGGTTCTGGGCCGCCGGGCCGTGCCCCCGATCACCCCCCTGACCTTCCCCACGGGCCTGGATTTCTTCCTCCACAACTGGGTAACTACCGTCGGAATGGAGACCCGCTACCTGACGGACGTCACCCGAGCGGCCACGTCCCTCGCTGAGGAGCGTAGAGGCCTCCTAGAACGCCCGCAGAGGCTCCTCAAGACTTCATGGCTCCAAGGAGAGGTCGAGGAGGTGGATCGCCTCCTGACCACCCTGCGGCGTCTGACGGACGAGAATCTGGTAGGCATCCTAACCCAGGACACCGTGGTGGTCACCAGCAGCTCCACCGGCCAGGACGAGATCAACGGGGACTTCCGATACCGGCGGTTCTTCGACGGTGGTCGGGTCGCCGTGTTCACTCAGAATCCCACGAGCGAGTCGCTGAAGCTGTCGGCCGACGTCGACATCTACTTGATCGAGGAAGTCTTCAACGATCGGATCAAGGTCGACCGCAACCTCGATCAGAGCTATGCCAACAACCTGTGGTTCGTCGTCCCGCTGATAGACCTGGAGATCATGCTCAAGCCAAAGGTGACGCAGCTCACGAACACCAAGGCCCAGGTCGACCTGACTCTCAATGAGGTCGTCGGCAAGAACGCTCTGCCCCCGAGCTTCACTGGAGGAGCCATCGATGGATGGCAACAGCAGTTGGGCCTCCCCGTCTTCGAGTTCGACCCGGACTGGGATGGAGGCATCGACACTACTTATCACCGCTACGGTCAAAGACGAACCGAGGGCCGCAAGCCTGTAGTTGTGCCCAAGGGCCCACGCTATGTGCAGCTCCAAGAGTTCAAGCTGAAGTTGGACCGTCCAGACTTCTGGAAGATCCTCAACCTGTTCGACTCCCGTCGCGGGCGTCTGGGCGCGTTCTGGGAGATCGACCAAGAGTTCCTGTGGACGGTGACCGATACCGATCCGCAGTTCATCGACGTGCAGCCATTCGGACAGTTCGCAGACTTCTCGGCAGACTTCACCGATCACGCCGGCATCGTCATGAACGACGGCACAGTCTATATCCGCGAGATCAATACGATCCAGGATGTCGGCCCATGGCGGCTCGGTCTGGTGTCAGGCAACGACCTGCCCGACCCGATCGACGTGACGCAGATCAAGCGGTTCTCGCGGGCGCGCATCAAGCGGTTCCATACCGATTCATTGCCCGAGACATGGCACACTACTGAGACGGCCGAGACAGAATTCAGCACTATCGAAGTGCTGGCAGAGGGAGAGGTGGACATCACATGAGTGAAGCAATCGACCTGTCAACCAAGGAAACCTACCAACTGGTGTCCTTTGTTCATGCTGGCGGCGCCGCCTACTACACGGACTGGACCTCAGATGTCTCGTTCGGGGGCAACGACTACATCTCGACCCCAGACATGGAGGTCAAGCTTCCTGTCAACGACGGCCTGTTCGGAGAGAACGAGTGTCGTATCTCGATCCCTCTGGTGATGGGCGACACTGACAATGACACTTTCGCCTCTCGGGTGTCTAACGGTCAGCCTCATGCCAGGATCAACTGCACAGTGCGGGAGATTCTGAAGCCTACGATCCCGGGGCCGTCACAGACCGTGAACACTCTGTTTGTGGGCGCTGTGCACATCGTCAGCAGCAATCCCCGGCAGCGACAGGACAAGGTCATGCTCCGGTGCCTGCCTATCAAGGCGCGGGTCGCTACCGTCTCGATGGGCATCCCCTGCTATCACCTGTGTGGCAACAACCTGGGCGATGCGAGCTGCAAGGTCAACTTGTCAACTGGGCAGCGAACAGTCGCAGCCGTCGTCGAGTCTATCGACGGGCGTGAGGTGACGATGGAGACCAACGGGCTTCTCTCGGCTTCGCCCGATCGGTTCTTCCACAGAGGCTACATCAAGTTCGAGAACCTGTTCATCGCTATTCAGGACTGGCGCTCGGCTACCCCGCTCGTGTTCAACATGGTGCGACAGCCCCCGGCACACTGGGATGGTGCAACCGTCAGCGTGGTTGCAGGCTGTGACAAGTCGGTTGAGACTTGCCGAGCCCGCTTCTCGAACGAGGCCAACTTCCTCGGTATGGGCTTCGCTATGCCGTCCTACCATCCGAACTTCGAGGACGCACCATGATTGTCTACAAGCCATTGCCTCTGCGCTGGCAGGCATTCAATCTATGCCCAGACAACGGGTTCGCCCAGGATCGCTACCGCGCCATCGAGATCGAACGGCGCATGGCGAAGATCCTCGACGAGTGGGAATACACCCCCTACGATACCAAGTTCGCAGAGAAGGGCAAGGGTGTGTATTGTAGCGCATTTGTCTGCCGTGTGCTCGATGAACTCTACCGGCGCGAGCCCACCCCCCTACCGAATATCCCGAATGACATCGGCTTCCATGATCGGGCAGGCGCCATCGCGGGCCTGCGCTGGTTCATGCGCCAGTATCCTGCCTGCTACCAGGTGACCGGCACCGACGTCCAACCGGGCGATGTGCTCATCACCGGCCCAGTTGGCGGAGGCCCGGGCCATGCCATGATCGTTGGCCCTCGGGAGAACACCCTGTGGCAAGCGTCCGACACAGGCGTGCATTACACGGGGATGTCGTTACCCGACATCTATGAGTTGCACGCGACATTCAGATTCAGAGACAGGGAGAAATGGTATGCTCGGGCTCGCTGAAATTGGGCTACTAGTGCTGTCGATTGGCCTGTCCATCCTGGCAGGCAAACTGCTCGGGCCGAAGCTCGACAAGACTGCGCAGGACGCCCCCACCACGCTCGCGACCCGCGGCTCGTTCCTTCCTCGCGTGATTGGCCGACGCCACGTCGGCGCTATCTTCGGCTGGGCTGGAGATCGAGCCCAAGTCAGTGAGAATGACGGTAAGCTCGGGGGCTTCCTGACTCCGGACACTGAGGTCTGGCGCGAGAGCGCGTGGCACATGCTAGCCGTCGGCCCCGCGACCGTGCTGCATCAGATCCTCCAGGACAACAAGGTCATCTTCGCTGGACCCATCACTCCCAACTCGCATCCTTCTGGATCGTCCGTCTCCCTGGGAGGCGAGGGCACCTTCACCATCTACTGGGGCGAGGTCGATCAGCCCACCAATGCCTTCCTCGGCGACGGTAGTCGCGTTACTGTCACGTCGCGTTGGCCGAACTGCTTCTACGTTGTGTGGACGTCCAAACGCCTCGGGCCAAGCCCCGTCTGGCCTACGCTAGTTTACGACATCGAGATCGCGCCCGCTGAGTCGCACCTCAGCAACACGCCTGCAGCCATGGATCCAACCTTCACCCTGGACGGTGCGACCGAAGAGGTTCTGGAGTCGACCAACGGTGCCGAGGGCGCAGGCAAGTTCACCTTCTTCTTGGATGTCTCGAACTCCTTCGAGAACGGAGGCAGAGTGCGCTCGATCGGAGACACCGGCTTCGCCGATCAGGACTTCACCATTTTCAAGATCGAGACTCGACTCCAGGGCGGCACCCCCCGCACTGATGTGTTCCCAGTGGGCGGACTCACTGGATCGAATGGCGACGGCGACATCCAAGCCTACACCGAGGGCACCGACGACGGCTACAACCCTGCGCATATCCTGGCAGAGCTGTGGTTCTCGGCGTGGCCCCACGGCATCAAACAGAACAAGGCCGAGTTCGATATGGACTCTCTGGAAGATCTCGGCACGCTCATGGTAACCGAGGAGATCAAGGGCTCGGTCATTGCGAAGGACGGACAGAACCTACGCTCATGGATGGCCAGTATCCACCAGGATCTAGGCCTCATGCTGCCGCACAACTTCAGCACTGGCCTGCTGCAGTTCGTGCCTGTGCGCGCACCTACTGCTGCTGTGCCGAACCTCACGGCGGACATCTTGCTCCAGTTGCCCCAGGCTGAGACCCTCCACAGTGAGCGTGCCTCGGATCGAGTTCTCTTCACCTTCCCCGATCGAGAGAACAACTTCCGGGCGATGCCGATCGGTATCGACGATGCCGGGCAGGCCTCGTTCCAGGAATACTTCCGGGCTCGCAACGTGCCGATCGTAACGACCATCAACTTCGGCTCTGCCAACGTGATCGCCGAGCGACGCTCCCAAGAGGAGTTGGCCGGCGCTGGGGACCAGAAACTAGTCGCAAACCGTGGGGCTCGCCTCCTTCTACCCGGGACTCAGATCACTGCTGCAGGCGTCGCCGACGTCTTGCTCATCACCTCGGTTACTACCGATCCTCTCTCGGGACAGGTCACTCTGAAGTGCATCCCCGACTTCCTGGGTGCGGCCAAGAGCACGTTCCTCCAGAACCAAGGACTGGTGATCGATCCACTGGCGAAGGTCGAACCTGATCCACAGTTCCAGCCCTTCGAAGTGCCCGAGTGGATCTCCGGGGCTGAACAGCGGATCATACTCGGTCGTCTGCGCGCGCACCTTCAGATCACGGGCTCGGCCATTCACATCAGTCGGGATGATACCACCTTCACCTCGAAGGGGACGGACACCACGATCATGCAGGGCGGCACCCTTGCGACCGCGATAGCCATCGACGACCCTTGGGAGATAGATACCGGCCCGACCATCGATGCGCTCGGCCCGGACATTGCTTCCGTGCTCGATCTCTCGGCCGACACCGTGAGCTGGCGCAACGGTCGGCAACTCGTGGCGATCAACGGCGAGATCTTCTTCCTGAAGACGATCGTCTCCCTGGGTGGTGACCAGTATCGCTTGGACGGGCTGATCCGCGCTCGATACGACACCCGGGTCGCAGCCCACGGGATCGGTGACGAAGTCTACATCCTGCAGAACGACGACGGCCTGATGGTCGGTGATCCGCTCATCGAGCCCCAGGTCACGCTCTACACCAAGTCGCAGGCTGTGGGCCGAGGACTGACCAACCTCGCCACCGTGCCCTCAGAGAGCATCGCGCTCTACGGCAAGGGCATCCGCCCGGTGCCCGTAGAGGAGATCCGCTTCGACACCCTGCACCCCTCCGTGCCTGATGGAGTGTCGACCCACTCTTGGACCGGCTCGATCGGCGGGGACCTCCCGGCCACCTGGGGATACTACACCCCTAAGAGCCCAGGAACGGGCGCAGGCTTCGCTGGAGCGGGCATGCCCCAGGAGGGCGCAGATCCCGAGGGAGACTTCCTGGTGGAGATCCTGGACTCAGGAGACGTCCTCCAGAGGAGTGTGACCACAGAGACCAACGACTACATCTACACCGAGGCCAACCGCGTCGCTGACTTCTCCGGCGAGCCGGCCACTTTCAAGCTTCGGATTACCCAGCTTCGAACTGGGCTGTCTTCGGACACGACCGTCCAGGTATTCACCAAGGTATAGGGAGAGACCCATGACCAGACCTACCAGAATCACCGTCAACAGCGGCGACAACAGTTGGGAATCCCAACTGAACACTAACCTGCAGCAGATCTATGATCTGCCCTTCCCCCCATTGCTGCACGCCGGCACGCTGGCGAACCTAGAAGCCTCTCGCCCCGCGGCGCAGTATCAGTGGTGCATCGCGGTCGTCGACTACGATGGCGCCGGCACCCCGGGCGAACACTTGGCGTTCTCGAACGGAACGGCGTGGAAACTGGCCTCGAACTGGGAGTTCATCAACCGGCGAACCTTCCGTGGGATCACGACCACCGACGCCTTCGCCGACACTGACGAGACCATCGTCGTGACGGGCGCTGCTTCCTTCGTCCTAACCCTGCCTGCGATCACCGATGCAAACGAGGGTCGCGTCTGCCGTGTCAAGAACAACGGCACGGGCACGGTCACTATCACCCCCACGGGCGGCGACACGATCGATGGCTCGCCGACAAAGCCTTCGAGCACTCAGTATGATGCCTTCGAGTTCATCTCTGATGGCACGAGCAACTGGCAGATCTTCGGTGCATCTGGTGCCGGAGGGGGCGCTTCAAGCTTCTTGACCCTGACCGACACCCCGGCCAGCTACGCCAGCCAAGCGCTGAAGATGGCCCGTGTCAACGCAGGCGAGACTGCACTGGAGTTCGTCACCCCCGACACGTTCGTATCCCTGCCCGACACCCCGGCAAACTACACCGGAGCGGCTAGCAAGTTCGTCAAGGTCAATTCGACTCCGGATGCTTTGGAGTTCGTGACCGCAGCCTTCCCCGACCTGTCAGACACTCCGGCCAACTACTCCGGAGCCGCTAGCAAGACTGTTCGGGTGAACTCAGGTGAGACTGCCCTGGAGTTCGTGGACACTGCAGTAGGCCAGCCCGGCGGGCCGCTCAAGCATATATCTCGGGGCCACGTTGCTGCTGACGCAGACCAAGGACTCGTGGCCTTCCCTGGAGCTAACATCCTTCTGCCTACCGAGCACAGTTCGGCTGGCGCTGCTGTGACGTGGGACTCTGGTAACGACTGGTTCCTCATCAACGAGGCCGGCGTCTATCTCATCCTGTATGAGCTGGTGACCGAGGATGCCAGCACCCACAACACCTACGCGATCATCAAGAAGGATACAGGTGGTGGGTTCAACGCCATCGAGGAGAGCCGGGGAGTCTCCGGTAGTGGAACTGCCACCACCACCTCTCAGCACATCGTCGAGCTGCTTGCTGTTGGTGACAAGATCCAGCTATGGGGAGCGGACTTGTCCGCGGCTGCGCAGGTAGCCCGGGAAGGAACCGGCATGAGCCTCATCAAGTTGGAGGTCAGCATCTCCGGAGGTGGCGACATGGAGAGCTTCCAGCAAGGGCTGGATGCGTCCGAGACTTACGCCCTGACCGCCTCGATGGCTGCCGTCGACCTGCAGTCGAGCATCCTCAACAACGCCACCGACCTCTACACCTTCACGGCCGGCACGGACGTCCTGACGCTGAACAGCGCGGGGCTCTACATGATCTCCTACACCATGGTGATGGATGAGACCTCCGGCACCTTGGAGACTGCGGCCAAGCTGCAGAAGGACATCGGAGCCGGCTTTGTCGACATCGACGGTAGCCAGTCGTCTGGCAGTGGTGCAGATCAGTTCACCCACGGGAACACCGTCCTGATCGAGCTGGATGCCACCGACGAGATCAAATTGATGGCGCAATACACCACCAGCGGAGGTAACGCTGTCGCCGGCACTATGCTTCGCGTGGTGCGCCTGAAGCGGGGCTCGGATGCCATCGACTACAGCACGACTACACAGGACACCGGCCGCAAATGGATCGATGGCAAGACGATCTGGCGGAAGGTCGTCTCTTCGGTAGGCGCTGTGACTGCTGGATCGACACAGACCTTTGCGCACAGCATCGCTAGCATTGATCGAGTTGTAGGATTCGAAGGTCACATGACTCGCGACGACGCGAGCAGTAGCCACTATCCCATCAACTACGCACAGCTAGGTGCGGAGATCAGCGCGACCGTCAATGACACCAACCTCTCCATCTTCTTGAACTCTGCCTACACGGGTGCGGGTAACGTCCTAAGCGACCCCCAGTTCATCATCGACTACACGATCTAAAGGCATCACCTGCCTTCGAGCCCCCGACGGTCCTCTCCCTCCCTATGTCCGCCGTCGGGGGCTCACTTTTTATTGGTGGAGGCGGCGAGAATCGAACTCGCGTCCAGACAGGTGCGCCGGGTGTTTGCGTGGGCCTTTCCCGGTGGGGTTTCTCACCCCTGTCCTGCCTGTCGAATACCTGTCGCCCCCGTTAGACTTCGAACACGATCGGAAAGCCGCCGAAGGCGCCTTGGCTCTTGTAGGTTGTCGTCGCCATAGGATCAAGTGCCATGACCCCGGTCACCGAGAACGGCGCCACTGGTGCACGATCGTGTTTGTCGACAAGCACGATGGTCTTCAGGTCCAGGATCCAGGTCTCGATCTCTATGGAGTCTACGGTCAGGTCATGCTTGACACACACAGCCCACTGTGCTGACTTGCGAGGTTCCCGGTAGGAAGACTTCACACCGTTGTCCCGAGCATGGCGCTGGCCTGCCAGATACTTGGCTGCCTTCATACCTACGGCCATCATCATCTCGTGAGTGACAGCACGGCGTAGATCTCCTACGGTGGCGCCGGCATGCAACATCCGGTTTGCCATCTCGGAAGCGGCTAGACGATAGTTCATAGTGACTTGCTCCTAGTTGGAATTGTAGCGACCCACAGAGCCAACCCGATCGCGTCGATCACGTGGCCTCTCTGGACCTTGGTCATGCCTGCAGCGCCGGTAACCCCTTCGAGCTTCTCGGTGAGGCCCACCTTCTTCAGGATGCGCCTCTGCATGGCTCCCTTCTCGACTTGGCCCTTCCACTCGGAGGGTTTCGGGATCCACAGGGCGGCATCCTTGGAGACCTCTGTGGCTATTCCCGCTGCCATGCCTGCGACCTGCGCCAGACCGATCAGGTCGTCCGGTCTCTTGTGCTGCTTCGAACCTGCGTAGGCAGTCTGCCCCTCTACGGCAACGCGGTGAAACCCCATGGTGTCGGAGTCCATCATCCATAGTTCGAAGCTTATCTCGTCCGCCATCTTCAGGATCCGCCGGCCAACGGAGAGCTTGTCGTCGACAGCAGCCACACCAACCTGCACCACCTCGAAAGTTGCCTTGCTGGCCGAAGCTGGATTGATGGCGCGCACCAGGGCGATGCCGGTGTTCTTGGTGTCGGGGTCTATTCCTAGTGCGATCATGATTTCGAATACTGGATCTGCACGCCCAGGATCTGCGTGGGCGCTGGTAGACAGGTCTCGGCCTCGATGCTCTCTTTGACCTTGGGGCCGAAGCCTACATACGTCAACTCGACACCAAACAGCTCCATCGATGTGGTCTTCTGGTTACGGATCACCTCAGTGATGATCTCCAGATAGGTCTGCTTCGAGGGCTTCATGCTGTGATCTCTTCGAGCTTCTTGAGGAAGGCGTCCACGCGGCTGTCATCGTAGAACGGGTCGAACTCGGTGCCGCAGAGTATGCGGGCTGAGGGGTTGCGCTCGATCGCGATGTTGAAGACTGCTTGCCCCAATCGAATATGGGGATCATGGAGAACTTGCCATAACGCTTCGTCTAGGATCGCCTGGACCGTCATGTTGCCAATACTTCGAGGTTGAGAGACCCCTCATGGTAGTAGATGTGATGGCCTGCAGCAGTGCGCTTGGTCGAGAGCCAATAGCGCTCGGAGTCCAGTGGCGTATGGAAGCCCTTCCTGAAGCACGCATCGCAGACGTTCTCCGATAACATCTCCCAGAAGGTCGGCAGATCCTTAGTCATGAAGGTGGAGCCGTCGTCGGGGCCGCCCACGAGTTGGATCGTAAATGTCATGGCCCTTTGTCCGGATAGAGGTTGTCGATGAGTATGCAGAGCAAGTAGAACAGCAACAACCCACAAGCTGCGTAGGCGGCCCAGATGCCTATCACAAGTTCTTGCATCAGTCTCGAACCCCCCCGCCTTTGACGAAGCCGTCGGGGTAGCGTCGTCGAAGCTTCTCCAGGTTGTTCTCTGCGACGCGCTGAAGGTCGACTCCTCGAACCCGACATAGGTTGGCCAGATACCAGAGGACGTCGCCGGCTTCGGACTCGAAGTCTTTTCGCGTGGCAATCTGCCCCATGAAGATCTCTTTCTTGAGGAGATCCACCAGCTCACCTGTCTCGCCGGCTAGCCCCATGGCCCAGTTCGTCAACTCGCGCACGGTGTCTCCGTGATCTCCGGCGGTCAAACCCGCCAACGCTTGGTAGTCTTGAAAGTTCATAGTCCTATGCTTCGAAAGAAGTCTCCTGCATCGGTGCTGGGGCCGCCTTCAGCAAGGCGTTTCTGGGCTAGGGCCAAGTCCTTCACATCCTTCTGGCGCCATGCGAGCCAGCCCGAGAGATCAAGCAGGACGAAGAAGGAGCCCCAGATGATGATCGAGGACATCCCCATCACGATGCCCAAGGCTACCCAGCCTCCGTCGCCGGCAGCCTTCACGAGCCAGCCGGCATTGCTCTGCCTCGACAGCAGGAGCAGTCCGACAAAGACAGCCGCGTAGGAGAGGTGTCCGAAGAGGTCGATCATAGCCCCGCCTTCTCGCGCATCTGCTGGAGCTGGTCGATGGAGTAGTCGAGGTCGCCCAGGGCGCGATGTGCTGGACCTCCCTCTCGCTGACTCAGCAGACCGGGGAACGCCACCTTGAACGTCGACACGTCGAGCATCCGGTAGCTGACCGTCTCCAGGATCCCGGGGAAGTGCACGGCCAACCATGCACGGTCGAAGTGAATCGAGCTGCCTGCCAGATAGCGAGCTGACTTGGATGATGAGTCTCCAGAGATCGCCTTGATCCACTGCGCAACACTGCGGCCGATCTCGCTTCGCTCCTTGGCTAGCCTCTGTTGGAGCTGCAGGGAAGTCTCTCGAATGCTCGGCTCGCCCCAGACCTCTTTGAGCAGGCCATTGGCCATGTGCATGTTGAGGACGTAGTCGTCCATCGAAGCTATGATCGAATCGCGGACGTAGGGCAGGATCCAAGCTCTGCGGTCGATCTCATTGAGTTCGAGGTCGGTGACCACAATTCCGATCTCTAGGATGGATCCGTGTGCGGGATCCAGGCCTGTGGTCTCCAGATCGAGCCAGACCAATCTCGTGGGTGTCGTCGAATGGTCGGTCATACTCCCTCCTTTTCCAGCTCGACCTCGGCGTCGAGTTTGATCGCGATGAACTGACCGCCGTTTTCCAGTGTCAGCTTGCCGAACGAGTAGAGAATCTCGCCAGACTCGCTGTCGATGATGTCGACGATGACCTCAGCCGTCAGGTCATCGTAGGACAAGGCGACCCCTCCATTCTGACCTTCTTTGTCACCGATGCCGACCAGCGTCAGCCTGATCGCCTTCACACCCGGGAGCGAATCCCAGAGACGCTTGATGCCCTCGGGCTTGACGATCTCGGGCAGCAGGAGATGCTTGGCCAGATGGGCTGCGTCCTCCAGGGTCTCGACGACGTAGACGGAGGCACCTCGCAGCATCGGATGCCGGCGGTGGATGTTGTCTTCCTGGGCGATCATAATGACCGGCTTGCGCCATGCGTCAGCCCAACCGAACTCCATCGCGGTGCCGAGGCTGAAGTTGCCCTGGTCCTCTAGGAAGTTGGCGATCATGAGGTCGCACGTGAGCACGTCGTTGCGGTCACGTCCAAGGATGCCGTTCGTGGACGACATCGGATTGTGTTCGTATGATCCCTGCAGGATGTCCTCGGCTGCCAAGAAGTCCTTGGCCCTCATCGGGGAGAAGAGATCGAATTCGGGCAGGAGACCCTTGATGGTCTCGCGCCACCCAAGGGCGCCCTCGGCGTAGGTCAAGCCGGAGATTGGGCCGGCAAGGTAGATTTTCTTGTGGGTCATTAGACTTCCTCGATTCTGAAACGGTGACTATAATCGGCGGCCGACTTCTTTCCGGAGAAGGCGCGACCCTCCTTGAAGGCCTTGGTCCTGGCCTTGTTGTATTCGTCTGCCCTATCCTGTTGCAGCAACAGTTGGGAACTCTCAGCATCGTAGCGATCCGTGTGGACCTCTACGGGTGTGTGTTGTCGAGGGTCGTCGACAAGCTCGAACACGAGATAGTAGGTTGTCATAGCGTCACGTCCAGATCAGGGTTGTTGGTGTAGGGCGGTAGGGGATCCGGGTAGCGCTCCAGAACTTCGTCCACGCGCGTCTGCACAGACTTCATCCACCTGTCGCGACCGGGATCGTTGTCGAACTTCGGCGGGCGATCGTCGGTGACCTTGTCGTTCATCATCGCGTCCCGCAGGACTAGGAGGCTGGCTATCGCCTTCGTGACATGGTTCACCCCACTGTCCAGGTCGATGTCCTCACCCTCCCACCACTGTGCAAGGTGACGCATGGCTGCATCGTAGTAAATGGAGGCCCTGACGCCAGAAATCCGGTAGTTGTGGCGGCGATACTTGCAGGCGCCTTCGAGCATGGCGGCGCCGAGTTCGAAGAGGACCGGCATCGGCAAGGTAGACAGCGGCGGCTTCTTGCAGCCGATCGCATCCTTGGGGTTGGTGTCCTTCTTGACCATCTTGGGGTAAGGGGAGTCGTCTATTGGACCGCACGTGTCGTGTATCATGCTAGTAGTGCCTGTGGTTCCCAGACCTGTAGGTTTCCTTGTTCGTCGTAGACTGCCTCGGCCCTCTTATCCCAGCGGCGCATCAGTGTCGGCTCGGCTCCGATGAGCACGTCGGGCATCACCTTCTGCATGGATTCTACCATGATCTCGGCGATCTTGTGGGCTCTGTCGTGCATTTTTTCATCCTCAAGGATCTCGGCTAGGTTCTCGTCATGGATGAAAGCCACCGGCCGGGTGTCATAGAGGACCGATCCCATGGTGACATCGTAGCATGCGCGAGCGATCTTGAAGACCCCACTCTTGGCACCCTCGGCCGTGGGAGTTTGCAGGGCGGCACCGTTGGCTGCAGCACAGTAGGTGGCCCCGGCCCGATACATCCCGAGCGGCGAGATGTAGCTGTAGAGCTTGACCGGGCTGCCGTCGTCGTCGACCGCGAAGTTGTTGGGGTCGACGGACTCTTCGCGGATCCACCGGAAGTAGTTCACCATCTCGGGGTAGGTCTCTAGCCAGATGTCCTTCAGCTCCTTGGCTTCGTCGTGTGTGAGGATGACGCCGTAGCTGTTGCGAGCCATGGTCACGAAGGTGTCGATGCCCATGCCGCCAGGGAAGCCCAGGCCAACAGGCTTGGCCAGCGTGCGCCACTTCTTGTAGAAGTCGGGGTCTTGCTTCTTCTGCTCCAAGAAGAGTTCGTAGACGCGCAGCGCTGTCGGGTTCTCTTCCTCATCGTTCACTCCCAGTCGGAAGCTCTCGTCTTTCTTGTAGGCGATGCCCGAACCCAGGTAGGCGTGTAGGTCGACGCCAGCATTGACCATGTCTCGCATCACTGAGTGACCGAACAGCGTGTAGCACTTCTGCGCGAGGCTGACCAGCTCGATGGCTGCGTAGTCAACCGAGACCAGCACGTAGCCCGGGCGGGCAACGAAGCACGGCCGGGTGCGGGGGTCCTCTTGCTGGACATTGTTGCTCGGGAACTTGCTGCTGGCGTAGGAAGATGTGCGTCCCGTCTCCTTCAGGACGTCGAACTCCGGATGGATGGTCACTGTGCCACGAAGGTGGGGCAGGTAGGTGGTGACCAGCTTCTGCAGTTTCTGCCTGTGCTGATACTGCTTGATGAGTGCATCAACCGACGCCAAGCCAGAGATGACTTCCTTGTCTGTCGAGACGAAGCCAACTTCGAGCTTCGGATGGTTGGCCGGCACGGAAACTACCTTGAGTAGCTTCTTGGCCTTGTCCGTCAGCTTGATCTTGATGTCCTGCGCCTTGCTCACCTTGAGCACCCACTCCTGGAACTTCTTCTTCTTGATCTTCGGGTTGGTCGGTGCCTTCATCTTCGGCTGACCATCGATCCCCCGGGCGTTGTTGGCGTAGGGCATGGCCGGCTGTGCGGGGATGAGGATCTTGTTCTCGATCAGCAAGGACAGCTTCTCAGGTGTCAGCTCGCGGACGCACATCGCCTCGACTTCGTCTACCTTCTCCTGGTCGATCAGCATCCCCCAGCACGTCATGAGGCGCAGGGCAAAGGACACCGCGGCGTGGAACTCTGCGGTCTTCACCGAGCCAGGACCGATCTCTCCGATCACTCTCTCGGCCTGCAGATCATAGACCTCCAGCGTGTCGATGGCGTCCTGCATCGCATACCGGCTGGCTTCCTTGGGGTAGTCATCCGCGTGGAAGCCGTCGA
>Ga0114923_10000634_pt1 | contig 26674 bp, 23 predicted proteins | sample SumtaG_FD_89578 | JGI IMG/M metagenome (GOLD analysis project Ga0114923, IMG submission 89578) | Deep subsurface microbial communities from Indian Ocean to uncover new lineages of life (NeLLi) - Sumatra_00157 metaG | ecosystem: Environmental > Aquatic > Marine > Oceanic > Sediment | place: near...
ATATATGAATTTTGATTTATACGGTTTGCCACATCGAGATATGTGAGGTCGAGCGAATCACTGAAATGATTGATTGAAAAAGGCATTAACTCCCCTGAACTGGCATGAGCTTCAAACACAACTTCTCCATCAGAACTATTCACTTTTGATATAAAAAACCATTGATCATCTGGGAGCGAATGACTATCTATAACATAGGAATATTTCTCCCTGTCTCCCTGATATTTTTTAAGAAGACTCCATTCTTGAGGATTCGGATGTTCTAAATTAGGAATTGATTTTGATAAATAAAACTCCACTTGATTGATGGTTTTGTACTCATAAGAAGGTTTTACACATTCAAAGTTAAGATACCCATCTATCTCTTCTTCCAAAGTGGAGATTCGGGACCATCTGCCATTTACATCCTCCTTTGAAACTCTTGAACTTACTTCTAATATATCAGAGAGCATATAAGATTCTATCTCAAAATTGGTTATGGATTCATTAAAAATTGAAACTTCATCGATTTTCCCAGTTAGACAAGATTTAAAATCTAAAGCAGCTCCAATAATAAGAGGAGTTCCATGAGCCGAGTTTAGATTATTACTCTCTTGCCATGGTTCTCTTCCCAAGGAATCTAAATTAAACCATGTATCACCAATATAGGCATCCACATCACCTGCATCGTATCGCACAGCTATAAATGTCCATTCATTTGTGGGAATGGAATTTGTATATCCAAATACCGCATGTTCTAACACATCATTTGTTTCAAGATACATGCTCAGTCTTCCATCAGTAGTTATTCCCATTTCAATAATAGCTTTTGAGAAAAAGCAATTTTCTACGCCATTCTCACTAGTATTAGAACTCAAATATGAAGGATTTATCCATGCTGAAACTACAAATTGGTTGCTTAACGTGCCAAAAACATCATTCAACTCATCTCCGAAATCTACATACGCTCCATTACCATTGAACTTTAATCCCGCGTTAGTTTTTCCCTGAATCCACTGAGCTTCATTAATCTCTCCCTCTCTATTTAGAACAGAATCGTAAGTTTTATTTCCGGCATTTTCATCAAACCTTGCAAGGAAGCTTAAGCTAGGAATTTGCTCCGTTTGCTTGGTTTTTAATGCGTTTATTAAATCATATAGACTATATGGCCAAGCGGGGTAGTTCTCATCATCCCTAAAGAAAAACCGAGATCCTGATTCATCCTCGTACTCTAATCCTGCGTATTCTTCATACGGTTTTAATGCATAATATAACTCATTGCCAGCAAATTCAATTTTAGCTAAGGAGCTTATTTTCAGTGAGCCATATACCTTATGATCATAATAAAATTCTCCATTTTCATTGGTTTCTATTGTAGCGATTTTCTGAAAATGATTATCAGTTGCTAAAGAAAGATTCAAATCCACTTTGACACCTTCGCCTATTGAATTCACCACTCTAGCGTTATAAACGATGTTAAATGAATCATCTTTCAGATTTTGAAAGGTATACACTGCACCATAATCTATATCTGAGCCATAATCAAAAGGGCGTGTGGGGACTATCTTTAAGATATCTTTAGAGAGTTTTAACTCATATTTTTTCGGCTCTGAGACTCGTGCATGAAAGTTATCCTTTTGAAAATAATAGTATTCGATTTCATAGGACCCGGGTAACAATCCTAACTCATCCAAATCAGCTTCGATATACATCGTGCGGTTATAATTAGGGCGTGAAAAATATGCTTTAGAAATCGGGGAGTAAATTTCATACTCATCTTCCAAGACATATCCTTTTACGGGATCAACGTCTTCGGGGATAATCCGCATTAAAACTCTTCCAGTCTGACCCATACCCCAGTGAGAATAATTTGTAATCCGAGTTACTAGCATCCCATTGAAAGGAATATGCCCAAGTTCGTCAAAATCGGAGTTGTAGCTTAACTCATCATAATCTACGTCAGACCTATCTTGTTGGGGAACAATAGCAAATTCGAAATCTGGATTCTCAACCGGCAAAATGGAGTTAAGTGCAAAAATGAGCGGAAAAATTATCAGAAATACCTGAATGAGCGTTATTTTTTTCCAATGCTTATTTGAAATAAGCAATGAGAGATAGAGCTTATTTTTCAAGAAGTAATAAATAACAAAAATCGATATGGAAGTAGTAATTATAAAAATACCAATATAAACATAAATAACGGGATGAGAGTTGAGATAAGAATAAAGCTGTAATAGATCATTGGATATAACTAGAAAAGAATATCCGATTGTTAACATAAAAATTATCAACAATATCAGTCCAATTATACAAAGTAATTTACCACATTCTATGGAAATTTTAAAAGTAGATTTGTGATATATCCGTTTATATATTTTAGAAATTCTATTCTTCAGAATCGACTGCCTGTTAGAAGTATATTTCGAGCTTTTTTCTCGTAATTCTTTTAAAAATATTTTTTGATCTTGGGATATTTTGGAATTTTGGTTCATTAATAGAAATATCTTATATAGTTCCAATTTATCCATATAGTTTGATAGCACACTGATTATTAATTTATTGGACTTAATCCAGGATCTATAATCGTTCAGATATTCACGTTTTTCATAACAAAACTTTAGGTACTTAGATTTAGCAACATTAAAATGATTCGACAGGAAATGAAATATAGAATAAATAAAGTAGAGTATTACACCTGCTACAATTGGAAATAAATAATTATAAGATTCAGGAGGTAAGATCCCATGTGAAACTGTTAGAATCGTCAATAAAATAACAGTAATTAATCCAAGATCTAACATTGTTCGTGATATTCGTACGACAGTCCAATGCTTTTTCTTAAAATATCTGCAATTTCTCATTTTCTCATTACAAAAATTTTTAAATCTTTTGATATAAATCATGAAATTTTGGATTTTGAAAGTAACATGGTCTTCTTATTTTTTTCTGTTACTAGATATTCTAGCGACTCTTTATAAAGCTGGAAATGGGGAAAAATGTGGGAATTCTCACCTAATTTAAAACCAAAATTCAAGAGGTATGTGGAATTTTTCCTTTTAATACCTCTCTGAATAATATGAAGTTAATAATTTCGAAAATAGAAAGATAAATAGAAAAAAATTATTGTAGTATTTCAATTTCATAGCATTTGAATGGTTTTGCTATTCATTACATTTTTCCTTTAGAATTTCTCTAATGCTACGTTGAATAACACTAGTTTTTGAAAGATGTAACATATAACAAGAAGATAGTTGTATTGAAATTATTTGAGAATGAAATTTTGTATTTATGTTATAAATAATTATGCGTTATTATTATTTACATCATAATATACTTAAAGTAAGAAATTTTTGAGAAATCTCTGTAATACACTGAAATTATTTAGCTTTAATATCGAAACTCGAAATATCTATTATATTAACAAAAAAAGGATTATATCAAAATATAAAATACTATTTAATAAAAGGTGCTATATATCACTAATAAGCATGAGGAAGTTTATATATCCTCCAAAGTATTATCTAAAATAGCTTTTCATTCCCTCCTATTTTCTGAACCCATTACAGAATTTAGAATGGTAATGGGTATGCTCGGAAGTCGTTTTGAAAATGAGAATATATCTATTCAAAAATCTATTTGCTCAGCTGTAGGTTCTTCACATGAAGTTTCACAAGATGCTATATCTTATGCAGATATAGCTCATTTTTCACAACAGCTTAGAAAAGATAATATGTTCGTTGTAGGATGGTACTGTTCTATGTTTCCAGATGGGGATTTTTATTATACTCCAAACATGGAAACTCAATCTAGGTGGCAGAGAATGTACGATCGTTCATTAGTTCTAGTATTATATCCCCAAGAGTTAATAGATGGGTATTATGAAGAATTTATAACAGCGTTAAGACTAAAAGATCTCAAATCTAAAGATAGTTCTAGGGATAATTGGATAGAACTTAGTATAAAAATGTTAGATAAAGATTACAACCAATTTTTGCAAGATCTTTCATCTAAACAGCTCGAATTAAAAAATATTATTAGTTCAGGGAATAAGGAGTTAATTAGCAAGCATTTTAGAGAATGGGACTTATTTAATTTTGAAGAAAAGAATGATATCCTAATAAATTTAGGATTAGATTTAGATTTCGATGAGGAAATCCACTCTCTTTATTTTACTAAAGAGGAATTTAAAATTCTTTATTATTTAACGCATGCGGATGATCCTAATTACTGGGATCCTCAAGATTTAAACACGATGAAAAAAATCAAGAAAGACGTAGATGATATTCTCAATGAAATATTATTAACTAAACGAGAAATGAGACTTATCCAAGTAAATATGCAAAATCGACACTTAGAAAGAATACCTGGATTTAATGATCTTAATTGGGATAATAAGGGGAAATTTGTAGATATTACAAACAGCGTTAGAAAAAAGTTAAGGGAAGGTTATTCCAAGAACTAATTTCTTAATTTCTTAAGACATCTTGACATTTCATTATGCTTAGCAACATATTCAGGATCAATTTCAAGAGCTCTGTTGTAGCATTCTTTTGCTTTGTCGAATGATTTCATGGATATATAAATACTTCTAAGATTAGACCACACACGAGCATCTCTTGGATCTACTTCAATGGCTTTTTTATAGCATTCAAATGCTTTATTGTTTAAACCTATTTTAATAAATAAAATCCCCATATTATTCCAAGCATTAACTTGATTTGGTTCAATTTTTATTGATTTTTCATAATATTTAAGCGCTTTTTGGGTTAATTTCATTTCGGAATAAACACATCCTAAATCATTCCATGCTTTAAAATGCTTTGGGTCGATTTTTAGTGTTTTTTTATAACATATTATTGCTTTTTTAAATAATTTCAAATCAAAATATGTGGCACCCATACCAAACCAAGCATTACTAAATCTTGGATTGATTTCAAGTGCTTTTTGATAGCATTCAATTGCCTTATCAAATTTTTTTAAATTATTATTAAACATTATTCCCATAGCGGTTAATGTTTCTTCATCATTTAAATCATTTATAACTTCAAGCAAAATAGTTTCCAATTCTTCATTTTCTAAATAGTTCAAGAATCCTTCACTACATAAATAATTCATAACTGGAGGATATTTTGACATAAATCTAATAGCTATTTGGTCTTTTAAAGCCTTAATTGCTCTAGGATCTCCTACATCCACAAGTCTTTTTAACAATGGAAAAGCTAAATTTCTATGAAGCAATCTTGTATTATAATCATATTCGTCCCAAACTTGTAAATTTGAACAGTGCCCCCAAAATTCAACTTCTGGGGGTATCCCCCTATCAATTCGTTCTAAACTTTTATCTAATCGTTCTTCTGCCTCATCAATTGATTCTATATCTTCAAGAGAACTAGTTTTCTCCACTGGTATGTCTAATAATAAATATTTACATTGCAGAAACCTTTTTCTCTCTACATAGATAGCCGTCTTGCCATTTTCCAGCTTGAGCGTTATGTATTCGTTGACTTTGAACTCTTTCATTATTCATTACTTCAAATGATATTATTCCCTTTTTGCCTTAGAAAAAAAGTTGAAATAGAAACCTTCTGGAAGGAATGCCATTTGGACACAATTTAATACTATAAATAAATAAAAGAATAGTTGTTTTTTAACTTATACTTGGATTTAAAAACTCTAATCTTTCTAAAAAAACTTAAACAATAATTTTGGACATCATTGGATTTCATCTTTTTACTTTTGTTTTTCTTTACTTTTGGTTTTTTTATAATTCATTACATTTTCCCTTTAAAATTTCTCCAATGCTACGTTGAATCGCACTAGTTAATTCAGAGTTTGTCAATTTATTTAATACTTCCAATTTCTCCATTGTTAGAAGTTCGAGCCGTGCGGGATAAATATTCATAATTTTGCAGATCTTTTCATGGATAGGTTTTAAATCGATACTTTCATCCGAGCATTTACTAATATTTAAATACCTGTTAAATTTTTCAATAAAATTAAAAAACGATCCTTTAAAATTCATTTTTTCTTTAATAGTAGAAAGGTCATAATTCTTTTCTACTGAATGGATTTCATTGTCAACTTCTTGTAATATATCAGAAGTTCTAAGAACTTCATTTGCTAAGGAATGTATTAATTCGGAAAATCTCTCAAACTCATGATCATTTAGATTCTCTTTTTCAAGACTTAAATCTTTCTCCTTAATAAATTGAAGTATTAATCCCCAATAAATATCTATTCCATTTAACAACCAGTAATTTATGATCGCATCAACCGGAACTTTTATTAAATCCGAGAATCCCTTTAAACGATCGTGGATGGTTTTATATAACCTAATCTCCACTATATTTCTCCCAATCACCATCACCTTTCCAAGCTTTTGTTCTAGTATTAATTTTTTTAATTACCCTTAGTATTTAAATAAAAAAAAATATGATGGTGAAATGAATTAAAAGATTTTTAGAAAAGATTTATTACTTGTTTCTCAGCCTTTAATGAATCCTTCATTATTCTCTTTGAGTTCTTGAGAATTAGTGCCTTCTCTTGTATAGTTTTTCATTATTTCCTTGACATGAGTAGAAACGGTCGTATCATTTGCATAAACTGCTTTACAGATTTGATGTTTAGATAAATATTTAAATTTTTCTGGAAACTTCTCTCGTAAGATATTAAGCGTTATAGTTCCGATAATTCCCGCTTTATTGTATTCATTATTAACACTTACCAAATTTTTCCGGATTACTTCGGAAATAACTTTTGATTGCTCAAAAAACAATTCACCAGTTTCTTTATCATTTTGAAAGGAGAAATGGACAAACTGCCTGATTAATTCACGTATATATGCTTGTTGTTTAGTTTTTTTATAGTTTTTATGTTCAGATGATAGCACGTTTAATAATAACTTATTTTTGATTTTCATAAATTTTCTTTTCTCTTTTTTAATTCCTGCTACTTTAATCAAGTCATCTTCCTTAATGATAATAACCTCCGCCTTACAATAGAAATTTATCAATACAGGAATTAAATATTCGTACGAATTATATCCCCTGGATAATTTTGGTTTAATCTCTAAAAATTTTGCTAAAATCTTTCTTTTTAAATAATCGTTTTGTATTTGCAACTGCCCGAAAATTTGCGAAATAAAGCTTTCATAAATATTTAATGTGTATGCCTCATTACTAAGCTGATTTTGCAGTATATTCATTCGCCTAAAATTATTGGAATAATTATTATTTAATGTGGTATGCTGGTTGTTATGGGGGGCTGAAGATCGTAGAATTTTTTCGGTTTTTGTTAATCCGCATTTAACACAAGTATATAATCCATTTGTTCGAATAATTGTCAAACCGCAAATATCGCAAATTTCAGGATCATCTGCAATTAATTTTTCTGATTTATTTCGTCCCGAAACTGGTTTTGATATCATGATACATACACAATTTCAATTTATTTAAAAGAAAATTCTTAAAGTCCTCACTTACTTATTTTTTAAAAACTATCCTAAATTGTGCGGTTTTACTTGAATATCCATTAAATTTTCAAAAAATATGATTAGAATAAATTTAAATCCATGAAATATTGTTTTTAGAATGTTTTCTTTTATTATTTTAATGTAAAATTCAAGAATTTAAATATATACTTTAGAAATCTCTAAAATAATTAATTTAGAATATTATAAAATAGAGATATTGAAATTTAGGAAACCTTAAACTAATTATCTTTAGGAAAATCTAAATTTGGAGTTTATTGTTAAAGATCATATTTAATTGGATAAAATCAAAAAAGGTGTACTTTATAAAATTCTAAATTAAAAAAAATTATGCTCTCACTTGAAAAATTAAATCATTATTATCCAAAATTAGCCACTAGAATATTAGGACACATGAGAAAATGTTATTTAGAGAATAGGCCAGTTACCATCGATGATCTTAAGAAGAGATTTGTTAAATCTTCGAGTATAATTTCTCAAAATCTAAAAATTCTAATAGAAGACAAATTAATAAATAGAATTTTTATAGGAAATCCACATTTTAACGGTCCGAGAGTAAGATTAGTCATTACTAAGGAAGGTTTGCTCATGGCAAATAATTATTTATTTGAATGGTTAAGTGATACGGAACAAAAGGCAATTAAGACGCTCAGCCTCAATTTTAAGAAATAATTTGAGATCAACCCCTTAACATCTGTGATTAACTTCAAGATACAACCTAAAAGTTATAACCTAAAAAGAAGAACTTTCGTTTACTTTAAATAAGGGAGCAAAAAAAACTAATGAGATCATATTTTGATCCCCATTTTTCATTTATATATAGCCAAAAGTACAACCTTATAGAATACTTGCTAAAAAATTATTTAGAAATGTAAGACTGGGAGGTCTTGATTATTATGAGTACTCGTGGCATCGCGAAGAAAAGGAAAGAACTTCAAAAAACCCTTAAGGAAGGGATTAAATTATATGAGAGAAAGGAGTTTTTTCAGGCTTTACAAATTTGTAAACAAACCATTAATAAATACAAATTATACCAAGACTTTTCTGATTTGGTTAAGGAATTCGAAGGTTATTCGAATAAAATACTCCTTCAGCTGGACAAAAAGTTGCAAAGAAAAATTGGTAACTTTCTAAAAGATATGCTCACCCACCAACAAAATCATGATTTTCAGATAGTGATAAAAAATTGTGCTGAGTTTTTAGAATCCATAAAGAAGTATGTACAAATTTCAAGATTTTCAGAAAGATTTCGAAAAGTTCACGATATTAAAGAAGACGCTATTATAAAGATATGGGAGCCTAAATATAAAGAACTTCAAACAACTTTAAAAGATATGCTAGCAAATAACAAGAAAGAGAAGGCTATTGATTTGGGAATGGAATTTATTGAAGAATTAAAGAATGATAGCAAAATCACGGGGATTAGGATTTTTAGGCAAGATATATATTTAATAATTGAACCGAGCATCGTAAAAAAATATAGTACACTTTATGAAAACACTTTAACACAAATAAAACAATTACAACACAAAAGAGAGTATCCTAGTGCTTTAAAAAAGGCAGCTCTGTTTTTAAAAAAGATAAAAAAATATGAAAATAATAAAAATATAGAAATCTTAGAAAGGCGGATGAAAAAGAGAATAGAAATTATAGAAGTAGAAAAAGATAATGGTAAAATGCGGGACTTATACGATGATGTTATTATTAGAGTTGAAAGAGCGCGGGAAAATAATGATTATGAGGGCGCTATCGCCTTATTAGAAGACGCGAAGAGCGATGCTGAACAAAAGGGCGGTCATTCTAAAATATATAATTTATTTGCAAATGATATTACAAATTTTAAGCAAGAAAAAGTAATTATTGGTTATATGAAAGAAATACAAACTCAGGCAGATAAATTAAAGGGACAGGGACATCATAATACCGCAATGTTAATCTCACAAAAAGCGCAAGAATTACATAACGCCATTCCGATGATTTATAAACATAGAGGCAGTGAGGCTGCTGAAACGTTGCATAGTGTTCGCCATTTTATGAATAATCTTGATCCTGCAATAGAGAATGGATCTAAATAAGTTATTAATCCTATAGAAGAACATTTTAATTTAGAATAGTTAGAAAAATTGCTTTAAAGAAAGCTTTTACTTTTTGGCAAGTTAGACTATTAAATGATGTCTATTGAACGAACATCTATTCCCCTCTTTTTTAATCTCTTTAATAAGGATTTAGTTTGTAAATCTAATGGATTATTTGAGATAAAAATTATTTTTAATGAACACAAATTAGTTATTGAGTTTGGAAGAGTCGTTAATTTATTATTTTCTAAAACTAATTCTTTCAATGAGGAGAGATCCCCTATAGACACTGGAAGAGTTGTTAACTGATTATCACCTATAGATAGTTCTTTCAAAGATGAGAGCTCTCCTATACACTTTGGAAGAGTTCTAAACATATTGCTGCCCAAGTTAAGGTATTTAAGAGAACTAAGATTTGCTATTGACTCTGGCAGAGATTTCAAGTTATTATTTATCAAACGAAGGTGTGCAAGTGATTTAAGGTTTCCTATTGATACCGGTCTTATTTTCTATATGTCGTGTCAGACTATCTTTATATTTTGTTTTAAAGCCACAATCGGGGCACTCATAGATCTCCTCTTTATATAACAATTCGCAAATGTCTATCATTTGTTTTACATCTAATTTGTTTCGTTTTATGATTTCTTTGATGATTTTCTCTTTCTTTTTTGAGCAGTGGGGGCATGTGGTCTTGTCAAATATCATATGGTCGGCATATAATCCGGCAATTCTTCCCGGGATAAGCTCTGGAGGAGTTTTATTATCTGGAAAAAGGGCATTATATAGATCGTGGAGTGAATAGGTATGCCAACTTAAGCAATTGGCGGTCCTTTGACAGGCATCATAATAACTCATTATAATGTCATGGGATTCCAAGAGTGGTCTTAACACTTTTTGGTCGTATTGTGTCCACGAAACTAAGGTGTCAACATCATTTTTTCTCAGATACATAAGGAATTGGGTTAGCTCTTGAGGATAAAGAAACTGCTTAATCTTTTTCTTTTGCCCATTTCCAATACCGATTAACCATAATCTACCGGGCTCATTTCCCTGAGCAAGCCCCGTTTCGACATCGACAAAAAAATACTCACGGGGATTAAAGGTGATGCTTCTTATCACCTTAGGCGTTCCTTTCCTTAAAGCCATTATCCTTTCTTTTACTTGTGAAGTGCCAATCCCAAAATTCTCCAATTCCTCCAACACTTCAAACGCCTCATGAAAGGTACGAACCTTATATAATTTGTCATAGAATACTTTAGCTTTATCATTTGCTTCCCTATAGGTAGATACTTCCACTCCCAACTCTTTCCTTATTAACTTCGTTATTTTTTTTTGATCTGTCGGTTTCTTTCTTTCTAAAAGCCCTACGTCTATATAAAATAATCTTCTCTTGGTATTAAGCCCCATCAATCCTTCAATCTTTTCAAGAAATTTGTTATGTACTTCACCCAAATCTTTATTAGGAATATAGATCCTTCCTTTTTCTCTCAATTTTTTCTTAAAAGTGGAATATCCCCGTATATTCTCAAGGGAAACAATATTTTCCCCTTCCATGCGCTCCTTTTTCATGTGGTACGACCAATTATCAGTGTTAATGATGGCATACATTCCTTCAGTGCTATATCTGGGATTGTCTTGAGAACTTACATTGAGAATGACCGTGTTATTGATCTTTTCCACTTCTCCGCCCCATATATGAGAGTGCCCGCATATCACAAACTTAGGATTATATTTATGGATAGCCTCTAGTAGTTCTGTGGACCCGATATGGTTTATTCCAAATCTTGCTGCTAAATCTAGCTTCCCTAAAGGCGGTAGATGAGAAAGGAAAATATCGGCATATTCATCAAGAGGTCTTATCAGTTTGCTCCTTATTCCAAAAGAACATCCACTTCCAAAAATAGTTAATGATTCACCAGCAGTATTAAATGAGGTTTTTCCACAAGTAGGTGATATTTTCACATATATTCCATTATCTCTAGTATACCGCAAAAAAGGATCAATATGGGCTCGCTCTTTTTTAATCTTATAATAAATATCATCTTGCCCATAAATACGACTTAGCTCATAAAGCTCCTCATTGCGAAGAAATTTTTTAATTTCTTTAGGATTTGATATAATTTCATATTCCTTTTGGTCACCTAAGACCTTTTTTATATATTTGGTATTTTCTCTTAAGTCCCTATATTGTGCGAAGGGGATAATATCTATTTTTCCCTCTTCATTTTCATAAATGATATGCCATTCCTCATGAATCCAAAGACGTCTAATAATCCTAAGATAATACACTCCATTAATCTTTATTATGAGATCATCATTTCCATTTACATAAATCAGGGGGATATCAAACTGGGCTAAGAAATCAAAATTTCCTTTTTTAAATTTTAGTACAACTTCCTTAATTTTAGGATTTTCGGCAAGTTTTTCATCGTGTAACAAATCTTCTAACTGTTGAAGGTCTACTTCTATGAAATTATTATATGTCTTAAAATATATTTTATCTTTTGTACCTATTAATCGATCTAAATCGTCTCCCGCATAGAGAAGCAGGTCTGGATTTTCCTTTCGTATTATACCTCTTAACATCGCTAAAGATTGGATTCTCCAATCGCTCCATGCTAATATTTTCATATTTTGTCTTTTTATCAAATATGTATAAGTTAATGTAAAACAATATAAATATTTAATATGAGGAGAGTGGCGAATTAGCCTATACTCGAGATTTCAGATTTTAATTCAAATGAGGTTAATAATAATAAATGTTAAAATCTTAACAAAAAAGGTTTAATAACTTCATAATATTTATTTTTTAAAGTATGGAGAAGATCGCGCAAATAATCGTATTGAGGCATACTTTTATAAAGTAGTCTTTTAATAATTCCTTATTTAATCTACTTATAACAGTGAAAGAAAGTCATATAATATCTTCTGGCTCCATGAAAGCACATCTAATATATCCTCCAAGCCATTCATAATTTTCTTCACCAAAATGTTCCTTCAAATCCTCGGTGCTATGCACTCCAATTGATTCATATCCATCTTTTAAGATAGATATAACTTCAAATGATTCACATTTCCCATATTCAACTGTTTCGCAATACTTACCATAATCAAGGATATTCAATTCACAATCTTCGCATTCAGATATATGACAATCATTACTCAATCTTCTATTATTACACGGTTTTTCAAATATAAGATAGCAATTCAATTTATATGGACATTTTTCAAACGATTTTTTGCTTTTCTTTTTAGTTTTATCAACTTTACTTAATTCTTCTATAACATAACTAATTATATCATCGTGTGTTCCAGAAGATACCGATTCAAAATCGGCGTAATCTCCGCATTTCCAAAAGTTTTCTAATTTACGACAATCCATATTTTTATATTTTTGACATTCTCTACTATACGGACATATTTGATCTTCGGTTAACATATATTTCTAACCCCCTTTACATTATTTATTTATTCCAATCGAACATAACTTTCATTTTTCTTTTAAAAGTAATTTTAATCTATAGAGGTGATTGAAAGTAAAATTTAAATATGCATATAGTCCAAAAAATTTTTGATTTTTGTCGAGGTTTATTAAGCAAAACCATTTGACTTCAGTATTAAAAATGAAAGTATTAAAGTAATTTTAATCTATAGGGGTTACCTTAAACAAGTAAATAAAAAACTCATACACCCCCATATAGATTTAGATATCAGCCAAGAAATTGTAAATAATCAAAGCATTGAATTTTGCAGTGTATTTCATAATTTTAAATTAATTTTAAACCACAAAAAATTTTAAACATGCAATTTATATGGGTTATAAAAAAGGAGTATAAAATTCAATATGTCAGTCGATCAATTATTAAATTCAAATTTAGAACTTAGAATGAAAGTAGAAAATTTGGAAAAAGAATTAATTGAAACTAAAAACGAATTATCTCAGACTCAAGAAAAACTTAATTTTACTACTGAAGAATTAGAACAGAAAAAAGAAATGCTTGGGAAAACTAAGGCGGAATTTGAGAAGGATGAAATTACTATTAATAGTTTAAATACAGAAATCGATGGATTAAAGAAAGAATTAGATAAGGCGAATATTAAAATTTCCGAGCTTGAAAAAAGTTTGAAGAGTAAAGAAGAAGAATTGGAAAATAAAATTGAGGAGTTAAATAATATACTTTCACAAAAAGAAACTGAAATTCAAAAATTTAATGAAATCATCGCAGAGAAAGATAAATTTATAGAAGACCAAACAGCTCATATAGAAAAAATCGAAGAGGAATTAAATGAGTTAAAACCTCCAGAAATAGAGATTATGAGTAAAGGAAAAAAAATTCAGATATCAGAAATTAGAGCGCGTGCATGTATAAAATGCCAGGAATATGTAACTATTGAGCCGGATGATCCGAAAAACCAAGAGATTATTAAACACTTTGAAGGAAATCATAGAGGTCATACTCTTATAACTTTAGACCTTGATGAGATAAAAGGTCAATATAAAAGAATTTAATGTTAAAAAGTTCGAAATTCAGTTATTATAACTCGTTTTTTTGCGTTAAAGACAAATTATTAAAAATCATGCTTATTAATATAGAAGAGAAAGATGGAATACCTTATATATGCCTTACTAATTAACAGATTTTTATTTTTCTTTCCATATTTTTTCCATAAACTCGAGGGTATTCTGAGACTTTGCTCTCAACGACACCTTCTCTAAGTTTTTCAATTTCTTTAGGTTGCATTTCTGAAATAAGATTGTTAATGGTAAGCTCGTTGTGGTATCTTTTTAATAAAATATCTTCGGAGCTGTCGTCAAAGTCTAACGAAGCATCGACCCGCTCTAAGAACGAATATATGTTTTCCACAATGTTATCTTTTAAACTCATGACTTCTCTAATTAATAATATTTTTCTATGTTTAAAAACTCATATCAAGTGTCTTTTGAACAACCTTTGGTCCAGATTTTAGCTCATGAAAATAGTCTTTACATTCGGTGTAACTTCTAATGACTTTTTGGACGTTGTTTTCTACTCGCTCTGTATTTAGAGTATGATCCTCGCACATAAGCTCGGTTATTTTTGCCCTGTTAGGAGAGTCCCAATAAAAATCGGGCAATATTTTCAACACATCAGGCACTAGAAAAATCTTGCGAATTTTTCGAATGTTTTCAGGAGTCAATTGAGTAAAATCATACTTAGTTTTTTGGGAAACAGTGATACTTTCAAGGTTGTGATAGGTTTTCATAAGTTCTAACGCAGTTTTGGGACCTATGTGTTTGACTCCTGGGTTATAATCAGTACCAAGTAGCATAGCCAAATCAACTAATTGAAATGGATCGAGTCTGAGCCTTTTCAAATTAGCCCCTAAATCAACCTTTAATGTAGACACCTTATTATATACCCATTTACCTTGTACTTTTCTTCTAAGGGACTTGGAAAGGTTTTGTATAAGAGTTGGACAGCCAAACAACAGTGAATCAAAGTCTTGGGAAACCGCATAATGAACGATCCTGGTTCTTACTAAATAGGCGCATTGTGATTCTGCTGAAGCGGGAGACTCAAAGTAAGGAACTCCTAACGCATTAAGAAGTTGTTTCGATTCGGCAATAATGTTAGGCCATAAAAATTCTTTTCCTAACGCAATTTTCCGTGCTAACTTAGTGTTGTTGTTTTCAATCGCATCCTGATACCATTGTCTGACCACTCGAAGATCGGCAAGCTGGTCTTTGGTTACCATGCGCTTCAATTCAGAATCTCGTCCATCAAAGCAAAAGAGGGGAAACTTTTTTTTGCTGTAATAAAAACTTATCCTGAACAACAACCCGTAGAGATGCGATATCGCTCTCTGGGTTCTATCGGTCATGAGATTGGAAAGATCAAATTGCTTGTTCTTAGAGGAAAAATTAAGCAGGGAAAAAATGATGTTTGGAGCATCCACGGCTATGATCTTTCCTTGCAGCTTTGATATATTAATAGGCTCTCTTCGTACGAGAACTTGTAATTTTACTCCCATATTACATACAGTTCAATTGGAAGTATAAAAAGAAAAAATGAAAGTATATTAGTTTTCAATACATAAGTTCATTAAATTAATCTTAACTATTTGCTGTTATTTGTATGGTATCAATTGCAATTTTAGGGCACAAAGAGACGAAAAAGAGGAAAATTGTTAATAATTTAATGAAATTCTTAAAAGAAGGGGCAAAAGATGATGAGTATAATGTTATTTATATTTCATCTGAATTAAAAAAAGATAATCAAATCATTACAGATAAAATTTTATATTCTATTAAAGAAAATTCAGATGGAGAGATTTCAGATATTTGTTTAGTAAGTCTATTTAATGATAATTTGGAAAGATCGATTATTAGATTAGGAAATATCTTATTTATAAATGTTTTTGATAAAATAGTCTTAATCTTTACAAAATCAATTAATATTGATGTCCAGTTTGAATTTTTTAAGGGATATTTTGAATATTTACCTAAATATGTGTATGTGTTTTTAGATGAATGGTATTCCAATGAAATTGTGGAAGTTAAAAAAAATCTTAAAGAAAGATTGAAATCCAAAAATATTGAAGTAAGAAGATTCTTTGACCTAAATCCAAATCCAGAATTTATGTCTAAAAATGAACTGGAAAAAGGATTTACACCTGAACAAATTGAAGTGCTTAAAGAAAAAATCAAAGATTCTGGTATGTGGGCAACTATATATGCTTTAAATGATATTGCGACTGATGTCATTTTTGACTGTAAAAAAGTTGAAATTGAAGGGAGAATAGAGGATGTAGAGTTCCACAATGGGTACGGAGTATATGTTAGCAGTGAGACAGGAGAAATAACACCATATAAAGAACCAAAATTTTATTTGTGGAATTATTTGGTCACTGTTGATAAATTAATAGAAAAAAAACCAATTATGGATTGGATCGACACATTACCTTTTCCCTTAGCATCTATCCTCTGGTTGTATGTATCGGATATAAATATTGAACATAAGATTAACCATCTCTTTAAATTTTTCGAGGCTTATTCAGAATTTATGGTTATGATCATTTTAAATGCTTTCAAGAATGATGAATCTTTCTTTAATCAAGAAAAAGAAAAATGGATTGAAAAAGATCCTAAATATAAAAATTGGATAAAGAAGCCAACATTTGGTACTTGGAACATCATGGGTCGAAAATTATCAAAAATTATACGCAAATATCTTCATAATAAAGAGAAAAAACAATATTATCTTGATCTTTTACGACTTTCGGAAACTTTTTTAGACATGATATCCAATAAAAGGATATTTTTTATATTAGAGCAGGTTGCTAATTTACGTAATTTATGGATAGGGCATGGTGGTGTGGCAAATCTTCAAGAGTTAGAAAATCGTCTTGAACAATTAGAAAAAAGGCTTGATGAATTAAGAATGATAATAACAACTCATTTTTCAGATATTTTATTAATTTTGCCAGGTTCAAACTTAAGGTCAGGTGATATGTTTAATCATCAAGTAAAATGTATTATGGGCACTAGAACACCTTTTAAAGTTATAGGAATTCAGACTCTAGAAGCTATGGACATAAAATTCCTTTATATTATACACAAAGATTTCAAAAAACCGATTAAAATTAAATTTCCATTCATCAAAATGATGGATACCCTTATAGGAGAAAAGAATGCGGTCTATTTTTTCAATAGAATTGAAGGCGATGTAGCAAGGTATGTCTCTTATATATATGGTCAAAATGGAGAAAAATTTGTATCTTCTAAAGAATTAGAAGAATTACTATGATAAATATCTTATATTCAAGCGAAATTGAGAAATTTAATTCAGAATGAATAAATGTAGAAGGTATTAAAAAGAATCCAGAATTAATAATTCTGATCTTTTAAAAAGTTTGAAAATGAACGCCTCGTTTATTTCTTCATCGTTAGAGATTTTAAAGACGAATTCATTAAGTATTGATTTAAAAAATCGAAGATGAATATCTTATATATTAAAAAAAATGATATGAATGATTTAAAAATTCAATTTAGATTAAAGAAAATATTATTTTTTTGGGAGTACTATTGCATTTAATCTTAGCGAAATATCAGGATCACTAAAAGGTCGAAAATTAGATTGATTACTCGCTAATAAGGGATTTCCATTTGATGAATCAATAAATTCCGCATCTTTTTTAATTCTTAGGTTGTAATATTCATTATCTTCCTTTAATTCTAGATTGTGTCCAATATATTTCCATAAATTTTCCATTATGTTATCACCTCTTGTTTATCATTTCTTTTTTAATAATAATGATTTCTAATTAATATATATGATTTATCTTATATAAATTTAATGATTAACTAATATATCTCTACTCTAATGGAATATTATATATATAGGGTGGGGTAGAGAAGAGTATGGTAGGGTAGGGTAGGGCAGGGTAGAGAAGAGTAAAAAATATAGTTTTTCTATAATATATCACTTGCAGATTTAAATCCGGAATAAGCTCTTCGAGCCTTTTTCTTCTTTTTATCTGCCTTAAATTATACAGAAGATCTCTTATAAACTTCAGGATTCAATTCCGAAACAAACTGAGATACTCTACACGTTTGAAATCTTCCAAATGCTTGGACCATTTTAATGAGAAATTTGTTAATAAACATTTCAGGGTTTTTAACGATGATAAGTCCTCGCTTCACATAGAACTAGAAATAGATATATATACATCACTATATTATAATAAGTAAAAAATATTTTTAACAAATATTAAGATAAAAATAGAGTGTGAGAATATAAATTTGAATAGAGGGTTTTTTTGATTTTTTCTTTTTGACTAAAATTTAAAAATCATTAATCTAATTTAATTGAATTAGTCAAAGAAGAAACTCAATCTATTTTATTAATATGAAAAAGCTGTATCTCGTTTGTCTCTAAAAAACCCGTATGCCCAATTTTTAAATTCATTAACTAAACTTGGAATTTCATCATAATTAAATGTCTTTGAAAAAATTATATCACTTTCATCCCCACCATATTCCCGATTTACCTCAAAAATATGATTAAAGCTATCAGATCGATCTAAAATACGATCCTTTCCTTCATAATTCATCATCGGTAAAATAAAGAAACCTCGAAAATATTTTGTTGGATTATTAACTAATTTTTCTTTACATTCTGGATGAAATGAAAAACAAACAACCTTTAATAAGCATTCTAAATTCCCCTGAAAATATTTTGTTATTGCTGAACCGTAGATCTTACTATTTTTTTCAACAATATAACCACTACTCTTATTATAAAGAAACTCCATATTGAATATTGGCTTTTCTGGATTTAATTGCCAATATTGGTAACAAATGTAAACTCTGCCATCGGGGAATACTTTTATTTCACTTCCATAAAAGTCATTAATATATTCTAAATGAGTCGGCACAGTATATACTTGAGCGTTGCCAAAGAGACTTTGATAAACACGAAAATATTTCTCAATTTTAGATTGGTGCTCTGGATTTAAACCAAACATAGTTACTCCAAATGTTGTTTTTGCACTTAACATCTCATTTTCTCCATCAAAGAATAAGTCTATTAAATTAGATGAGTAAGTTGCTGGAATTATACAAATAAATATATAGTCATAAATTAGCTTATCTCTTTCAAATGTTAATTTAATATTAGACACTAATTTTTGGTCTTTCCATCTAAAAAAATCATCAAAAATTTTATCTTCATCAGCACAAGAGATTGATAGTAAGTCAATTGAATTATTAAAAATAATGATTATAATCCATTTGATAAAACTTTCGATGTCGGGAACGATTTTCCGTATCACTGTCATATCCGGATAAATTTCTCTATGTTCAACGCCATTTCGCATCTCATTCAATTTAAAAATTGATTTCTCCAAATCCTTTGGTATATTATGTTTGCTTATGAATTTCTTGAAAATTTTATCAAATCCCGCTTTATAGTCAATATTCCAATCTTTTGTTGCCATTCTTAAAAGATTCTCAACACACCAATGTAAATTATGTATACATAAAATCCTATTTGGAATTGTGTCATCAACGAGATGACTTACACCATGTTGATAGATCCTGGCAATATATTTTTTCTCTTCATCAGAAATTTCCATTTTAATAACATCTTTATTCTTATTTATTCATATTTATCTATATTTAAAAAAATGTGTTAAATCAACCATTCTTAAAATGTTTTTTCTAATGGATGAATGTGAACGATGTGGAAGCCTTATTGAAGAAAAAGGTAAGTTTATTGTACCTTTTAAATGTCCTACGTGTAAAGATATTAAAATCAAGAGAGATTTATTAAAAATTTAATAAAATTCAATTCCATCATAATTAGAATTTTCTTTAAAAATTGTTTTTGTACTAAAATCCAATGCAAAATAATAATTTTTCATAAATACAAATTTATGAAGATCATTTTGTATTTGTCTTTTTGATTTCTTCTTGGTTTTCCATAAAATAGCATTTTTCCAATTTTTTAACCATTGATATTCTTCTTTAATCCTTGGATATAGATGTTTAACATTTACTTCTTTAAATTCAATAAATTTAAATCTTTGACATAATTGATTGTATAGACTCTCAGAATTAGTTACATTTTTTTCATGTTGTTTATCATTTCCATCTAAACGGACACTTATAAAATTCATATCTTCAGGAATATCGGTAAATAACATTGAAACTTTTGTCATTTTTTCCATAACTCCAAATTTTATAAAATAATTCAATCTCTCTAAAGTTCGTTTAACATCAATTCCTAAGGCCTCTGGTGATGGCATTGGAATGCATTTCTTTTCTATAACAGATGTATTATTAGATTTAAAACATTTTTTACATCTTTTTAAACAAAATCCTCCAGCGAAAATATCTCTTGAATTAAAGCCCCAAGAACTGAAGATCGATTTTACTTTTTTGTAGAAATCTGATTGAACCCATCTTCGGACGAATACTCTATTTTTAAATAAATATTTCTCGTTATAATCCACTGGATTATTAATAAAATGCGATAATTCAGAAAAATCATATGTTTTTGCGAATATAATACCTAAATTTTTATTTTTTATGGAATTTTGATAAGTTAAACTATAAGGAGGGCAATAACATCGCGTATTATAATTTAAACATTTCATTCTACAACAATATTGACTTCTAGGATCAAAGACTAAATCCTCTGGTGATAAAAACATTACCGACATTTCATTTAACACAGGATTTACAAGTAGTTTTTGAATTTTTGGTAAATTCGAAAAATCTAATGAAAACTTATTGAATCTATTATCCTTATTTAAAGTCATTTTAATTTGCTTAAGCTATATATATATAAAAGAAAAAATATTATTTAATTAAAATCATAGATAATAATCCACATCTGAATTAATAAACATATATAATATGGAAGAAATAAATCTAAAAAATATCTTTATTGCATGTTTGCATTACTATAGTTTTCCAATATTTCCAAGAGATTGTAAATTCAATTTTAATTCTGAATTTTTTCTAAGAGATATGTTGGCATGTTCATCTAATGATGAAAATAATCATTATGAATATCCTAAATTTCAAGATTTTTCTTATGATATGGGTTGTAATATAAAAAATATTCCTCGGATAAAAAATGAATTTTTAGATGGGAAAGATGTTTATGTGTTATTTAGAACTACATTAAAAAACATTGATAAAAGTATTTCCTATATTTCGGGCTATTATAGAATTTCTCAAGTTTATAAGATAAATACTTGGGTTTTAGGAACATTTGATCATTTTGGTTTTAAATCTGATGAAGTGATTTTTGTTAAGAAAGAAGATGCAAAACCCTGGACATCAAAACAAAAAAGAGGTGCCGTTTATTCAACTAATAGTAAGTATAAAGCATATTTATTTAGTCTTTTAAAACATTACAAAAGCCTTCTAAATACCAAAAAAAATCAGAGTGAGAATTATAAAAATCTTACATTAAAATTGTTAAAAAATTTAAAAGATCAAAAATTTCGATCATTGATATATAACAGTTGTACAGATTGTATCAAAAATGAATGCTTTCTAAAAAAGAGAATGATTTATTTTCAAAAGAAAACAAATGATAAAGATTACTTTTACCTTGATTATCTATATAATCAAAATGTCTTTTTAACAGATATATTAGATAAATTAATCAATGAAAGAAAAGTTGAAATATTACAGGTAAAATAAAATGTGGAAATGTAAAAAATGTAAACACATTTTGTCAGCAAAGGATGGTTCTATTCATGCTAGTACAGGTTATTGTCCAAAATGCAAGGAACACAAACTTTTAGAGAGGTATGATCCTTTAAATGAAGAAAAAACGCCTCCCATTTAAAGAATTAAGCATTGAATTAACTCATAAATGTGTCTTAGATTGTATCTTTTGTAGTAGTTCTGCCTCTGAGAATCCAATTATTAATGAAGATATTGATTTTCAAAGAATAAAAGAAATTATTCAAGAATGTAAAGAAAAATTTAAAATAGAAATAATTTCTTTATCTGGTGGCGAACCTTTAATATATCCTTTTTTTAAACCCTTATTAGAATTTATTTTAGAAAATAATATTGATGTATTAATATATACTAGTGGGATAATTTTCGAAAAAAATAATATAACTTCTTGGTCCAATGAATTAATTGAATATTTCATTGATTTAAAGAGAAATTTTAATAATGAAATTCATTTTATATTTGATATTCAAGCACCTGATAAAAAGAATTATGAAGCAATCACTAGGAAGTCTGGTTCTTATGATAAATTAATTGAGACATTAAATAAATTACGAAATGTCAAAATTTTTAAAAAATCTTCCCACTTTGTTCCTTTTAAGTTTAATTGGAAGTTAATAAATGAGACACTTGCATTTTGTTTAAGTTATAATTTTGAGCATCTTAAAGTATTAAGATTTGTGGAACAAGGACGAGCTTCCAATTTTACATCTTTAGAATTAAATTTAGAGGAATTTTATCTTTTACAAAGGAATTTACTCTATTTAAAAAATAGATATATGGATAAAATAAAGTTAGGTCATCCAATTGATTTTTTATTTTTAATTGACCCTCAGAGAAAAATAAGAGCTTGTCGAGGAGGTATTAATGCGCCAATAATATTACCTAATGGTTTTGTCTATCCTTGTCCGGCGTGGAAAAATATTCAAGATTTATCTGCTGGAAATATTTATAACAGTAATTTTGAGGAAATTTGGCATAACGAATATTTTGAATGTTTTAGAAATTTTATTAAAAACGATTATATAAATTTAATTGGGCTATGCAAAGATTGTAAGAATTTAAACGAATGTAAAGGAAAATGTGTTGCCCAAAGAATATTAAAATATTATAAAGACCCAAGATTGCCTGATTGTTTAAAAATTGGTCCAGATCCCTCATGTCTTAAATTATATAATAGAGTGCTTTAAAAGATGAAAACACTAACTTCGACAAATATTAAAATTTATTGTAAGAATACAAAAACTTTTAAATATTTTTTATTGTTTTCTATAAGAACTAATTATCCTGAGTTAGATTTTACTCATTTTTTATATGATCATCAAAAAATCTTAAAAAAAGAATATAATCAATATTTATTTTCTTCCATAGGTTTTCTCAATAATTACTTAAATTTAAAAACTAAATACAAAAATGAATGTGAAAATTTTGAGAAAATTCTTAAATACCATAAGAAAAATTATCACAAGGGCACTAAAGCAACAATTTTAGGACGAATTGGAGAGTCTTTGAATAAGACTATTTTTTATAGAGATATTCCTCATTCAGTATGTATCTTTAAAAAATTAAAATCCAAGATTTTTGAATCTGGAATTGATTTTACTTTAATAAAATTTAGTAGAATAAAGAAAAATTTTGAATATTTCTTTTTTGAAGTAAAATCTACTATAGAAGATATTAAAAATTGTACTTATAAAATTACAAATTGGTATACTCTGGAGAACTTTACAAAGAAATACCTTTATGAGCTAGAATCATTAAAAGAATTTGTTTCAAATAGTAAAAAACTAACAGAAAATGATATTATTTCGATTAAAAATGATTTAAATTTTCTTGCTATAAATTTAATAAATAAAATTCGCCCATCTCAACGTTTTTTCTTTTGTTCAAGTATATCTTGTGAAAAATTACAAGATTATGATGCTATTATTAAAAAGGATACCCTTATTGAAAATGGTTTTAATTATATTTTTGTGATTGAAAATTTTTATAAAAATATCATCGAGGTTTACAAATGTCTGGACATAATAATATAGAAATTTTAATCTCATTGCTAAAAAAATCTTCAATAGCGGCTGAACTTAAAGATTTGGGAATTAACATTGAATATATAAGTGAAATTATAAAATATCTTCAATTTTTAGCAATTAAAATGAAAATTTATGATTCAGAGAATTCTATTAATTTAAAATATATTAAAAAGATTAGAGAATTAGGTAATAAGATAAGTTTATTGGAGAATCAATTATATGAATTATGGAAAAATTCCGATGAAGAATTAAAAGAAAATTTTATTATAGCTTTAGGAATTATAGCAACTTTATTTGATTTTATTGGTAGAATTAATTCTGACGAAGATTATCTAATAAAATCAGCAATTTTATATTCTATTTCTGAGTATGAGTCAAATTCATATATTATAATAGATAGATTTATTGAACATAATCCTAAATTTAAGAAATTAATTAATTTTGATTATAGATCTGAGATTATAGAACCAATAAATTATATAGATCTCATTATTTTATTAAATATTTTGTTTTTTTCGAGACATTTCATAATCATTGATAAATTTTTGGAAAGAAATAGAGAATTCTTAGAAGAAAATAAATATTTTCATGATTGGGTATTGCTTTTTGAAAATATTATGCTCTTTGTCAATTCTGGAATAGAAAAAGAAAAAATCCTTACAATTTTCAAAAAAATAATGGAGAATAAGCTAAAATATGAAAATCCACTATTAATTTGGATAATAAATCGACTTAATCTGCATTTTCCTATGTTTTTTAATAATTCAATTTGGGTAATTAAAGAAAAGTTAGAACACATTCCAAACGAATATATTCAAGAATTAATTAATTCTAAGATTTATGAATTATGGAAATCCCAAAGAGATTGTATTGAATCAATTTCTAAATTTGGGAAGAATAACATTTTATTAATGCCCACATCCTCAGGAAAGACATTAATTGCTGAAATTCAAACTGTCTATCATATTTTCAATAAAAACAAAAAAGTATTATATATCTGTCCTACAAATGCTTTAGCTAATCAGATATATCATGAACATCTAATAAGATTTTTAAGAATTAGTATTAATTCATTAAGAATAACTGGATCTTATGAACAAACCTATGAAATTGATGAGTTTTTATTTATTAATTCTTCTTTTATTATAATGACTCCAGAAAAATTTGATCTATTATGGAGAAATAATCAAGAAAAGTTCCTAAATTCGTTTAGTTTGATTATTTTTGATGAATTTCAATTAATAGAAGATAGGAGGAGAGGATTAAAATATGAACTTTTGATCTCTAGATTAAATAATATAATAAAATTAAAAAATTTAGATTTAAGTCTAACTTTTCTTTCTGCTTGTATCCCACATTCAGTAATTTCACCTGTTTTAAAGTGGTTAGGTTCAGATAGAACTTTAGAAGTAGGGATCAAATGGAAACCCACTCGAACAATTGAGGGTATTTTACTAGATGATAGTAAAAATGAAAAGATTCATGGAATAGTATTTCCAAATTTAAATGATTATAAAATAAAGGATATTTTCCCCCAAATTTCATTTAGAACTATAGATGATAAGATTTTATTCTTTATTAAATATTTAAGTAATTTTTATCCAATAATGATTTTTTATGAAAATAAAAAAGGTACTGAAAGAATTATTCAAAAGATCTATGATAAAAGAGAATATTTTGGACTTAATAAAAATCAAGATACATTTTTCACTAATCAACTTAATATTATCAAAGATGAACTCGGATGTGAATCAAATTTATTAAAATTTTTAAAATATGGTTTAGTTTTCCATCATTCGGGTTTACCGGAAGGTATTAGAGAAATAATTGAATATTTAATTAGAGAGGGTTTTATAAAAATCTTTGCTTGTACGACTACTTTTGCAGAAGGGGTAAATCTTCCCGTTCATTTGATCGTCTTCCATTCTTTAAACTTATATTATGAAGAAATAAATTCAACTGATCTAATATCTTTTCGATTATATGAAAATATCATTGGTAGAGCTGGAAGGGCATTAAAATTTAGCGAGGGGTTAGTTTTAATCCCTGATAAAGATGCAATAGCATTTAATTTCATTAATTCGGATTTAGAACCTCTTAAAAGTATGTTTGAATTTTTGAAAGATGATTTACTTCAAGAGAAATTTGAAATTTTATTGAATAATAAGCTCATTTCTGATCTACAAGTAGATTTATTGAGTTTTGAAAAAATATCAGATTTAAAAGCAGAAGATTATTTGAAAAATACATTATACTTCCAAAATAATAAAAAAATTTCTAGTGGTATCATACGGCATTTCGAAAAGCAAAAAAGATATATAAATGATTTTGAATATCCAAGTAATACTGAAAAGATATTTAAAAATAGTGGATTAAATCTCTTATTTTGTAAAAACCTATATGATTATATTATATTAAATAATTTCCATTCTAAGTTTTCAAAATATGATATAAAATCACTAATAAATTCCAAAGAATTTGAAGATATTAATGAATGGATTTTTTCAAATCATCCAGATTTATCACAATATGATAAGTCTTATTGTAATATTATTAAAATTTGGATAAATCGAGATGAGATGAATTATGAGAAAATTTTTTCATATTGTAATTATGATGATGAGAAATTTTTTGAGATAATTCGATTTTTAAATCAAAAAATTCGTTATATTTTTCCATGGATATGGTCTATTATTATAAAGTTATTATTCTTACTTAATCCAAAACTTATTAAATTTAAATTTATTCCTTATTTTCTCAAATTCGGCCTAAATTCAAAAGAAAAATTGATTAATTTTATATATGAGGCAAATAAAGAAATAACCATTGAAAATAAAAAATTATCCAAGGATCAAATAAG
>Ga0114923_10000635_pt1 | contig 26644 bp, 24 predicted proteins | sample SumtaG_FD_89578 | JGI IMG/M metagenome (GOLD analysis project Ga0114923, IMG submission 89578) | Deep subsurface microbial communities from Indian Ocean to uncover new lineages of life (NeLLi) - Sumatra_00157 metaG | ecosystem: Environmental > Aquatic > Marine > Oceanic > Sediment | place: near...
CGCCTTCCAATTCTGAATTAACAGGCAGGTTTTTTATTAATTTTACGGCAACATTTAAACATTTCAACGCACCGACCCCTTTTTGACCCCTTTTTTTTTATTTCTCAACCCACTACCACTTGATTTTTTTTGAAAAATATATTATGGTTATATATTACAAATTAAAGCAATTTTAAACAAAAAAATGTTACAGTTTCCTATCTCATGAAAAAATGAAAAACCGGCCATGAATTTAGGTGGACAAACAGGCATACATCCAAAAGAAAAAATTTATGAAAATCTGTGGCTAAAAATAGGGAGTTAAAAATGAGCAAAGAAAAAGGCAATTGTGTGAGATCGTCAGCGGTGGTGTACCTTTTTTGGGGAATACTGCTGATATTCGTTTGTTTTATGCCGTCTGCGGCAGCGGTTACTAACGGGGACTGCCTGGGCTGTCACTCCGACAAAAGTCTTGAAGCGGAAACAGCCAGGGGGAAAACGTTAAATCTCTTTGTCCCGGAAGATGCTTTATTGGGCAGTGTACATGAAGGTTTATCCTGTACCGACTGCCCCATTGGTGCCAAAACATTTGAAGAGGTCCCCCATTCGGACAAACCGCTGAAAAAGGGGTGTGGCAGTTGTCATGAAGAAGCTGAACAGGTATCCAAAAAAGATGTCCACGGTCGTGCGGTCGAGCATGGCAACCCGCGTTCACCCCACTGCTGGGCCTGTCACGGGGGGCACCAGGTACTGCCGCTGGCTTCGCCAAAATCACAACTTTCAAAAACCAATCAAGCCGATACCTGCGGTAAATGTCATGGGGGAGATAAACTGCTTGCCGCAGAGAAGGGCATAACCAAACGAAACCTGGTCTCCCGTTATAAATCCAGCGTTCACTGGGAGGCGATCCAGCGGGGGAAAAATGCTGCCACCTGTACCGATTGTCACCGCCATCATAATATATTATCCTCTGCATCCCACGAATCCGGGGTTTCCCGCACCGGGGTAGCCGACTCATGCCAGAAATGTCATACCATAGAAGCCAAATCTTTTTGGACCGGTGCCCACGGCAATGCGCTGTTGTATGGTAATAACGACGTCCCCAATTGTACCACCTGTCACGGCGACCATGATATGGCCTCCCTGCGGGTACGGGTAGGAGATGCCAAACAGTGGGCCTCCACCCAGGTATGTATCTGGTGCCATGGGAATTCCCGGATGATGCGCAGGTACGGCCTTAACACAACCCCGGTAGACAGTTACATGAGCGATTTTCATGGTCTTACCCAGAGGGGCACATTGGGGGCCAGCGCCACCTGTTCCGACTGCCATGACCCCCACCACTCGCTGCCGTCGGACCATCCCAGTTCCCGGATGCATATCTCCAACAGGGGGCCTACCTGCGCCCGGTGCCACGGAAAAGTGACGGATAATTTTGCCATGAGTTTTACTCACCGTAAAGCCATGCAAGAAAAAGGATTCAAAATAGAAAATGTTATTCGCGCCATTTATATCGTTATTATCGCCTGCACTGTAATAGGTATGCTTTTTTATTGTTTCTTGGTTTGGCTGCGGGCAGTCCAGGAAAAAATGGCCGTTCAGCGGGAGCAGCGGTACCTGAAGCGGATGACCCGCTTCGAACGCAACAGTCACTTGATCTTATTTATTGCTTTCACCGTGCTGGTTATCACCGGCTTTGCCCTCAAATTCCCTGAAACCTTCTGGGCCAGATGGCTTTTTGCCCTGGGTGTTAACGAGGCCATCCGGGCCTTTATACACCGGTTTGCCGCTATTATGATGACGGTGGATCTCATTATCTTCAGTTTTTACATGCTTTTGCGAAAACGGGGTAAATCCCTTTACCATGAAATTTCCCCTAAGAAACGCGATCTTTCAGACATCTTTAAATCCGTTAAATATTACCTGGGAATTTCCAAAGATAAAAGCAAACCCAAATATGGTGTGTTTAGTTTTGCTGAAAAACTTGAATCCTGGGCCCTGGTCTGGGGGACTGTGGTCATGGTTTTCACAGGGTTGATCCTCTGGTTTCCCAAGACCATACCTGCCAGTTGGCCGGGCTGGATTTTTAATGTTTCCCGTATTATTCATTATTATGAGGCACTGTTGGCCTTCCTGGCCATCCTGATATGGCACGGGTTCCATACGATGTTCCACCCGGCGGAGTACCCCATGAACACCTCCTGGCTCACCGGTTATATTACCGAAGAAGAGGCCGAACACCATTTTGAAAAGGAAGCCATTGAAACGATGAAAAAAGAACAAGAATAACCAGCAATTCTAATTTTGACAAGTTACGGGCGACCTATTACCGGTTATATGATTCCAGCTTATGACAGCCGGGGAGACAACTTCCGCCGGTAGGGGTCTTTTTAAACCCGATGGGAAGACTCCATTTGCCAAACGGGGTGGTTTCCCTGAGCAGTTTTTCAGATTTTGAAGCATGAACATCATGACAGGCCCTGCAGACTCGCCCCTTTTCACGGTTGACATGAAGATAATGAAGATTTTGTGTGCCATCCCTGAAATTGGTCGCACCGGTCGTGGTTTGCGTTGTGACCATCTTTGCGTCATGGCACTGAAAGCAAAGTTGATACTTACTTTCATCAAACGGTGAATAGAATCTGTCAGGATATTGTGCATTCAATATTTTGTAAGTATTCGAACCGTGAGGGTCATGGCACTTATGGCATTTCTCGTCTACCACCGGTTTGTGTTTAACCGGGTGCTTCCTTATCATTAGATAGATGTTAAACTGCTTTCCATCGGTTCCTTTAAGCCATTTGTTGTGACAATCGCTACAAAGTTCCGTCTGCTTATTTTTCAGATTAAATTCAAAGGCTGAGGCATGGGCCTCGTGACAGGTTAAACACTTTCTTTCTTTTTCCAGTGCCAGGTGTTTGAATTTGGCTGTTTTTGCTTTTTCCCCGATCTCTTCATGACAACTCCCGCATATGGCCCCGGGCTCAGCCGCCAACATGTATTTGTAATCGCTGGAGTGGGGGTTGTGACAATTCTCACACCCTTCCCCTACAATAGAGTGAACCTTCAATTTCTTACTTTTCTTCAAAAGAAACGCCATATCCTCATGACATTTGACGCAAAATTCCTCTTTTTTAGAGGTTAATAATACCGGGTAATCCGAGGAATGGGGTTTGTGACAGGCGGTGCAGTCACCTTCAGCCAGGGGTTGGTGAAGAAATTTCCGGGTCATGGGTTCTTTATCGTGACACTCGAAACACATGGTATCGATCCGTTGGGATTTCAAATAAAATTTATAATTGCCCCCGTGGGAGTTGTGGCAAGAGCTGCATTCCAGGGAAATGACCGCTTCATGGACATATTTTCGTTTCCTGTTCTCATCGTGGCAGTCGAAACAAAGTTCCCGCTGCTCCACCAGTTTGAATTTGTGCTTGCCGATTTTATTATGGCACCTGATACAGTTATCGTCAGCGGGGAAATGCAGTTTTTTCAATTGTTTAAATTTCGTATGGCATTCTGCAGTGATGCAATTGTTTGCATGGGATGTTAACGGGAACATTACCGATACCGTTAACAGGAACAGTAAAAATCTTGATTTTAAAACCTTTATAATCATTTATTTCCTTCTATAATCTTTGGGATTGTGTTCTTTTCCATGGCACTGCATATAGCAATACCCCTTATCCCCGATAACTTCAAATTTCAATTCACCGTTCAGGTTTGGGAAAACCACGTTGGTATCGAAATTAAGTAAGCCGACGTAATAGGGGGAGCCGTGGGGGTCGTGGCAAACCGAACAGGGGGTGTCCGCATCCCTGACGTGGGTCTCATGCTTTTCAAACCCGCTGACATTATCATCGAAAAGAGTAATGGGGTTGTGGCATTTGTAGCACAGGGCATAGTTGGCCTCTGTCCAGTGTGTATAATCGGTTGTTAAATACTGCCTTTCCAGGATATATTCGTACCTGGAGCCATGGGGGCCATTAGCGGCGTTCCCATTGGCCCGGTCCGCGGCATCGCTGTTGTGGCAATCGGTGCAGTAGAGCCGTGAAGAAGTGCTGTAAGGAGGATTTAAAGAAGGAACCCAATTGCTTTTTGCCGGGCCGGCAATGGCATGGTAACTGGCATTGGAGGGATTGATTGCCAACCGTATGTTGGCGGTATCGATCATTCGTTTGATGGTGGTGGACACCCGGTATTTGTCCTGGCCGTGGCATTTAAGGCAAACTTCATATTCGTACTGCGCCGTCTCTTTCATGGACCCGGTAATCGACATCCCGGACACCCCGGCCAGCCTGCCGTTGACGTTGGGCGCGGCAGCCGTTGAATTATTCAAGCGGTGGGGGTTGTGGCAGTCCACACATTCCACATGGACCGCGGCAGTCAGCATATTTTCCGTGGGATCATGGCCCCCCAGGTAGAGTCCCACCTTGTGACCGCTGGTTTTTTTCAGGAGTACTTTTATATTTTTGCCCACATTCCCGTTGTGACACACCAGGCAAACATTTTCCTCCACTCCGTTGAGTAACCGCTCCTTTCCTTCGGCTCCGTGACTGCGGTGACAATTCATGCAGGAGTTATCCGTCACCCTTGAAAAGTGGGTATGGGGCCAGGGATTCCCGTACATCCCATTCCACATCTTCGTCGAAATATCGTGGGAAGAAACCCCGCTGTAACCGGTCAGTTGGTGGCAGATCTTACAAATCGCGCCATTCTGGTCGCTTTTCACAAGAAACTTCTTAAAACGGTCATCGTGGGCGTCATGACAGGTGGTGCATTGAATTTTACCGCTGGAATCATACCTGACAGTGTCGAGGGGAACCGGGTGAATCAATTCATCGGAGGCGCTTACCGCCAGGGAAGGATTAAATGAGATGGGATGATCGTCGGATAGATCGATTCCCAGGTTGGACCTCCTGGTGTGGGGAATCCGGCCCCCATGGGTTTCCAACATGCGGAATTCCCCTCTTTTACTCTTGACTTTTCCCAGGGCAATGGTCCCGTCATGGCAGGAAAGGCATAATTTCGAAGCACCGTCCGGCTGGTTCGGCATGGAATAGAGGGTAGAACTGTCATAAAGGGTATACAGCACTTTGGATTCTTCGCGGTTCCACAACGGGGCCTGTGAAGTACCGGAATGATTGGTATGGCAAAAAATGCAAATCATCGCCGTATCGCCGGACTTAATATCTGCTGCGGGACTGCCGGCTGAAAGGTTATGCTTTGTGTGCTTGATACTGCCGGCAAAAACGGGAATCGTTATCGCCGCCGCCAGCATAACCATCGCCGTCGCTGAAAATAACGGTTTTTTCATCTTCATAGGGAATTCTCCACCAATTTGAAAACCTGGATTCTATTATTATAGGTATCCGCCACCCATATGGTATCGTCGGAGTCTACCATAATGCCCGTGGGCATCCAGAACTCACCCTGGCCTTGCCCGGGGCCGCCGAAATAATAGAGAAACCGGCCTTCGGAATTAAAAATCTGGACATTGTCGAACATGGCGTCGGCCACGAAAATTCGCCGCTGACCATCAACGGCAATCCCCTTGGGTTTGGAAAAATTCCCCCCACCCCTGCCCGGGGAACCGAAAACCCGGATAAATTTCCCTGAACCATCAAATACCTGGACCCTGAAATTCAATGCATCGACGACATAAATAAATCCATTCTTCGCGGCGATATGAGTGGGAAAATTGAATTGGCCTTCACCGGGGCCGCGTTTACCTATGATCGATTTCAATTCCCCCTGCCGGTCAAAACAGAGTACCCGGTGATTGGCCGTGTCCACACAGTAAAAAATCCCCCCCATAAAAACAAGCCCGGTAATACGACCCCCGGATAGGGAAGGTGAGATAAAAATGCCTTTGAATTTATATTTCCGGTCGAATCGAACCACCACTTGCCGTGCCGAATCGCTGACATAAATATTCCCGGCATCATCCACGCAAGCACTTACCGGGGAAATAAGTTTTAGCCCTTTCACACGGCTTATCTTCTTCTTTATCTTGCCGTTGTTATCCAGGATGACCACGGAACCGTTAACTGCGTCGGTAATACATAAAAGGTGACGGTTGATCCTGCATATGGCCGAAGGTTTAATACCTTTTTTCTTCGTTTTTCCCAGGATAAAATCTTTTAGCGATTGTTTCCCCTGGCTCCCGTTCAAGTGAATCACCTTGACAAATTTAATGAAGCCGTTATCGAGGCCGGGCCCGGCAAAAAGACCCGGGACACAACTTAAAATCAATCCCGGGACAAGCATGGCAATACATATGCGTCCGGAAACCATTCGTTTCATTTTCAAAAAGTCCTCCTCAGTATCACACTGAAATAATTGCGCCCCCTTTCATAAATGTCGGTTTGGCTCAGCATACGTTCGTAAAAAATGTCCAGGATAATTCTCCTGAACACCCATTGAAATTTTACCAGCAGGCTTTCCCGGTTCCGGAGGTAGAGGGGGGTCTCATAGTCGATTTTACGAAAAACCAGGCTGGAGGAGATCGCCCGAACAGGATTAAACCTGCATTCGAAACTATAGTTATCGATGTTATTGAAAAAATCGATATCCTCGAATTCGATACGCATTTTGGACACGTTGGCCGTCAGCATTAAGCGTTTGAAGAGGGTTAAATGGCCCGAAAGCCCTAAATTCCTGGTTTTATACACGGACAGGTTGGATTTATAACGCTCAATGGTATAATCCGCCCTTAAAAACCCGGTTTTAAACTTGACGCCGTATATATCCCGGTCGTAATTTTCCAGGGCAGGCACCAGGTAATCGGACGTTACCCTGTTGTTAACAGCCCTTTTTTCGTAGTTAAAACTGAAAAACTTCAAGATACGGAGCTCGACATCGATATTGTAAGCGTGGAGCTTTAACCGGAAATCCGGGTAAGAGAGGTACTCGTAGTATACAAGTATATTGCCCCCCCGGGGAATAGCCCCCCCGGGCAGACGAGTGATAGTAATCACAGTGCCTAAAACATCTAACTGGTAATCGATACCGGCAATATAAATATAAGAGAGTTGGGGGTCTGTCACCCGTATCGATCCGGTATGGAGTCCCGGCTGGGTAAGCATAACGGTATCCGAATGAATGAAGTAAAACTCCCGGCTGGCTGCGGAAATATCATGCCTGGAGGTATATGTCGCCCATTCGTTGGTATTGATATACCGAACCAGGATTCTCCCGGTGGGTATTTTTTTCGTGTAATAAAAAATAAACTGGTTTTTTAGGGTATTTATTTTTTGCAGGGTTGAATCTTCCAGCCGGCCTTGCAGCAGGACCTGGGAAGTTAAACTTTCAAACAACCGGTGATTCAACTGCCAGGTGAGATCATGTCTTTTATAAGAACGGTCAAAGGACCGGTCCATGCCCAATATATAGGTGGTATTTAAATAGAGGCGGGGGTTAAAATAATAGCTGCCGGTGGTTCTAAAATTAAATGCCTCCAGTTCAAAATTGCCTTTTATCCGGTTGTAGGAGAGGGTGGATGACAGTCCGTGCCGTTTCTTGCCGCCGAAACCATGATTGAGAAAAGCCACCAGTCCCAGGGTGCGATACCGGAAATCATTAACCCTTTCGAAATATTTTTTGCTTCTCATGGTAAAAGCTGAGTGGGTCCGGGAACGCTTCCACAGGGTCATCCTTAAATTGATGTTATGAGTTTCCTCATCTCTTTCCACGAAATCGAAGGATTCCGATTTCATCCGGTTGGTGTAAATATCCAGGTCAAAGGGAAAAAGCTTCAAATCGGCAATTACCCGTAACCCCGTACTTTTAGAGGTGGTAAAGAACCGTTCCAGGAAGGCCCGGTCATGGGGGTAAAATTGGCTTTTTGTAAACAGCGACAACTTTATTCTTTTGCGCTGCAAAAAATTGAGACGAATATCGTGCGCATTATTAATGGAATTGTTGATCGATGCGTCGGAGAAACGCGTATTTTTGGAGCGGTGGTTGGCAACATTAATATCCACATGGAAGGTCAGGAAATTTGAATGATAGACACTTCCGTCGGTGATTAAACGGATGCCCCCTTCGATAAATTGCCGGGTACTATCCCAGTAGACGGTATCGATGCTCTCGATTTTTTCTTCCGTCAATTGATACACCATGTTGAAGGAACCGGTTAAATCACTAATTCTAAAAAGTTTGACCTGCTCTGCCGCGGACACCCGCGGGTGAATAAAAAAAAAAAGAATAAGAAGAAATAAAAGACAGCGTTGAACACCCCTTCTTCTTCCTATTCTTAATCGTCTTCCTTGCTCCGGCTTTTTCATCATAATCAATGTTTTAATTTTTCAAGAATAACCGGTCTTCCGATGCATGGGGAGAATGGCATTCGGTACACATGCCCTTTTCCAGGTCCACATCTTCATGAACGTCGTTGGCTGCGATATCTTCACGCAGATGGCATTCAAAACACAATTCGGCACTTTCCGCCCTTAGTAAACGTTGGTATTTCGATTCATGGGGAAGGTGACAGGCCAAGCAGTCGCTGACAGCCATCGGTCCGTGGAGATATCTTCCCTGGAAATCGCTGCTGTCATGACAGGTAAAACAAATTTTATCTCTTTTGGTATTTAGATAGTTGGCGCTGGATTGGTTATGGCATTTACTGCAATTGCGGGCGGCAAAATCCGGGTGCCGGGATTTCATCGGCACAGCGGTTGGTTTTATCCTTTGTTGGGGGGCAGCACTGGCTGTTTGTGAAGGAACGGTTTCCTCTTTTACCTGGCTGGGGTCGGGAACCCCATCGAAAAATATCCGCAGGACTTTATATCTCTTTTCCGTGACAGTGCAGTTGAGGGTGCACAACAGCAGCAAAAACAGGAAATATTTACTTACGATAGGTACCGAACGCATAGACATTAACTTTACTTCTTCCGAAATGAGATGTGACAACCAGGAGATATTCCGCATCAAACCTGGGCGATATATAGTCTTTAAAATATTCTAAATTATCGTAGACCACGGTAACCCCGGCAGAGAGGTTAATATTATGTTTTTCACGACCGGGACCGAACATAAACAATAGCAGTTTGAAATCTTTATCAAACACCTGGACTTTATCATATCTCGACTCGACAACATAAATTCTTCCTTGTTTATCCACGTCGATTCCTTTGTTCCTGGCAAAGGTCCCGGGAACCTTGCCTATTTTCCCGAAGGTTGCCAGGAATTTGCCCTCCAGGTCGAAGGCCTGGACGCGAAAATTGGAGGTTTCGGAAACATAAAGACGATTGTCGTGAATACGGATATTGGTGGGATGAAACAGTTCACCCTCCTTGCTGCCGGGTTTCCCAATACTATAAAGGGTTTTCCCCTCTTCTTTATCAAGGACCAGTACCTGGTGCCGGCCCACATCGCAAACAAAAAGCTTATCACCGTGAAGTTCTACATCCACGGGTTTTGTAAATTGGTCCTTTTTCCCATAAAATTTCACCACCTTCCCGGACAGCGTATAACAAATGACCTGTTTTCTTAAGACATCCGCAACATACAGGTGCGAATTCTCTCTATCCAGGAACAGGTTGACGGGTTTTAGAAGTTTGCCGCTTCCCCTATCTCCCAGTAGACCGAATTTCCGTTCTTTTAAATCTATGGTTATCACCACACCGCCCCGTATGTCGCAAACATAAATGATTCCCTCATGAATGTCCGCCCCATAGGCTTTTCGTATGGGCAGGGGTTTTTCTTCCTTCTCCCCCACGACAAATTTAAAAAATTTACTTTTTTTCTTTTCAATATCTTTCGACGAAGAAAAACTGGTAAGATACTGATACCTTGGATTGTTGGGAAGGGGGGGGTAAAAAATATAATCCCCATCTTTCGTCTTTTCTAATTCTGTATTGATCTTACCTTTGGAACCGCCGCATCCCGGGCCGGTGAGCAGGAAGACCACGATTAGAGTTAATATCGCAACCAGTCTGATTAACATCTCTACTTACCTCTTACCTCATTTGATTACGGATTGATAAAAAAAGGACTTTCCTTCCCCTGCAATTCATTTTGCGACAAAAGAAAGCCCTTTTCTTACACTTTCCCAATAGTTTTTTTCAGACCGGTGGATTATTTGTTATGACAGGTGAGACACAGGGCACTATTGGCGTTGTCTTTAACCAGCAAGGAAGGACATGCGGGGCATTCGGTATTATGGACGTCATGGCAGGAACAGCATTCCACTCGATCATTACCGACGCCTTTCAGCATAGCTACATCGATATTCCCGGGGGTAATGGGAAGATTGGCGGCTGTGGCGGTGGGATCGTAGAGTTCAACATCGATTGCCACAAGGGCGGGATCGTAGGTCATCGAAATCGGGTGGTCATCGGTCAGGTCGAAGCCGATATTGGCATTGCCCGCGATCATGGTAGCTCCGACAACTCCGCCATAAGAATCCACGGCTACGGTTCCATCGTGACAGGAAAGACAGGCAATCGAGCAGCCCTGGGGTGGACCGGGTAATGAGTCAAGTGTGTTGTCACCGGTATCCACGTATGGAATCCAGCCGGCAACAGACGTCTGATGGTTCCACAAGGGGACAATCATCGGAGTTGTGGCGTTATGCGGGGTATGGCAGACGATACAAATTTCGCCAAAACCCCATCCACCGCCCGACATGTCATGGGCAGAGCCTGTGATTGCTGAGAACAAACCGGATGTCAGCAACAAACAAAAACAAACGACAAGCAATTTTTTCATGGTTTTTCTCCTTTTTCTATATGATGATAAATTCTTGATTGACAATTTTAATATCCTAAATATACTACCTTATAGTATACCATACATTTGAATTCATGTCAATCACCCAATAGTTGTAATTTTAGGGTGAAAATTTCCCTTGAAGCACTACAACTAAAGTTGTAATTTTTTAGGCCTGGTTGTATATAAAAACCCCTGCCCGGTTCCGTGCATCGTTCTCTTTCTGGCTTCAAGCCTTCTATACCAGGCCTTACAAACATTTCATTAGCTCCTTTTACTCTTTAAAACTAGGAATTAGCCCTACATTGTGAGACTAAAATATAAATATAACATTATTTCGTTAATTTGTCAACTATTTTTTTTAAAAAAAACTTTTTTAACATAAATTTTCAATTCTCCCAACCCGGACAAGCCGGAACCAAAAAGATTATTATTCACCGCAAAGTACGCAGAGTACGCAGAGAGGTTTTTTTATTATAAACCTTTTTTACTCCGCGACCTCTGCGCTCTCTGCGGTGAAAAAAATATTCTGCCAGAAAATGGCAAAACTTTAGCAATAAGTAACCATCTCACATGAGTTATCCGCTTTGAGGCCGGTTTGACATAATACTCATTTTCCTTTAAAATTTAGGTATGAAAAATAAACCAATAAAAAGCGAGTTTAAAATGAACCTGAAAACGATGACCATTTTATCATCAGTAATATTGACTATTATTGCTGCCTTCAACGTGCCTTTACCGGCAGCTCAAACCCAGCCCCATCTTGAACCGGACACCCATAAAGGCAGGGTTATCAGTACTATGGATTCCGGGGGCTATACCTACATCGAATTTGAAGAAAAAGGTAAAAAACTGTGGGTGGCGTGCCCTTTAACCGCGGTATATGTAGGGGATATGATTGAGTTTTCAAGGGCGGCAGTGATGAAAAATTTTCACAGCAACACCCTTAATCGAACCTTTGAGTCCATTCTATTTGCCGGTTCGATAAAAATTGGGGATAAAGACAGCCTCTCTGCCGATGAATCGGCCCTGGCCCATGCTCCCCACGGCCATTCGCCCGGCGGCCCAAAACCCAGGAAAAAAATCACTGTAGCACCGGGTTCCGTAAAAAAGCTCGAAGGGGGTTACACCGTTGCCGAATGTTTTGCCATGAAAAAGGAGTTAAAAGGAAAAGAACTGGCGGTACGGGGCATCGTGGTTAAATTTTCCTCCAGGATCATGGGGAAAAACTGGATACATATAAAAGACGGAACCGGTAAAAAAGGATCTAACGACCTCACCGTTACTACGGAAGAAAATGCCCGGGTTGGCGATCTCATTATCGTCAAAGGAATAATGGCCTGTGATAAAAATTTCGGCGCCGGCTATTTCTACCCGGTCATTATCGAAGATGTCTCAATTATAGTAGAATAACCCCGCGGTAAAAAAATTGTCCCGGCCCCTTTTTTATAAGGAACTTATTCGAGGATTAAAATTAAGGCTGAGGTTAAGGTTAAGGAGAAAAGGATATCTTTCAAAATCGATTCATAATTTACTTCTCATCCTCTCCCTCTCAACCTAAACCTCAACCCGTGTACTCATTCAGCCTCTCAGATTGTGGGGGCAGAGCATTTCCCGGCTTTGACCGGTTGACAACTCACTTTCTTGTGGCCCTTGTGGCCGCATTGTGCGCCGTGGCCGCCGTGTTTCCCACAATAAGCGTGTGAACAATGTTTTGAATCATTACTGCCGCATTTGGAAAAGCAAATTTTTAAATCAAAATGCTTTTTCTGTTTTTCATTTAATAGATTTCGAATGGCATTACAATTGGCAAGACACTCTTTTAGAATCCGGGCCTTGAGTTTAAAAATTTCATCGATTTTAGCATTAACCTGTTTCCCGATTTTCTTGTCCATCATTAAGAGTTTCAAGTCGAGTTTCTTCTTTTGCAGTTCTGCTTTCAAAGAGATCCTTTTCTTTTGGCCCTCGATACACAATTTTTGCATTTTAGCCTTTTGATCTGCCGTTAGATTGGGGATTTGATCGCAGCATTGGCCACCTTTGACCTGGCATTTACTTCCGGCCATCACAGGTAATGAAAATGCCACTACCACAAAAATTGTCACCACCATCATGCGAAAATTAGCCCCTGGCAGGGGCAACCTATATGCAGAGGCTTTGTTGGAACATGCTCTAACCATTTGTTCCAATTGAAATCTGTAAAAAAAATGAAAATTCCTATGCGATTATAAATTATATCTTTTCTTGCCCTCTCAATCTATGGCACAAGGACATGTGTCACAAGTCATACATGCCTGGGTTTCACACGTATTAGTGGTTCCGCAGCCACATGTTTGGAGGGTACATTGGGGACATTCAGTTTGGGGAAGGGCACAACTAGGGTCTTGTGTGAGTCCGATTACTATCGTACCTCCTCCATTCACGTTGCCCATCATGCTGCCATTCAAATTGGCAACGGTCTTTTTGTTTAACTTTAGTTTTCCGTCTAATTTTTTGGTTTTCATGGTTTATTTCTCCTTTTTTATTTATTTTTACAAACACAACTGGCGTCAAGTCGATTTCGATCACATCCGAAATTCCTATGCGATAAAAAAAAAGGCTTCCCTTTCGGGAAGCCCTTATTCAGGTTTTTGTTGGTAATGGGAAAATACAATCATAGGTAACTGCATATCCCCAATAGCAAGCCGCACGAATTCCTTTTCAAGGAGTTTCGCCCTACATTGTAGGAATACATAATAGCATTATCTCGTTAATTTGTCAACTTTCTTTGAAAAAAACAGCAATTCTAATTTTAGCCGTGGAGACATGCGGAAAAAGAACAACAGGCCCGAAGGGCTTAATCAAAAGTTTTTGTCCAACTTTTTACAAAAAGTTGGCCGCCGGAGGCCGCAGGTTCGGCAGGATGGGCTTAAAGGCTCGTTTTGTTGCTCATTAGCCCATCCTGCAGGAGCTCGTTTGGAGATTGACCGGACGTAAAGGCTTCATGCCCGTCCGGTCCAGTGCTCATCAGGGGCTCGAAACGAACCCCGTTCCGCACGGGCATCCAAAAAATGATGCCGCTGCGTGCGGAAAACCTGCGTGCGTTATACGCAGTACACAAGATGGACAGAAAACCAAACGAAAAAGAGCCTGAATCTGTCCATCTTGAAGCCCGAAAAGAGCAACAGAAGAACCTCCCTGTCTCCGACGGCAAACTTTTGAAAAAGTTTGATCAAAACTTTTGATTAGGCCCTTCGGGCCTGGGTGCTTATGTCGCAGTTAAAATTATAATTGCTGCGTTAAACGTTCAAGGATTGAGATTCTTGATGAGTTTGACCACATGTTCAGGCATGCCGCCCAATCCTTTCATATGATCCTTTAAAAACGAATTTTCCATAATCGCTTTCATACCCCTGATCAGGCAAGAACGTTTTAACGGGTTGCCCTTCATGGCTGCCCACTCCGGCAGCTTTTTCATATAGTAACCTTTATAACATTTGAGGACTTCACGCATCAATTCGTCCCGCGTCATGTTTTTAGGCTTGATAATCGGCTCCACCAGGTTGTATTTGGAATAATCGAAAACCTCGATATAAGGTTTGAGGCTTTCGTACATATCCGCATACGGCCAGGGGGCCAGTAGAAGAAAATGCATGAAATCGGCATTGTACTCGTGGGCCAGGGCCAATGTTTCCTTGATAGTATCGAGGGTTTCACCCGGCGTACCCAGGATGAGTGAACTTTCTACGATCATGCCGGCGTCACTGATCAGTTTGAGCGCCTGTTTCGAGTCCTCGAATTTGGTTTCCTTCTTAAATTCTACCAGCTTCTGATCGCTGGTGGCTTCCACCCCTACATATATAAAAAGAATACCTGCTTCGCGGTAACGGTGAATAATATCGTGGTCTCGCAGGATATCCTGGACACAGGTCTCTAACAAGATATGAACCCCCAGTTGCTTTTCGATAAGCAGATCGAGGATTTTTTCCCACCGTTCCCTGTCATAGGTGGGATACTCGTCCGCAATAAAAAAAACATTTATCCCATAGCTAGTGGCCATGTGCTCGATTTCCGCGACAAACTTTTGCGGGTCCCGCTGGCGGTACGAACCCTGCCAGAACTTGTGCTGGGAACAGAAAAGACATTCATGGGTACAGCCGCGGGAGGAACTTAATATCGCAACGGTGGAGTTATCGATAAAATAAAGGGGATAATCCGACCAGTTTACCAAATGCCAGGCAGGGTTGAGGGTGTCAAGGTCCTGGATGAATTCCCTGGGAACAGTTTTTCGTACTTGCCCATCTTTCATAAAAGCGATCCCCTGGACTTTCTCCATGTCGTGCCCTTTCCTGTGGGCATCGAGCAATTCCGGTGTGGTCAGCTCCCCTTCGCCAAGCACGCAATAATCCACCACTTCGCCGTCTTTGATAAGTATTTCCTCATAACAGAAGGTGGGATGAACACCGCCCAGGAAAGTAGTGACCCCAGGAATTTCTTCCCTGGCAACTTTTAATACCTTAATAGAATCATTTATAGAAGCAGTGATAGCTGTAACACCGATAAAATCAGGCTCTACAGTACGGATACGCTCCCGGATTTGATCGTAATCATGGAATTTCGACATAGCATCGTAAATCTCCACTTCAAACCCGGCTCCCTCCAATTCACCGGCAATATAAACAAACCCCAGGTTGGGCCATCGGCCGGCTGATTCCACCACCCCCGCATGATACGGCGGCGTGACCAACAATACTTTATTTTTATTGTTCATTTTTCTTGCCTCCGGCGGCCAGGGGGCTCTTTTTGAAAAAACCGCCCCCTGGACCCCCGCAAAAACTTTTGTTTATTTAAAAAGCTTTTTTGCCCTGGTATAGTAAACAACTCCTATTATGAACACACCCAGCAGGAGGATGTGTTTTACAATGAGCAGTGTTACCTGATCTTCACCTGCGGCTGCGTTCCATTCGTAAGTCTTATACGCCAGGGCGCGAATTATGCCGAACAGGATTATACCAAAAAGACTAAGCCGCATCAAGAGCAAAATCGTTTTCATTGTGTCGATAATGATCTTTCCGGCATCGCTGCGCGGGATTTCTTTACGCATCATCGACCAAAGGATCACTGTGCAGAACAGCCATCCAGCCGCACTAAAATCATGCAAGAAATTATTCAACAATACCAATATCGCCATAACAAACCTCTTTTTTCAATTATAAATTATAAATGATAAACTATAAATGATAAATGGAATTTGCATCCTTCGGATAGGTTTTAAACGCCTTCGGCGAAAAGAAAAAAAATTCGCAGCGTTGTTATTCCCACGCCGCAGGCGTCTTATAAAAATAGCCCGAAGGGCACTGCTTCCATTTATAATTTGTAATTTATAATTTTTCATTTATAATTATCACGGTCCCGGATGAACTGTCGGGCCGAACAATTCAACGCCCCAGAAAGAGATTGCCAGGACCAGCAATCCCAGCAGGGTTAACCAGGCCGCACGTTTCATTTTCCAGCCCAGGAATGAACGGGCATGGAGGTAGAATGCATAATAGAGAAATGCGATTAGTGACCAGGTTTCCAGGGGGTCCCAGTTCCAGTAGTGGCCCCAGAGTTTTTTAGCCCAGATAGCCCCTGAGACCAGCATAACGGCATGGTTAATAAAACCCAGGACAATGAAGCGGTAACCGGCCAGGTCCAATTCTTCCGGTCCGGGGATTTTAAGAACCGGTTTCCAGGAAGTATGCTTTGTTTTCAACAGCAAGAAGACTGCCGCGCCGGTGGCAATGGCATAACAGCCGAAAGCCAGCCAGGCAAAGATCACATGCACCACCAGCCAGGGGCTTTGAAAAGCCGGACCCATAGGGGTTACTTCCGCTCGTTCCAAATACCCATACCCCAGCAACAGGAATACCACGGGAATCACCACCAGGGCAATGGTTCTCTCCACTTTGCCCATTTTCTCAAAAACGAGAAAGATCAACATAGTAAACCACGTGCCGGTGAGGTTGAGTTCATAGGTATCGGTTACCGGCGGGTGGCCACCTGCGACCCATCGCACAATTCCCAGTGCGGTGTGAAAAACCAACCCTAACCACAAAAGCCAAAGAGCAATGGAAACACCCCGATCCTTTTGGCTGACAAAACCAAAAAGCTGAATACAGAAAGCCCCTACATATATAAAAACCGTAACCCATAAAAGTATGATTTCAATCTGCTGCATGGTTAGACCCTCCTTTAAGTTTTTATCTCCTCTTCTTCGTGTCCTTCGTGGTTAACTTTATCAGCGACCGGCGCATGGCCGAACCACTTCCGCAAGTCCGGGATATATCTCATGATAAAGCCCGCTATACCCACCCACAGGGCGATCCAGACCACGGGGTAACCGGGGTCATCCATCACCCTGAAAGACGTCCAGCGCCTTAATTCTGCAAAACCGAGAAGGTAATTTCCCAACACAAGGCTGCCCCCCAGGGGTATCTCTCCTCTCGAAACTTTCTTCCCGGTCTCATCCTCCGTTTCTACCAGGAGAATGGGATTTTCCGGTTCTTCTCCTATTTTTTTCACCTGTCCGTCAACTCGTGTATGGTTGGGGTAGAGAGTAACAATCACTTTTTGTTTAAAAAAAGGCAACGGCAAGAAATCCCGGTACTCTCTCTCCACCTGGCCCCGGCGAAAGGTTTTGAGGGCGATAAAAGAATTAACCAGGGGTCTCCTGTTTGACCTCTCTCGGATGACCAGGCGGGGGGAGAAGCCGGTTTTGTCATGGGTAAAATCCAGGCCGCGGTAGGTAAAGGGATAATTGACTTTAACGGTACCTTCGCGTACCTTTTCCCGGTTTTCCAGTATTTCAAGCTGGGAAGTAATACCGGTGAGATATTGTTTTTTTTGGTATTCTATCCGCACCTTCTTCAACCGGACGACGAATCTCCGGTGGTGTTCTTTGCGAAAGGGGCCTTCTACCAGCCTCAGGTAGCTGTCGTGTTTTTCTTCGATCCCCTGTCCTTCGGTAAGTAAGATGTAACCATCCAGGCTAGCGCTGACACTCATCAACCCGCCGGCAAAAATCCCGATCAGGCTGAGATGAAGGATTAAGAAACCGATTTGACATACGGCTCCCTTTCCCTTAAGAGAAGAAATACCGCCTTCTTTTATAAAGCGTTGGACCGTGCATGTAAGGATATTGACTGCCAGTAAGAAAATGGTGACCAGGAAGGGGATGGAATGAAACACACGGAAGAAACCCGCTGGCTTCGCCAGGGCAGTAATGGTGGAATGTTGCTCCTGCCACCGGGAAATATCAAGAGGGCCGAACATACCTTCCTGCGGCAGAAGCGCCCCGGCCAGCGAGAACAAAATCAACAGTACAACAAGTGCCAGGGCCAGCTTCGAGGAACTAAGTACCTTAAGTGTTCCTGCCGCTATCTTCATTATGTCCGGTTAGTTGTTAATTGTTAGTTGTCTACCGGGTGTAACTTTTCCCTTCTGAATTACTTCTACCTTTGTGGTTACAATCACCTCCGCCGCATCCGCCCATGGGATTACCTTTATCGATGAAAGTATACCAACCGCTGTTCCAGCCTCCAACCATGAAGTACTCGGTGGTGACACCGGCAGAAAATGTACCTGAGCCCCACACAAAGCTCCCGCCGTGGAGGTTTCCACGGGCAGCGCCATTTCCTCCGGAGGCGAGTCCTGCACCGAAATCCACAATTCCGCCGTGACAGCCTATACAGCCCATTTCATTTCCGCTTGCTGCGCTGTGCTGCCCTTGAGAACCGGGGTGATCTTCAAATATACTTCCTACTGCTTCAGGATCGGAATCAATCACATAAACGCTGGATTTGTGACAGAGGGAACAGAAGGTTTCCACATCGGTGCGCACAGAAGATGGGATAAGGCCGATATCCGCCGCGGCCCCGGCAGTCTCAAGGCCGTCTAAGTCGATGGATGTTCGCAGCATACGCTGGTTGGCACTGCCGTGTCCGCCGGTCATGTGGCAGTCGAAACAGGAAATGACATCATGGGTAGAGTTCTGGTTCCAGGGCAGCTCCATGGTAATGTTGTTACCGTTAGTGGTACTGGGAATGCAATATTCATTGGTCCCAGCCCCGGGAACCGCATGATGGTAACTGTTGGCGGTATCAAACCGGTCGAATACATTTGGAACATCCCGGCTGTTGGATGAGAAAGGCTGTAAAGCATTACCACTAAAATTGGTCTCTGTGGCACCATTGGAATCGTGACATTTCATGCAGAAATTGTCCTGCACATCAAGTATGTGTTGTTGGCCACTCCCAGCATAATCATCACTGGGGGTGTGGGTGAACTGGGCAAAAGAAATAAGGGCACCGACACTTGCGTCGTCGGGATTGCGCAGGTCTACTTTGTTGTCCTGGTGATAACTACCGTCTACCGCTTCGTAGTGACAGACGCCGCAGTCGTCGTCGGTAACCGGTCCACCTACGACATGGTGGCTGGTCAGTCCAAACTCCCCGGAGATTGCCCTCCGGGTGGGGGGGCCGTCCCCTTTGTCCTGGGGTGAGCCGTGACATCCGGTGCAGCCGCCGCCGGAACCGTTAAAAAACCCGTCATGCGGATGGCAGTCGGTACAAGTCTGGCCCGTATAATGCGCATGATCGCCGCTGCTGTTATTGCGGTGGTTGGCTGCCAGGGTGTGGCAAACCTCACAGGCCCCGTCGTAAGTCCCATTACCATCCTGGTCATTATCGGCAAAGGAATGCAGGGAAGGCCCCCCGGCATCTGTACCGCGGCTCTCGAATACTACGTCACGAACGCCGCTGTTGGGGGTAGAAATCCTGGCATCCAATGAACCGGTTATTTTTTTACCCACCTGTTTGAGGTTTGTGCCTGCAAGCCAGTTCTGCCGGTTGTCATGGGCATCATGGCAGTCCGTACAGGTCATGGTAAAGGGAGCATATGAACTACTGGGCTTGTTTTTGTGGACATCTGCTTTCAGGGTCGAAATTCCGGCCGGTCCGTGGCAAGAAAGGCACAGGACTTCTACTACTGCATCATTGGTCAGTTTCTGCCCCGGAGCATTGTGGAAACTGTGGCAGGTTGAACAACCGGTATGGTTGGGATTCAACGCTTCGGTACCCCCAGGCCAGAACACGAGAGCTGCAATAAGGACGAGCACCGTGAAAACAAAAATAAAACCGGTTAAAAGTATTTTCCGTTTCATTATAACTGCCCTCCTTTTGGGAATATTTCGATGGTGGCGGCCCGGTTGTTGGTCACATAAATATCTTGTGATTTAGGGTTAATCACAATATCCAGGGGCAATCGAAGTTTTCCCGGGTCTGTACCATATCCACCCAGGGTTTTGAGAAGAGTTCCACTGTACCGGTCAAACGCCATGATTTCGCCGGAGTAACAATCTACCATAAACACGTGCCCCGATTCATCCACAGCAAGTCCCTGTGGTGTTGAGAACCGGGTTCCAAACATTCCTTTTTTCCCTTTAATGGTGTCCAGCAGGTTGCCATTGTAATCAAAAATCTGTATTCGCGGTTTCACGTAGTATTTCGGATCGCCGTAGTCGCTGACATACACTTCATTGCCGTCAGGGTCCACTGCAATACCCGTAGGATTGGATAGATTACTGTTGTTGGGGTTTGATGCGGGAATGGTACGAATAAAATCACCTTTAAGAAGGTGGAACATCTTAACACTCTTTCCCACTCCGTCCACAACAAAAACGTAATTTTCTCTTTCGTCCACGGCAATATCTGTCGGGTGCTCGATGACTTCAGTGGGAGAACCGAGATTGAATAGTTTTTTTCCTCCCCTGGAATAGACTTCGACACATTTCTTCGAGGTGTTTCCTACAAAAATGTGCCCCTTTGCATAAGCCACACCCAACGGCTTACCTTCAACCGGGAACCAGCGGGTGGTTTTAAGGTCTTTGCTGTTTACCGTCACGATCATCCCCAATTGGTAGTCGGAAACCAGCAGGTTACCTTCCGGGGTTAACGCCAGTCTAATGGGGTTGTACAACTGGTGAATCCCAGGCTTTTTCCCCTTGGCCCCTGATCCGGCAAAAACCGCCGACTGACAGGAAAAAACCGTAATGATCAGTATTATTACAGTCGGAACTAAAAGCACACTTTTTCTCATCGAGTTCCTCCTTTATTAAATTACCCCGCGGCGCGGGGGACCTATATGCGGAGGCTCTGCTCTGCCTCGCTTTAACTATTTGTTCCCATTGAAACCTGCATAAAAAAATGAAAATTCCTATGCACTTAAATTATGACGAAAATCTGATGGTGGTATTAAATTTTTTAGTAATAAATAATAATAATATAATTTCCTCGATTTGTCAACAAAAAACATTTTTAAGCCCCCGTTGGAGAAAAGTGCCTACTTCCCGTGGCAGTGAAGGCAAATCTCAGAGCCTGCCAGGGGTTTGCGAAGAAATTTGGGATAGCCTGCCCCATTGTGGGGGTCATGACAGGTGGGACATTCGATATACCGGTCGAAAAGGGGGAGTATCGGGTTGAAATCAGTGGGTTGAGGATTATGGCATTTAATGCAGGTACTATTAAAAAAATCATTTTGATGGCTCCAGTAGATACTGACGGGATGGTCATCCGACAAATCGGGATCGATCAAGTAATTAGCGTTTATGGAATCGGAGCCGATGTTACCGCCGAAGCTGTCCAATGCCACTGTGCCGTCATGGCAGGAGAGACAAACCTTTGACATAGGCCGGGGCGATTCAGGGGACGTTCTCATTGTAGGACTATCGTAAAGGATAAAGACTGCATTGGTATCCTGGTGATTCCAAAGGGGAGCATCGGGTGTAAGGGCATTATGCGGTGTATGGCAGGGAAGACATATTTCACCGTTCGACCATCCCCTGGCAGAAAAATCATGAAGAGAACCCTGTATAACTCCCCATGACAGGGGGGTAATGAAGATGAGAAAAAAAAGAAATAGAAAAACGTTGTTGTTTGTAAATACTTTCATGAAAAATACTCCTTAACAATTCACTATCCCACATTGTAAGAGAATCTCGGTTATATGTCAATCACTCGAAAGTTGTATTTTTAGGGTGAAAATTTTTCTCGAAACACTAATACTAAAGTTGTAAATGTCAAAAAATAGGTGTAAAGGGTAATTCTATGTTATAATTTATCAATGAGTTTAAAAAAACGATTGATCTTGATATTATTGGCGTCCGGCTTTATCTTAGCTCTTCTTGTTCATTTTAGCATCAATACGACAATCATTCCCGATTTGAAACAGCAAAAAAATATACTCATCGATAAACTCAAAAAAATGCTTCAAGCATCTGTGACTTCCGAAGAAAAAAGCATTACGGCACTTTGCGACAGTTGGGCGGGCTGGGATGCTATGATCGATTATACAGCGAATCAGTCAGCAGGATTTGAAAAAGAGTTTTTGTCGGATTCCTCTTTTTTAAGCCACATGTTGAATTTGATTCTCGTTCTGGACCCCGGGGAAAAGATTCTGTATAACAAAAACTACAGGAATGATGTAAAATTCATCACCTTTGACCGTCTAAAAATCGAAAAAGCTGTCGACAAAATAAAAAAGATTGTAAAAAAAACGCAGCATCCCTTTAAAGGCATTATAAATTCCGAATATGGCCCGCTAATGATCGTTGCAAATCCCGTAAACGTGGGGGAGACAAGCAAAGGCTTATTGATGCTCGGCCGGTTTATTGATAAGAAACGAATAAAAAAAATCTCTTTTCACTTTACAGGAACAATTCAACTGGTTTCTTTTAAAGAAAAACAGTTGTTTGCCTTTTATTTAAAACAACTGCAGGGGAAAAATCCCCATTATTGGGAAGATAAAGAAAAAATGACATTACTTTACCTGGTTAAAGACATTTATGATCGGCCATCGATTATATTGAAAACCGAATCCGGCAATAAAATCTTCAGGCTGATAAAAAAGCATACCCTTTTGTATATTATATTTACTGTCCTATCGATAGCGTTCCTGGGTATCCTGGTTTACGTTTTAATCGAAAAATACATGAGTAAACGGATCATTAGAATCTCATCCGATATGAAAAAGATTCAAGGTTTAAGGGATGTTTCAATGAGAATTTCTCAAGATTCAAAAGGAGATGAAATATCTTCACTCATTTTAAATTTAAATAATATGCTGGACAGCATTGAAAAAGAAAAGCAAAATCGAGAAACCATTGAACAGATGTTGATTACCAGGGAAAAGCTCGTATCTATCGGCAGGTTATCCGCCAGCATCGCCCATGAGATTCATAACCCCATACTGGCTATCAGTAATTGTATCGATGCTTTAAAAGAAACATGCAAAACACACCCCGGGGCTTCCGACCTGGATAAACAGGCCATTGCTATTTCCGAAACCGAAATAGCCAGGATCAGGAATATCATTTCAAACCTACTGGATTTTCATCGGTTGGACAACAAAGAGTTCTCCGAGGTCAACCTGGATGAAGTTGTCCTTCAATCCCTGGAAGTTCTTAAATGGAGCAAAAAATTGGATTCGATAAAGATTATAATAAAAAAGCAGCGAAGCTTTTTTATTTTCGGTTCTCACGGAAAGTTGAAACAGGTATTTATAAATTTTATATTAAATGCCGCCGAAGCTAACGCGGGGAACAAAGGGGAACTCCGGCTGGAAATCTTACTATCTGACGACAAAAAATTTTGCGAAATCCACTTTATCGATAACGGCCCTGGAATTTTACCGGGAATAAAGAATAAATTATTCGAACCGTTTGTTTCGACAAAGCAGGATAAAGGCGTAGGGCTCGGACTCTATATCTCCTATAAAATAATAAAAAATCATCACGGGGAAATCGTGTATGATGATTCCTACAAAGAAGGCGCATATTTCATCATAAAGCTCCCGGTAATAGAGAGACAGAAATGAACCATGATCATGATCAAGATTACAAACCATCCATTCTTATTGTCGATGATGACAAAGAAGTTCTAACCAGTTTTAAGATATGGCTCAACGGTAAAGGCTTCAGACCGCTGACTGCTTTGAACAGCAAAGAAGCGCTAAAAATCCTGGATGAAGAGACCATAGAAGTGGCACTGTTGGATTTCCGGCTGGGAACGGAAAACGGTTTGACCGTCGCAAAGATGCTCAAAGAGGCGGACGAAAATCTGAAGATAATAATGATAACCGGTTACCCATCCTACGATACAGCGGTTGAATCGATAAAAGCAGGCTTGTTCGACTATCTCTCCAAGGGGTCCTCAAACGAAAAAATCCTGGAAACCATAAAAAAAGCGATCCACGCCAGGAAGAAGGAAATCCGAGAAAAAGGTAAATCACTTTCAGGGGAAAATATCCTGAAATTTATCGTCATTTGCAAGCATTCCTTAATTAAGGAGAGACTGGGAAGTTTTTCAGTCAATTACCCTGATTTTAAAATGATAAAAACCTTTACTTCCCTTGAAGATTTAAAGGAAACAGAGTATGTACCGTATGTCGATGTTGCCATGGTTTGCGCCACTTGCTGCATTGAAACCTTTGAAAACTCATTCCCTTTCTTCAATGAGTTTTATCAAGTGCTTCCCCGGATCAAGCCGGTGCTTTTTAACGAACATTTTTCCGAAAGCGAAAAGGTTAGCTTAATAAGAATAGGGGTGAAGGGATTTTTCTCCGTAGATATAGACAGTGAAAAACTTGATGAGGCGTTCTCACTAATAAAAAAAGGGGAAATATGGACCAGCCGCAGGTTATTAAACCTGGCGATCCAAAGCGGGCCTGAATATTTAGAGAAATACCTGGTTAATATGGATGCTTATGGATTGTCTTCCCGGGAAAAGGATATCCTTAAAGCAATGAGCGTGGGACTGAAAAACAAAGAAATTGCCGACAAATTGTTCATCAGCGAAAATACGGTAAAGACTCATGTCAATAAAATTTACAAGAAATTCGGGGTTAAAAACAGGACCCAGGCGATTCGATTTGCCCTGGATAAGAAGATACTTTAATTTTAATCTTCATATCGTGGACGACCTACAACCCGGCCTGAAAAATTACAACCTTTGATTGCTTGACATAAACATTAAATTTCTTTACAATGGAAGATCAAATTTATTATAAAAGGAGACGCAAAATGAGGAAGCTATTTTTGGTAATCATTTGTGTGTGTTTTATCTTTTCCCTGGTTCATGCCGGCGATTTTGCTTACGTCGGTGTAAAAAAATGTAAGATGTGCCATAAAGGCGAAAAAAAAGGCAATGTGTTTGAAAAATGGGAGAAGGGCCCCCATGCAAAAGCCTTTGAAACATTGAAAAAAGATGGTTCCGATAAGAAAGCGGAATGTCTTGGATGTCACGTCACAGCCTTTAACAAGGGCGGTTATAAAGTCGACGATGCAGATGCGGCAAAATTTGCAGGCGTCCAATGTGAAGAGTGTCACGGCCCCGGTTCTGCTTACAAAAAAATGAGCATTATGAAAGACAAAAAGAAATCCCTTGAAAACGGTTTGATCGAGCCCAATGAAGCACTCTGCAAAAAGTGCCACAATAAAAAAAGCCCGAACTTCAAGGGATTCGATTACAAAAAATACCTGGAAAAAATCGATCATGCTTACACCAAAAAGTAAACGTCTAAAAAAATTACAACGTAAAGTGTCTCAATTTCATTGTGGTAAAATATATAGAGGAGTGATACGATGATCAAAACAAATCATGCATTTAAGCGAAAAAAAGGAGTTTTTCTAACCGTTAGTTTCATTGGTCTGTCTTTTCTTTTGGTAGGGGCTGTCGTCGCCCAAACCGTCCCTCAGCAGGTAGGTTTCAAAGACGTGGCCTTTTCAAGCCTTGACAAAAAGGGATGCCAGGAGTGTCACGGGGAATCACTGGTTGATGCCCATCATAACACCAGCCAGGCTGTTTCCGGCGATTGTGCTGCTTGTCACAGCGTATCAACAGAGCCCGGGAAAGTCGGGGTCGCATTGCAAAGGGATTGTATGGTGTGCCACACCACGAGTCCTCACCATGCAACAGAAGCTGCGGCAAACAATGAATGCGGCTCTTGCCATGATAGTCCCGGGATAAGTGATTTCAGTACGGCTGCACCATCTTACGGCATTTCAAAGGTTACTCCCACTGTGAGCAATTGTAGAAACTGTCATGGTGAGGGAACCGTGGATGGTGTGCAGGTGTTTAACCCCGAAAAGACTCATCATGGAATTTCTTTAAAGGGCTGCAATGTTTGTCACGAAGAGGGTGTCGATAAAAAAGACACAACCATTAGAGCCTGTGAACGATGCCACAGCGTTAAGGCAATTCATGAAGTATTGGGCCATGTGGGTAAAGACGCCTGCGCAGGCTGCCACGGAGGAAAAAAGTAAAAATGAAAAGGGGCTTCCTGCCCGGGAAGCCCCAACCCCAGGATGAGCACGGAAGAAGGAACAATAACAAAGGTTTCCGGGGATAAAGCCTGGGTCCGCATCAGGAGAAGTTCGATGTGTGAAAATTGCGGCAGTCAGACCGTATGCAGTTCCCTGGGCGGCGGGGAAACCATGGAAGCAGAAGCACTCAACACCCCCAATGGCCAGGTAGGGGATCGTGTCCTGCTAAAGATTTCCACAAAATCCCTGGTGAAAATTTCCTTTGTTTTCTATATGTTCCCTGTTTTTTTCCTTATTGCAGGCGTCATTACCGGCATGAAACTGGCCAAAAGCTATTCCCTGGAACCCGAATTGGGCGCTTTGCTGTTGGGTCTCCTGGGCTGCGCCCTGTCCGCCTTCATCATCAAACTTTTTGCCAATCGCGTGAAAAAAAACAAAGATTATACACCCGAAATAATAAAAACAGTCCAGAAGGCTGTCTGAGAACTCATTTTTATGCCTCCGGCGGCCAGGGACTCTTTTTGTAAAAACCGTCCCTGGACCCTGCAAAAACTTTTTACTATAACTTTATCAAAAGCTTTTGCGGGGGGTCCAGGGGGGCAGTTTTCTCGAAAAGAG
>Ga0114923_10000636_pt1 | contig 26629 bp, 17 predicted proteins | sample SumtaG_FD_89578 | JGI IMG/M metagenome (GOLD analysis project Ga0114923, IMG submission 89578) | Deep subsurface microbial communities from Indian Ocean to uncover new lineages of life (NeLLi) - Sumatra_00157 metaG | ecosystem: Environmental > Aquatic > Marine > Oceanic > Sediment | place: near...
CCCTCCAATCAGTGAGGGATTTGAGAATGTGTTCCTCTCTATCACACTATTATATACACTTGCAAGAAATAGCTTTGTGTTCGTTATATTTTGGAAAATATTATCTTTGACAACAGGATTGCTGCCAGAAATTTGAACGCCCCCTATTTGGTTAGAAATCAGATTTCTTTCAAACACAATTGTATCAGCAACGAGATTCAAAGGATTGTCATTGTTTTCGAAGATACTGTCGTGAATATAACATGCTCCAGACCACTGGCCATCAATACTGACATACAGGTTAGAGAAACTACAGGAATCCACTTCTAATACAGGGAGGTTTGAAACAAGAATCCCGAAATTGGCCGAAACGAAATCACAATCACGTACTACTATATTATCACTAAGAATGATTGTTAGACCTACGGTAGTATTACTTAGGTAGCCATTCGCAAGAACCAGCTCAGAGCAGTCAGTTACTATAACTGCTCCATAACCGGATAGGTCCACGAATGCATTATGAACGCCAGAGATTAAGGTGTATGGCAATCCATTGACCGTATTCCCCCAAAAGAATCTCCACCAATTCGTTTCATGGCAATTTGCTACTATTCCGGTATTTGTGAATGTATTGTCAAGAATAGAAATATCGATTGAGTCATGGATGTATATAGCCTCATCAATATCAATGAAATCACAATTGCTAACAGTTGTGTTCAAATCATAACTTGTAGAAATTCCTCCTCGGGGTCCTTGAAATGTACAGTAATCAAATGTGATGCTAGCACAAGCATCCTCTTCAGATTGTACTGGATCCCAATCATAAGAAAGTAAAACTCCAGAATTTTCGAAAGTACAATCAATAATTCGTCCATTTGTCACATTGGTCAGATAAATTCCTCTTGCTGAATCTGGGGTGTCAGGAATAAAGGAGCAATCTTCAATTTGAAAATACGCATCGGTATGAGAAATTATAATTGCGCCGGAATCGTAAATCGTAGGAATGAATGTCATTCCTGATAGAAGATACGGATCTGATTCAATACCAGTTCCACTCCATCCGTTGGCTAGAAAATCATCATTACTTGTAATGGTCATAGCCGCAGCAGGATGATATGCAACATCTGGTTGTATGTCCAATGAATTCTCAAAACTATCGTTCGCGTTGTTGTGAGAAACAGTAACATTCTGATTTCCTATCATTCCAATTAACGTAATGACTACTAGAAAAGTAAGTACTACCTTTAGTATTCTCATGCAGATTCCCTCTAACTCCTCATTGCGTTTCAGGCTTGATTAGAAATTGTCCTTTGCTTTCCGCATAGCAAATGGATTGGCTCCTCACAAGCACCCCGAACTACATACTGCCCTAGTACATCTCCCTAATAAAGCTCACGAGAGTGATAAAATTCAGAAGTATGCACACATTCGACCTTCATGACTCCTTATGACGCATCTTCTCTTGTTTTCCCCTGTCACTTTCTGGAATGAAAATGTCCATTATTGATTTTGCAACAGGTTCAACATCTTCAGGATCATAATTTGCCAATACGAGTACCACATAGTCAGTGATACCGAACTTCAGGTACAAAGCATTGAGACCTGGAGCTCCACCTGCTAGTCCCACCGCCCTTGGCTTGGCATTTGGTTTTGCTTCTAATGGAACATAGACTCTTCCACTATGTTCTTTGTCCAAAAGAACCTCATTAGCAATGGCTCTATCAAGTTTGAGTAAATCGTAGACTGTTGATTGACCGCCACCTGCTGAACTTCCGCGGCTTCCAATGATGAAATAATTCGTTCTTCTCTTTGTAGGATGTACTGAACCATCTGGCATGTGTCGTGTGTATCCTGTGGCAAGTCTAGGTGTTATCGAGTCTATCTCGAAATGACCCGTATCAGCCATACCTGCAGGTTCGTAGATATTCTTCTTGACATACTCATAGTAGTTCATTCCGGATACTGCTTCTATGATCTTTCCAAGTACGACATACCCTGCATTACTATACTCCATCTTCTCTCCTGGTTCAAACAAGAGAGGGTCATCAATGAAGCACGGAACGAAGTCATCCAAGGTTCTGAGGTTTCCATTTCCAGCTGTGAATTTTTCATTGAAGTAATCGCCCATCCCCGATGTGAATGAAATGAGATGGCTGATTTTCACCTTGGTAGCAATATCCTTCGGAAATTCGTGTAGATGTTTTCCAACTAGATCATCCAATGTCAATAATCCTTTCTGAAGAAGTTGCAGGATTGCAATCTTTGTGATCACCTTGTTCAGTGATCCGATATTGAATATCGTATCAATTTGGTTGGGCACATCAAAATTCTTGCAAGCATACCCGTATGCACGTTCCAATATCACTTGATTTTCTTTCGCAACAAGTACAACTCCTGAGAACTTGTCCGCCTCAAATAGATCAGTGAAGATTTTCTCGAATTCCTTCTCATTAAATTCCGACATCATTATCAATCCTATTGAATCGAAACGTTTCGATTATATCGAAACAATATGATAACGTCGGACTTATAAATATACTTCCTTGTGTAATTTCTGTAACTAAATGAGATGAGTGACAATGACTCTGTTCGAACTTCTATCTGATCCTGTACGAGCTCGTATCTACATCGAGATTCTTGTGAACAAAGAGATGACTGCACAAGAATTGATGGAAGTCGTAGATATCAGTCGCAGTACCTTATCTCATCACCTAACTAGATTTGTCGAGGAAGAAGTCTTTGATGTGCACGTTCAGAGTACAGGTCGCTCTATCAAACACTATTCTATAAAACCACAACAGAAGAGAGAGGTGATAATCAAAGGGGACGGAGAAACTAAGAGGAGAGAAAAGCTGCTATTCTTAGAATCTGCATCTGCACATCTCCAGGTTATCTCAAATCTGATTCTAGAAAGAGCCAAGGAATTTGATTCAGAATCTTCGAAATCTAAGAAGCGACTTGGTAATGTTACCTTTACTTTTCATTTCATGTCTAAGGCTGAAAGCAAAATCTGGGAAGAGGAATATCAGGCTTTTGAGAAACGGTTTAGGGAACGTATGAAAGAAGTATCATCCAAAACTCCATCTTTTGATTATATTGCTTTTGGGGGACAAGTACCAACTAGGAAATCGATGTAATCTTTGTAATGTTCCTCGCTAAGCTATCCATCTATTCTCCCGACGTGTTCCGAGTGTATTAAAACGAATTTCTGCCATTTTCTAAGATATGAGAGATGGAATATTGATTGAAGATGCAAATGAGTCTGATCGTGAGGCGATTGTGGTTCTACTACAGAACACAAATCTTCCACCGGATGGTATCGAATCTCATCTGAAGAACTTCATTGTCATCAGACATCCCGAAGCTGTTGCTGGACCAGAATTTCTTGTGGGCTCTGCTGGACTTGAGATCTATGGTAAATCCGCTTTGTTGAGGTCTCTAGCAGTACATCCAGATTTCCAAGGAACAGGTTTGGGTACAAGATTGGTTAATCGCATTATAGATGTGGCAAAAGGAAAGGGCATTACGCATCTCTTCCTTCTTACAGATAGTGCAGAGGACTACTTCAAGAAACGTGGGTTTGTTGTAGTCGGTAGAAACCTGGTTCCTGATGATATGAAACAATCGATTGAATTCACAACTCTCTGTACAAGTTCTCCTTCCATGATGCGTGAGATCTAATAACTTCAAAGTAAGAGGGGTGGAAAGGTTGAAGGTCGAAGTGAAGAGTAAGGTTTTCCCTATCCAATGACAGTGGCAATTCTTGGAATGAGAAACTCAAACCCTGAAACTACTATCCTCGAATTGAAGATTTAGGAATTGTAATTTTGAATACGGTCCTATCAGTCAACTCTATATCGATGGCCCATCCATGAGCTTCGACAAGTTTCTTGACGATTGTTAGGCCGAGTCCTCTACCTTGTCCTTTTGTTGTGAACCCTCTCTTGAATATAATGTCTTTGATATCATTTGGAATAACCTCACCATCGTTTATTACTAATAATGTCATTCCAGTTCGAGATATTACTTTCCTCACTTCTATTATTTCTGGATGCCCATGCTCAACAGCGTTGTCAAGCAAGTTTTGGACAATCTGTGCTATTCTTGGTGAATCTCCTTGAATCTTTGGCAGCTCATCCATTTCGAATACTACATTGTCAGGAATTACAGTAGATGCTATCTCTTGAACTACTTGATTGAGATCTACAAGTTCGCTCTTCTCCACGACTAGCCCTGAGTCAGCTAGTTCAGCAGAGGATTGAAGAAGTTCTGATGTTTGTTGCGCCAAGCGATCAATCCTTTCAAGAACTTCATCATTGGGTTCACGTTTTAGTAATGTTATGAGTGTTCGAATACTCATCATTTTGTTTCCAAGATCGTGTGACATTACGTGTGCAAGTTCGCTTAGTTCCTCTTTCTGCCTTCTGAGTAAATTATCTGAAACTTTCCAATCCGTTACATCCTGGAAAATACAAGCTGTTTGTTTGAATTTCCCAGACTCGTCATTTGTGGTTCTTCCACTGAATCTTCCAATTAGTTTAGACCCATCCTTTCTAATCATCTCATATTCAATATTAGATATTTCACCGTTGCTCTTGAATATAGGGAAAGAATCCTCGAAAATTTGCTCAGATTCCTCACTGAGAAACTCTCCAAAGTAGTGGCCAACTACTTCATCTCTTTGATATCCAGTTCCATCAAGCCACGCTGAGTTAATGTCTACCACATAGCCATTTTCATCCAGTGTCTGATATCCTAAAGGCGCATTTTCATATAGAATTCTGAATCTCTTTTCGCCTTCCTCAAGAGCTCTTATTGTTTTCTTTAAGTCTGTAACATCAAGAGAGTATTCAATCATCTGAATGACGTTTCCATCATCACCGAAAATTGGGTGGGCATGAATTTCCACATCTCGGATGTTACCTTCATCGTCATAGTGTTTGTGTTCCACTATGACCGGTTTCTTTGTTCTCTTAACTTCCTCAAGGGGGCAAGGATGCTCACTTTGACTGCATGGTGTTTCGCTCCTGTGCGTAACGTAATGACAAGTTGGGTTCTCTTCGAGGTTACCAATGCGCGCAACTTTATTGGCAAGCTTTATCGTGTAGTCTTTGGCGTCAATCACATAAAACGGGTGAGACAATGATTCCAGAACATTTTCCAGAAAATCAAGTTGCTTCTCAAGAGCCTCTTCAGCCTGTTTCCTTTCACTTATGTCCCTAGCAACGCTCTGAAAATGATGTGGTTGACCTTCGGAATCTGTGACTAGAGCAACATTGATTTCAACTGACATTTCAGTGCCATCCTTCTTCAGGAACGTCCGTTCATATACAGGGAAACTCTCTCCAGCTAGCAACTTGGTCAATTTCTCGTTCGCATCTTCACGGTCTACTGGAGCTATATTTTCTAGTATGGAAATTCCTATAAGTTCCTCGCGATCATATCCTAACATCCGGGCACCTTGTTCATTAACCTCAGTGTGAATACCATCGAGATTTATCAAGAATATAGCATCGTTCGTGCTATCAAACAACGCCTTGTATCTTGCTTCGCTTTTTCTAACCTCTTCCAGAGCATACTTTCGATCAGTTATATCCCTCCCAACTGAAACAATAAACTCGTTGTTATCATCAACCTTCATTAACGAAGCTTCATACTCAAAGGGGATTCGTTTTCCGCTCTTGGTGATTAATCTGATCTCGAGTGTTGCTATGCCTTCTGCCATCACATTCTGAATGGCATCATTGGCTCGTTCAAGGTCATCCCCATCGTAGAAGGAGTCGAGAGCTTTCATCGAAGCGATTTCTTCATCACTATACTCACTAATCTGCTGAAAGGCCTTGTTCCATCTAATGGCTTTCTTAGTTGAAGGCTCAAAGACAAAGAAAGTGTCATGTTGAGAATTCAATGCAGTTTCTGTGAACTCCATCTCGTTCCTCAGTTTTATCTCCGCTTTGTTTCGGTCTGTTATATCAACAGCTGAGGATATTGCTCCACAGATATTCCCATCAACATCCAGCAACGCGACATTACGCCATGCGAGTAATCTCTCCTCACCACTTTTTGTTGTGATAAGATTCTCATATTTTTCTACTTCTGTGATCTTTCCAGACATTGCTTTGGAGTGAACTTCCTGAAGATCTGCTCTTAATCTCGGAGGAATGAAATTGTCAATCCACTTCAAACCGATTATTTCGTCTGCACTATAGCCTAATATCTCACATCCCATGCGGTTAATGTTAGTTACAATTCCTTCATTGTCGATAGTGAGTATCATTGATCCAATGATGTCTAGATATCGCTGCGCCTTTTCTTCTGATTCCTTGAGAATATCCTGCATTCGTTTCCTTTGCGTGATATCCATGAAAACTCCCGCTGCTAATCTTTCTCCATTCTTTTCATAGGTTTGCGTTGACCAGTCAAGCAACCATATCCAGTTGCCATCCTTTGTCTTTATCCTGTATTCAACATTGAACTCTTCATTGGGATCAAAGACTTTGGCATAAACCTGTTTTACTCTCTCAACATCGTCAGGATGAATTCGGTTGAACCACAATTCTTCCCCTGCTTTGTAAATCTCTTCAGGAGTATACCCATATATTTCCTCTACATTTTGACTAATGAATGTAGTTTCCCCTTTTGAGTTAGAAGTCCAAGAAACAACAGGAATATTCTCAACAAGAGATCGATACCTATCCTCGTTCTCTTGGAGCGCTTTTTCAGAAATCCGTCGTTCGATGTATTCACATACATGTTTTGCGAGTGTATCAATCAGGCTTCGTTCCTCCTTTAGAAACGGTCCTTCAAAGTTGTCCGGTCTTTCCTCAGTGTAATATACCTGGATAGCTCCAATCTTTTCTTTGAACACCTTAATGTCAGCGGTTTGTTTCCATTTTGATTGTTTGAAATTCGATGTAGAGTAATCTTCTCCATTTATTTTTATTTTAGCACAGGTCACCTCAGGATACTGCCATGCAGGTGGGATTAGTTTGACTATAGCCTGAATTGCATCACTTGTTGAAATATCTGGGTCTCTCAACACGCTTGTTGTTTGATAAAGACAAGTGAGTTCCTTCATACGCTCACCGAGGTCGTGAGTCGTTTTCTTCAGTAATATTTCAGAATTGATACTCTCAGTAATATCCCGTGAAACACCTACGAGTACATCTTCACCGCTCCATCTCCCTAGTGTAATCCTCGTTTCTACTGGGATGATAGTCCCATCTTTTGCCATCAAAGGTACAGGACAGACTGTAGTCTCTCCCTTTATCATTTCTTTGAGAATATTTGCTGCTTCCTCTCGTCGATCTGGAGGATGCACAATCAGCACGTCTAGACCATGAAGCTCTTCCTCAGAGTATCCGAGAAGATCTCTCACTGAGTGATTAGTTGTGATTATCTTCGTGTCTAGTCCAACTATGAAAACAAGGTCGTCTATTGTTTCAAAAACGGTTTGGAAGTTCTCACGGCTATTAGCGATAGCTTGTTCTGCAACTTTTCTTTCAGTTATATCCAAAAATGAGGTAACCATCCTTCTAGGTATTGTTTGATAAGCATGGACCTCAAAAGCCCCAGAAATCTTGTCATCGTCATAGTTGATTTGTTCAGAACTCCACATTCTTCCATTGAGAGCAACCTCTTTGTACCTTTGAGGAATCTCTGTATTAGCAAGAGGGGGGAATGCTTGTTCGATAGTTTTTCCAATGAATTGACTATTTTCTACTCCAAGCAATTTATCAGCTGCAGGGTTTGCACCCTGGAACACAAGTTCATCATTGGCATTCAACTCATAGATGTGCATTCCCATAGGGGTCGATTCTATGATTTGCTTGTATCTCAACTCGCTGACCCGCAGGTTAGCTTCAATCTGCTTAAGGTCAGTAATATCTCGAATAAGACTCTGATACCCTATAGGTTCATCATTCTCCATGAGTAATGTATTTGTGATGTGATAGTAGAACTCAGAACCATCATGGCGGATTCCCCTTACCTCATGTCCTTGTATTTGAGTTTCTTTATTTTCAAAACCCCTCTGAAATTCGTTTATTAATCTCTCTCTGTCATCTGGATGCATTGATTCGGAAAAGTGAGTTCCGATTGTTTCATCAGGAGTTTTGCCAAAAAGTCGAGCACCTTGGGGACTGCACATTGTGATGATGCCTTCGGAGTCGGTAATGAATAACCCATCCGATAGATTTTCAAAAAGAAGGCGGTATCGCTCCTCACTTCGTTCAAGTGCTTCTTGATTTTGTTTTCTTTCGGTGATGTCAACAACAAGAATTTGATATGCTGGCTCATTATTCAGCGTGATAAGCCTTGGACTAGTACTTAGCCACACCTCATTTCCATCTCCCCCAATAACTTTGAATTCATAATCTAATTCAGGAGCTTCTCCAGATTCCAGTGCAGCAGATATCCTATTGCGTCCTGCTTCACGTTCATCTTCCTCCAGTAAACCAAGAACATCTCGGTAGCTCATAGTTTGAAACTCTTCTTCTGAAAAACTTAGAATTCTCAGTAATGCCGGATTAGTATAAACGATACGGGGAGGACTGCCTTGAAGAACCAAATAACCGTGAGAGCCATCTTCAACAAAAGTCCTAAACTGTTCTTCGCTCTCTCTCAGTCTTTCTTCAGCTTTTCTTCTTTCGGTAACATCTGTAATCGTCGCAATAGTGGAGAGTTTTCCTTCAAACTCGAAGTTCGCAATTTTCAATCTAACCTGCTTAAGACTACCATTCTTATGCAGCACCCTTACGTCATACTCTGATAGTACTTCCTCACCAGCTAGTCTTTTACGATAACGGGCTATGATCCATTCCTGATCCTCGGGTGCTATGAGGTTCAAAAAGGGTGATCCCACAATCTCATCGATTGTATATCCAAGCATCTCTGCTAATATCTCATTGGAGAAAACAATAATGCCTTCCTGAGTAATCTGGATTCCACTCTGTACGTTCTCTAAGAGAGTTCGATATTTGTATTCGCTTTCACTTAGTGAGCTTTCAGCTTCTTTTCGAGCAGTAATATCTTCTGCCATCCCCACGATGAAAGTAATCTCATCATGTTCATCCTTCACCACCGTAACAGTGAGGTGTACCCATATGATATCTCCATCTTCACGAATATACCGCTTCTCCATTTGATATGAACTTCTCTTCCCTTGCAACACTTCCTCAAACAATTGTGCATCAATCAGTACATCATCAGGGTGAGTGATATCCGCGATTGTTATATTTCGGAGTTCATCAATCGTATAGCCTACAAGCTCTTGATATGCAGAGTTGACATCAATGATGTGGTCGTCTCTGCTAACTATCGTCATGCCGATTCTAGCATCTTCAAAGACACTCCTGAATCTTACTTCACTTGTTCTGAGATCCTCCTCTGCTTGCCTTTGCGTGGTAATGTCCTCAATAACTCCTATGGTAAATTCCGGGTTTCCACTACTGTCCCGTACTATTGAAACTGTTAAACGCCCCCAGATTCTCCCACCATCCTTACAGATATAGCACTTAATCATATTGTAGCTATCTCGTTTGCCCTCAATCAATTCTCTACTCAGCAGCTTTTCAGTTTCTAGATCATCTGGAATAGTGATATCAAACACATTGATTCCAACAAGTTGTCCATTGCTGTAACCGAGCATCTCCTCTGTTTTTTTGTTCGCTTCCAGAATCTCGCCAGACATCTTCACCCTTGCAACACCTACAGCGGAGTGTTCAAACATCGCTCTGAACCTGGCTTCACTCTCTTGCAGCTTCCTACGCATTCCTATTTGTTCAGTAATATCCTCAACCATGCCAATGACGAACTCTGGTTTTCCCTCAACATCTCTTTTAATTGAAACATTCAGTCGTCCCCAAACAATCTGTTCATTCTTATGGAAGAAGCGCTTCTCAATTGTGTATGTATCCCTCGTGCCATTGAATAATTCTTGATTCAGTTTCGATTCAACTTTCCAATCATCTGGGTGTGTAATTGATTCTACTTTTTTCAGTGTGAGTTCTTCAATTGTGTACCCTAGCATGTTCTCTAGCGCTTTGTTTACTCTAATTAGCTCACCTTCGATGCCTGCATGCGAAGCACCGATTGGCGCATGGTCAAATATGAGTCTGAACTTAGCTTCACTAGCCAGATGCTCTTCTTCCGCTATCTTCTTCTCAGTGATATCAGGTCCCGCGCTTAGAATCCCGACGACTTGACCTTCATACCCTCTAACAACTACATCAGACCATTGAATCCAACGGACGTTACCTGAAACTTCAATGACTGGACCTTCATCAGTTTTCGATGGCTCAACCTGCCCTGACATTATCCCTAGCATATAATTACGTATCCTTTCCTGCTCCTGCTCAGGAATAAAAGTTTCAATCCAATTCTTACCTAGAATCTCTTCTTCTGCTAATCCAAGTATTGTGCAGCCTGTGTCATTAATCATGGTGATATCTAGGTTTGTATTCGTAGCTAGAATCATAGTACCTGCGAGATTGAGGTATGTTTTTGCACGGTCTCTCTCTGCATTGAGGAGTATCTCGGTTTTCTTTCGTTCTGTGATGTCTTCAACCATGCCAATCGTATACTGTGGAGTTCCGTTAGCATCTCTGATTAAGGATACTGTCAATCTGCCCAGAACAATTTCGCCATCCTTTCGAATGTATCGTTTCTCAATCTGATATCTCGTTTCTTCTGCTTCCAGCATGTTTTGTAATGCTATGCTATCTTTCTCAATATCCTCCGGATGAGTGAAATGAGATGTATTCATTTCCAAGAGTTCTTCGATATCATAGCCAAGAAATTCTTGTAGTGCTACGTTGGCTTCAACAATTTCTCCATCCATCAAAACAAGAGCCATTCCGATCCCAGCTTGTTCGAAATTGGCTCGTAGCCGCGACTCGCTCTTCTTGAGTGCACTCTGTGCCACCTTTGTTTCAGTCAGATCTTCAACCATTCCTATTACGTAATCTTGTGTTCCGTCTAGATCTCGGATGAGTGATACTGTTGTTTTACCCCAGACAATTTCTCCGTCCTTTCTGATATATCGTTTCTCTAACTTGTAGTTCTCCTTATCACTGGCTACCAAATCTTGAAGAGCTGCTTGGTCCATTCCTCTGTCATCTGGGTGTGTAATATCGGAAATTGTCAATCCCTTAATTTCATTCGCATCATACCCAAGAAGGTTCAATAGAGCTGAGTTAGCTTCACGAATGTGACCATTCATCACGAGTGCTATTCCAATTCCGGCATCATTAAAGATGGCTCGGAATTGTGATTCGCTCTCCTTTACCGTCTTTTCAGCCTCAAGACTTTCAGAAATATCCTTTGCAATATGAACAACTCCTACTTGTTCTCCTTGGTCATCTTGAATTGGAGACGTTGTCACTAAGAAGGGTTTACCCATACACGGGTCAGTAATTTTTGCAGTAGCTGGTATTCCAGTTTTGATTGTTTCTAGGTGTGGACATCCTGAAAATGGTTCGGATGAGCGATGCATTAATTCATAACATTTCTTTCCAATCAGCTCTTCTGAGGGGATTCCAAGAAAGTCTGACATGGTCTTATTTGCCTTGATTATCTCAAATTCGTTATTCAAGACAGTAACTATATCTGGTATTGAATCAAAGGTATTTCTCCAAGCTCTCTCTGCGTTTCTTAGGTCAAGCTCTGCCTGCTTTCTCTTGGATATCTCAGCAACGGTTACAACAATACTCTCTTTGTCTTCGTGCAAATCCAGATCTGCAGTGTACCATCTCCTCTCTCCATTTGTCTTCAGTTCATAATCAAAACTCTGCCTTTCGCCAGATGCTCTGACTTCTTGTACCAATTTGATATATGTGCCTGCGATTGATGGTGGGAATATTTCGGATATGTGTTTTCCAATGAATTTCTCCGGAGGTTCAAATAGCTCCTCTCTAGAAATCGAATGGTATTGAGAAAATCTATTTTCTGAATCCACAACAAAGATCAAGTCGTTAAGTGATTGCACAAGTGTCCGTAATCGTTGTTCACTATCATGGAGGGCTTCCTCCGTCCTTTTATTTCTTACAACCTTTTTAATATGATATCCAATCTCAGTGAATAATCCTTCGAGGTCATCACTTTTTTCTATATAATAATCAGCACCAAGATTCAATGCCTTAATGGCAATCTCCTCACGGCTATGTCCGGTGAAAATAATGAAAGGGATATCTATACCTTCATCCCTCACCCATTCAAGAATCTCTAGTCCATTCATCTGATCCGGTCCAAGATGGAAATCACATATAACTGCATCAAGATTACCTTCATCCAGAAATTGAACAGCTGCTTGAGCAGTTGTTGCTCTTACTAATTCCAGCTCTTCTTCTTGAACGCGTAAGAGTTGCTCAGCTATAAAGAGGAGGTCTTCATCATCATCGACGACCAGAATACGGAGTTTCATTTAATTTTCCCCAGAACAATTTGATATAACACGTGAATTTATGTTGTTGTTTGGTTATTCACGTCTTTACCTTTAGCCATTGTGAATTAATCTCAATAATTTTGATTAATTTCGAATTTACTATAATATAATAAAATTTAAATGTATTGATGTATTAGTATAATAATGCACATTGGATTTACAATAGTGCAATTTAGAAAGAAGGTAAGACAATTGACAGACCGTGACTCGCATACATACCTTAAACTTGTAAAAATCTCCAAAAGACACATCCAATGGATAGGATTGTCTGAAGCAGCACATGACATACTGGCGTTTCTACTTGTCGAAAGTTATTGGACTGGAGGATCTCTATCCCCTGAAGAATTATCTTCTCTCGCAGGTTACTCAAGAGGGAGCATCAGTGTCGCCATATCCCAGTTGAGATCATTAGGTTTTATCGAGAGCCGAATCGACACCGGACAAAGTGGTCGTGGCCGTAGACCTACTCTGTATGCAACTACTGAAGGTCTGTCAGGATTGATTCTTTTTGGAATACGAAGATTGACTCTAGAGTTAGAGGGCTTTCTAGGGGAGTTAGAAGCTATGAAGGTATCACTAGGGGACAATGAAACTAAAGCTCGTTCAGCTTTGGATACTTTGGAATCAGAGGTTAATATGAATTTGACCCAACTGAGGATAGATGCTAGAAAGATGCTTTCTTCTAAAGCTACTCGTGTATTACAGGCTGAAACAGACAAAAAGAAGTAATTCTATATCTTTTAGATATATCAGAAAGATATATATATATTATTATTATTATAATTATTCGGCCATGTAGCCACGGATCAACTGTGGCAGAAAGGCAGCGGCCTTGAGATAACAGAAATGGATTACAAACAACTGTTAGACACAAGCAACGCACTGATAGTAGCTGTTGCAAAATCCATGTTGAATATGGGTTTGGAAATCCCGCTTATCTGGACTCAGATGTCTGAAGCTTTTGGTGATGAAGCTAAAAGCATGTTAGATAATCTGAACCTAGACGTTCAGGGTAGCGATGTAAAGTCAATTGTTGAGTCATATGCTGGTGAGCTACAGAAGCTTGGTGCATGCCAAATGACAGAAGTTGTCAGTGTAACTGACTCTGAAATTCAGCTCAACCTTGGTGATTGTATTTTCTCTTCTGCAACAGCAGTACTGCGTGCAGGAGATCCTGAACTCATTCCACCTTGTGCATTGACTGCAATACTTGCCAGTATAGTCAAGGCGACTACTGGAAAGAACTCAATGATCGAGCGTTGTACATGGAAACCAGAGGTTAACGCTTGCCACTTCACAATCTCATTGGAGTGATATGAATGTCAAAACTTTCAGATTGTGTACATGCCGGAGACGATAATGCTCAAGGCATGGTCTGGTGCAATAAGAAGAACATCTATGCTTCTGCGAAGGAGAAGGATACGTGTGAATTCTATGAAAAGAAATAGAAGGGTGATATAAAAATGAGTGCAAAAATAAAGAAACTTGAGGAATGCCTCAAGAAATTGGAAGCCGATAGTGAAGTCGATGGATGCGCTTTGGTGAGCGATAGAGGCCAGCTTATGGCAGCAGCTCTCCACAAGGGCGTTGATGAAAAGGCAATTGCTGCCATGGCAGCAGCTTTGGTATCCATCGGTGGGCGTGTTGGTACAGCTTTGAAATCCGGTGCTCCAAAGAACATCGTGATTGAAGGTCTGGAAAAAACTGTGATAGTCCGTAATCTCAATAGGGCTTCACTGATTGCAACCGCGCCTAAGGATGCGAAGATCGGTCTAATCGACTTTGAGATGGACAACGCGTTGGGTGACATAACGTCAATCCTGTAGGATTGGCCTATGGCATTACGACGCTTGTCCTTTCAATATTTTTAAGAAGGTGAATCAAGGAGGTTTACTCTTGTCCATACGAAAACTAAAAGCATATGATTACAAAGTCTATATTACAGGTCCTTTCCAAGCTGGAAAGACGACTCTCATCCATTCTCTCGACCCTAATGCAATATCGATTGAACGAGATATGAAAGAGGAATATCGGGGAGAAAAGAGTACGACAACAACCGGGTTTGACCTGGGTCGTGTTATGTGGGTCCGAAAAGAGCTTGATCATAAGGGACTCGCTATTCCCAAGAAGGAATACGAGCTTGAAGCAGCAGAATACGAAGGTTGGATTGCCAAGGAGATCGAACTCCGGGGCGTACCAGGCCAACTGCATTTCAAATTCGTAAGGGATACAATGAGATCCAATAGTGATGGTATTTTGATGATTGTTGACTCATCCGATCCCGGAATGATTGGGGATGCTTGTGCGATTCTCTCTGAAACGCAGATTGCCTTTGGTACCATACCGCTAGTGACGATTGCGAATAAGCAGGATAGAGATGATGCTATCTTGCCCGAACAGGTTGCCTCCTGGCTTGGAGTTCCTGAAGCAGTTGGAATGTCTGGTCACAACCGTGAATCTTGCAAGGATGGATTAATTCTACTTCTAAAAATGGTCGAGAGTGCCTATACTGTCGCTCCTATCGATGAATGTATAGAAGCGGCAGTATCACAACAACAACGAATCTAGTGAGGTTTATTCATGATAACAGAAAACGAAAACGATAACGAAATCGAAATCGAAACCGAAACCGAAACCGAAACCGAAACCGAAATCGAAACTGAAATAGAATCCGAAACGGAAAACGATATTCCTCCAATCAAACAAATACGTAAGCTACTTGCTGACTTTGAGATGCGAGTTCCTGTTTGGGGGTTGACTGTCTTCACAGTTGATGGTTACATTTTAGCTCATCGTCTTTTTTATGATGACATGCCTGATAACATTGAGCTAGCAGTCAGTAGTATGTCTGCGGGTTTGATCACGATATCACAGGATTTCATTCGCTTAGTGGATGCAAAGAAGTCCTTCCGTCAAGTAACAGTTGATGCAGAAGGTTCTGACGGTGATGTTTCATTCTCAATTCTCTTAAAACATGTATCAGAGAATGTTATGATGGCATGTATTTTCCCAAGTAATGTACAACTTGGATTAGTGACATTTGAATTGGAGAATCTGAGCAATGAGATTGTTGAGATCGTGAACATGTGGGATGTAAAGCTGCATGACGACACTGTAACTTAGTTGGAGTTAAGAAAAATGAAACTTGGAAAAATGGAGCGATTAAATATTATTGTTGATGACTTAATCAAATTATCTAGGGGTACAATATCAAGCTGCGTAGTTACAAACGAGCGCGGATTGGTAGTTGCAGGAAAAAACATAGATGGTTCTTCAAATGAAACTCTTGCAGCAATGATCTCATTGTTGTCAGATGCTGCTATGCGTGTGAATTCCAATCTTGGTTATGGTCACCCCAAATCTGCGTCCATAAAGGGACATGGCGTATTATTACAGATTCGAGAGTTTCTAGTAAAGAGTAAGCAGTTCAGAATAGGCGCAGTTACCACTGGGCAGGAACGTAGCAGGTTCTATTCCCTAAGGAAACGAATTGATGAAAGGCAAACTGAGAATAACCTCGGGACTGCTGCTGAGAGAATATGTCGAGTTCTGGAAGACAAATAGCATCATCCAGTAGTGAAAGAAGCAAGAAAAAAGCGGAGATTGGTGAAATACTCTAGAGGAGTGATACAATGTTGGATTGGAATGGAAATCGGGAAATATCCGTTAATGACAGATCACTTTCAGAAGAATCAATAGATGAACACCATCAAGAGATTGCTGAAGTGACACAATCGGATTTGGAGTCTCCAACGTTAGATTGTGTTTTTTTCTGTGACTATGATGGGAATATTCTGGATGCGAATCAACAAGCATTGAAACTCTTCGATTATAGTGCGAGTGAATTTCTCTCCATTAACGTAAATGACCTACGTCCAAGTCATAATCTAGCTAGTATGAATTCTCTATTAACGACTGTAACGACAAGTGGGTCCATAGGTATTGAAATTGACCTCAAGAAAAGGACTGGCGCAAGTTTCATCGCTCATATGACTCTAATTCTTACAAAATTTAATGGGAATGACGTCATTAAGGGAGTAGTCCACGAGATAATTCAAAGCAATCGTATCGCTTCAGCTTTGAGAGAGGAGAGAGATCGCGCACAGATGTATCTAGATGCTGCTGGGGTAATGTTTGTCACTCTTGACTCCAGTGGAATTATAACGATGCTGAATCCAAAAGCATGTGAAATTCTTGAATGCTCTCAACAGGATTTCTTGGGGAAGAATTGGTTTGACTCATTTGTACCTGCTAGACTTAGGAGTGAAGTTGCTGCAGTATTTCTAAATCTCATGAATGGGGAACTTGAACCTGTTGAAAGTTTTGTGAATCCAATTATCACGAGTAAAGGGAAAGAACGTATCATTGCTTGGCACAACACATTATTGACCGATGATACTGGAAATATTATTGGCACTTTCAGTTCTGGAGAGGATATTACAAATCAACATCTCTCAAAGATTGCAGTAAAAGAACAGCGGGATTTCTTGGAACGTGTGATTGAATCACTAACACATCCCTTCTACGTTATTGATGCTAATAATCACAAGATTACGATGGCTAACAAGGCAGCAAACCTTGGTGATATTGACAATGATTCAACATGCTATTCACTAACACATAGAAGAAACGAACCATGCAATGGAATCGAACATCCATGCCCCCTCCAAGAGGTCAAGAGGACAAAGAAGCCGGTAATTGTCGAGCACATGCATTATGATGATGATGGAGAAAAGAGATACTTAGAGGTTCATGCATATCCTGTTTTCGATTCTAATGGGAATGTCACTCAGATGATCGAATATGATTTCGATGTGACTGAACAAAAGTGGGTTGAGAAACAGCTTGAACTTGAATCAAAACGGGCAAGACTCTATCTTGATCTATTGGCACATGATGTGACAAACCAACTTCAGATTATCTGGAGTAGTACAGAGCTCATAGAGGTAATGCCACTTATTTCAGAGAGTCAAGAAATGCTCAGAGGTTTTCTTAATCATATTGAGAAATCAGTGAAGAAATGTCGAAGAATGATTATACGTGCGAGATCTACTGAACAGCTGGCGTTCACTCCACTTTTTGAGAGGAATTTGAAGAAAGTACTCTATGAGTGCATTGAAACTGTTTCTGAAAAACAAGACGAATTCAATGCAGTCCTAATTATTGATGATGGCGAAGTCCAGGTTTTAGCCGATAAGTTTCTAGAGCACCTCCTTGAATGCTTAATCGAAAATGCTGTAAAGCACAACGCAAAAGAACAGAAAAAAATCTGGATTAATCTGCAAGCGGTAGAGTCGGGCTATAAGTTACATGTTGCAGATAATGGACCAGGATTAGAAGATTCAGTCAAAGAACGAATTTTCAATCCATTGCACAGATTTGGCGGTATAGGGCTTCATATCTCCTCAGAGATAGTAGAGAAGTACGGGGGTAATTTGAGTGTGCGTGATCGAGTTGCAGGGCAAACGAATTTTGGGGCAGAGTTTGTTTTATGGTTACCAAAGATAGGAAGTTCCTAATTATGAAAGAAATTAAAGGCGAAGTTCAGGACCAGATTCGACGAATACTGGAAATTGGAGTCCAATGGATGGGGTTACAAAGAACATTTGGTGATGTTCTATCTGTACTATATATACACGAATGCACGAACCGAGAACATCTATCAATTAAACGTTTGAGTGAGCTCACCCGATTATCAACAAGTACTATTTCACCAATATGCTCCCAACTCGAATCATTAGGAATAATTGTAGGACAGTCAGTTGCAGCGAATCAAACGAGAGGACGTCGGAAAACAGTATTTTCATTGAGGATGGGTATTCAAGACCTCCTACACCTAGGGATTAGAAACTATATGAATCACGTTCGAAGAATACTCGGTGATATTGAAACAATAAAGAACGAAACAGGTTTCAAAGAATCAACCGCTCATTTAACTTTGGACCAAGTGGCTTCCGAGATAACTCAATTCCTTAATGAGAGCTCATTTAATTGAGTCCTTTGAATTACAATTCGATTTAACTACGGAGAATGCAAATGATGGGAGCGAGAAAAGAAACAGCAGGAGCAGGGTCACAGATACCCGCAACAAAACACAACTCAAGTACTAACCTTAAGCGAGTATTATCAAACGAGAAAGTGTTATTCATCCACCAGAAGAACTCTGGAATGGCTCTCTATTCCCATGAATTTGTCGCCGATTTAATGGATCCTCAACTACTATCAGGATTTGTTGGTGCAATGGCAAGTTTCCTTACCGAGTTAGTAGGAACAGATGAATCGGGGTGGAAAACAGTATACGGATCTGAATCAACTTTGATGGTCGAGAGTGGTAAGTGGGCAGTCGCAACATTATCAGTTTCAAAAGAAACTAGTGAGCTTCGAAGCAAATTACGAATGATAATTACAGAGTTTGAAGCCACATACAATTCGATTAGCGATGTCACCCGCATAGACAAGGAATTCCTTGCTGGGTTTGATGATTTTGTGATGAATGTCTTTGTTGGAGACCGGCTCACTATGATTTCAAGGATATCACGAAATCAGGGATGGGCGGATGCGCAAATACCTTTTGAACAAGAGACTGATTTCCTCATAGCTCAACGTCTATCGGTAGAAATGGATGACGGAATTACGGTGGAAGACGGAGCCAAAATAATCCGGATGCCCCCGGATAGTGTGATGAGAATTGTGTCTACAGCTTATTGGAATCATGCAATACAATTAGACTACACGCCAATGATGAATGATGTATTAATTCCATCCGAAGATTCACTTAGTGCGATACTCTCACAAAACAATCGACTGGATATCTCTCACGATACTGTCAATATCGTTGGATATTTTGATGGTCGTAAGAGCATTCAGACAATAATCAACGAGCTTGAAGTTCAGAATTATGATGATGTACTAATCGATTTGGGACATCTTATTCGCATGGGATACGTGCAGAAGACTCCAATAGAGCAGCGACTTGTGCTGACAAATGAGCGTATTCTCAACACCTTATTGGAAACGTGTAAAGATTTCATGTCCCTCAATTGGATATCTGAAGTTGTTCGAAGAGTATTATCCGAAGGCGTTTCAAAACATCCCTGGTTATCAAGAGTTCGTGCTTTCGAAGACGGAACTGTTCTTTGTTTAGTTGACGAACGTTTATCTCCAGCCAATCTTGATGATATGTTCGATGCACTTCAGTATTTAATTAACGAAACAGTCCAGTTTTTCTCGAAAATAATAGGCGGTGAGAAAGTACAGAATGCACTCGCTCTTGCTAGAAAAAGTGCACAAACGTAAACTCCTACTGAAATCCGTTGCTAACAAAAGATCATTTTCAATTTACGCCTTCATTCTGGAAACATTGGTATTATAGGCGTTTCACAACAATTCTTGCCAGAACGATCTTATCCTTAGTCACATTGGAATTTCTCCATCTCCGGAGAATAGTTTGGTTACTAATATGTCTGGAATTAAGTACGATATGAGACATCTTCACGCTATTAATTAACGATAACAATCGCCAAATTTTGAACATCATAAAATATAGATATACTTCGATATAAATCAACACTTATTTAATATTAGAATAATATTAGGCAAAATAACTAATTTATCGAAAACGAACATCAAAAACAAAACAATGACTAATATAGTACAGAATATCGGACTAATATCTTATATTCTACTAGTATTTCGTGCATAATTTTTGAATGCTAGCAATTGATGAAAAATGCAATGTATGATTTCGCTCATCATTGGGACGATTGTTTTTGTTTTTGAACACAGTTTCTGATAACCGTCCCCTGACATAAAATCATCAAAATATGAATGAAACCGTTCAACTATCATACTCTACTTGCATACTCTCAATCCGTTTTGAACACTAGTATGTTCTAACTGGAACAATGAAGCATATAGTCTAACGTTGCAGAATATGTGTATATTAAAACTATCGGGATCCTGAAGTGAAGTAGAACATCGAACCATGAAACATGAAGACTTCCGTTCAAATCTTTGAATCTTCAAAGTCATTGACCTGTCCAATTGGACCCGATTGTGATTCAATAGGTGGACAAAGATGGTTAGAACTAGACTCTATCCCTCCTCAAGCTTTGCACAGGAACTTGCAGCTATGCCTGGCGGGGACGTGATCAACGATTGCATCTCTTGTGGTGTTTGCACAGCTCGCTGTGCTATTGCATCTAGTTCTCAACAAAATCCACGTCAAGTCATCCAGCGGATTCTAGTTGGTGCGAGAGAACCAGTGCTGAATAGCGAGCAACCGTGGCTCTGTAAAACGTGTCATATGTGCGAGAGCACTTGTCAATACGGAGTAAGTCTCTCTGATGTTTTTGGAGTTGTGCGTAAACTAGCAATCAAGGAAGGTATAGTTCCACCGAAATTCAAACAGGCAGCTCAGACTATTCTGACTGATGGTTGGTTATTGAAGAAAGCATATTCAGATCATGTGTCCGATACACGGAAGGAACTTGGACTTAGCTCCCGCTTGACACATAATAAGAAATTCACCGGTCGTGTGAAGTCAGAATACATCGCGAAAGGAGGGTAATTCCTGTGAAGGCATACGTATTGTTCAGAGGTTGCTCAACTCCAGTACGTCTTCCTACATATGAGATTGCTACAAATCTAGTTCTTGAAAAACTTGGAATCAATGTAGAACCGCTCAAAAATGCAAACTGCTGCGGAGCGCTATATATCGAGGCTCAAGATGAAAAGGCATTCCTTGCATTAAATGGGAGAATTCTTGCAATGGCAGAGAAAGAGGGCAAAGATATCCTTGCTATCTGTGCTCCATGTGCTGGTTCTCTAAAACATGCAAAGAAACTCTTAGATAGAAGGAAAACAGTCAGAGCGGAAGTAAACACTCTCCTCGCTGAAGATGGTCTCGAGTATACAAAGAAGGTAAAAGTGAAGCATCTTCTGGATATTTTTGAAGAAGACATTGGTCTTTACAAATTAAGGACGGCAATCACTAATTCCTATCAAGGGATTCGATTGGCTGCTCATTATGGTTGCTATACTACACGATCCTTTGAGAATCTTCACACTGGTAGTGATGAAATCTCAACAACTATTGATGATGTAATTCGGATAGCTGGGGGAGTCCCAGTAGACTATCCAAGGAAAATGGATTGTTGTGGTGCACCCTTGTCTGCAATGGATGAGAAATTAGCAGGTAAGGTTGGATTGGATAAAGTTCGTAACGTGAAAGATTCTGGTGCTGAGGGAATTGTCACAGCTTGTTCATATTGTGACATTCAGCTCTCCCAGGTTCAATTTGGTGGTAGGTGGGAGAAGTCAAGAATTCCTGTATTGACACTCCCGCAATTTCTTGGTCCTGCGTTAGGAATTGATGAAGAAGATTTGGGGTTACACCTGAATCGCACAAGTCCTAGTCGCATACTTGGATCATTAACAGGTGTGAGGTAACATGGAACAAACGGATAAGAAAGGATACAGAGGCGATTTCCCCGTGAGGGATGAAGATGTTACAAGTTCCTTCAAGTATGAAGTCGCTGACTGGGTGGGGGGAGAAGGTCTCCTCCGATGCTTGAAATGTGGTGCGTGTAGCGGTGGATGTCCTGTAGGGTCAGTGATAGACTATCGACCTAGGAAGGTTCTAGGTAATGTCCTATTAGGTCTGAAGGATGAGGTTCTCTCTAGCGACCAAATATGGCTCTGCGCTGCTTGTTTTACTTGTGAGGAACGTTGTGTTCAGCAAGTGAACTTTACAGATGTTGTAACTGTTCTTCGGAACATGGCAAGTAGGGAAGGAAACGCTGCACCAGGATATATCAAAATGGCTGAGATGGTTATGGAGAATGGACGTGTAACTGCAAGAACCGGACTCGTAGATAAAATGCGCGAGAAACTCGGATTACCTCCACTTCAAGATCCTGACGTTGAACAGCTCAGAGCAATTATGCGAGCTGCTGGACTGAATGATGTCATTGCAGCAAACAAGAAGGGGGCAGTTTCCAAATGAAAATGGCAATGGCTTGGGGTTGTCTTGTTCCCACAAGACGGTCTCTATTAGGATATGAAGCAGCAACGCGAAAAGTCTTAGAAACTTTGAACATAGAAACTGTTGATGTTCCAAATGAAACATGCTGTGCTCCATTTTGGATGCAGTCTTTAGACCTTACAACATCAATTGCTATGGCTGCTAGAAATCTTGCAAAGGCTGAAGAGATGGGACTTGATCTCTTGACTCCTTGCAGTGGATGCTTCCACTCATACAAACGTGTGAACCATGTTCTCGAGACCTACCCTGATATGAGGGAGCGTGTCGATGATATTTTACGAAGTGTTGGTTTGCACTATGAAGGAAAAGTGGAAGCCCGACACTTGGTAGATTTCCTTCACAAGGATATCGGTGCTGACAAGCTAAAAGAAAAGTCGACAAGGGATCTCAGCAGTCTTTCAATAGGACTTCGTTATGGATGTCATATGCTTAAACCTCACGAGCTATTGAACATCGAATATTCCGAGAGACCTACCTTTGCAGATGAGCTCCTTGACCAGTTTGGTATAGATAGTGTTCAATATGCTGGACGCCACCGATGCTGTGGTGGTTTACTTCGTGGAGTCCAAGACGACGTTGCAGATAGAGTACTTCATGAAAGACTCTCTGATGCAAATGAAGCAGGTGTAGATGGAATTGTGACGGTGTGTTCACTCTGCCATCTTCAACATGATATGGGTCAGAGGAGTATCAAGCGTAAGTTCGAAATGGATGATCTCGATCTCCCTGTTCTCCACTTCCCGCAGCTTATAGCTCTTGGGTTTGGATATACTCCTGAAGAAATCGGACTTGATTTACACACGATCAAGACGGACAAATTAGTTGCGAAAATTATGGGAGGTGGTCGTAGATGAGCGATACCGAAGATCTACGTGTTGGTGTATTTGTTTGTAATTGTGGTTTGAATATTGCAGGAACGGTAGATTGTGAAGCTGTGGCAAAATATGCTGCTAAATTAGCTGATGTTGAACATTCAGTCGATTTACTATTCGCATGCTCTGACGATGGGCAGGAGAATATCAAGCAAGCAATCAAAGAAAAGAAACTCAACCGAGTAATTGTTGCTTCGTGCACTCCTCGTACCCATGAACCAGTTTTCAGGGCATGTGTCGAAGAAGCTGGTCTGAATCGATATCTGAATGACCAGGTCAATCTTCGTGAGCATGTCAGCTGGGTACACATGGATGACCATGATTTTGCTACCTTGAAAGCTCAAGGTCTAGTAGAGATGGCTGTTGAAAGAGCAAAGCATCTCGAGCCCTTGGAACGAAAAGCTGTCGATGTCATTCAGAGTGCCGCTGTGATTGGAGGTGGAGTCGCAGGAATATCTGCTGCACTTGACTTGGCAAATGCTGGATTTGAAACTCACCTAATTGAGAGTCGTCCAACGATTGGAGGTCAGATGGCATTACTAGACAAAGTATTCCCACAGAATGATTGTGCAATCTGTATCCTGGGTCCAATCATGTCGAAGGTTGGACAACATCCAAAGATCAATCTCATGACTTACAGCGAGCTTGATAGTGTTGAAGGCTATGTGGGGAACTTCCGGTTAAACGTAAGAAAGAAGTCGCGTTACATTGATGTCGACAAGTGTAATGGCTGTGGGGACTGTGAAACAGTTTGTCCAGTGAGTGTAACAAGTGAGTACGAGTTTGGTACTGCAGAAAGAAAAGCGGTTTATCGTCCGTTTCCACAAGCAGTTCCAAACAAATTCACAATTGACAAGCTGGGAACTTCACCCTGTAGAATTGCATGTCCCGCTCATGTGAATGTTCAAGCTTTTATCACTCTCACAAAAGAAGGGTTGTTTGATGAAGCTCTTGAGATGTATCGCAAGAATTCCCCCTTCGCTGGTACTCTTGGTCGGGTTTGTATAAATCCATGTCAAACAGAATGTGAGCGTGGAAAATACGACGAGGCTATCAGTATTAGGAATCTTCACCGGTTCTTAGCTGATTATGAACGTGATAATGGTGAAGTCAAGGTAGAACGAATCGAACCTGATCAGAAGAAGCTGAAGAAACCTATAGCTGTTGTAGGTGCGGGACCCGCTGGTCTTGCATGTGCATATGATCTTGCGCGCGATGGTTACTCTGTAACAGTCTTTGAGGCAAGGAAGAAAACTGGAGGTCTCTTAAGATATGGTATTCCAGAATATCGTCTTCCCAGAGATGTTCTTGATGATGAGATTGGAATTATCAAACGACTTGGTGTTACTATACAAACTGGAACTAAAATCGAATCCATTGACGAGCTCAAAGCACAGGGTTTCAAAGCTGTGTTTGTTGGCACAGGAGCTCCTGGTAGTCGCAAGATGAATGTAGAGGGCGAGAATGCTAAGGGTGTGTATCATGCACTTTCATTCCTTGACAAAATAAACGATGCAAAGACGGTCGATATCGGGAACCACGTTGCCGTGATTGGAGGAGGCAATGCAGCTATTGATGCTGCTCGGACAGCCAAACGATTGGGAGCAAAGAAGGTGACCATCGTTTATAGACGTTCTAAAGAAGAGATGCCTGCGATTCCATCAGAGATAGAAGCAGCAGAAGAAGAAGGAATCAAGATAGAATTTCTTGCAACTCCTATTGAGATTCTCGAGAAAGACAAGCTAGTTTCAGGAATGAAATGTGTCCGTATGCGTCTTGGTTCTCCAGATGAATCTGGTAGAAGAACTCCAGTTGTTATCCCAGGTTCGGAGTTTAAGATGTCTGTAGACAATATCATCATCGCAATTGGTCAAGCGGTTACACCTGACGCATTGCTAACGAAACTTGAACCAACACAGTGGGGTAGTCTAGAAGTAGACCCCGTCACACTACAGACCAATGTCAAAAATGTATTTGGAGGAGGCGCTGTAGTATTAGGTGGTGGTGGCACAGTTGTCGAGGCTGTTGCTGCAGGGAAAGAGGCTGCAAAATCAATAGACCGATTCCTGAGAAAAGTGGATCTTGTTGAGGGGCGCGAAGTGTTTCTGATACCTATCGAGAATATCGAAGTAGATGAAGCCGCATTTAAAACACGTTACGCTCCAGTAATGAAAACGCTTAGCATGACAAAAAGAGCGAGCACATTTGATGAAGTTGAGCTCGGATTCAATGAAGCTGTCAGTGTTCCAGAGGCAGAGCGTTGTCTGAGTTGTGGTGTGTGCTGTGAATGTGAGAAGTGCGTCGAAGCCTGCAAGCTCGATGCAGTTGACCACACTCTCCAAGATGAAATTGTTCAACTCGATGTGGGTACAATCATTGTTTCCACCGGTTTCAAAGTACATGATCCACTGGAAACCCGTGAGTTTGGCTTTGGAACCTTTGAGAATGTCATCACAAATGCCCAGCTCGAAAGACTGACCAATGCGGCAGGACCTACGAAGGGTAAACCAAAACGACCGTCTGATCATACGATTCCAAAACATATTGCGTTCGTCCAGTGTGTAGGGTCTCGTGATCGTAGACTTGACAAAGACTATTGCTGTTATGTAGGGTGTGCAAACTCACTCAAACAAGCAATCCAGGTCAAAGAAAAGTATCCTGAAACTGAGATCACTGTTTATGCAACGGACATCAGAACTCATGGTCTCGGTTATGAGGGTCTCTATCGAAGAGCACGTGAGATGGGTGTGATAGTTGTGAAGGGGCGGCCCTCAGAGATTGAGGAGGATCCCAAAACAAAGTCTCTCATCGTCATGGCTGAAGACCTCTACACTGGTGAGCGTCTAGAAACCACCTCAGACCTTGTGGTTCTAGCGACCGCACTTCATCCAAATGATGATACTGCAGATTTGGCTAGAACGTTGAAGGTCTCTACTGGTGAATACGGATTCCTGATGGAGGCACATCCGAAACTACGCCCTGTTGACTCCTTCCAAGATGGAGTGTTCCTTGCTGGAGCTGTCTTAGGTCCGATGGACATACCCAAGGCTGTTGCCTATGGTAAAGGTGCTGCGGCAGGTGCTCAAGCATTGATGGCTCCTGGAGTATTCTATGTTGAGCCAATCTATGCAGAGCTTGATACTGAAATCTGCATGGACTGTGATCTCTGCAGTGATCTCTGTCCATATGGAGCAATCTACGGAACTGGAGAGGAACGCAAGGTCATGTTTGAGTTATGTCAGGGATGTGGAACGTGTAGCGGCGGATGTCCAACGCATGCAATAGATATGC
>Ga0114923_10000637_pt1 | contig 26614 bp, 24 predicted proteins | sample SumtaG_FD_89578 | JGI IMG/M metagenome (GOLD analysis project Ga0114923, IMG submission 89578) | Deep subsurface microbial communities from Indian Ocean to uncover new lineages of life (NeLLi) - Sumatra_00157 metaG | ecosystem: Environmental > Aquatic > Marine > Oceanic > Sediment | place: near...
AGTAGAAAAATCGTGGAAGTTTTTTTAAGAAAGCAGGAAGAGGTGGACTATGATTTTTCAGTTATAAATTTTGCGCCGCCTGATATGGTTGCACATACTGGAGTTCTGGACGCGGCTATAAAGGCGATGGAAGTGGTTGACTGGGGGATCGGAGAAATTGCAAATCATGTTTTATCAAAGAATGGAACACTTCTGATTACATCTGATCATGGCAATTGTGAAGAATTGATAAATTTGCGAACAGGGGAAGTAGATACAAAACATTCTTCAAATCCTGTGCCTTTTCTGGCTGTAAATAATAAATATCAAGCCAAAGAACTTCAAGTGGGTACACTTTCTGATGTTGCGCCAACTATCCTTGGTCTTTTAGGGATCCCGAAACCTGCGGAGATGACTGGCCGAAATCTTCTGGGGTAAGCAGGTTTTTTTACTTGACGTCCCTCTATAACTTCTCTAGTCTGTAATTGTAAATTAATCTTGCAGGACTCCTAAATTAGAATGAAGACAAGAAGTATATTTGCGTTTCTTAGTGACTCGATTTTGATTATTGCTTTTGTATTTGTGGCAATTGCTGCATTCCTAGGCACTTATGCACTATCCCCAGTGGTTTTTGAGAAATCTTCTCTGGCTCAGGATTCGAACAGCGCGCCTGTTCTTGGAGAGTTTGATGTTAAGTATCTGGAGTACGAAGATTTATATGAGGAGCATGAGTCTTTCACTGTGGAGTCTTCTGCTTTGCAGGGTGATTATAAGGCGGACATGAAAATTGGTCCAATTTCTGCTGGTAGGATCGAGAAAAATATTGTAAGAGTGGTTAATTCTTCTGTGGCTAGAAAATCTGCGAGTATACGAATTAAATATCCTTTGCTTGAGGCTGAAGGAATTGATGTTTTTTTAAAGGTGGAGGGTGAGGAGTATGAATTTCCAGCTAATGACGACAAGCAAATTGGGATCGATCTTGGCAAAGGTGATAGTATTGAGATCGCTCTTGTGATGGAATCGGACAAGCAGATTAATTATCCAGTGAGTATTGAGCTTACTATCACTTCAGAATAATTCCAAGGAAGTCAGATAGTTTTAACTCTCATTATAAGAGTAAATTTTTTTCAAGTAAAGTGTTCTTGTGTTGTTTTCTTTCTGCTTTTAGGATGAAATCTATTTCCCAGGTTTTTTAAATTTTTATTGATCTGAAATGATTGTTCATTCTGGTGTCATTACGGCGTATCCTATTGATGGAGAGCCAATACATAGTCTGGAAACTCCTGTGGAAGGTTTATATATAGTTCCTGGAATGGAAAACACTGAAGAAGAAGGAGGTCTCATGGATACTTATGTTCTAAATGTTCTTGGAAGAATTCGAGCGGAATGGGAGGAGTACGGGCAAAATGATCTCCCGAAGTTAGTGGTTCCTCTAAATGGTGGAGTGCTTCCCTTTTTATTTGTCATAGATGGAATGCTAGACAGAAAAGGCTTAAATGCTGGTATGTTGGAGAGAGTATATGGGGAAGACGTAGATTTCTCTCTGGATGCTATGCTGGCACATTATTTTGATGTTGATGATCATGGTGTATTTAAAAATATTATTTTTGCAGCAAAAGAACCAGACAATAGATTAAAGCGTGAAGGAAAATTCCAGTTATTTGGTAATCCCGAAGCGGATGATAGATTTCTAGTCTTAGATGATATGGCAGATACGTTCACGGCTCTGAATGGAACAACGGAGGCTATTAATAGGAGACTCGACCATGATTCTTCTGAGGTTACGTTGATGTCTGTTGCAGCAAAGATGGCAACACTGAGCTCTCCTGAGTTTGAAAGAACAGAAGTGAGTGAGGTCATTCCTGATATTGACGGTGATATTGCTCCTTGGATACGTGGAGGGGTTGGGCTAAATTCAGGTAATTTGACTGTGGAAAATATAGAAGAAGCTCAAGAGAGTCTTTGGGATAAATTCCCAGATGGTTTGTCAGTGGGTACTGGGGCTGCTCTGCAGAGATGGTCAAAAGCTGTCTACTACCAAGAAGGACATGATCAGGTAGCTGAACAAGACTATGTAGATATTGCTGGAGAGATAAGGTGGTTGTCAGATCCGGACAATAGGTACGGGCTTGCTGAAGATAGTCTATTTACAGTTGGTCTTGATGCGATTGATAGGATATCATTTGGGGATGCTGTATCTCCTCTTGTCTTATCGCAGATAATTGAGGATATGCGAGTGGGAAGAGTGTATTATGATGTTGAATCAGGAAACTGGGTTAATAATCCACCTCCTGAGAATGTGAATTCGTATATGATTCTTGGGCAATTAAAAATCCTTCACGAATATTTATCAATGCTAGCAACTCGGCTAGGATAATATGCTAAAATGAATTACTAACTTTTATAATTTTACTATGGCAGTTTTTGGTGATCTTAATGAAGCTCAAGTTATTGGTAATATTACCCAGGATTTGGAGGTTCGATACACTACAGGTGGCAGTGCTGTGACAAATTTCAGTGTTGCTACAAATCGAAGTTTTCGAAAAAGAGACAGTGAGGAATGGCAAGAAGAAGTTGCGTTCCACAATATCGTAGTTTGGGGAAAGGATGCAGAGTTTATGAGCCAGCGAGCTAGGAAAGGCACAAGAGTCTATGTAAGGGGGAGATTGCAAACAAGAAGCTGGGAGGACCAAGATGGAAAGAAGAATTACAGAACAGAGATTGTTGCTGATAAGGTGATTTTGCTGGATAGATATGAAAGAGGAAGTGGCAGCAAGTCAACTGGAGCACCTGCAGAAGGAAACGATAAATCTCCAATGCCAGAGGAGGACAAAAAGAGTGCGGATAAGAGTAAGAAATCTAAAAAGAATGATGAAATAGATCCAGATGATTTACCATTCTAGACATTTTCAGTTATTAGTTAAGAGACATGAAATTATCGAAATTATTTGGAAAAACAACAAAAACAGTTAGCGAGGATATGAAGGCTGCCTCGCACAGATTATTGCAAAAAGCAGGATTTGTCAGAGAATCCTCTGCTGGACGATATTTTTTCTTGCCTCTTGGATTTAAAGTCAGACAGAGAATTATTGAAATAGTCAGAAAAGAAATGAATGATGCTGGAGCTCAGGAGCTGCTTGTGCCTGTTTTGCATCCAATAGAGCTTTGGAAAGAGACAAATAGAGCGGAATCTGTTGGTTTTGAATTGACAACAGTTACAGACAGAAGAGGTGCAAAATTTGCGCTTGGTGGAACAGCTGAGGAGATGATGGTTGATTTAGTTAGAAAATTCCAGATTAGTTATAGGGACTTGCCATTCAATATTTATCAGTTTTCTCAGAAGTTTAGAGATGAATTAAGGGCCAGGGGTGGTCTTTTGCGAACCCGGGAATTTATGATGAAGGATGCATATTCTTTTCACACAGACGAGCAAGATTTCAAAAAAGAGTATCAAAAAATGTGGGATACATATAAGAAGATATTTGAGGAGATTGGTTTGGAAACTGTTGTTGTTGAGGCTGATAATGGTTACATTGGAGGAGATTATTGCCATGAATTTCAGACAGTTTGTGAATCTGGAGAAGACACTCTCTTCTATGTAAAAAGCCAAGACAAATATTACAATAAAGAGATAGCCCCAGTTAAAGCGCCTTTAGTGAAATATGATGATAAGGAAATGCAAGAAAAAGAGAATGTGGTAGGAAAGGGGATTATAGGAGTGGAAGAACTTGCCAAGCATCTAGATATTCCTGTTGAGAAGACCACAAAAACTTTATTATTTGTTGGAGACAACGATAGATACATTGCAGTTGCAGTAAGAGGCGGATATGGCATCAATGAAACAAAAGTCATGCGAGTGGCAAAAACTTCAAAATTGGAGTTGGTGGGTGAAGAGACCATCAAGAAATTGACGGGCGCAGAGGTTGGATTCCTCGGGCCTTTAAGTCTTCCAAAGGAAGTTGAAATTTTTTACGACGAATCTACAGCAGGGAGAATAAATTTCGAGTGCGGTGCTAATAAAACTGACTATCACACAATCAACGTGAATTGGGGGCGAGATCTTGAGGAGCCAAAGGAGTTCTATGATCTGAAAGTAGCTAAGGAGGGCGATCTATTCCCTGAGACCGGTGAGGAGTACGAAACTTCAAGGGCCATCGAAGTCGGAAATATTTTTCAGCTTGGATATCACTATAGCAAGAAGATGAATAATGCGATTTTTGTTGATAAGGACGGCAAAGAAAAACCTTTCTATATGGGATGCTACGGAATCGGCATAGGACGGGCAATAGCTACGATTGTTGAAAAATATCATGATGACAAAGGAATAATCTGGCCAAAACAAGTAGCGCCTTTTGATGTGCATTTGGTTCCTCTTGGTGATTCTGAAGAAGTGTCGAAAAGGGCAGAGGAAATCTATGCGGATCTGCAAGCCCAAGGAATCGATGTTCTTTGGGATGATAGAGAGAATGCTGGTGCTGGAGAAAAGCTTGGTGACGCCGATTTGATTGGAATTCCGATTCGACTTGTAGTGAGTCAAAGGACAATGAATGAGGATGGTGTAGAGATTAAATTTAGAAGTGAGGAGAATTCTGAAATCATCAAGTATCAGGATGCTCTAGAAAAGATAAAAGAATCTTGCTTGTAGTCTTATCTTCATATTGCTATGATGTATTTGTAGAACACTCGTTCTTACGTATAATATTTCTTATAAATCTATAATGGCAGAAGAAAAAAATCCTCCTGCAAATGAATCTGCAATAGAGGCAGAGTCCACGTTTACTCCAAAACCAAAATCTGGTGGTGGTATAGGTGGAAAGATGTTAGTTCTTGGTGTTGTTCTTTTTGTATGCTTTATTTTCGCAGTGCTTTTTGGTGGTACAGCCTATGCGTACACGAGCAATAAGGATGTTCCTGTATTCTCAGATGCTCTTGAGATTGGAGAGAATTTGATACTCACAGATGATCAAACAGCACAGGTTGTACAAGATGATATGAAGGATTTTGTATTTTCATATCTTCTAACTATGGCTGAGAGCGAGGATGACGGTATTTTGAACGTGACTGCGACTCCAGAAGAAGTGGAAGCATACATTCAGGACAAAACAGATACAGAGTCTCTTCGATATGAGGGAAATGTTGGTTTTGAAGTAGAAGATGTGATGACAACAGATTTGGCAGTAGACGGTATTTATAACCCTGGAAACTTTAGTTTGTCTCTTGATGGCGCTATTGAATCTGATGAAGCCACAATAGATATTGCAGGGGAATTGATGATAATTGACGATAAGACATTTCTGAAATTTGATGAGCTGCCAACTGCAATTCTAGGTATCCCTGAATTAGATCAGGCAAAGGGAATCTGGCTGGAGTCATCAGCAACAGATACGGGAGATTTGGCAGGAACCGCAGCTTCTGGCTATGTGCCTGGAGCAGCAGCTGCTACTGGAAGTGAGATTGATGCAGATAGCTTGAAGGACATCGCTGACTTTATTGATAGTGACGAAATAGGCAATAACATAACTAGACTGGACGATGAAGTGATTGAAGGAGTTCGCACAAACTGTTTTGAATTGTACCTAGATCAGGATGGATTGGAAGCACTTCTTCAAAAAGCTGCAGAGCTGTCTGGAACAGAATATACAGATGAAGAACTAGAGGCTACTGTGGGCATGTATGAATACGTGAGTCTTGTAATGTGCAGCGGAAGAAAAGATGGACAGATCTATAGAGTAGAAGTTGACATTTCACTAATTAGTGATACTGATCCGACAACATTGTATTATGTGGAATTGAAGATGTGGGATCACAATAATGTAGAAGATTCACTTGAAGAGCCAACTGATACATTGCCGCTTGAGGAGGTTCTGATGCCTCTTCTTCTGGGCGCTTTGGGTGGGACAGAAGTAGCAGACGTTGACACAACTGTTCCAACTAGTGTGGAAGATATTGAAACAGTGGAGGATTGGGAGAACTTTGATTGGGATAGTTTTGATTTGTAGGGAAGTTTAAAGGTATTGTTGATGAGCGAGCCGAACGGCTCGCTCTTTCTTGCCCTAAAATGATTATAATGATATCATTTTATTCATGCCATCTTAGTTTTTATTGTTAATCCGTATATGGATAGTATAAGTAGTAGGTTGCGTAACTTCCTGGAAATTCCTTATAGGGAATTGGAGAAGTTAAATCTCCGAGCAAAACAGAGGAGGTTGAAAAAAAACGAGAAAGAACTGAAGAGGTACTATTTAGATTATTTAGCGAAAGAGGAGCGAATCAAAGCTGTTACATTATGTTTTTCAGATCTTGAGGGGCGTCTGCACATACTGGATTTCGATAAGCAGTATTTCATTTCAGGATATAATAATTTAACCTTTGATGGTTCTTCGATCAAAGGCTATGCTAGTTTAGAAAAATCAGATCTATATCTTGATCCAGACTGGGGATCTTTTAGATGGCTTCCAAGTGATATTTTTGGCCCTGGGAAAGTAATAATATTTGCAAATGTCTTGGATCATGAGGGACAACAGTATAGTGCGGACTTTAGAGGGCATTTAAGGATACTTTCTAATGAGCTAAAAAAGAAAGATTTAACTGTAAATATCGCAGCTGAAATCGAGGGTATTCTGTTGCAAGGTATTGATAGTGAACAAAATTTCAACGAAGATAAAGGATTTTCTCTGGTTTCAAGCGGGGGGTATTTTCATTCTTTGCCTCAAGATCCTCTAAGAAAATTTATTGACAGGGTAGCAGAAGCGCAACGGGCAATTGGTTTTGAGAATGAAAAAGATCATCCTGAGGTTGCTCCTTCTCAGTTTGAGTTAAACTACAAATATACTGATATGCTCAATGCTGCAGATCAAGTTCAATTATATAAGCTTGTGTGCAGACAAGTTGCAGAGGAAATGGGCTATACAGCATGCTTTTTACCAAAACCAATCGCTGGAATCAATGGTAGTGGAATGCATACAAATATTTCAATGTCAAAAGGAAAAGAAAATTTGTTTTTTGATAAAAAAGGCAATATGGGGCTGTCAATTTTGGGATTCGACTTTATAGACAGGATATTGAATCATGCAAATGAATTGTGTCTTGTGCTAAATCCTAGTGTTAATGCCTATAGGCGTCTTGATCCAAATTTCGAAGCACCGAATCAAATAAAAGTCTCTGCAAATGATAGAGGCTCGATGATCAGAGTCCCACTATCTAATGAAAAGTCTAAGAGAATTGAAGTTAGATCTATTTCTCCAGATGTGAATCCATATTTGGTCTTCTTCTCATTAGTGAAAATTGGACTTGAGGGAGAGAAGGCAAAGATAGATACAAAAAAGAGAAAGAGAGTAAGATTTCTATCAGACAACATCAATGATGCTATTAGGCAATTTAGAAGTGGGCCTTTTAGTAGAAAAGAATTACCAAATGGGGTTATGGAGAAGTTTGTAGAAAGAAAACAGGAGGCTGCTGATAGGTGTCCAAAAGATCTTGGAAGCAGAGTGAAAAATGGCGAGATCCTATACCATCATGAGGTTACAAATCAGGTGATTTGGAATAATTTTTAGTAATTCTAAATTTCACTTGAAATTGTAGCGCTATTAGTAATATAATGCTTTTAAGTGAGTGGGAAAGAAAGTGTAAACCCACAGGATTCGTGACCAAAACCAAATAGCCTTATAAACCAAGTTAAACAAAAGGTGGCACCGTGCAAAAGCACCCTTTGGGAATTATCTTTAAGATGATTTTCAAAGGGTGCTATTATTTTTTATACTAAATAATATGGAACGAATCATATCAAATGAGGCCAAGACCCAAGTTGGTAAGGAAATACTACTTAAAGGATGGCTGCATTCTTTGCGTCTTCTTGGAAAAGTGAACTTTCTCATCCTGCGTGATAGAGGGGGGCTTATTCAGGTTGTTGTTGAGGAAAAGAGTGAACTAAACAAGGTGAAAGATCTGCAGCCGGGTTCTATTCTGACTATAAAAGGGCGAGTGCAGGAGTCAAGTCAAACTGACCTCGGCGTTGAGGTAGTGATCCCGGAAATAAATGTTGATGTTGCAGTTGAGGAACCATGGCCTGTTGAGGTAAATAAGCCTGAAATTCGAGCCGGCTTAGACACAATTCTAGACAATAGGCCACTTACACTTCGAAATGAGAGAATAGCTGCTGTATTTAAAGTGCAGGCCACGCTTCTTGAAACTTTTCGTGAATATCTGATCGAGAATGATTTTGTGGAATTTATGGGACCATCGATAATCAGTGCATCGAGTGAAGGGGGATCTGAACTCTTCAACGTGGACTATTTTGGGTATGAGGCAAAACTAGCGCAATCAAATCAGCTATATAAACAGATGATGGTTGGGGTTTATGAGAGAGTTTTCGGAACTCTGAAGTGCTTTCGCGCAGAAAACTCAAATACTACAAGGCATATAACAGAGGCAACGCAATTGGAGTTTGAAGTCGGTTTTATAGAAAAATTTGAGGAAATATTAGATTGGGAAGAAAAAATTATGAGAGTGTTTCTGAAAAAATTGCACGAAAAGAATGCAAAAGAATTGAAAATGTTCGAGGGTGTGGCTGAACTTCCAGATGACTCTGAAATTCCTAGAATGACTTTGAAAGAGGCTCTGGAGCTCTATCACAAAGAAACTGGAACTGATGAGCGGAATGAGCCCGATCTTTCTCCTGAGGCTGAAAGATTCCTTTGCAAATACGCAAAGGAAAAGCACGGGACTGACTTTATATTTGTAACACATTTTCCAAGGGAAAAATGCGCATTCTATGCAAAGCCAAACAAAGAGAATCCAGAAGTCTGCAATTATGGCGATCTGCTTTGTAATGGAGCAGAGATAATTAGCGGTGGCCAGCGTATGGATAAGTATGAGGATCTAGTTGAAAGTTTGAAAGCGAAGGATCTAGATCCAAAGGATTTTGTAGACTATCTGTCGATTTTTAAGTATGGGATGCCGAGTCATGGTGGATTTGGTCTTGGGTTAGAGAGGTTGACCAAGCAGATTTTGAATCTAGAAAATATCCGTGAAGCAGTTCTCTTTCCTTCGGATCCAAAAAGAATTGCTGGAGTGTCATTTAGTAGAAGCTTTGGCCAAGGCGATGATATGGTCGAAGCAGTTAGAAAACTGCTTGATGATAACAAGCTCAAATATGAATTCTTCGAACACGAGGCAACTGTGACTTCGGAAGATGCGGCTAAAGTCCGTGGGACAAAAGCCGAAGAAGGAGCTAAAGCACTTGTTCTTCGAGGTAAAAAAACTGGGAGAAATGTGATGGTAGTTTTGCCTGGGAATAAGAAGATCAATATGAAGAAAATCGCGGAACTTGAGGGAGAAAAGTTTTCCTTTGAGACTCCAGAAAGGCTGAAAGAAAAGCATGGTCTTGAGGTTGGTGGAGTGCCTCCATTTGGGAACTTGCTAGGCCTTGAAACGTATTTTGATAAGTCAGTTCAAGACGAGGAATATGCCTCATTCAATTGCGGAAGCAAATTCAAGTCCATCAGAATGAAAAGTGAAGATTTGGTGGAGGTAGTGAGCCCGAAAGTGGCAGAGATTTCTCAGTAAAATTTCAAGCGTTGTATTGGCAATTTCGGCCCGGTTTCGGGCCCTTTTGCTTGCTCTGATTTACTCTATCAGATATAGTGGTGGCAAGTGGTGAATGGTGGTGAATTTATGCAATTATCCATCATTTTTAAAAAAAAGTATGGGATTTGCACTCTTAACTACTTTAACGAAGAACTTCATGCCGGACTGGACACCCGGTTGACCTCGACAAACCCCTCTTCGCCCCATTCTCCACTTGAACTAACAAACTGCACTTTTACAAAATTAAATAATTTAAGTACTGCCCGAAAGAGAAAGTAGAACATTAATCATGTTAATTGGTGAATATCGGGCAAAACTTGGGAATAAGAACCGAACAGCTCTTCCAAAGAGCTTGCGACGGGGACTTGAAGGCGAGTTACTCATAACAAGAGGTTATGAAGGATGTCTCATTTTAGTGGATAAGAAGAAGTGGCTGAAACTCATCGATCTTATCGAAGTACAGCCTTTGACCAATCAGGACGTTAGAAACACAAAAAGATTTTTAATAGGTGGAGCTAGTGAAATCGAGCTTGACAGTCAGGCAAGGTTTGTTATACCAGAAATTTTGAAAACTTATGCGCACCTTGAAAACGAAATAATATTCGTAGGTATCCAGGATTGGATTGAGCTTTGGGATTTAGATACATGGGAAAAGAAGATAAGTCTAATTACAAAAGATGCTGCCGATATTGCAGATCGACTATCAAAAGTTAGCTAGGAGAAGAAAATGAAATCAAAACATATACCAGTTTTGTCAAAAGAAGTAACAGCAATAATCCAACCCAAAAAGGGTGGGGTATATGTAGATGCAACACTTGGGGGAGGAGGACATTTGAAAATGCTCATTGACAATTTGGAAGGCAAAAGTAGGAAAGTGACGAAATTTATAGCACTTGATCAGGATGAGGAGGCGATTGAAAGATTTGTCGATCCTGATAAAGAAAATATCGAAATTCAACTTTTTAACGAGAATTTTGAAGATCTGAAAAAAGTTCTGGAAAAAGCCAAGATAAAGAAAATAGATGGAATTCTAGCAGATCTTGGAACATCACAGGATCAAATCGAGGGAAAGACAAGGGGGTTCAGCTTTCAAAGAGATGAGCCACTTGATATGCGAATGGATAAGGATGCAAAAGTCACGGCAGCTGATTTAGTAAATGGATTGAATGCACAAGAGCTAATCAATTTATTTACTAGATTATCTGATTTGGGAGATGTGGCAAGAAAGTTGGCTAAGGGGATCATAAAAGAAAGGGAAAAGCAGCCAATTTTGACAACTAAGCAACTAGTTAATGTAATTCATCAAGCTGTGCATAGAGCACAACTTGAGGCTAGAGTGTTTCAAGCCCTAAGAATTGCTGTCAACCATGAACTTGATTCATTGCGGCATTTTTTGCCCCAGGCGTTTGAAACACTCGATGCCAAAGGAAAGTTTGTAGTGATTAGTTTTCACTCAGGCGAAGATAGGCTAGTCAAAAAGTATTTTAAGGAGCTTGTAAGAGAGAAAAAAGCAAAATATTTAGCAGAATTAATAAGTCCAAGCTCAGAGGAAATAATAAAAAATTCAAGAAGTTCGAGCGCAAAATTGCGATCGATCGAAAAACTATAAAAAATTAAACAGCTAAAAAGTTAGAATATTTGCACTATTTAACTATTTAAGTACTGTCCGATGTCAAGAAGTAAAATTCTTAGAAGAAAAAGAGTCGACATTAGCGATCTTCAGAGATACGTTGCAATCACAATGGGATTTCTTTTAGTAGTCTTCATAATTGCACAGTTCGTAGTTCTAGATTTGGCCGGAATTCACGGACCAGAAATCACACAGCTTCGAAATGATCAAGAGGATATGAAACTCGAGATTGAGTTGAAAAGATCGCAAATAAATGATATGACTAAAAGTGCTAAAATCAAGAGTTACGCGACTGACAACCTAGGGTTTGAAGCAGCATTAGTCAATTCAATCCAGGTGGAAGAAGCTGATAGTGTAGCAACTTTAAGTCCTTGAATCTAAATGCAATCTAGTATTACTCCTACAAAACTGAAGTTAATTTCATGGCTTGTATATCTAGTTTTTCTTTTGAATGTTGGTTTTTTGATTAGATGGCAAGTGTTTGAGCATGATCACTTTGTCGCAATTGCAAGAGAGAGAATCGTTGATCACAATGTGCCTTCCATTCGTGGTGAAATATTGGCTGCAGACGGCTCTTCTCTGGCTTATTCTGAGCCGCGTTTCAATATTGTAGTTTACAAGACAGAACTAGAATTTGCAGAGGAATACAATAAACAAACTAGAAAAGAATTTGTAGAAAAAGTCTCGACTGTTTTAAATATTGAAAACAGTGAATTTGAGGAGTTGTTTGAAGGGGATCAGGATTGGATTAAAGTTAAGGAAAGAGTCTCAAATGCTAAAAAAGAAGAGGTGCTTAATCTAAAAAGGGATAATGCGCCTGAGGAAAGTCTTCAGGGTCTTCGAATCGAATATACCTCAAAAAGAATCTATCCAGAGGGGACACTTGCTTGTCATGCTATTGGGTTTGTTGGTAAGAATGATATTGGAGAGGATCTTGGACGAGCTGGGTTGGAATACTATTGGGAGGGTCTTCTCAAAGAGCAGGAGGGGTTCGATTATACCGAGGTGGATAGCTTTGGGAATTTGATTGCGATTGATAATGTGGAAACAATTGAGGCAAAAAGAGGTGCGACAGTCTACACTACAATAGATAAAAATATTCAGATGATTTTGGAGTCTCACCTAGAAAATGCTGTAAAAAAGTATGACGCTAAATCTGCTAGTGCAATTGTTATGGACCCAAGAACAGGAGCTCTAATGGGTTTGGCAAATTATCCAGAATTTGATCCAAATACATATGATGAGGTCGAAGATAATTTGTCTTTCAAAAATGCAGCTATTAGCGATCCTGCTGAGCTTGGTTCTGTTGGTAAGGCTTTCACTATGGCAGCTGCTCTTGAAGAAGGTAAAATCGAACCCAATACAGTTGTGTCAAATGGACACTCAGGCTGCGTAACGATCAAAGAAAAGGAAAGGGATTGGGAAATCTGCACCTATGATAAGAAACCTCAAGGGTCAATGACTGCAGTCCAGGCTCTTGTAAATTCTGACAATCTAGCCCTTTATGAAGTCTCAAAACTGATTGGGAACGAAAAATTTGATGAATACCTGAGGGCCTTTGGAATTGGGAAAAGAACTGACATTGATATTGCTGGAGAATCAAATGGAGTTTTAAAAGATATTTCTGAGTGGACAAATGTGGATTCGGCTACTTATGCATTTGGTCATAGCTATCAGATGACTCCTTTGCAAGCAATTACTGGAATTGGAGCTATTGCAAATGATGGAGAGCTCATGCGTCCTTATCTAGTGTCCAAGGTTGTGGAAGAAGACGACAAGGAAAAAGTTTTTGCTCCAACCGTGGTTAATCAGCCTATTGGTCTAAATACTTCGGAAAAATTAAAGGCGATGATGTATGAAGTGTTTAAAGTAAATTTAGTTGAGAATAGGTATAAAAATTTGTCTCAATATAGAATTGCAATGAAATCGGGAACTGCATTGATTCCTTATAGGGATAGGGCTGGTTATTCTGATGAGGTAAATGCAACATATGTTGGGTTTGATGCCTCAGATGAGGCAACTTTCATTATGCTTGTAAAAATTGAAGAACCCAAAGCGGTAAAAAGGCTATCTTATTATAGTGCTCGAATATTGTGGCTGGACATTTTTGTTGAAATGAAGGATTATTTGGGTGTGCCCAATGTTGGTGGTTAACGTTTCTAGATACTATATTATTCCTTTGTGATATATGGCGCGACAGAAACTTACTGAGTTTCAAGCAAAAGAAATACTCTCAAGCAAAATAAAATTTAGATTTAACTCATTTCTTGCGGACAAGGGTACTACGGCTATTGAAATTGAGAAGAAATTTAAGACCAAAGCGCTAGTTGTCAAAGTTGATCAAGGAGTAAAAAAACGTGGCAAGAGAGGTTTGATGAAAGTGAAAGTGACCTCAAGAGAGTGCACAAGTTTTATAAGGAGGGTTTCCAGAAAGGGTTATTCAAATTTTATAATTGAAGAATTTATTCCTCATGAACAAGATGATGAGCAATACATGTCAATGGAGCGGGTTCGAGAGGGTGTGAAAATTTTGATGAGCCCAAAAGGGGGTGTGGATGTAGAGGATAGTATGAATTTGATCAAAGAATATGTCATTGATTATAAATTATTAGCTTCAGATTCTAAGCTGAGGAAAAAACTAGATGAGTTGTTTGCAGACAAGGTTAAGGCAAGTCTTCTTTTTGATCTTATTCAGGTTTTTGAAGAGTATTATTTTTCTTTTCTAGAAATTAATCCAATTGTTTTTAAGGATGCGCAGATTTATTTGCTGGATCTGGCAGTTGAAATTGATGACGCTGCCTTGAATTTGATTCCGACTCCTGTGGAGATTGTCGAAGAGGCAAACGTAAGCGAAGCTGAGATAGAGGTAAAAAGGCTTGATCAAAATACTCCAGCTTCCCTGAAACTCAAAATAATTAATCCAAATGGGTCTTTGTGGATGCTGCTTTCTGGTGGGGGAGCTAGTCTTGTTTTGGCAGACGAAGTAGCTGATCTCGGACTTGGTAAGGATCTTGGCAACTACGGAGAATATAGCGGGAATCCTACACGTGAGGATACCTATCTTTATGCGAAAATAATTATTGACGAGATGCTGAAGGCAAGTTCTAAGAAAAAAGTTCTAATAATTGGAGGTGGTGTAGCAAATTTTACTGATGTAGCCAAAACATTTGCTGGGATAATTGATGCACTCGACGAAAAAAGTGCAGATTTGAAAAAGCAGAAAATAAAAGTGTTTGTTAGAAGAGGAGGGCCAAACCAGGAAGAGGGTCTATCACTAATGGAAGATTTTTTAAAGGAAAATGATTTGTTTGGGTTCGTGTCCGGTCCTGATCTCGTTCTAACAGGTATTATTCAGAAAGCTATTAAAAAGGCATGATAAAAATTAACCAATTGGAAAAGCAAAAAGAGAAAATTTTACTGGTTGGAAATCACCCATATATTATCCAGTCTGTTTTGGATTTTGATTATTTGAGTGAGAAAGAGGCCCCAAGCATTGTGGCGATACTTGGTAATTATGATGGGTTTTCCAAGTATTTTTGGGGGGATCGAGAAATTCTCTTGCCAATAAAGAAAGACTTGGATACCTTTGAAGAAAAGGAGCAGATCAGATGGTTCCTGAGTTTGTCTTCTGGACGTAGAGTTTTGGAAAGTGGAAGGATGCTTGCTGACAAACTCCCTAATTTAAAGGGCGGAGCATTTTTTGCAGAAAATGTTCCAGAAAAGCATGCTATTGAGTTATTTCATTTAGCTCAGGAAAAAGAGTTTCTGTTTGTAGGTCCTGCAAGTATAGGACTACTAATCCCTGGAGTTCTCAAATTAGGTCCAATAGGCGGTGTAACTGCTGAGCAGATTGATAGTGCTAAAATTGTTGAAAAAGGAGGTGTTGCATTGATGGCAGCTTCAGGAGGTATGACAAATGAGCTAATCAACGTAATCAAACAGCAGGATTTGAGGTTGTCTTTTGCACTCTCATTTGGTGGGGATCGTTTCCCTATGCTTACAACAAAAGATGCGGTTCTTTTAGCGCAAAATGATAAAGATACGAAGGTGATTTTGTATTACGGAGAGCTTGGTGGGGTTGATGAGTACGAACTAATTGAATTGAAGGAGAAAGGCGAACTCACTAAGCCAGTTGTGATTCATATTGGTGGGACCGTTGCTGATTTGTTCCCTGAAAGTCCACAATTTGGTCATGCTAAAGCAAAGGCTTCAAGGCAAGATGAGCGAGCCGAGGTGAAGCGTAAAGAATTGAAAAAGGCAGGATTTTTTGTTAGTTCAAAATTCAAGGAAGTAGGTAATTTATTAAAAAAAGCACATGAATAAAAAGAATAGATCTATAAAGGAGTTAAAAGATCGAAAAAAAAGTCTCTTTACTTCGACAATTTCAGCTGATAAGAATGGTGATCTACATATTTTGGATAAAAAGCTGATTGATCTGGTGCAGGAGAATAGTTTCAGCTTTATTGTTGGGTCGATGTTTTTGGGGCGGAATCTAAGATCTAAAAAGACTGAGGAGTTTATTGACCTGGTACTCAAACTTCTTGTTGATCACGGCCCATATGTATCTGGCGCTGTGAACACTATGATTAGTGCAAGAGCTGGGAAGGATTTGGTGTCGTCCTTGGCAGCAGGTCTTTTGACAATTGGCAATAGGTTTGGGGGTGCCATAAATGGAGCTGCTGAAGTCTGGTTTGATGGTGCGAATAATGATCAAAGCCCACGTAAACTAGTTGAAGACTACGCTAAAGCTAAAAAATATATTCCAGGAATTGGACATCGAAAATACAGGATTGATCTGCCAGACCCACGAGTGAAGGTCATTAGGGAGCAGTCAAGCAAATTGAAAAATAACAAGTACCTGGATTTTGCTTTGAAAATCGAAAAGATCACCACAAGCAAAAAGTCAAATTTGATCTTGAATGTGGATGGTTGTATTGGCGCTGTTCTTCTTGATTTGCTGGTAAGCGAAGAAAAATTGGATGGTGCGCAGGTGAGAAAATTGATTGAAACAGAATTTTTTAATTCGCTTTTTGTGCTGGCAAGATCTGTAGGATTTATTGCGCATTTTCTGGATCAAAAGCGTTTAAATGAACCTTTGTTTAGATTAGAGCCAAAGGATGTTCTTTATGCAAGACAAAATGAATAAATTCCAAGAGTTTTTAGTTCTAGGTATCGCAAATAATACTGCAGGCCATATGAAGCAGGCAGGTGAAGATGTGATCTTGGATTCGCTTGATGAAAACAAAAAGAGGGGGGAAATGCCAAAAGGAATCTTCTCGCTTTATCTGCCTGTGAAGAAAGAGCACTATCTTTGTACTTATCCAGTTTCCAGCACCAAAATTGAAATTTTGCATGAGGATGAGAAGTACAATATCCAAACTGAACCGGAATTAGCTTTAATTTGCGAGATTGAATACGCTGAAACCCAAGTAAAGAGGATTGTTCCAAAAAGGTTCACAGCATTCAATGATGTCAGCATTCGAAATAAAGAGGTTAAACATATTGCCGAAAAGAAAAATTGGGGACCGAATTCCACTGGGGTTGCAGAAAAATCAATTGAAATAGATAGATTCGAAAGTGGTGGAAATTTAGATAGCTTTAAGTTAGTGAGTTTTCTAATAAGGGAAGAAGAATTAATCCAATACTCGATTGATAGCTGGGTCAATAGTTACCTGATTTTTTATCAGGAGATGCTTGATTGGGTAGTTGAGACGATAAATACCCAGAAGAATAGTGGCTTTTTCGATAACGTTCTAAACCAAATGAAATATTCAAATTTTCCAACAAAGCTTGTTCTAGCAGTTGGTGGGACAAATTATACGGATTATGGAGAGGAAAATTTTTTAAAAGAAGGAGATGAAGCTATTGTTGTATTGTACGACTCAAATAAGTACAATATTTCTGTAATTGAGGTTTTTTTAGGTAGGTCAGGTGCGCCAAAAGACGGTATGGTAATTCTAAGACAAAAGGTAAATATCATAAAATAATAACAACATGGTCATTTTTCTACTGCTTCTTCTATTATTGCCGATTTTTTTACTTGTAGGGTGGTCTTTTTGGGTGGTGGCGAAGGTTTTTCAAGCTTGGGCACAGGCTGAAAAAGAGAATGTTCATGAAGACATTGAAATCGGCTGTTCGTTCTCCCCTGAAGAAATGGAAATGAAGATTGGGTCAGGCCAGAAGAGTCTTGATGCTTTAAAAATAATTGTGGAGAAGTTTGGAATACAAGAGATACGGCTCGGGATGAGGTGGGGTTCGGATTTTGAATATTACAAGCCATTTCTAGACTATTGTTTTAATTCTGATGTAAATCTCTGTTTAAATATTGGTCCTATCAAAGTTTTTCGTTGGCCAGAAGAGCACGTCCCAAAGAATGTGCTTGAAAAACTGTCGAAAATTCCAGAAAAGGAAGCGCAAATAGAAAAAGATATGGAAATCGCTCAGGAGGCATACTCTCATTTGGATGAGTTGCTGGAATATTTGCAAAAGAATTATTCTAAAAGGAATTTGGACAAGATAAGGACGATTCAAATTGAGAATGAATGCTTTAATCCGTTTGGGCAGTTTAAGTGGACGTTTGGACAAGCATATTTAATTGGACTAATGAAGAAAATCAATAGAATTCTGCCAAATGCAGGGTTTATGTTGTCTTCTTCCGCTTGTAAAGACACAAAAAAGATTTCGAGCGTTTTCAAAGAATTTCAAAAACAGAATCCTAAATTTACAAATGATCTAGCATTTGGCATAAATTACTATTATAAAACTCCGTTTAATCAAAAATGGCCATTAATTAATAAGCTGGACAATATAGTGCAGTCCAATCTGTTTCTCAACTTGTGTGCATGGACTAGGAAAGAGGCAAAAAAGCAGAATTACAGAATCGAAATTAGTGAAGCTCAAGCCGAAGGATGGGGCCCCAATATTCAAGGCCCTGGGAAATTATCCAAGGAATTTCAGTTTATGCTAATAAGATGCACAAAAGAGATTTTGAATTTGCAAGATGACGAGAAATCAATCATAAGAATCTGGGGAATTGAGAATTTTGCCAAAGATTATCTAAATGGTACACTGGATAAGGAGCAAGAACAAATATTACGTACTGTAAAAACAATAAATAATCAGTAATAAGTTCTAGTTTCAAGCGTTATATTAACAGACTTTAGTTTTTTAGTTTTTATGCCCAAAACATGTCCTCATATAGAGTTATTGGAGGAAAAAAATTAAGAGGGACCATTACGCCTAGGGGGAATAAGAATGCGACACTACCCATAATAGCTGCCTCGATTTTGACCTCAGGAAAAGTTAAAATTTCAAACATACCAAACATCTCTGATGTTCGTACTCAGCTGAAAATACTTCGAAAACTTGGAGCGAGCGTGAAGTACAATAGAAAAGATGGGGTTGCTGAGATTAGGACAAAAAAGCTCAAGACTACGAAACTTGACAAGCAAGATGTTCTAAAAACAAGAGGGTCAATTCTTTTTCTAGGGCCATTGATTGGACGAGCAGGTAAGGCAACGCTTTGGTCAACAGGTGGATGTAATTTAGGAAAAAGACCGGTTGACAGTTATTTCCAAGCTATAGAAAAACTTGGAGCAAAAGTTGAGTCTTTGAATTCTTCTATTGTAGTCAAAGCTGGCAATCTTAAGGGTAAACGAATTTGGCAATCTGAAAAAGCAGTGACAGGAACAGAAAATTTGATTATGGCAGCGGTTCTTGCAAAAGGTACAACCGAAATTATAAATGCTGCTTCTGAGCCTCATGTGCAGGATCTTTGTAATTTTCTAAATAAAATGGGAGCCAAGATTAAAGGAATAGGAAGCGACAGGCTATTTATCGAGGGAGTAGATACACTATATGGAACTGAACACGAAATAAGTACAGATTTCATGGAGGTAGGCACATTCATAACAGCAGCAGTTGTCACTGGCGGTGAAATCAGAATTGAAAAAGCAATGCCCGAACACATGGATATGATTCTGAATGAATTTGCTAAATTTGGGGTAAAGACAAAGTGGGATCAAGATACACTCATAGTTCCAGCAGGTCAGAAATTGAAAACAAAATGTTATCTGGATGGCTCAATGAATAAATTGGAGTGCCTACCATGGCCAGCATTCCCGCCAGACTTGTTGCAATTTATGATAGTCCTAGCTACTCAAAGCAAGGGTCGTATACTCATTCATGACAAGATGTATGAGGGCCGCTTGTTCTATACTTCTGAACTAAATAATATGGGCGCAGACATATTTTTGTCTGATCCGCACCGTCTTATTGTTCAAGGTCCCACAAAACTTCGTGGAAAAGTGTTAAAATCACCTGATATTAGAGCAGGTATGTCTCTTTTGGTTGCTGCGCTCGCAGCAGAGGGCGAAAGCATAATTGAGCGCGGAGAAATTATAGAGAGAGGCTATTCCGATATCGAAGAGAGGTTCAAATCTCTTGGAGCTCAAATTGAGAGAATTACCTAAATTTGCATTATGCTAATTTTTCGAAAAGCATTAAAAGGGATTTTGAGTTTGCTTGCTAGACGGGCTATCAAAAGACATGATATCGAGCTTGTTGTGGTGACGGGTTTTTTTGGAACTGAAGTAGTAAAAGAAGGAATTTATCAAATTCTCAATCAAAAATACAAAGTCCGCAGAAATACAAACCAGATTGTCTGGGATATGTCTCTTCCTTTGGCCGTTCTTGGGTTTGAGGATAGAAAAAGGAATTGGATCCAGTGGATTTTTCTAATAGCGCGAGCAGCAGGCTATCTTCTTTTAGGGCAGAAAAATAAACATACTCTGATTTTAAATGCGAATTGCACTTTTCAAGACACTGCGAAATTTTGGTCAAGCTTTTTGAAGCCTGATTATTTGGTTGTTTTAAATTATGAGAAGGAGTCAGCAATTGTAGATTCACTAATTGAAAGTTTGGACCCTGAAAAAAGCGTTCTAATTTATGATGCGTCAAATGTAAAAACTGAAAAATTAGAAAAAGCCACAGCCTACAAGAGATATATTTTCTCAGCAGACAGCTCAAGTGATTTGATTTACAAAGTGGAAGAAAAGTCCCTTCAAGTAAGAACAAGCAAAATTAAACTCCCCTCTGACGTGCCAAATGTGCTGATTCCATTTTATGCAGCGATTTTTTCTTTATGCATCAACCGTGGCTTTTCTTTTGAGGAAGTGGGAATAGAAACATTGAAGTTTGATCTGGACTCATTTTTAATTAAGAGAATAGAACAAAATATTGGAAAAGCGAGATCTATCTAAAAAGCAACAGCAGAGAATTTTTTCTAAGAGAAAACTTTCAAAAGATGATTTTGATAAGGTCTTTGATACTTATCACGGTCAAGTGTATGATTTTGTTTTAAGACGTGTCTCAAACGAACATGTTGCGCAAGATCTGACTAGTTCGATTTTTGAGAAAATTGTAAAATCGCTTGAGAATTTTCAATGGCAGGGGATCACTGTAAGCGCCTGGATATTTCGAATTGCTCGCAATAGAGTCATTGACTACTACAGAAAAAACAACAAATACAAAGGAAATGTATCCCTTGATGTTGTTGCAAATTTTATTGAGTCAGGAGGCTCAAGTGCTCAGGAGACTCTTGAGGACGCAGAGGATCAGGTAAATCTGTATAATGCAATCAGAGAATTTAAAGATGAGGATCAGTATTTGATCTATTATAAATATTTTGAGGATTTAAATAACAGGAAAATTGCAGAGCTTATGGGCATGACAGAGACAAATATTGGAACAAGGCTTCACCGAATTCGTAAAAAACTAAGAAAATATATTGCAAAATGACTCAAAGCTTAAAAAACCAATACCATAAATTGCAGTCAAAGTGGGCAAATATTCGCTATGGCCATCCTGCCAGTTCCATGGATGTGATTGGGGTGACAGGAACTGATGGGAAAACTACTTCTGTGTCTATGATTTATCATATTTTGAAAAAGGCTGGTCTGAATGTTGCCATGATAAGTACGATTGAAATTCGAATTGGAGAAAGAAGTCTAGATGCTGGTCTTCATGTGACTACTCCTGAGCCTTGGGAGGTTCCAAAATATTTAAAAATGATGAAACGCGAGGGGGTTGAGTATGTTGTTGTTGAGGCGACTTCAAATGGGCTTGATCAAAATAGATTGGCCGATATTAAATTTGACTCTGCAATGATCACTAATATCAGAGAGGATCATTTGGATTATCATAAAACTTGGGAAAATTATGCAAGAGCAAAATTTCGCTTGATTGAAAATGTGAAGGAAAACGGCTTGGTGGTTTTAAATGATGACGATGAAAGAAGTGCAAGCTGGCTTTTGAACAAATCGCAAACTTTAAAGCGGACTGTTTATGCAAAGTGGTTTAGTAAAAAGGATTTTTTCAATAAGAGAATGACAATAGATGGTCTGGAGTTTGATTATGAGGGTCAGCACTTTAAAATTCCTCAAATTGGTAAGCATAATTTTGAGAATATTGGGCAGGTGATAAATATCTGTAAAAGGTATTTGAAAGTGGATAGAATCAAGGATGCCTTATTGGACTTTCAGTCACCTCTTGGGCGAATGCAGTTGATGCAATCAAGGCCGTTCACTGTGATTGTGGATTTTGCTCATACTCCAAATGCTCTAGAAAAGGCTCTGGAATCGGTTAATCAAATCAAAAGTGAAGAGGGGTCGCGAATTATCGCAGTTTTTGGATGCGCTGGTCAAAGAGATAAGGGTAGACGCAGAATGGGACAGGTGAGCGCAAAGTTCGCTGATATTACGGTTCTGACTGCGGAAGATCCAAGAGACGAGGACTTGGAGAAAGTGAATAGGGAGATTTTTTCTACTGCTATAGATGTTCACGCTATAGTGGTCGACAAATTCGCTACACGTAAATTATACAATAGTGCACCAATTGATAAGATAAAGGAGAAAATTGATATAGTTTTGAAAAACAATGACAAGCCTTTTTTTATGTTCAATGAAAATACTTCAAGGAGTAGAGAAGATGCAATAGATTTCGCTTTGAAAATTGCGAGAAAAGGCGACATAGTTTTCATCACGGGAAAAGGTCATGAAAAAAGCATGGCCTTTGGCGATCCAGTGCAGGAGTTCCCTTGGAGCGATCAAGATATTGTGAAGGAGAGGTTGAAGGAGATGGCGAGGGAGGCTTAAAGATTTCCATGAAACCTCATCTCATGCTTATCCACGCTTAATTCTGTTTCTTTTGCATACTGATAGAGAATATCTGCTGAGCGGATTGTGAATGCGCCAAATCGTTCGTTGATTTTGTCAAACGCGTTATCTATCTTTTTTGTCCGCACTTTCTCTGGGGTGAAATCATCAATCAGCAAAGCATCTGGAATTGTTAGATCAAATAGGCCAACTACGATTCGGCGAATTTTTTTGCCTTTCAGATCCGTGTGCTCGATCAAGGGTGCGCATTTTTTGTAGATGTCCATGCCATGATTTGTGAATTTGTCCAAGATGAAATTTTCTCCAAACCAATAGGGGAATCCCCAGTCGTATTTACCCAGGTTGGCCTCGGCGAAATTGATAAATCCTTTCGAAGTTTTTTGATTATGTTTTCGAAGGCGAATGCAAAGACGTTCGATCATCTTGCGTGTGAGAGATTTGAGTTCGTTCGAATCGTCTGTGGCGTCTTCTAGGGTATGCGCGTGCTGCATGCTTTGAGCTGGCTTCTTCCTGATTGTCGTTTGTACGGAGTCGAAATTATATCCATCGACCAAAAGGCGTAGTCTCGTATAATACCCTCCAATTATGGAATAAAGATCAGAATCAGTTAGATCTCGAATCTGACCTACGGTCGTGATACCGCGTTTGTACATTTTTCTGCTCACATTCCTGCCAATGCCCCAGACATCCTCGATTTTCATGGGATCTAGAAATTCGAAACGCTCTTTCCAGGAAATTCTAGTAATCCCGTCTGGTTTGTCGTAATTTGAAGCGATTTTTGCAAGAAGTTTATTCCCAGCGATGCCTATAGAGCAAGTTAATGCCTCTCCCATTTCCTGCGTAATCTCATGTTTGATCGCAAAACTCATGTCTTTAGCTGATCCAAAGTGTCTTTCTGTTTGAGTAATATCCAAAAAGGCCTCATCCACACTGTAAACCTCGATGATTGGCGAATACCGTCCAAGGATCCGCATGAATTTATTGTGTAGGTCATAATATTTGATCGGGTCCATATTGGCCATTTCAAAATTGGGATCGATCTGTTTTGCGACATTCAATCTGGTAGAGAGTCCGATCCCCTGCCACTTGGCCGGATATGACGCTGCTAAAATTGCTGACCCAGCGTAACCGCGATGTCCCACCCCCATCGACTTTCCTCGCAAAAAAGGATTTGCCTGCTGCTCTGCTGAGGCAAAGAAGGAATTCAAGTCGATGTGCATAATTGTTCGATTTGGCGGGCGCAGGTGCATTGGTTTAATTAATCCTCCCATAAAATTTCTTCTAGCCACCAATTGAGCGTATCAGTATCAAATCTGAGCTTGTATGATCCGCTTTCGTTTGAAACTGAAAATAGATAGACTGGCGTAGTGCCTTTTCGCGCCTTGGTGGTTAGGTTATTTTGATCGACCTTGTAAATGCGGCCTTTCCATTCAAAGGCTTTGACTTTGGTTCGGCCCTCTCTAGTGAAGACATACGTGCTTATTGATTCGTGAACTTTTTCATATCTTTGCATGATGTTTTATTGTACCGAAGAGGACCCGAAGATGTCAAGGGCCAAGATCTATTTCTTATTGCCAAGTGCCTTAATTTTCGCGATAATACAACAAATCAATTTACTATCTATTAAAATTTTTGCGTGGACTACTTCAAAAAGATCGAAGAATCGATTAAATTCTCTTGGCGGTATAAAGGCCTATGGGTATTTGGATTTCTGCTTGGGCTATTTGGCGGCGGATCAAATTCGAGCACGAACTATAATTATTCTTTTGATTCAGAGAACGAAGATGTATCAAGCGCAATGGATTCAATTAGTGAAGCATTTGAAGATCCTGCAGTGCTGGCCATCATGGGTGTTTTAATTTGTGTAGGTCTGATCGTTGGGTTAGTTGTTTGGTATATCGCAAGTGTTTCAAAAGGTGCTCTAATTAACGCTGTAAAAGTTGAAAAGCAAGGTGGAACACCAACGTTCAAGGATGGATGGGAATTTGGTAAGACAAAGGCATTTGGATTAATAAAATTGGATTTGATCGCATTGGCTTTTATGTTAGTGATGCTTGTCGTATTGATCCCTATAATTCTAATTAGCATAGTATTTCCACTATTCTGGTGTGCGGTCTGTCTTTTGATTCCGTTCCTAATAGTTTTGGGTGTTGCTTGGGTGATAGCATTTACAGGAGCTCAAAGATATTTAGTTCTAAAGAATATGGGAGCAAGGACTAGTTTGAGAGCAGGTTGGAGATTAGCTAAGAAAAAGATTCTAGAGTATGTGATAGCTTGGTTGGTGTCTATTATTCCTGGTTGTGCATGGTCAATGATTCTAGCTCCACTTGGGATATTATCAACTGTTGTGATGATGGTTGTAGTCGTGGGAGTGCTTGCTTCCTCTCCTTTAGCTGGTGTGATTTTGTTGGGTATTATAGGGCTTACATTTGCTCTACTTGTGGCTGTCATTAATTCTCCATTTGTGGTCTTTTCAGATACATACTGGACCAAGATTATTATGGAGATGATGGATGAAGAAGAAAAACAAGGATAGGCCTCTTATTGTAATAGGCGGGCCTACTGCAACAGGTAAAACTGATTTAGCGCTTTCTGCTGCGAAAATCCTCGATTGCGAGATTGTGAATGCTGATTCCATGCAGGTTTATAAGGGTATGGATATTGGCACAAACAAGGACAAGGCAAAATTGGAAGCTGCTGGTGTAAAAACTTGGCTTTTTGATGTTGTTGAACCTGATTATAACTTCACTGTATCCGAATACCAGAAACTAGCGTATGAGGCGATAGAGTCCATCCAGGGGCGTGGAAAAGTGCCTATTTTAGTTGGTGGAACTGGTCTGTATATCGATGCTGTGATTAAAGGGTATGTGGTTGAGACAGAGCCTGATTGGGATAGGCGAAAAAACTTGGAAAAATTGAGTGTGGAAGATTTGCAAAAGGAGCTAGAGGATTTGGGATTTGATCTGGCTTCCTTGAATAATTCTGATAAGAATAATCCGCGAAGATTGATTAGGCTGATTGAAAAGCAGGGAAAAAGTGGTGATCCCTCTTTGAAGGAGCCTGATTTTGATGTGCTTTTTCTATATCCTGAGTTTGAAATTGAAGAATTAGAAGAAAAAATTGAAAAGAGGGTGAAAAAAATGATAGAGCAAGGTTTGATCAAAGAGGTCCAGAGGTTGCTAGCGAAAGGATATGGAAAGGAAAATAAGGCAATGCAAGCAATAGGATACAAACAAGTAATTGAATTTTTGGATAGTGAGATGAAAAATCAGGAGGAGTTAATTGAAAAAATTTCACTTGCTCACAGGCAGTATGCCAAAAGACAGAAAACATGGTTTGAAGGAGTGGCAAGGGGATATGATTTGGTAAGGGTCAATAAATCTACGATAAATTTGCGTCTTCGGGAGAATTTCGGTATTATGAAAGTATGAAACAATCTAATCTCTTTGAAAAAACTGAGAAAGAGACTTCGAAGCGTCCGCTTGCTGATCTTTTGAGGCCCCAGAACTTGAATGATTATGAGGGGCAGGAGGATTTGGTGGATGAGAAAGGGCCTGTTCGAAGGATGATTGAGAAGGACGATTTGTCTTCCATAATTTTCTGGGGCCCTCCAGGATGTGGGAAAACTACTCTTGCTCGCATAATTGCAAAAGAGACAAGTTCGTATTTTAGGCAGCTAACTGCTGTGAGTGCTGGAAAGGCTGATGTGGCGAAAATCATCGAAGAAGCAAAAGAGATTTTCGCCCTTTATGAAGGCAAGCGCACAATCCTCTTTCTTGACGAGATCCACAGATTCAACAAAGCTCAACAGGATTTTCTTCTGCCCTTTGTTGAAGATGGAACGATCATACTCATTGGTGCGACTACTGAAAATCCTTCTTTTGAAGTGAATTCAGCGCTTTTATCAAGAATGAGAGTTTTTGTTCTTGAAAACCTGAAAGAGAAAAGTATAGAAAGAATCGTGAAGCGCGCTTTAAAATATATGAAAGAAAATAGCAAGTTACAGGTTGATGTAGAAAGACAAGCTTTAGAATTGCTTGTTCAAAATGCAAATGGGGACCCTAGAAGTGCTTTAAATATTTTGGAATTGGCTATTAAATTAGCTATCTGAAACTTGATATGCAAAGAATCAAAATCACAAGAAAAATAATTGAGAAGGCGATTTCGCAGTCGCCATTGTATTACGATAAAAATGGTGAGGAGCACTACAACATAATCTCAGCTCTTCACAAATCCATGAGATCTA
>Ga0114923_10000639_pt1 | contig 26573 bp, 26 predicted proteins | sample SumtaG_FD_89578 | JGI IMG/M metagenome (GOLD analysis project Ga0114923, IMG submission 89578) | Deep subsurface microbial communities from Indian Ocean to uncover new lineages of life (NeLLi) - Sumatra_00157 metaG | ecosystem: Environmental > Aquatic > Marine > Oceanic > Sediment | place: near...
ATTGAGTGATAGTGCAATCACAGATTCCGGTAATTTGAATCTTCATGCAGATGGTGATGCAAATGACTATATATTCTTAGATACAACATCAAATGAGGAATTTATATACTTTGAAGATGCTTCACTAGCATATGCAAATGATCCAGGTATAAAGCTAAATTCAACAACAGGAGAATTGGAGTATAGGGATGAGAATTCAAGTACTTGGGTGACCCTAGATAGTTTAACTGATGGTACTGGGCCATGGACAGATGGTAGTGGAATTTCATATCTGACAGACGCAGCGGAAGATCTTGCAGTAGGAGGTAGTGCACTTGCAAGTCCGTTTAGCGTGGATGTTGATACAAACACAGTAAGGATAGGAGACGCAGTGGATGACGGTAATGATCCAACCATATTATTCTATTCAAGTGATGCTTCTGACTATGGATCATTAGAATACTCAGATTATGACGCTTTCTACTTTAATGGAGGAGACATAGGTGTTCGAACGCCTATTCCTCAGAACGATATACATGTTAATGGAGCAGGAGGGGCAAATGCATATATTCGTATGGAGTCTGTCGCTGCTTACGACGCAGGAATGGTGCTTGTTGAAGACGGTAACTTCAGATGGTATATATACAATGATGGTGATAATGCTGATCGAATATACGTGCATAATAGTATTAAGAACAGGGGGGTATATATGGTTCAGAATGCTAGTGGTTGGGTAAATGTTTCAGATATTCGCTTAAAGGAAAATATTACACCTATAGATAATGTATTGGATAAGATATTGAGTATCGATGGTTTCCAATATACCCTCATAAATGATCCAGGTGGGAGTCCTGAATATGGGGTTTCGGCACAACAAGTCCAAGAAGTATTTCCATATGTGGTTCCGGTTGATGGAGGAGAATATCTTGGTGTTATCTATGAGCGTTTTGTGCCAATTCTTATAGAGGCCATGAAAGAGCAAAATCAGATATTTGTTCAGAATCAAAATCAAGTAGATACACGATTAAATAGTATTGAGAACGAGCAGAACAGTCTATCAAGCTCTCTTGTTCAAGCTATTCAAGATCAGCAGTTGCATGTAGATGCCTACGGAGATTTTGTTATGCAACAAGAACAGATAAATCAAGAAAATGGTCTAAGAATCACAAGCCTTGAAGAACAGCTATTAAGCCTTAATCAGGAAGTTCAAGTATTTAGTGTAGAGAGTCTAGATCTTGCCCTAAATCCACAATTTGCCCAGCTAGAAAGTGATGTCTACACTATCCCAGGGGGCATGTTGGCGAAATTACAAGTAATAAATCCAGGACTATTTGCCCCAGATGGCACTTTGCTAACACAAATGACATTTGCTCAAGTTCTATCTGAAATCACTGACTACAGGTTGACCGCAATAGAATCAAGGCTCCAAAATGTGGAGGATAGACTTACAGTAGTGGAGAATATAGAACAGGTTCAAATTCCTAGTGAATATGAAACCTTGACCGTGACAAATACACTCAGCTCTAGCAATGTGAAAACCATGGATGTGAACGTTCTTGGGCAATTTATCGCTTCTGATCAGATGGCAGGAACTATAGAGGTCCCGGCAGGAGTGACAGAAGTGGAATTTGTTTTTGCGTCAGCGTATACTAAAGCACCAATAGTTTCTTTAACACCAGCTGATAGCTTTATTGATGGAGGGTATATTGTTGCCGGGACAACTGAGCTTGGATTTACTCTGAAGCTCGAGAATCCACAGGCTCAGATGGTGCAGTTCAATTATCTAATAATTGGAAAGTAGGTATGAATAAGGACAAAATACTAGGAGTAGTTTTGATTCTTCTAATTCTAGCACTTGCTGGAGTAGGGGTGTCTTACTACAGGGAAGCGTCAAAAAAGCCGCCAGAGAATTCCGAAACGGTCTTAGGAGTAGAGGATAGCATAATTGCTAAGGTAGAGGCTCAGGTCTATACAAAAGGAGAATGTAATACTATAATCAAGATTGAAGACGGGAATAGCTTGGCTCAATTATTACAGGCAAATCCAGAGCTTTTTGAGCATGCGAATGTAGAGGACTATTTGTTGATTTTCGATAATGCTGCATATCTATTTAGTTCTTCTACGGATACTGTGATTGCACAGGCTGAAAAATATGAACAAATCTGAAAATTCAAAAATAAAATCAATTAAGAGATGGGCACTTGTACTCCTTATCATTGTAGCTGCAGAAGCTCTCGTGATCACAAGCATGCTCTATTTCAATGAGGCAAAAAAGGTGGATGAAGACGGTGGTGTGCAAGGGGAGCAAGGGGAGCAAGGGGAGAGTATAGTTGATCAGGTCTCCAGGCATGTTCTCTTGAATACGCAAGAAGAGCCAACAGTTTTAACAATCAAGGACCTGTCGTCTTTGAAGGCTGAAAATCCGCAGTTTTACAAAAATGCAAAGAATGGACAAAAGATACTGATCTATTCAAATCAGATAATAATCTATGACCTGGAACAGGATAAGATAGTCAATATGTCTTCAGTTGCTGATTAAATCTATTCAGTAACTTTCTTCACATCAGATCCAATAAATAGTACCACATCTGCCTGGGAATCTGGCTCTCCCTCGGGCATGATCTCTGCAATGGCATTTGTTCCAACGTGCGCGGTGATGTTTTGCGACATGCCTGGTTTTGTTTCCCGATTAAGCAGTATAAGTGTTAGGCCTACGTACTCATTGTTTGTAGTACTTGTGGTACTGACATTGTAGTTTGCGCTTAAAGCTGTCAATTGACTAATGATCTCATCAACAACTCCGTCTTCAACATCGCTTTGTGTGCGAATCTCAATGTCTAAAGGCTTTTCTGTTTCCGCGATCTCATCTTCTGGGATCAAATCCACAGTAATATTATATGAAGAGAAGTTAACAATTTTTTTCTCTATATTGTCATAGATTAGAACCCTTTGTGTTTCTGGCAACACTACCAAATATTGGTCGTTTGAGGCATTTTTATAGAATTGCTCGTTCTGAGTTTTGAGCTCTTCAATATTTGTGATTTTGGCAACTCTGACCTCTTCATCGTCTGCAATTTTTATTAGGGCTTTGGTTTCGTCGATAATTTCTTGGAATTCAGTTGCTTGTGGATCGTAGTCTTGCTTGAGGTTGTAGTATTCGTATCCAAGTACTGCTGAGAGGCCTCCAAGTATCAAAATCAATACGATGGGTGCGAATTTTACAATTTTTTGTCCAAGGCTTGTTCCTTGTTTTCCTGGATTTGTCATAGGAACTGGGGACTCTGAATAGTTTTGTGGGTGGCTTTGTTGCTCCATTGCGTTTTTTATCTAAATTAAAAAGACTAGAGTTAGTATAGACATTATTTTGATGCTGTGCAAATTATCCAGAAAGGGGGGCGGAATGTTATGTTGTCGCATGTGCTTTAGTGCCCTAGTGCGCGGAATTATGCAATTCGTAACAAATTTGTTTGACAGGCGCATATTTGGCAAGAAAGTAAAGGGATGGTATTATAGACTTTGCCAAGATTACTTATTATTATTAGGAAAATGGAGCTAAGGCAGAGAGATGGGTATTTTCTATTAAAATCGGGAAATACAAGGATTGGGGTTTTTTACTCTGAGAGTCCAAAGGTCCAGGATGAGATGGAAATAAGTGTGAATTATGATAATAAAGGTTCGTATAGTATCCAGACAGCTGGTGAATATGAGGTTGATGATGTGTTTGTGATGGTTTTTGAGAAGGGTGGTTCAAGGCAGTATGTTTTGAATGTTGCTGGTGTTGGGATTTTGCTGGCAGATCCTCAAGCTACTATCGATGAGAAGGACCTGGAGGACATAGGATCCGTTGATGTGTTATTTTTGAATGGTTCTGTTATTTGGAATAATGATTTGGTCAAATTTATCAATAGGCTTGATCCTCAAATGCTTATTCTGCAAAGGGATATAGAGAATGGATCGAGTGTTGCTAAATTGTTTGGAAGTGAAATCAGGAATGTTTCTAAGAAATTGAAGGTGAGTTTTAGTGACTTTGAGTCTGAAGAGTACAAGCTTGAAATTATTAAAATCGATGAAAAATAGACTTCTTTCCAAATACAAAGTTTTGCTTCTAGCAGGGTTATTTGTTTTGGTTTTTAGCATTTCATTTCTTTATTTGAGACAAGAGGGCTCCTTGGAAATAGGCAGTCAAAATCTTGAGCAAGAAAAGGAAATTTCTTCAGTTCATTATAAAAGTTGCTATGTTTTGGTCGGTGATTTTGGATCGTATCAAAAAGGTATCAATTTCTCGGAATTGAAGGGGGCGGCAGTTACGGCGAAGGAGGAAGCTGCTGAGTTATTGGAAGAGCAGGGTTTTGAAAACGTTTCTGTATTTGATGATGGGGGTGTTGTGGATTTGTATACGTTTGTTGGCGAGGGCTCGGGCTATGCTTTGGCTTCGCCCTGGGATGTTGATTACCGTGTGAAATCTTTGTCTGTGGACGGGTTGAATTTTTGGAATAAGGATACTTTAAAAGAATATCCTTTATGTTTTGAGAAGGTGTCTGAGACCGGACAGGAAGAATTGTACGAGCTTGATGGAGAGCTGTATGATTTTGATGTTGAGTCAATTGGAAGTATTTTTTTAGGAGGAGAGATTATTCCAGCACGGGCGGTTGATAGGACATGGCTCAACCAATCAGACAATTATACTCTTTTGTTTGATAGGCTAAAGGAGAAAATAGTGAATAGCGACTTGGCCTTTGCCATGCTTGAAAATCCGATATCGGGGAATCCAACGCCGTGCAGAGGATGCATGATTTTTGTTGGCGATGAGAAAAATGCGCAAGGTTTTAAGCAAGTAGGTTTTGATGGTTTTGGCATTGGAAATCATTTTGGCGATGGTGGTAAATCTGCAATTGAGAGGACGATTTCGGTTTTGGAGACAGAGGGGATTGCTCTGGCAGGAGCGAGTGTTACCTCTCTTGAAGAGGCAGCAAAAGCACACATTTTTGACATGAATGGAAAGAAGGTGGCTTTGCTTTCTGCTGAGGAAGTGGCTGCATATTATTGGTTTGGCGGTTCTCATGGGACTAATTATTATTCGGGTAAATCAAGTAGTGGTGGAGTTGGAAGCCCTAGTATTGCAAAAATTACACAAGATATTGAAAGCGCTAAGGCTCAAGCTGATATTGTAATTGTTATGATGAGCTGGGGAACTGAGTACACAAATGAGTCCAACTCTCATCAAAAGGCATTGGCCCATGCTTTGATTGATGCTGGCGCTGATATGATAGTTGGATCTCACCCTCATTGGGTGCAAGAGATTGAGATTTATGAGGATAAACCTATTTTTTATAGCTTGGGAAATTTCATTTTTGATCAAACAGGAGAAGGGACTGGAATGAATTCTGGACCTGATAGACGAAATGGCGAAACAAGACAGGGGATGACTATGCAGGCTTTTTATATGGATGGTAAACTTGTAAGTATTGATTTGATACCACATAAGATGTGTGGATATGAGCAGGCTGGCGGGGAAAGTAATAACAGGACACACAATTTGGCATGGAAAATTCAGGCTGAAGAAATGAGCTATAATGAGGTTGATCAAATTCCAGAATCCCAAGGGTGTGTTTGGTATCAACCAACACCTGTTAGTCCAGATAGTTCAGTTTATAAAGCAATCTGGGATAGGATGATGGAACATAGTAATATTTGAGATATTAGTTAATTTGCGAGATAGTATGGCAGAATTAAAACTACCACCACAAAATCTTGACGCTGAGCAAAGCGTGCTTGGATCTGTTCTCGTAGATGAGGAGGCGTTGATTCAGGCTTTAGAAGTATTATTACCAGAGGATTTTTACAAGCCGGCGCACGAGATTATCTTTGAGACAATGACGAAGTTGTTTGAGCAGCAAAAGGCGATCGACGTCTTGACAGTCTCAACATATTTGAAGGGAAAAAAATTGCTTAAAAAGGCTGGAGGGGCATCCTATTTGTCTGAACTTGTGACTTCGGTTCCGACAACCGCGCATGTCAAAGAATACGCAAATTTGATAAAACAGGCGGCTATCAGAAGAAGTTTGATAAATTTTTCCGGAATGCTTTCTGAACTTGCCCATAATGAAAAGGAAGAGATTGAGATGCTTCTTGATCGGGCAGAGACAAAATTTTATGACATCACTGAAGCAAATATTAAAAGAGACTTTGTGCATGTGGCTTCGCTTCTTGAAGAGACATATGAAAAAGCAGAGGAACTTAGTAAAGACCCAAATAGTTTAAGAGGAATTTCAACAGGAATAAGTTCCTTGGATAATATTCTTGGCGGATTTCAAAATTCTGATTTGATAATTTTGGCGGCCAGGCCTTCTGTTGGAAAGACAGCTCTTGCATTGGATATGGCGAGACATGTAGGAGTAGAAGAGGGTAAAAAGGTCGGAGTTTTTTCTCTTGAAATGTCGAATTTGCAACTGATGGACAGGCTGCTGGCTATGCAGGTTGGAATCGGTTTGTGGGACTTGAGGATGGGGAAGCTCAATGACAAAGCCTTCTCAAGGCTTGCAGACTCTATGGGTATTCTTTCAGAATCTGGAATTTTTATTGATGATACTCCTGGTTTGTCTGTTCTTGAGATGAGGACAAAAGCAAGGAAGCTCAAACTGGAAAAAGGACTGGATATGGTGGTTGTGGATTACCTTCAATTGATGGAAGGGAAAACAAAGGAGAGTAGAGTCCAGGAAGTGTCTGAAATATCAAGATTTTTAAAACAATTAGCAAGAGAATTGGAGATCCCAGTGGTTGCTCTGTCTCAGTTGAGTAGAGCAGTGGAACAAAGAACTGACAAAATTCCTCAACTATCTGATCTTAGAGAGTCAGGTTCTATCGAGCAAGACGCTGATGTTGTTATGTTTATTCATAGAGAAGAGCTGTATAACCCGGATACAGATAGGGAAGGTATAGCTGATTTGGTAGTTTCAAAGCATAGAAATGGGCCAACAGGAAGGATTGAACTGTATTTTGTGAAAGAACAGGCAAGATTTAGAGAGGTAGAAAAACATAGAGAAGGGTGAATCTAGAAAGGGCTTGCCATCTTTTCATCTTTTGTCTTGGTTGGATCTAGGAGTATGTCTTCATCAAAGCGCTTCTGACGTTTGGTATTAATTTCTATTAGACTTTGCAATTTCCCTCGAATAAGCCGATTCTTTGTAACATGTTTTGACGGGAACTGGTAGCCTTTTGCTGCTACTAGTAGTGCATAAGAACCGGGTTCAATCGAAAATCCAAATTTCCCTTGTTCGTTTGAAATCTGGGTTTCAATAAGTTGCCAGTTTTTGCGGTTGAATATCTTTATGATGGCTCGCTTCCTGATCGCCTGCACAGTCTTTGAATTTATTAGTTTGTTTAGCTCCCTTGGCTGCATGATAATGTAAATGATTCTTATGACCAGAATGAGTATGTACGCCAGGAAGATAATAATATTGATAATAGAAAATTGAAGCCAAAGGGCGACTAAAGAGAAAAGAAATCCAAGAATGACAATTGGGGTACGAAGTTTCCTAATAATATCTTTAAGACTTCTGAAAATTCTATAGTGAATTGCCAGCTCCTTTGTTTTTTTCTTAGCAAGCATAGGAATGTCTAAGTTTATTAGTCCCTCTTTTTGGATTATTGCAGGTATTTTTCTTGTCTTATAATCGTTATGCAAGATCTCTAATTCGTACTTACCTTTAAGTACTGGAAAGCCATACCTCCCTTTAAGATCAGTGACTGTTTGATGCAATACTTTTCCTTTCGCATCATATAGACGAACAATGGTAAATGGTATGGGCTTGAGTGTTGCGAATTCGTAGACTAGGCCCCATAATTTCCTTTTTTTTCTACTAAGAAGTAAGCCGATTATAGTAAATATTAGTCTGATCGATCGCAATTGGTTGAGTATGTTGAGTAAAGAGATTCCTGTAAATGCAATTACGGTTATTGCTGTTGCAGTAGAAGTTAGGGTTGGCAAATTCATTCCAACAATCACGTCTTTCTCAAGAAAGTCTCTGATTTGATCCACGGTTTGCTCAATTACTACAGTTATAGGCAATTCCTCATCTTCGATAATATCTTCAATTTCCTCTACTACGAAAAAGATAATAGAACCTTCGCTTTTGTTGCCAAGAACATCAGACACTTTTACCAGGACTTCAACGCTGTCTCCTACTTGAAAATCTGTACTTGGAGTAAATGTTATTACATATTGATCGCCGATTATTTCATAGTCAACCTCTGGGCTATTGATATCGTACAAAACACCATTTATCCACAATTCTAATGTGTTGATATCAATGTCAGACAGGGTGTCTATCAGTTTAAAGGTGATTGGTTGTTTTGTATTTGTAGTTTGGTCTTGATCCTGAGGTTCAAGAAAAATAATTAAAGGACCTTCATTGTCATTGCAGGCTGCATCAATAACATTGAATTTGATATTTTGCACAGAGTCCAAGATATCTGTGCTGTCAAACCAGCTTGCAATATTAGAGTCGTGCGTGTCATTCGCGACGTAATAGATAGTAAAATCAACTTCGCCTTCCTGTGCAGATTCGAACCTGATAAAGCCAAATAATTTATCAGAGTTGATAGTATCGAGTAGAGTTACGCCTGTTAATTTGATTGTTTTTTGAGCTAGGTTGACTGTATTTCCATAAAATCTCTGGTATGCATTTCCTGTACCAATTTGTGTGCCAGCAGCTGGGCTTTCGTCAATAATTGTGGCTTTGGTTGGTTCGTAAAGTATTTCAATATCTGCGGCATTTGAGTATTCTGTTGCTGAACTCAATCTAAGATTGATATCAATTTTGGTTGGGCAGTTTTTTGCAATTGTGAGATTGGGACTAGCCAGCTCAAACTCTGCAGCCTTGCTTAGTAATGAATTTAAGCATATGGACAGAAAAATCGTTGTTATAATCAAAAACTTTTTCATCAGTCTCCTATAGAAGAATAATTAAAAGATAAAATGGATAGATCAAGAGAATTCACTTCTCCATCCTGATTTAGATCACTGCCGTAATCTGCCAAATAGAGGTTTGAAACTGTTTCATTCAAATCCGAGAGTGTGACTGCATTGTCTCTTGGAAATGCTGTATCGCCTGCAAGCAGGTACTTGTTTTCTACTATAAGATCAATATTAGGATAAGTAGAATTGATTGTATAGCAGTTGAAATTTCTTGTTAGATGAGAGTATCCTGTTACAGCTATTCTGTAATTATCCGGATCTATGATATCATTTGGAGCAATTGGAATAGTGCCTATGCCACTCGGATTTACTGTGATATTTGTATAGCTTTTGATTGTTGCATTAGTAGCGCAGTCTCTAAGTTCAAAATCAGCAATAGTGTCCCAGTTATTAGTAGCAGGGATACGTTTTTCAGGATATACTCTGAAAGTGATTTCTATTACATTCAAAACAGCGTAAATATTGACTGTATCCGAAGCACTCTGAGCCAGGATATTAGATGGGTTTAGAAAAATGATAATTATAAGAATCAGTGGTAGCAGTTTTTTCATTTATGAACTTGGCAGTTAATTTAATTTCAATATTGTATTATAATTACTAAAAGGATCTAATGCTACCTTTTTAGTTAAATTATTTATTAGTAATTTCAAATTATGGCTACAAGCGAACCCAAGGATCAAAATGTTTACAGCTTTATGATGCAACTAGTCCAGGAAAAGCATGGCGATGAAGTAGAGATGGAGTTCTTGAATACAGAGTCAGAGAGGCTGTATTTGGAATTTGGAGAGAAACTTGTGAGCTATTTTGAACCGATGTTGAGTCCGGAACAAAAAAAAGAATTTGATATTCTTGTTGAGCAGTCGAGTCCACAGGATCAAATATTGAGTTTTCTTTCTGAAAGTATTGAAAATTTGGAACAGAGAATAATGGAAGTACTAGTGAATTTTAAACAGGAATATTTATCAAGCGAATAACTATGGGTATGCCAAATCCATCTTCGATGGTCAGAAGACAGACTGAGGCAATCAACAATCAGTTTGATGCAAAAAAAACAGAAGTTATGGGTCAGATTGGAGGCTCTGTTGCAGAACAGATTGCTGAAATTAGGGGGAAAGAAAAGGATCAGTTGCAGGCAGTTGACGCGAAGATTCAGGAATTGGAAAGGATAAAGTCCAGTCTAAGCCCGGATGATCCTGGAAAAGCTCAAATAGCCAAGCAGGTAGGGATATTAAGACAGCAGAGAAAGCAGGTGGTTGCGCAATCTAGATTGGCTGTGGCGGCAGTAAGAGCCAATGCAGCTAGAGAAAAAGAAAATATAAAAACAAGACTTGAAAGAGAAAAAACAAGAGCTCTAAGGCAGGCAGTTGAGATGGCTCTGTCGCAATTTAGTATGCTTATGGCTCAAAGAAGAGCTGCGGCTGAAGGGCCTGCTGGGGATGAGTTGCGTTCTGGAAATCGAGGGTAGCCGATGTGGTGGAACTGGTAGACACGCCGGACTCAAAATCCGGTGCGGGTTAAACCGCGTGTGGGTTCGACTCCCACCATCGGCACTTTTAGGGCAGTGTCCCGGAGGAGCTCCCTGTACGTCCCACTAAGATAATGTGGACGATCGTCCACAATTTAATAATCCCCCAACAGAAACTTACTTCCAAATACGTGGGGGATGCCTATAGAATTATACCAAGGTCTAGATATAATCTCTGATTCTCCAGGGAGCCTCTCTGGGACACCGTCCACATAGAAAAAATTTCTGGTAATCCAATCTGTATTATGCTAGCATTCTAAAGTCTAGATTAAATATTAAACTATCCCAATGTCGGAATTTCTAGTGGATCTTGTAGACTTTAATGAAAATGTAGAATACGATACTTTCGTATTATTTTTTTGTTCATACTTACTAATTTTATGGCTGATTATTTGTATTTGGGTGGGGGTTGATGCTTGGAAAAGATTCGATAGTAAAGTATTGGCGCTTGTATTTTTCTTGTTGACTTTTATATTAAATTTCCCTGTTCTAATTTTCTATTTTGTAATCAGGCCTGACGCAAAGTATGAAGAATATCAAGACTGGGAGGCACAGGGAGTGAATGTACCGCTTGTTAATTTTACTGGGAAAAAGGGAGTTGAAATGGTACTGGAGCTTAGAATGAACCCGGCAAATTTAGTTGAAGCCCAAAGAGACATGAAGGTTGATGTAAGTTGGGAATCAAATAAGCAGGATTTGAAGCTGCAACCAAAATCAAAAGAGGAAATCCCTCCAAGGGCAAATAAACGAATACTAAATAAATTTTCTAGTTTAGGCGGGTTGGTCAGGAAAAAAGTCTTCAGATTTAAGGAAATATCTGCTGATTATACCGCGCGCAAGAAAAAGACAGAGAAGGAGCCGCAGAAACAGGAGTCACAAAAACAGGAGCCACAAAAGCAGCAGGAACAGGAAAGTAAAGCGAAGAAAAAAGCGAAATCAAAGAAAAAGAAAAAATAATAATGAATTATCGCGTATTAAGTTTTACGAATAAACTAAAAGGGTTGATTGTTGAAGACCTAGGTAGTCCAAGTGTGGCTATCATGATACTTGTAAGGGTTGGGGCAAGATTTGAACAAGATAAAGTTAATGGAATTGCTCATTTTGTCGAGCATACAATTTTTAAAGGAACTGCAAAGAGACCAAGCTCTGCTCAAATAGGTATGGAAGTAGAGACACTTGGCGCAAGGATGAACGCTTTCACCTCGCAAGATTACACAGGTTATTACATTAAAGCTCCCAAAGAAAAATTCTCCAAAGCCATAGAGATACTTGCTGATATGTTTCATAATTCTTTGTTTGAAGCCCAAGAGATAGAAAAAGAGAGGGGGGTAATTCTAGAAGAGAAGAGAATGTACGAGGATCAACCCACAGACAAAGTTGTGAGTTTGTTTGATTCGAAATTATTTAAGGGGCATGAATTAGGTAGAGATATAATTGGCACTGAAAAGTCGATTGGTCAGATAAAACGAAGAGATATTTTGAACTTTATTTCAGAGCACTACGGCGGTGAAAACACAATTATTGTAGTAGCAGGTGCGGTGAAGCAAAATGAGATCAGGCAAGAGATAGAAAAACATTTTTCACAGATGCTTGCAAAAAAACAAAGTAGTTTTTCAAAATATTCAAAAAGAGCAGTAGAACAAGAGGTGCATCATAAAAGTAAAAAGTTGAATCAATCTCACCTAGTACTTGGTGGGTTTGCACCAAGTAGGTTTGATGAAAAAAGATTTGTTTTTAAGGTTGCAAACGCGATTCTTGGTGATGGTTTTAGATCAAGATTATTTCAGGTGATCAGGGACAAGCTGGGCTTGGCCTACTATGTTTACTCTAGTTTTGAGCAATTTCATGAAGTGGGTGCTCTAAAGATTGGCATGGGGGTTGAAAATTCAAAAATACAAGAAGCAACCTCAGCAGTGATTTCAGAGCTTGGAAGCATAGCAAGAGGCGATTTTAGTGAAGAGGAACTTGTTCGAGCGCAAAATTATTTGATAGGATTACTTACAACAGGTTTGGAGACAAGCAATGATGTTGCTATTTGGTACGGTTTGCAATTATTATTAAATAAGGAAATTTTATCAATCGATCAGGTAAAGAAGAAAATTTTAAAGGTTAAAACCCAAGATATTGTTGATGTGTTTGGGGATTATATAAATGAAAGGAATTTGATGCTGGCAGCTGTGACTCCGCATAAAAAATTGGCTATTGATTTAAATTTATAATTTTAGACGTGAGATACAGGTTTCCAAAAAATATTCCAAATATCCTGAGATGGGATCCAAAGTCGCTATTTCGTGACAGAGATTTCTTATTGCTTTGGTTTTCTCAGGTGTCTACTTTGATTGGAGGGAGTATCTTGGGCTTAGTGGTAGTTTTTATGGCAGATACCGGCGAATTGCTGGATCATGAAATGAGTACTTCAGGTTCTGCTATGGGCTTAGTCATTCTTCTGAATAATGCACCTTCTTTTTTTGTGGCTTTTATTGCGGGAGTACTTGCTGATTGGTTTGATAGAAAAAGTATTATGATTCGAGCGAATTTGTTTAGATTTAGCTTGCTCTTAGTTTTTTTGTTGTTTGCGGGGTGGGAATACGCAATTTTTGCATATTTAATAATCTTCCTTAAATCAGCTGCGAAACAGTTCTTTATTCCTGCGGAAGCGTCACTCCTGCCCGATATTGTGGCAAAAGAAAACATTATGACAGCAAATTCTATATTTAATCTCACCAATTATGTTACTTACCTTTTAGGTTTTATTATTGCCGGTCCTTTGTTGAGATTACTTGGAGCAGAGGCTTTGGTAATTGTCCTTATGCTCATGTTTCTTGCAGCTTCAATTTCTTTGATTTTTGTCAGGGCTCCGGAAAGAGAATACAAAAAGATTAGCTTGGGAAAATATATGACCCTGCTGAGAGACTTTGTTGGGTCTTTTGTGGAGGGGATAAGTTATATTTTTAAAGACAAAATACAAAGGATCATGCTTGTTCATAATTTAGTTAGCATGTCATTCTTATATATTTTCTTGGCACTTATTTTTAAACTTGGAGAATTTCTGATTGGATTGACCCCAACCAATATTGGGTTAGTTGCTGTGATGCCATTAGGACTTGGAATAATTTCGAGTGTGATTCTGATGGACAAAAAATTTAAAAAGGAAAAGAGAATAAAATTGAGCCTTCTGGGCGTAATTATCGAGTTTTTTGCATTTGCAGTTTTGCATGTTGGATCTTTGATCAGATGGCATGATTTGAAGATCTTGGGAGTTGAAGCTGATGTGAGTGTTCTAGTGTTCACTATGGTAGGGGTTGTTCTTGTTGGATTGGGTTTCCCTCTACTTATCATTCCTAGCCAAACCTTGATCCAGGAAAAAACCAAGCAGGGGTTTTTGGGCAGAGTGTTTGGAGTATGGTTTGCCTTGTCTCAAGCAATAGCTTCAATTCCAGCTGTAATAATCGGCTATGCAGCAGATTTTGTAATAGGGGTTCCAACCACCTTGCTTTGGCTTGCTATAATTGCTTGTTGTTACGGTTTAGTTTTATCAAAATATAGAAATTTAGCTTAAGGTAATAATGAAACCAGTATTAGTCACAATAGGCGGTCTTGAAGTTCATTCTTTAGTTGTTTTTACTGCAATAGGCTTTCTACTATTTACTTTTCTACTATGGATAAATCTTAGGGCCAAGATAAAGACTAATTCGATTTTTGATATTATCCTCCTGAGTCTAATCCTATCACCCGTGCTTGGAAGGTTGTTATATATAATTGAGCATTTCTCCAGGTTTGTTCATGATGATTGGAATTTTCTTCCGGTCAGAGATTCTGTCGAAGGGGTGGCTTTTTTTGATACGGCCCCATGGAGCTTTTTTGCGATTTGGAGTGGGGGGAACTATTATAATTTCATACCGATAGCTCTATTTATTGGGACCTATGCAATTTTAAGATTCACAAGACAAAGCAAGCAGTTCGCTCAAGTGCTTTCAAAAGTCTGGGCAGGGTTTCTTCCAGCCTTTATTGTGATTTTGTTAGGATTTCTTCTTCAAGGGGTTTATTATGGGCAAACAGGCGCTATTCCTTTGAAAGTCGTGTATGAAGGGGAAAATGAGGCTCGAATAGCTATCCAGATAATTGAAATTGTAATTGTGTTGTTTATTATGATTTTTTATTTAGACACTGGAAGCAAAAAAGCCTTCTTTGCCAAATACCGTAGTTTTCTTTTCCCAGTCATTTGGTCTATATCTGAGGTTCTTATTTGGTTTAAAGTTGAACAATATAGTAAGGATTTGTATATTTTTGATGTTGTACAGGTGATGTGGTTGGTTTTTCTTTTGCTGCAAATTGTGTTGATGGTGGCTGAAAGAAGAACAGTACTTCTAAGGAAGCGATCTGAAAATGTAGTTGCTGAGATTGGGGACAGAAAAAAGACTCTAGTCAAGAATGGAAAGAAACTTAACAAGGACTATAAAGTGTCGTACTCGAGCTATAGCCAGAGTTTTTCAACAGATCTATCCATGAGTGAGAAAGTTAGAAAGGCACGAAATAGAGTTAAGAGAGGCATATCGTGAAGAATATTGTGGCGCTTTTACTGCTTGTTTTTTTAGATCAGATATCTAAAGAATTGGCGATTGCTAATTTTGATTACAGGATGAATAGCTCTGTCAGTCTTGATATAGTACAGATAAGCAATACTGCGATTGTATTTGGTGCTGGCTTTATTCAGATACTTCTTGTTTTTTTTGTCTTTAAGTGGCGTTCTGTTCCAATTAAAAGAATAGGATTGACTTTGATTCTATCAGGGGCCTTGTCAAACACAATAGATAGAATTTTTCGAGGTGGGGTAATTGATTTTATAAAAATTTCTCCCTTTTCTGTTTTCAATTTTGCTGATATTTTGATTATACTTGGTATAATAGTTTTATTGATAAAATATATTCATGAAGAAAAAATTATTAGTTGGGAAAAGTGAGGAAAAAATGCGTTTGGATCTTTTTTTGGCTATCTATTTAGATGGGTTCACAAGATCGTTTCTTAAAAAACAGATTGAAGAGAATAGGGTGAAAGTGAATGGAGAAGTGGAATTCAAGGCTAATTATAGGGTGAAAGAGGGGGATAAAATCGAAATCCAAATTGAAGAAGAGCAAACTCCAGATGATATTTTACCAGAGGAAATTGAAATAGATGTTCTTTATGAAGATGAGGATTTGGTTGCTGTAAATAAACCTGTTGGAATGGTTGTGCATCCTGCAACAGGGAATTTTTCTGGTACGCTTGTTAATGCGCTACTACATAAGTACAAAGATTTAAAACACATAGGCAAGAGGATCAGATCAGGGTTAATTAATAGAATCGATAAAGACACCTCCGGGATTGTGCTTGTTGGGAAAACGAACAAGGCCCTGTGGTTTTATACTAGACAGTTTGCAAATAGAGAAGTGTTCAAGCAGTATCTAGCTGTGGTAAAAGGAGATTTTTCCAAGACATTGAAGGGGGAAGAAGAAATCCAGGTGACAAATTATATTGGTAGAAATCCAAAAAATAGGTTGAAATTTGCTGTGGTAACGCCAAGAAAGGGTAGATTGGCAAAAACGAAATTTGAAATGCTTGGGAGTTCCAAAAATAAAAAGTATTCTTTTTTAAGCGCACAAATTGAGACCGGAAGAACTCATCAAATTAGAGTGCATTTAAATTATCTAGGGTTTTCTGTTGTTGGCGATAAATTGTACTCGGGACTAGAATACGACAGGCTGCTTTTGCACGCATATAGTGTGGGACTTAGATCTTTGGAGGGGGAAAATCTGATTGTTAAGGCTGGACTAGAAGGCAAATTTAGAAAATTTTTACAAGAGAATTTTGATGAAGATATCTATAAAAAATTTGTTGGATCCTAGACTGAAAGTTAGAAGGTCCCTGGCAGCGCGTTGGTTAAACGCAAAGGCAAAAAGAAGGCTAGGAAAAAAGAATTGACTCGGACCTGGATCCAGATTCCGAAGTTAAAATTGCCAGTGCTCTTCCCTGCAATTTTGGTTTTAGCCTTAGCTTCGTGCGTGACAATCTCATATTTTGTGTTTTCCAAATATGCTTCTCTTGAACTTAACAATGAGACCACGTGGGATGGGGAGGCAAAGCAGAATATTTTGTTTGCTGGAATGGATAGGAAGGAAAATTCATACAAGTTTGTTGATTTACTTGCAGTGATAACAATTGATCCGAAAACTGATACGGTCGGGGTATTTGTACTAGATCCAGATATTCAGATAAGTATGGAGGATGGAACCAAGACTACATTGAGGAAGTCATATAATCTTGAGATTGGGCAAAGGCGTGGTATGCAGAATATAATTTTTGGCGTTGAGCAGGTACTAGCTATAGAGATAGATAAACATGCTGCTCTTGATGAAGAGACCTTTTTCGAATTAGAGGGGTTTTTGGATAATTTCAAAGGAGAAGTCCCAGCAGATATTATTGAGCCGGAATATTTATTGGATGGTGAGCCATTTGAGATGGCCAAAGGGAATAGGGGTTTTTCAAACAAGGAGGTTCTTGGGGCAGTAAGTGCTGATGAGGCTGGGATCGACAATAAATTGGGTCTTCAAACTTCAATAATTAGAAATTACATTGCGGGAATAGACAATATTGAGCATGTGATCAAAGTCATTCTCAATCTTCCAAAGTTCTCGAAAGTAGAAACAAATTTCTCAAAGACCGAACTTGTGAAATTGTACTATTTTTTTTCAGGATTGAATTCTGCTGATATTCGTGTGGGATTTACAAGGCAAAGTTCTTTGCAGGCTGCTGATACTCAGGCCGGAATTGGAAAGGCAATGCTAGTTGAAAATATAGATAAAGATGTTCAGAGTATATTTCTGGATGCGAATGTGGCCAAGGAGCAGGTTCGGCTCGAAGTCTTAAATGGGACAGAGATGGCAGGACTAGCTGGAAAGTATTCTAGAAGTTTTGATAATAGCGGGATCAGAGTTGTGAGAACTGGAAATGCCATTTCGCAGAGTAGAGAGACAATATTATTTGTAGAAAATCCAGATGATTATTCCAATACAATAGAGCAGATAAAAATTGTATTTGATGGTAAAATTAAGATAATCGAAGAGGAGTATAAATATAAGCATATTGGAAATGTTGTTTTGGTTGTTGGCAAAGATTCACTTGAAGAGTAGCTTTAAACCTCTTTAAGTATTGCTGGCTTTTTTGTACAATGCACTCGAATTAAGACTACAAAATGAAATACTTAAAATTACTGGCCTTTATTTCTCTGACAGTCTTTTTGTTGATAGTTCTTCTAGGTTCTTTCAGTACAGTTCATCAGGTTTCTGCTCAAACTGTTGGAAGTCCTCAAGGTATTTCGACCTTTAATTCGATTGGAGTGTATTGGAATCCTCCTAGTGCGAGTTCAAGTAAGGTTGCTAGTATGCAGTATAAACCTGCAGGTAGCGCGGATTGGAAACCAGGGTTTGACCTATGGTATAGCAGAGATGATAATCAATACCGAGGTAGCTTAGTTCATCTTACTCCAAATACTACCTATGACATTAAATTACAATTAGAGGGTACTAGTGAAAATGCAACTTTCCAGTCTAAAACCTGGACTGAGGACTTTCCTATTGGGCAAATTATTGAACTTCCAGAGAATTCAAGTCAACCTCTTATGATTTATGAGGAGGATGGCGGTAGCGCTGATGGTTATACTCTTTATACTCATGCATCAGGAAAAACTGCAACGATTGATGTTCAAGACAATCATAAATACAATGTGTATGTGCGTGCGCAGTATGTAATAATCCGTGGGCTTACATTGAAAAATGGTAGCGAACATGCAGTCTTCTTTGGTAGTGGTGCACAGAATGTGGTCATTGAGGAGAATGATATTAGCGGTTGGGGTAGAGTTGCTTCAGATGATAGATTTGGCAAAACACATGGGGCTATTCATTCAAATACGAATGAAAGCGCTTCTAGAATTATTATCCAAAGAAATAAGATTCATCACCCTCGTCATGATACCAATAGTTGGGGAGAAACAAGATCAGATATTTCTGAACAACCTTGGGGTACTCACCCTGGTGGTCCTCAAGCTGTATATCTATATAATACTGGTGGTAATCACGTTATCCGTTACAATAGCATATATAGCGATAATGAACACCGTTTTAATGATTGTATTGGTGGTGGAGCTAATTTTGGTGACAAGGGGTTCCCCAGGAAGGATTCGGATATTCATGGTAATTACATGGAAAAGTGCTGGGATAATGGTATAGAAGCTGAGGGTGGCAACAAAAATATTCGCATTTGGGGTAATTATTTTACTGAAACTTATCGTCCTCTTGCAACTAGAGATACCAATGTAGGACCTGCATATATTTGGAGAAATGTGTCAGATGTCATCGAAAAATTTCCAAAAGAGCAGTATAGTTGGAGTGATGATCCAGGAGGTTCTTTTCATAAGGCAGGTGGAGAAGACGGTGATGACTGGGGTGTTTTTGAATTTCATAATACGGTTTTACAGCCGACAATTTCTGGAGTAACTCGCAAAGTTGGTGCTAAAGAAGGACCTCAAGGACCTATGGACAACACAATAACCAGAAACAATATTTTCCAAGTGTATTGCCCTGACTCTTGCTATAGTATCGATATGACTAGTGGTAGTAACTATAATGACTACGATTACGATCTATACAATGGCAAGCTAGATATTCCTTCAGGTCAAGAGAGTCATGGTATCAAGGGAGTTCCTATTTACGCTGGAAATAATGCCTTTAATTCAAGCAACTTTACTGGAAGTTATACACTTGCCTCAAATAGTCCTGGTTTTGATCAAGGTGTAGTAATTAATAATTTTAATACAGGCTATACAAATGGTACGGCTCCTGATATTGGTGCTCATGAGGCTGGAATGCCTGCTATGGAGTTTGGTGTAAATGCTTATTTGAATGGAGAGCCATATAGTAATGGCGGGGATATTGTCACTCCGCCTGAACCTGAGCCAACTGATTGTGAAGGCGATTATAATGATGATGGTGCTGTAGATATTGCTGATTTTGGAGTATTTGGAATAAATTATAAGAAGCAGGGGATAGACTGTGGATTGGATTTGGCTGGAGAGGACTGTTATCTTGGTATTCAGGATTTTGCGATATTTGCAAATGGATATAAAGTCTCTTGCGATGGTAGTGAACCACCGCCATCTGATAAGGTAACTATTTACCTTAAGGAGGATACTTATGTTCGAGACGATTATCCAGATAGAGCTAATGGTAGCAATACAGTTTTGAAGGTTGAAGGCTCGCCTATAAAAATCTCTTTACTGAAGTTTGATTTATCAGATATAAGTGGTGTCAGTTCTGCTACTTTGTACCTTAAAGCATCTGCTGAAGCTTCAAACTATTCGCAAGGTGTATATGCAATGACAGATACAACGTGGTCCGAATCTAGTACTACATACAATACTATGCCCTCTATTAGTGCTCAATTTGCTACTATTCCTTCTGTCGCGAGCGATACTTGGGCATCGGTTGATATTACAGGTTATATTAGTCAGAACGAAGGAAAAATTACTTCTTTAGCTCTAAAGATGGCAGACACGGATGGAGTTTACTACTATTCCAGGGAATCAACTTTTGATCCATATATTGAGATCACAAAATAGATCAACAAATCAGACTTGACTAAATGGGTGTGAGATTAATTCTTAGATTATAGATAATGTCTGGACATTCGAAGTGGTCGAAAATTAAGCATCAAAAGGGCGCGAAAGATGCTAAAAGAGGAGAGTTATTTACGAAACTTGGCAAGGATATTGCTATGTCAGCCTCTGAAGGCGGTGGTGATCCGGATATGAATTTTTCTTTGAGGCTTGCTATTGAGAAAGCAAAACAGGCAAATATGCCTAAGGATAATATTGAAAGAGCTGTTAAGAAGGGAACAGGTGAACTGGCTGGCGATACTTTGCAAAGAGTGACTTATGAGGCATATGGTCAGGCTGGAGTTGCTTTGATTATTGACACTACAACTGATAATACAAATCGTACTGTTTCGGATGTGAAAAAGCTGTTGGAATCCAAGGGTGGGAAGATGGCTGAACCTGGAAGTGTTCTTTGGCAGTTTGAGGAAAAGGGCTTAGTTGTTGTTTCAAGTAAGAAACTTGAGAAAGCGCAGAAACATGGACAGGAAGATAAATACGTGAACGTTGACAAGGATGAGGTTATTCTAGAGATTATGGATATTGAGGGGGTAGAGGATGTTCATGTTGAAGACGAGATTGAGGTTTTATGTCCAAAAAATCAATTAAAAAAAGTACATGAGGAGTTGATCAAATTGAAATTGAAAGTTGAGTCTGCTGAACTAGTGAAAATTGCAAAGGAAGGGATTGAAGCAGATGATTCAAATAGGCAGAAAGTTTCGGAGTTGGTTGAAAGTCTGGAAGAAAATGAAGATGTAAACAGCGTGTGGACAAATATTGCGGAGTAATTGTCAATATGTTATATTGACGTCACTATGTCTTTTCACAAAATTGATCTAACCCATTCTATGTTAAAACTTGTAGGCAGAATCTCTTTGCTTCAAGAGAGGTTTTCTAATATGCCTATTGAGAGAAAATGGGTTGAGCAGATTAGAGAAAACGCTATTTTTGGTTCAACTGTTGCTGGCTTGAATCTTGATGGGACAAGAGTGACTCTCAAGGACCAGAAGGAGATTAACAAAATCCAATCAACCTCCATTAGGCAAAGGGTTTTAAATGAGATTGAACTTCGCAATTCTTTTCCAATTTATTTTAAGACAGAGGAATTTGGTATAGAGCAGATTCATTATTTGCATAGATTTTTGGATAATATTTATGATGAAGGCGCTGCTCAAAGAGGTAAGTTTAGAAAAAGTCAGGAAGTAGAGGACGCTAAAGTATATAAAAAATTGAAGTCTGCAATACCAAGATATGGATTTTTGCAAAGAGAAGTTGAAGAATTTGCTGAAATTATTAATGCCGCTGATATACAGGCGCATGTTATGGCGGCGTTGGTTTATGCAAATTTTATAAGTTTAAGCCCGTACTCAAGGGGTAATTCACAAGTAGGCAGGATCCTTTCAAAAGGGTATCTTTTTGTGAAAAAATTTGATATTGATCAGATACTAAGTATTGAACCATTCTTTGTTCAAAGGAAGGATCGTTATTATAGATATTTGAATAAATATTTGATGGGCAAGCCTAGCTCGTGGATTGAGTTTTATTTGAAGGCTGTGGTTCAGGGATATAAGGATTTAGCTAGAGAAGTGGAGCTCGTCTCAGCAGGAACGATTAGACCTTTGGAGAGTCAGGTCATTCGTTTGACTGATAGGCAAAGAAGTATTGTTGAGCTTTTGAAAAAAAACTCTCAGATGTCGGGAAGTGAAGTTGCGACAATACTTGGTGTGACAAGGCAGAATATTTTTGTGATTATGCAAAAATTGTTGGAAAAAAAGGTTGTTGAGAAGGTGGGGAAGGGGAGTGCTAGTAGGTATAAATTGCGAAAAAGCTAGTTGAAATTTTTTAGATTTTAGATGGTTTTTATGCGAGTACTTGGAATCGATCCAGGAACTGCAATAACAGGGTGGGGGATAGTTGAACCTGGCCCGAACGGAAAAAATAGTTTGAAGGCTGTTGATTATGGTGTGATCAGGACATCTGCTGGGCTTGATATGCCAGTTCGGTTGAAGGATCTCTATGATGAACTGATGGGAATAATTGCGAAATACAAACCTGAGCAAGTTGGGATTGAAGATCTTTTTTTCTTTAAAAATCAAAAGACTGTGATCAAGGTGGGGCAGGCTAGAGGGGTTGCAATTCTTACCGGAGTGAATAACGATCTGCCGGTTTTTGACTATACTCCTCTGCAAGTCAAACAGGCGGTTACAGGATATGGAAGAGCAGAGAAGAAACAGATGCAGAAAATGGTGAAGTTGATACTGGGATTGAAGGAACTACCTAAGCCAGATGACGCAGCTGACGCGCTTGCGGTGGCTGTTTGTCATATTAATAGTGTCTAGCCGTTTAGAAATAATATAACATATTATTATAAAGCAACTATAGATATTGAAATCCCCATAGGACTTAAATATCCTAATCAAATTTTTCGCATAAATTTTTCACAGATAGGGGATATGTTAATTGCTGGATCTAGTGGTTCTGGCAAGTCAATGTTCGTCCATAGTATTTTATATAATCTAATAAGAGTGCATTCACCAAAAGATCTCAGACTGGTGTTGATGGATTTGGAACACATTGAATTGAATCTATACAAAAAGTTGCCTCACCTTTTAATCCCAGTAATTAATTCTCCAGCTAAAATACTAAATCCTATCCGCTGGCTTGAAGAGGAGCGCGAGAGAAGAGAAAATTTTTTTGTTAAAAATAATATAAATGATTTTGAGGAATATCACAGCAATGGGTATACGGGTTTTCCTCATATTGTTTGTGTAATAGAAGGATTTGATAGTGACCCGAAGATCGAAGGCACTCTAGACAGGGTTTCCTTGCATGGAGGGACATTTGGTATTTACTTCATTCTCACTATGCAAAGACCTCATACTAGTATAATTTCTAGAAACCTGAAGGCTGATTTTGGAAGCAGGGTATCATTTTCCCTATCACAGGAAGAAGATTATAAACTAATCTTGGGTCAGAGAGTAGGAAGCCCGCTATCAAGCGGAGAATTGTATTATAAATCTAGTATCCAGAAGCTGATCAAACTAAAAAGGCTTCATCTAGATTTAAATCAAATTAAACTAGCTATTTCATCCTAGAGATCTCCAGCAGTAGCCTAATAATATTAGTTGTTCTGAAAGGTCGCGTTAAGTTGCATTTATTTTGTGAAGATATTAGACTGATCACATGATCGGCTACCTCAAAGGTAAAATAAAATCAATTTCGGACAAATCGCTCATCCTTGAAGTCAATGGAGTAGGGTACAGGCTTGAAGTTGGCGAGGCTAATTATATGGAAGGACAGGATATTGAGTTTTTTGTGCATACCCATGTTCGCGAACAGGAATTGAGATTGTTTGGTTTCAAGACTCAGGAAGATTTGGAAATGTTTACGAAATTAATTGAAATCAATGGAGTTGGCCCAAAGGTTGCATTGGCACTTGTTTCAGAATTGGGACTAGAAAGAATTCTTCAAGCAATTGATAATCAAAATCCACATGCTTTGAAAGTGCCGGGAGTTGGGATAAAGACAGCAGAAAAAATTATTCTTGAATTGCGGGGTAAAGAGATTAGATCTGTGAAAGCTCCGCTTGGCAAACTTCCTGTAGAGAAGGGGGTAGTAGATGAGGTTATTGTTGCTTTAGAAGGGCTAGGTTATAAACGCTATGAGATTGAGGTGGAGATAAGGAAAATAAATATGCAGGATGATTGGGCAAGTGAGGATATCATCAAAGAGTTGCTCAAGAGATTGTCAGGAACTACAAGGAAGGGCTTCTGATCAGATTCTTTAAGAATGTAATGGTACACAAATGTTCTTTTCTGTTAGAATGCGTTTGCAATGTCCGATAGAATTTTAAATCCACAAAGCGATCAAAAGGAGGAGACTTCAGAGAAGTCTTTGCGCCCTCAGAATTTCAGCCAGATTATTGGAAGAAAGAAAGAGAAGGACAGTCTTGATGTGATGATTGAGGCTGCTAAGGCTCGAAAAGAATGCCTAGATCATGTTCTTTTTCATGGGCCCCCAGGCCTTGGGAAAACTACTTTTGCTTGGGTGATGGCAAATGAGATGGGCGTACCTATCTATATCACTTCTGGTCCCGCGATTGAGCGTCAGGGAGATTTGGCTTCAATTCTTACAAATATTGAGGAGAAAGGGATTCTTTTTATTGACGAAATTCATAGGATAAATAAAACGGTAGAGGAGATTCTTTATCCTGCGATGGAAGACCAGGCAATCGATATTGTGATTGGAAAAGGTCCAAGCGCTAGGACTATGCGCCTCGATCTTCCAAGTTTTACAATTATTGCAGCTACTACGAGAGTAAGTATGCTCAGTGCACCACTTCGAGATAGGTTTGGAGTTGATTTCCGGCTGGATTATTATGCAGAGGACGAGATGGTGGATATTGTGAAGCAAAAGGCAGAATTTTTAGATACAAAGATAGAGCAGGAGGCTGCAGAAGAGATAGCAAAACGCTCTAGGAAGACCCCTAGAATAGCTCTTAGACTTGTGAAGAGGGTTAGAGATTATGCCCAAGTAAATAACGATGGGAAAATTACTAAAGCAGAAGTTGAGAATGCCTTAAAAATGCTTGAAATTGATAAAAAAGGTCTGGACTACTTGGATAGAAAAGTTCTAGATACTATAATAAATAAGTTTCAAGGAGGTCCAGTTGGTTTATCAACTCTTGCAGCGGCTGTTGCTGAAGAAATTGAGACAATAGCAAGTGTTTATGAGCCATATCTTTTGCAAGAAGGATTTTTGCAGAGAACTCCAAGGGGTAGGGTAGCAACAAAGGCTGCATATGAACATTTAGGTCTAAACTCATGAAAATAACAACAAGAACAAGAGCAATATTACTTGCAACCACGATCACAGTAGTGTTCTTTGTTTTGCAGGGGGTAAGTTTATTGGATTTGCTTGAGCTGAATTTTGGGTTTGATTTTCTTGAACTATTTGTTTTGTCTTTGATTACTTATTTTGGAATTTTCTGGGTGGCTAACTTCAGAATCAGTGGAGAGCGATTTATTACGGTGCTTCTTTTTCCAGCCATGACACTTTTTATTCTCATGTTGTATATTGAGTTGATTATTGATTCGATTTTGGGTGATGTGGGAAAGGTTGTGACTCAGATAGTAGCTAGTGTGATTGTAGCCGCGATCTCATACATTTTGATTTTGACTGCAAACGTTTTAAATATTGGATTTCTTGAAAAGATTCCTTTATCGCAAGCGGGCAGGGCAGCGCACTATGTTTTGACACTTATAAGCAGCTACCTTTTCTTCTCCATCATTTTTAGCAATTCGTTCCCTGTGGTTTTGAAGCTTGCTGCAGTATTTTTGATCTCGTATTTGTTTACTAGTATTGCCTTATGGACGATTGATATTAGATACAATCAACGTTTGCTCGCGTCTTTGGCCATTGCTCTTATGATGTTTGGGTTTTCTTTTGTGCTTGTGATCTGGCCTATTGGGAGTGAATATCTGGCACTGATACTTTCGCTCGTCCTTTATATGGCTTTGGGGATTGCTCTAGAGGTTCGTGAGGTGCTGGGCGCAAGGATATGGCTTGAATATGGCTTCTTGTATGTGATTATAGTTTTGATCCTCTTTATTATCTCAAATTGGGGAATTAATGGGCGGTTGATTTAGCCTTCTGTCTGCCTTTTTTCACGCAAATCTTTGTGGAACATGACGATCCCTTGGTCCAGAGTAGGGGAGTAGACTTTGGGTGGGTAAAGTGGATAATTCGGAAATATATCCCATAGTTACGGGAATGTTATAAATAATTGTGGACAAGTATAGGTAGAAGGTAACAAATGAGAGTTTGATTTTATTAGTGGTAAAGAGTATTGGATAATTCCCTGAGACTCAAATTAGTATAGTTTATTAAGGGGTTTGCTCTATTTGGTGTTTTGTTGTAGGATGAACTATCTAGGAACTGGGTATAATCATCCTTATACTCAGTAAGTGGTGGGAAAGCAAGGGAGAGTGGCTGTTTTTGTTTATTTTATTATTAGTTGATTTCTACTGCTTTATGTATTTTTTATTATTTTATTCGTGAATTTTGTGGGGAATTTATCTTGGGAATGTCTCTTCGTTGATATGGCAAGGCGTGCCCTATTAGGTCTCCCCTACTGAGGTTTAGGCATTTTGGATGATCATTAGAAGTGCTCCAACAACTGAAAGAAGGACAACCAAAATGGGATTTTGTGCGGCAATGGCAAGGCTCTCGGCGGGGATTGCGCCACTAGTTAAGAATTCGGGCATTTACTTGAAACTAAAAGAGGCGATTATAACAGAGATATTGAATTTATGAAAGGTCCTGGTACTAGTACAAAATTGTTATGCTGGATCACCAATGAAGACAAGAAGAATGCCGGCTAGAAACAGTAATGCGCCCATAAGATAAGG
>Ga0114923_10000640_pt1 | contig 26560 bp, 22 predicted proteins | sample SumtaG_FD_89578 | JGI IMG/M metagenome (GOLD analysis project Ga0114923, IMG submission 89578) | Deep subsurface microbial communities from Indian Ocean to uncover new lineages of life (NeLLi) - Sumatra_00157 metaG | ecosystem: Environmental > Aquatic > Marine > Oceanic > Sediment | place: near...
AAAAATAAAAAAAAAAAAAAAAAAAAAATTATAATTTAATTTTATAATTAAAAATAAAAAGGCTTAATAAAAAAAAAAAAAGAAGGGAGAAGGAAAAAAAAAAGGGGGAAAAAAAAAAAAAAAAAAGAAGGAAAAAGGAAATGAATTATGATGGTGGATCTCAATATATTAGTCCAGAAGGATATTATTCTAATGAGAAAAAGGAGAGGTTTAATATGAATTTTGCGGACAGTGATTTTAAATGTGGTGATGATCATCCTCTATCTTTTCCTATAAGTCCTGGTTTTACTGAAGATTCGTACAAGGAAGTTTTGTCTCTGAGGTCTGAAAACAAGAAACTAAAGAAGGAATTAATGTTTTTGAGATTTATTGTTGAAAAACAAACTTTTGCTGTGGGTCCGAAGGAATTATCTGAAATTGACATGTTAAATCGTCAAATGGGCAATAAGTTCGATATTGGAAAGAAACGGGTTACTATTACTGGTTCATCATTACCAAAAACAGCATATTTGATAAAATTTTATAAAAAAGAGAAAGAAATTTAATTCTTTCTCTTTTTTTTTTTTGTTTCACTCCCACTTCTCTAAATTACATTATCCCCATTCAAATATTTAACAAAAATCGAATAATATATACTCATTAATATCAACGATAAAACCTAAAAAAGAGGGTCTGGAGAAAGAAAGAAATGTCTTTCATAACTTACAGGATACCTTCTGAGGTTATCAAGTATTCCAATTTACACAACAAGCATTTATTCATCAATACCTATAAAGAAATTGTAAAGATTTCTGAAAATAGTCAATACGTGAAATTTTTGCTTAGTGAAAACCAGAAATTCTATTTTTACAAATTGATGAATACCCTGACCCAAGAAACTGAAGTACAACCAATTGTAACGTCAATTGACAATATATGTAAATCTGCTCCAGATATTGATATTACATTAAGATCAGGAGAAGGATTGGTCATGTGTGTTCCTTATTATGTTTTTGATAAAACCAAACACAAGAATAAACCAATGCAACAGAGAAATTTTGAGTATAACAGTAAATATGTCAAAATTGATTTCAAAATCAATGGATTTGATGATTTGGGTAGATCAGATCAAAAGAAAATCAACAAATTGTTGAAAGGAATAATTGGAACACAATTTTGTAACAGTAGAAACATGCAATGTTCTATTATTACGTCAGACAGTACGAAACTGATAGTAAAATTCAGAAAGTTGATTGATCTCAGAAAGATAAGTTACATCGCATCAAAGTATGCTAGTTTTTTGAGCAATGTGACCTTTTCAACCACGAGCATTCAAATAGTATTTACTCTGTCGAAAAAGAACATTGTTACCTCTAAATCTGGAGGTAAGAAAAGACAGAGGAATAAAATAACCAAAGACAAAAATGAGAGTAATGGTAAAGGTGGTGATCTTTGGCCATTTAAAGATGTTAGAAGAAAGAAGAAGAAGAGGAAAAAGAAATGAAAAAAAAAAATTTAATGAAGAATGTTTTTTTGACTTGCAATATTTTTAAGTTTTGGGAAAAATGTAACAAATCCGTATCCACTACACTCATCTCTTTTTTTCCTAAAACGTGAATCACCAGCTTTGAATACATCCTTTGTTCGTTCCAAAAGTTTACTTTTCAATTCTTTGACCGAAACTTTTCCCTTATTTTTATATTTAAGTTCTTCCCACATAACTGCAGCTGCACCAACAACATGAGGTGTCGCCATTGAAGTTCCACTCATCGTTTTGTATCTATTCTTAGTTGCTGTCGAAAGAACATCTACTCCTTCAGAACAACATGTTACTCCCTTATTACAATTTGAAAACAGTGCTCTCTCAACAAATCCACTATTTAGATTGTATTCTACAGCTCCAACACCAATAACATTTTCATATTTTGTTGAAAAGCACCCTGGATAAGTCAACTCTTTACTGTAATCATTGCCAGCAGCTGCTACTATTAAAACATTATGCAATTCTGCATACTTGACAATAAATTCCATTTTTTGAGAGTGTTTTCCACCCATACTAATATTGATAATGTTACATCCATCCTTAACTGCTTCACACAATCCAACAATCATTTTATCTCTGACATTCTTTGCACTGTCAGAATAAACTCGATATGAAATAAACTTTGCATTCTTTGCAACTCCCAAAATATTTCCATTGGCACATATTACTCCAGCAACGTGATTACAGTGATCATCATAGTCTGAATCTTTCACGTAATCTACTTCTTTGATGAAATTTGCTTGAAGATCTTTGTGAAGTGTATCTCCAAGTCCAGAATCAATTATTCCGACTACACAACCTTTTCCTGTGAACTTGGGAATGTTGTGTGGTCCAACTTTATAAACTCCTTGAGGGTAGCTTTGGATTAGTCGATGCTTAATTTTCTTGAATTCAACAAATTCCTGTTTTTCAATATATCCAAAATTCATTCGACTATCTTCTCCATTTTTCGATTTTGGCTTCATCTATTTCACGTGTTAATAAGTAGTGATGTGAATCAGAGAATAAATAAGTTCAAACACACATTAATTTTTAATATTACATTCTATCACCAACAATCATATGAATTTTTCCATATCTCTTAAATAACACTCCACCTTTTTCTTCTCTTCTCTTAAACGTCCATCCAATTGGTTCGTATTCCTCTGATCCTTTTACAGTGAATCTATCTTCCTCAATTTTCTTTACTTTAAACACTTCTTTTTTCACCATTTTTAATAATGCACCAACTTCATCTCCATTAAGAATAATACTATTGGAAAATCCTTCCTCAAATTTGCTCATTCTCTCTCAATTTTTTTCCACCCCATCTTTCTCCCTCCCTCCATTCCACGAACAGGGAAGAAAGAAGAAGAAAAGGAGGAAGTGAGGAGTGAGGGAAAAATGTATACGTATTGTGGATGTTGTTTAAGAAATGAATCGATCATTACCTGTAGTAAATGCTCGTCACAATACTGTTTAGAATGTACCTTTGACTGTAATATTTGTGATAAAATATCTTGTGATTGTTGTGTTTGGTGGTGTGGAGTGAAAGGATGTTGTCAGAAAATATGTATATCACCAAATTGTATTGTTCAGTGTGACGGTTGTAGAAAGGATTTATGTCGTAATCACTATAATTATTGTTGTCAATGCAAAAATACATATTGTCTGGAATGTTATAAAAACGATAAAAGTTTCGATCTAGAATTTTGTAAAGGTGGTTGTACTAGACTAGAATATAAGTGTAAAAGAAACTCATTTTCTATAAAAGAAAGTGATTTTGCTACTCATTCTAGTGAATCAACAGAAGATAAGAAGTGAAAAACAACTGTTAGAATATAAAAATACATTTTTTCCCACTTTATTCTTAAAATAAGCAAAGGCGGAGAAGAAAAAAAAATGGCGTTTATTGATTTTTGGGATCCAGAAATTGAAGAACGAAGAGAAGAATTGGAGAAAATAAGAATATTAAAGGGTTTAATTAGGTCAATTCCATCAGATATCATCCAACATGTGATACTCCCTTTTTATCATATTGTTATTGATGCAAAATTTCTGGAAAAATATTTCTATTCAAGAAAAAGTCCGGAATTATCAATCTTTTATGGAAAGCTCGTGGATAGACCAATAACCCTCTTTTTCAAACATCATTTTACTCTTGGTGATAATCTTCATGGATTTTTTGACCATCCAAGAAGGCAAAACATGACTTATAAAAAATTTTTACCAAATGGAACAAAAGAAGTTTTTTTCCTTAAAGAAAAAGTGATAGTAGAAGGAAAACGTGGTGTTAATGAGAGGCCTGTTAAGGTAGGAAGATTACCAATAAATCTTAAGACATATCAATATTTGAACAGAAACATTAGTTCTCTAAACACATTAGAATCATTGAAAATGGAATTTGCACAAACCTCTGACAAGTATATAACATATTTTGAACGTACTTTTACACGTGTTACGAACAATAAGAATGAGTTACTTTACTATGAAATATATACGTCGTTGTATGCGAATTGGAGTTCAGAAATGATCAGACTTTCTGAGATTAATATTACTACAGTACAAAATTGGACAGGTGTGTTGAAAGAAATTGATATTGTGGTAAACATCCCTATTGCTAATCAATCTGACAAAAAAAGAGCTCTCATAAAGGAAAGAAACTTCACTAATTTTTCCATTTTGAAATTTTTTACAAGTTTAACCAAACTCACAATTTTGACAACAGTGGAAATAATAGACCTGGTACATTTGAATTACCTAATGAGATGTGTATTGATAACACGTGGTGATAATTTATATTACAAAGTTATTGAGGATGGTACTGGGGATTTCGTTAACATTTTGATATTTTTATTCTCAAAATCTAAAAAAGATGGATTTGAAAAGGTGACAACTTTTTTCGAAAATGATCAGATACTCCTCAGAAAAATACCATTACATGCAGATAATTTTGGTATGATTAATGAACAATTAAGACAAGTTGTATTTCAAAATGATCAAATTAATGTAATTTGGCCACAACAATAAAAAACCCAGTCTTTATTTCAAAATCATCCATCCCACCTATTTTTTTTGACCCATCCCTTTTTTCCCCCCCCCCCCCCTTTAACAAAATTTTCGTTCAAAAAAAAATTGAAGAAAGAATGAAAAGATCAAGATCATCTAGTGAAGATAAATATCTGGTGTTTTACGAACCAAATAAAACAGACAACAAGTTAGAATACCCGAAAGCAACTGTTCATTATGTTATTATGAAAGTAAACAATAGAAATATCGAGTTCTTCAACAGAATTAGAACAATTTCTCGTATATTGTTAGGGAAAAACCACAAGAAGGTTACTCAGGATAGCTATGGATACGTTAGAGTTTTAGACGGAGAGTATAGTGAAATTGAAATTATGATGATTGATACTATTGCAAAAACTACTATGAGATCAGACGATGTGTATGGTGATGACCAAACTATCTTTTTCGGAAAATATGATGTTGCTGAAAGTGAAAAAAAAGAGAATACAGGAGAGTCATTACCTCATAAAAGATTATTTAGCATGGATATTGGGAATGATACTGACAATTTAAAAAGAGAATATGGAGATGTAATGTGTCAATGGATGTATCATGACTGGAATAAATTTTTCAAAAATTAGAGAAACCCCAAACTTACTTCAAATTCCGAATTTGAAGTTTCTAAAAATAGAATTCTTCGATTATCTACTTTCTTCAAAAATTTCAATGAGTAAACGGGAGTGGAACGACAGTACGGTAATAGAAATGGATTTGAAGAAAAACGAGAAACGTAAAAAAAAACCAGTAAAACTTGGAACGTCGAGTGATGCAGAATCTGATACAAACGATGATGAGGAAAGCGATTATGAAGAAAAACCTCTTTTTAGAGTTGGTAGTAGTGACGATAAACTCGATTATGACTACTTATTTGAACAGGAAAATGAAGAACAAGTCAAATTGGAGAGAAATAGAATTTATTCTGATATCTGTCGAGAAAGAATAGATCTCAAAAGGAGATTAGAGGAACTAGGAGATAAGGAAGAAGAGGTTAGAAAGAGATATAACAGTTACAAAAAAAGGTACCAAATGTCTAATATCAAAAATGATAAACTCAAGGGTCGAATAAAAATATCAAAAACTGAAATCAAAGTTTTGAAAAATACTATTGAAAAGAAAGAAAAGGGGGTTGAAAAATTCTTGAAAAGACATCAGGAAGAGTCTGATAAAATGGTAGATTCTTTAAAATCTACGTACGAAAAGATCATCAAAATGAAAGAAAATGAAGTAAGGATATCACTCGAAGAAAGAGAAAAACAGATGCAAAAAGATGTATCTGAACGGGAGAAGAGGGTGAGATCAACCGAATCAAAGTTGATTAAAAAAACCAAGTCTCTAGATGACCTCAGAATGGAATACGATAGAAAAATAGAAGAATTTAAAGATTTGAAAAGAAGGTTGAAGATTCGCGACAAAACTATTGTTGAAAAAATTGACTTCATAAAACGTAAGGATGATGAAATTGAGAAAATGAAGGTTGAAAATGGAAACTTATCTCGTGATGTTGAAAGACTTTCTTCTAAAGATTCTAAGAGAGATGTTCAAATGAAAAGACTAAGGGGAAAATATGAATTTTCATCTTCAGCTTGTGACAAACTACAAATAATTGGTGAAGACATGACTACGAAAAAACTGAGGTTGGAGAAAAAAGTTAGGAGACTAAGTTTAGGTAGGGGTGAGGTTGATAATAGGTTAGCGAAAGTTATTGCAAAAAATGACCAATTGACTATGAAAATGGGAGATATTGGGAAATTGAATAATGCGCTGACTGAATCTTTGAGGGAAATGAAGGTGACAATTATCAAAAAGGATGAAATGATTAGTAAATTGGAATTGGGAATTTGTCGTTTTAAAAGGGAAGATGAGATTAAAAATGACGAAATTAAAAGGTTAAAACAAAAATGCATGTACAAGTCTAATGTCAAAGGTGATATCATTTCAAATCTAAAAATAGAATTAAAAAATGTTAAGAAACAACTATCAACAACGAAAAGAGATTTGTCTAACAAGAGGAAACTCTTGGATAAGACAACATCTGAGAATAAGGTTTTCAATCAAGAAACTGAAAAATTGAAGAAAAAGTTATCATTGAAAAAAAGGAAGTGAAAAATACTTTCCATTTTCGTGTATAATTAATTTCAATAATAAGAAAGAAAAAAATGGGTAACCTATGTGGTAAACTTGGAGAACCGGAAACAATTTACAGAAACGAATTCAAGTTGAATTTTAATCCTGTTGTTAGGACATGGAAGTTTACAAAACATAAAGGTGTTAGAATAAAATATCCAGTAATGATGTCTTCATTACAAGTTTTGATGAAAATTGAAGTCAAATTGATCACACGTGAAAATATTAAATTTGGAATAACAATACCAATGGAAGGCGAGCCTAAACCCAGAGAATTCAAAAAGAAACTATATTATCCACGGGAATTTGTTAAACTTGAAAGTACAGCTTTTGAAAAGGATTTGACTTCAGAAATCATAAATAGAAACTTTGGAGGAAGTGAGGATCAGTTTCTTGCTTGGTGTGGACTTGCTAATGTTTTCCCAGATAATTTGAGAAAGAGGATTGTTGCTGATAAACACAATAGAAATGCGGTTAAAAGGTTGTTTTCTAATCACAAACTAGAGGATGCAATGTGTGAGTCATATGAAATGTTTCTAATATCTCTATCGACTAGCAAATGTCAACATATCAAATATTGTAATTTAAGAAGAATGCAAATTGGAGTAAAATGTATCGATGAGAATCCAAGTGATTTCCCAAAATTAAACTTTGAGATAACATATGTAAATTTTGAAAAAATTCCTATTGGAGAATCCATTGGAAGAGTTCAAATGGAAATTTGAATATTTTTTTTTATTCTATAAAAAAATTGTCCTGTTTTCTTCGATATATTACAGATAGAGACCTTTTTCTGGTCATTAAAGATTTATTTATCGATCTATTCGTTTTTCTCATATTACCACCATAACTCTCAACTATAGGAGATAATGACCTTTTGAAATCTGGATTTTCATACTCGTCACTATCTTCATCCCTTGAATCAAATTCAACAATATTACTACTGTCAACAGTCTTATCTGAAATATTGATAATACTGCTCAAACTCTTACGAATTTCCTTCTTTCTTTTTTTCCTTCTTTCTTCTTTCTTGAAAAAATTTATTCTACCTGCTAAACTGTCCGGTAATATTTGATAAAGACGAATTCCTCCATATTTTTCAAACCCTTTTAGTATTTCAGATCTTATTTCCTCACAGAGATATAGATCATTTTGTTGATGTTGATATTGATACATTTTCCCTTCCACCTGTCTACCAAAGTTACAAATATTCATTAACGATGGTGCTACTGAATTTAAAAGAATACTGCCTTTTTTCTTATTCCTAAAACTATTACTAGTATCAGTATCATCAGTACTACTAGTAATATCACAAATTTCGTCATTACAATTAGGATTTTCCTTCTTCTTCTTCCTTCTTGATTTTTTCTTTTTAATTTTGAAAAGTGATTTTGTGATTTGAAATAAATCGTTGGAGATTAAGACTTGTCCTCCCAGCGCACTTTGAACTATTCTAGAACATTTGTTCACATTTGGACCAAAGAAATCGAATCTTCTTGATTCTTCTTCTTCAGTCAATTCGTAATTGGTTCCAACGTGTAATCCAATTTTGAGTCTTAATCCACGGAATATTTCACTACCACTTCTATCAATTACAATATCAGTGATATTTTTAACATCCAATAATTTAATTGGCCAGTCCTGATATATAAGATGTTGTTGTAATTTCATTACGAAGTGTATTGATGAGGATGGTGTTTTGAAACAAATGAAATGTCCATCTCCTGTATTTTTCACATAATACCCTCCAAATTCTTCGATCAAACTTTTCATCAATATATAGTATCTTTCCATAGCAATTTTCATTTCTTTACTCTTGTTATTCCATAACCACGTGGAACATTTTATATCAGTAAAACAGAAGGTCAGTTCTTCCCCACGGTTGAATTTTTCTTGCTTTGATTTTTCGGAATTTGGATAGATGACAATGTTAGGTAATATTTTTCCGAATAAAATACAACATGTAACCAATAAGCATATTAGACAGCAAAATAGAATCAGGATTATTACTATTGAAATTATCAAAAACACAATTGAAATAAAAGAAGTGTATTTGTAATACAAACATTCCCCAGTACAATTTTTCATTGATTTTTTTACTTGTTTCTTAATTCAGATCAGTAAGTAATTTTTACTTTCTAAATCTCGATCTTCTATTAATATAAACACTTTTCAAATTATCCAATTGCAAATTTTCCCAGTAAGAACTTGTTTGAATAGATTGACAAGACCTACTGATAGACAAAGTTTGGACAACCCATAATAGTAACTTCTTTCAAAAACGTTCCAATTGATTCCAGTTATTAAACTATTCATTAATATCCGTCTTAAGTTAAAAAAAAACAACAAAAAAAAAAAAAATAGGTATTTATTTCAGTTACATCGTTTTTTTTTATTCCCTTATTCCTATTTCACAGTCACAAGAACTCCATTATTTTCCATCCGATCTATTCCCATACGATCATTTTTCATCCCTATAAATCTCTTTTCCATATCAATATTCCTTTCCGTTTTAATTTCAGAGATTTTATTTTCTAAATCTACTACACGACTATAACATAACAGAGATTTCTGTTGACAATCCAAATTCCAATAACACTTGGCTATATTCTGTAGAACGTTCCTATAGTACATAAAAAACTTGGGTTTGAAAGGCACATCTAACACAGATCTGTAAAAACACAACAAAGCTTGAGAACATTGAATTTTTGACAATTTACAGGGACTAGCCTCTTTCATCTTTATACATATCCTACATGTGTTTTTATGTTGTTCTGCTTTTAGAAGAAATGCAATTCCTCTTTTGAAGAATCTCTCAGTTTCTAAATTTTAATGATTAAAATTTACTTACGATCTCTATTATATTTTCCAGATTCTCTACTCATCCTCTTTTTTTTTTCAACTTGAATTATGGCGTCAGATTCAATTAAGGGTTGAAAAATTAATTGAATTACTATGTTTGCTAAACACGAATTGAATGTAAGTAATACCTCGATTTTTCTAATCCAAAAAAAATAATTAATTTTCAACTTGTGTTTGAGTTTCTTCAAAGACATCTGAATAAAAACAAATACAGTACAGAACTATCAAAATCACAACACAAGAAGTAGGTATAAGAACAGTAAAACAAATACTCAATTTAGTTACTTTTATTGGAATAAAAACCATTGTTTTTATTTTGTTATAAACAACAAAAATATCTATATTTATTTTAATTACAATGTTTTTCCCTCTCTTTCTTCTTCTTCTTTTTCATTGATTTTACTTGTTTCTTAATTCAGATCAGTATGTGATTAATATAAACACTTCTCAAATTATCCAATTGGAAATTTTCCCAGTAAGATCTTGTTTTAATAATTTGAAATTTTGCATACGCTGCACTTTGTCTATCAGTAGGTTCTGTCAATTTAATATCAATAATTTCAACATTCTTCATTTTATAATCAAACACATCAGTATTAAAGTTTGGACAACCTATAATAGTAATTTCTTTCATTCTTTTAAAAACGTTCCAATTGGTTCCAGTTATTAAACTATTCATTACATTTCTATCCATTCTAATTACCAACTTTTCCAAATTAATCATATACGTGAAAATTGTGTTTTTCACGTAAAAATAGTTTGTCAGGGAAAACTCTTTCAATTTCTTATACTCTGGCCACCCATTTCCTTCAACTCTGAGATTATCCGTTTCTTCACTTCTTTCCAATGTCAAATCAATCACATTTGGAATTTTTATAAACAAATCATCCGTAATACTTTCACAATCAATAGCAATACAGGTATGTACTCTTTCCATCATTGTCCATTGAGTTCCAATAATTTTCCCACACCTCCAAAGGAAGATTGATCTAATGTTCTTAGAAGATTCTTTCGTGAATAGAAAGTCACGAAGCTCTGGCAAGTCACTAAAACTAACTACTTCCAATTTTCTCATATTTGACCAATTGTATCCAGTTATAACATTTTCAGGAAATTGAGTAACATCCTCCCTCTCTTCCTCGTCCTCACGAAGTTCTATTCCACAATCAAACATTTCCAAGTGAACCAATTGTTCCAAATACCTTAAAGTATCATTTCGTATTCCTTTACAAAAAACAAGATTCAAAAATGTCAATGACTTCATAAATTCCCAATTCTCACCACCTTCGTTAAAATTTACATGAAAATCGTTATTGATTATGGATAGAGATTGTAAATTTTTAAAGTATTTGAATAGGTTCTCTCCTTCTTCAGAAATTACCTCTCCTCCTCCTTCTAGTGTTTTTATAGTTTTCCCTCTACCTATAGTTGAATACATGTTGAATTCGATTGATTTCAATCTTGTTAACACGTCAGGACCAGGATAGTATTCATTAACTCGAAGATATTCCATTAGTCTGCTAGATAAAGCAATACTTTTGAAAATCATGAAAAGGAATTCAGATTTGTCTTTATTGAATTTTCCGTAGTATTGGGCATCATCATCCTCGTTATCAGCTGTATATTTGTAAAATGACATAATTTCATCAGTAACCACGTGAAACGGTAATTTATCAAACCTGACAACTTTTTTTCTCTTTTTTCTTTCTTCTTCTTCTTCTTTGCTCATCTCGTTGTTGTTGTTGTTTTCCCTACATCCTTATTTCGTATTTACTCGGAAGGTTTTGTTTGTTTCTGGTGAATGTCTGGTTATGCGTCGCCTCTTTTACTTTTGGCCGAGCACGGGGTGTCACCTTCCCCCCCGTTTAATTCAAAAAACCCGGAATGAAAAAACGTCGAAACGCGTTTGGACCTGGAGTGTCACCCGTTAACATTACAGTGGGCACGATAAACAACATTATCGTTCCTCTTTTACCTCCACCCGTCGAACAATCGTTGAAATACGTTGGTGGCCTTTCGAATATACCAATGGTGATGAAAAACCCCGGATTCGTACCTCAGATTTTCCCGAACTCGCTTAGTTATGTTCCTAATCCAGTGACGAACAAGAATAAGAAGAATAAACAATTGGAGTCAAAAATTCATAATCTCAAAGGTCAAAAATTATCGTTGGATATAATGAAGCTGAAGCTCGAGATACTCGGGATGATGAATTCAGAGAATCCTCCTCCACCTCAAGTTTTTCCTGGAAGTCAAAATCGTATCGTTCAACCAGTGGAGAAACCAGTTATCAGGGTTAAAAAGAAAAAGAAGAAAAAAGTGAAAAAAAGGGCGACGGTCAAAAAAGTTCGGCCGACAAAGATCAAGCCGAGGAGAAAAATCAAGCGAAAGAGGAATGTTGAGAAGAAGAAGAAGAAGAAGAAGAAAAAAAAGAAGGTGAGGAGGAGAAACATGGCTCGTGTTGTTTTTGATACTACTGACGAGGAAGAGGATACAATGGAACCTGTCAAGAAAAAGCAGAAAGTTGAAGTTATTGTTTCTAAACCTGCTCCTGCTGTTAAGACCAGAGCTGAGAAAGAGAAAGCTGAGAGATTGGAAAAAGAGGAGTTGAATTATTTGAAGTCCAAGTTGCTCGCACTTGATCCACGTGGTTTGAGAAGCTTGAAGAAGGATGGAACAATCTCTGGTTATCATTTTAGGAAGCTTAAACCTCTTTCTATTATTAGAGACAAGAAAATTCTTGATGGATGGTTCAGTATAACTAATTACGCTATGATGCATTATGATTGGGAGAATTACAAAAAGACTGTGAAAAATTGTGATTGGGGATATGCTGTTGAAACTCCATACAAGAATCTGTTTAAGAACAAGGATGATGCTTTTACTGCTTATAGACCTGGAAGAAATGTTCGTTATCATGGTGAGAAGTGTGATGTTGTTCCTCTTGCTTTTGCTCTTGTGAATGAAATTTATGGTCTTGCTATTGAGATCTCGCTGATTGTTGGTGATTTGAGGATGAAATATCGAACTGGAGTTAAAGGTGCTGGTTCTGCTTTGATGACTCATTTGAAGGAAATTTATGACAAGCCGATTTATGCTTTTGTGGATGATCCAGAGATGACCAAAGAGTATTATAGGAAAATGGGATTTGCTGAGATCAAGAATTGGGAAAAAAGTTCTAAAGTTCCAAGGGATATCAAAAAGTATCTTGTTGCTGCTGGTGGAGCTCCTCCTATTATCAATTTAAAAGGTGAAACTGTTCGTTATTGTGGATTGTGGAGATGGGTTCCTGATTGGTGGATGAGTTATGATGAGGATTAAAATTGAGTTTTTGTGTAAATAAGAAAAAATTCATTTTATTTTTTACTGTAAAATCTTTTCAATTTCAATTTTCAACTCATTGTCAAGTTCTAATAAATTATCCGGAAACAAATTAACAATATTGGAATTCTTGAACAACTTCTTGTTTTCATCATCAATTGTACCTCCATTCGAAAAACAACCTGCTTCGTGCCAGTACACTCCAAAGTAAGCCTCCTTTGACATAAATTTTGTGATCGGAATTTCCAGCCTGTAAACTTTCGTATAGACACGAGCACTTAAACCAGAGTTCGGAAACGATGGAGTTAAACCAATTCCATTAAGCGGAAGAATATAATCCACGAGAAACGACTCCTCAAACTTTATATCCAATTTCCTCATCGCAGTCAAGACGGAATTTATCAAAAACTCATTGACATCAGTATTTGCTACAGCCCAGAGACCGTGTACACTGTTGGAGAACTTTTTAAACAACTCGGATTCAACGTGATAGAATTCATCTTCTCGAATTTCTTCTTTCTTGATAGAATCAGGTAATCTACTGGATAGTACTTCGATACGAATCATTTTTTTTTGTCTTAAACGGGGGGTGATGAGAGGGAGGGATGAAGACAAAAAAAAATATATGAAGAGAAGAAGAAGTGGAGGGTTATCTTACATCACTGTCGATAATTTCAAATCATCCAAAAGACGGAAGAAGAAGAAGAGGAGAAGGAGGATGGAGAATAGAAAAGAGATTATAATCAATAGAAAAAGACTTAGACCATGTGAAGAAACTGACGACAGTAGTGAAGAAATAGATTGTTTGGATATGACTTCACCACATCCCAAAAGAAGAAGATTCGATAAACACGAATTCTTTCCCTTTTCAAATTATTACACTGAAATACAGTTTTACAGAGGAATGATGTGTCAAAAATACAACAAGTTGAAATTCGAAGAATATCGGAATTGTGACGAGAAATCAATAGATAACTGGTCCATTAGTTCCAACAATTTTTACGACAACATAAACAAAATATTGCTTCAATGTCATGTTGAGAGGACTAAAGACAAGATGATAATGGATTAAATTATTGAAAGGAAAAACCACAATAGTTTTTGTAAAATTTAGGACAAGAAAATACAGAATTTGATATTAATAGAATTATGTAACCTCTGTGTGATTTATGTGACCTACTTTATCCGCTTACATGAATCATGTGGAGGGTTATATATTTTTGTTTTCAGGAAAAAAAATCAACTCTTTTTATTCATTTACATCTGGAAAATCATATCCAATGACCATGATAGATTGTAACACTATACTCCTTTGGTACTCTTCAGTATCTTGTCTCTCACGAGTGTTATCGTAGTTCTTGTAAAACCTGACTTTTTTAACTTTTGGTTTAGAATCTGGAAACATAACTTTAAAGTTCTTCTCTATGTCATCAACATCAGATTTCTCAAAAAGCTCCTTTTCGACTTTATTTTCACCATAAAAGGTAACCTCTCCAAGATCCAAATGCAAACTAGTAGGACAGAGCTTTTGAATGAGATCCCAAACAGGACTAAGACTTTTTGACCCAAAATAATCTATTTTCATTGTGATTATGTATGAAGTAATTGCGTTGCATTCAGTACTACCTCTAGTAAAAAGTCCAGATGGAGGATAAGGTTTGTCAGGCTTCAATGTGTTCAATTCCACCTCTAATTGAATAGGCTTTGGTTTCCTTTCCACACTCTCATTCTCCCCCTTTTCACTCTCATTAGATATCTTGTTTTTTGAAGGAGTAACAACACTCTCAAACAAACCACTTAATTCCTTCTGCAATTCAGCAACATACTTTTCTTGTAATGCTAAATTCCCGTCAACAGTGAAATTCATGCAAAAACTTGACGTTTTAATTTCAGACGTCTTGGTATACATTCCAATATAAGCGCAACTTTTAAATTCTTCATTTATTTCTTCAACAATCGAACTATCATAGTTTTTCACGAAAAACATGTTCAAATCCTCTCTTTCTTCCATCCTCCCTCACATCGAAAGAGGGAGGGAGGATGGAAGAAAGAGAAGTGAGAGTGGAAAAAGAAAACAATATACTTTCTTTATTCAAATAACAACGTTTATCTTCTTTTTCTTCCTTTCCTCCTTTTTCTTCCTTTTCTTTTTCTTCCTCTTCTCTTCATTCCTTTCTTTCTAACTCCCCCCCTTAGTCTTTTTCCCCTCGTATGTCTTTGCCATTTTCTTGCTCTTCTCTTCCAAGTTCTTCTTTTAGATACTGAAAATCCCTTTGAAGTTGCTCTCCACCAAAAATACTTTCTTTGTGCTTTAGATTTATAAGGATTGTGAGGATGTGTCACATCTCCTATCCACAATATCTTACTTGTTGATTTTTCCAGTATTAAACAGACGAAAGGTTTGTTTATTTCATATGCAGACCCATTTCCATCAAATTTTTTAAATCTACTTTCTTCTTCCTCAACTTTACCAACACTTTTAACAAACCCATTTCTACCAAAACAAATTCCAATTTCACTTTCTTCGGTTCCTGATGAAAAATTTTCACAGAATTTTGGCATTATGAAATTATTGACCCTTACAGTACTCTGAGTATTCAAAATATTTGAAACATCGATCTTTTTAGAATTCAAGTTATCGACTAACTCGAAAATAGATCTGTTTATCTCCAATGGTACTAGAAACATCACATCGTATTCATCTCCATAATTCAGTGTAACTGTCTCAAAGAATATTCCTCCATCAAAATGTCTTTTGAATCCGAAACTAAAGTTCTTTATAACCAACATATGTGGAAACACTTTATTTGTCATAATAATTCCCTTATTCTCCCAAATTTCTTCATTAAAAGTTGTAAATTTTCGAAGGGTAGTAACAAAATCGAATTCTAAATCTCCCCTTACCAATCTTGACATTCACGCGTGTTTTTTTTTTCTCCGTTTAATGAATTAATGTGTTGTTTTGGAGAAATAATTGAAATAATTTAAAATAGAAATTTATACAAAAAAAAAATGTTATGTTAGCTAGAATACCTCCCAAGTCCATCCCAATCAAAAAAACATGAAAAGGAGATTGGAAGATCAAAAGAGCGAGTTTTCTCCAGAGTCAAAGAAAGCTAAGAAGAAGAAAGAGGAGGAGAATTGTTTTATGTGTAAAAAACCATATAGTTTTGCAACAATTTATGAATACCCTGAAAGTCGTACTCCAATCTGTGATAAATGTAATTATACATACAGAAAAATATATTTGGGAAAATGTGATTTATGTCAAAAATCCAAACCTTACAGTACTAGTAGACGCTCTCATTGTGATGAAAAATTTATTGGAACTTGTACACTTCAAGGAAATCATGGAAATATCTTATGTGATGATTGTGACAGATTGTGTCATACATGTGCTATTTGTGGTGAAGAAAGCGTAGAAACTGACGGAATTGGGGGTAACTGTCAATATTATTTGGCGAAGATTTGTAGAATGAATCCGGATTTTAAACAAAAACTGCTAACAATGATGTTTTATTCGAATATGATTGATAAGAAAGATATTAAAAATTACGAATAAAATAAATTCTCTTTCTTCGTCTAATGATTCATTCTTGTGGAGGGTTTCATTCAATTATCACGCCCCTTTTCTGTTGGATTTTTCAAACAGAAAGATCTAAGAACAAATAAAGTTGTTATTGTGAACATATCCGAACAAATTTGATTTAGAGTAATGAAATGTTGAAGTTTTACTAGTACCCCCATTTTCCCCATTTGAATTCAGTCAACCGACTTTATTGTGAAAAGAATAATGTAAGGGGAAAAATCTAAAGATTCACAGTTGTCGTTTACTATTTTCTCTTACATAAACTATACAAATAGCACAAACTGGTCTCAAACCTGAATTCCTATGACAATCTATACAAAACAACTTGTTTTGACATATAAGACATCTTTTGAACCTACAACTCTGACAAACAATCTCTCTCTTATTTTTGGAATAACATTTTGCAAAATTAGCCTGTATACAAGCCAGACAAACGTTATTTCTACGACATTGATCACAATAATTCTTGTTTATCACTTTATTAATCTTTCGGTAACAATACGAACAATCAAAAACAATGTCTTTAATCCTTATATGAATATCTTCATCACAAAAAAGAAACATTAAATCTGGATCTAAAGTCGTTTTATTATCAGACGACAACACTTCAGAATCAAAACTAATTGCTACCTTCGCCATGTGTTTTCATACAATTAGTTTTTTTTTAAAAAAATGGGAGGGACACACTTTCAAATAATAAATAAGTTAAAAATAGAATATTCTGGAATTATTACTGAGTTCAGTCAAGTTCGTAAAAAAGTTGTGAAAAAATCAGCTTATGAATTCTTTTTTTTTTTGAAATTACGAACTTTGGTGAACCCAGTAATAGCAAAATTATTTTTATTTTTTTTTGCCAATTCCAGAATATTAAAAATAAATTGGAACATATACTTCTAATTAACAACACACATAAAATTGAAATTGAATAAATAAAAAGAAAAGAATAAAGAAATGACAGAAAAAGAATTACTTATCAAACTTTATATTGAAATTGACGAAATCCCAGTTTATTATCGGTTCAGGATTAAATGTTTTCAAAATCTTGTTGATAAAATAGCTGAACATACTGATGGTAAAACATTGGATTTGTTAAGAGTAGTATATCAGGACATTAACGAAGATCCAATAGAGTTTGTCGGTATGGATGATTGGGAATACTTGGAGAATTCAACCATGAATTTAATCAAGTTTTTCATTTACCCACCAGTATATAAAGTTGATATTAGAGCAATTTACAAAAATTGTGGTGATTATATTAGCAATTTCAAGATTAGAATGTTCAAAGAAAGTACCACAGTTAAAGAAATCAAAGAAAAAATCCAAGTAAAGACAGGTATTAAAGTCCATGATCAGAAACTATTTTTCAAGAAGAATGAACTTGTGAATGACATACCTCTAAGAATTCAGGTAAATGGTGAAAAACAACCAGTGTTAATAATGATTTGTAGAGAAAAATAAAAGAGTGGAAAGAGAGAAGTTTACTATTCCTTAATATTACACATTTTTCATCCATGGATGTTTCATAATTTCCGATATTTGAGTTAATCTTTCAACTGGATCCTTTTTTAATAGTTTCGTCAATAAATCAACTACCTCATCAGAAACCTTTTTGTTTTTTGGAATATACAAATCATTCTTCAAAATTGCGTTGTGTATTCCAAAAATCATTGAAATATTGTTTAAATTGGTCTGAGATAATCTTTTGATAAACGGTAGTCTTCCAAACAACATTGAATATAATGTTATTCCACAACACCAAATATCATGAAAGTACCCACTGAATTTACTGTTTCCAATTGAACACATTTCTGGACTAAAAAAACAGTGAGTTCCTTTAGTATCGGAACAAGCACCTGCAAAATTCTTCTCCGTGAAAATCTTGGCCATTCCGAAATCACACAACAGTATTTTTTGTCTATTTTTTGATAGAAGAATATTGCTTGGTTTAATATCTCTATGAACAATACGATTGCGATGTAAATATCCTACTGTTGTAATCAGTTGTTTAAAATATGACCGACACCTATCTTCATTGAACCCAATTTCAACATTATCATAAAAATTCTCATCCAAACTTAACAATATTCCACCTTCTGCATATTGCTGAATAATGTAAACTTTGTTTTTCTTGGTATTAATTCCAACTTCATGAAGCTTTATGATGTTGTCATGGTTTAACCAACTCAATGTCACAATCTCATTAATTATTTGATCAAGAGGAGTTACAATTTTAGAAATGTCTTCCTCGTTCAGTTTTTTCAAGTTTCGAAAATATACGAGATTGTCTCTGTAATATCTCCTCAAGTTCAGAATTTTCATAACATACACTTCTTTGGTTTCAATATGCATAACTTTTTTCACAGTTGTACTACTACTACAAGACCTCACACCGATTTTACTCAAAACCTTGTATTTATCAATAATTTTTGATTTTTCAGTTGTAAAACTAATTCCAAAATCTTTCACTTTATCGAGATTATTCAACCTTGAGAAAAACAGTTTGAAAATTTCAGATTTTAAATCTTGTGACATTGCATTACTACTAAAGGACATTGACTTGCATCTCTTATCTTTTAACAGAACTTGTCTGTTTAACTCAAGTTCTCTTTCCTTTTTTACCATTCCTTGATTTGAATCAACACTGAAATGTTTATGAAATAAACTATAAGAACGTAACTGATGTCGAAGATCAGTTTTCAATTTGAAAATGTTGTTTCTTGCCCCCCCAATGTCTTGACTAACAATAATTGTGGGAGGAACGAACTTAACTTTAAACAAGTTTGGGCTTGATTTGGGACGTTTTTTCAGAAATTTTAAAGAAGACAATCCGAAAGTCCTTACTTTTTTCTTGTCTTTTTCATTTTCATTTTTTTCATTAAATTCTATGACTCTGTCAATGTTAACTAAATTACTATCATATTCATCATCGTCAACAACATCATCTGTTGACACACACGATCCCATGAATCGTTATTTTTTTATTAAATGGAAATTATGACAAGTTTTTTAGTAAAAATAGTTAATTTTTATTATGAGAAAACATAATTACTAAACTCTCTCTCTCTCTTTTTCTCAAACGTAATCACGTGAGAAAAAAAAAACACAACCGTGCTGTTGTCAATCTTAAGAAATTTTCCTCTTTGGAGTTGTACCGAAATAGAACATTAAACATGCTATACATCCCAAAATACCAATAATAATAAACAATCCCAACCACAAACACAATGCTAAATGAAATTTCCTAACAAAGTTCTCACAATTATCAAACAAGTAGTGATATTCTTCTACAGTTGAATTATAGTGTTTTCTTTCAAATATAACCAATGGATGCTCGGCGGCAGATTCATTAACTTTCTGGAATTTCCAAATCAAACATCCAGCTGAGTTCCAAGGAATTTCTTCAGTAGAATACAATATCCAACCATCTGTTATACTCAAGAAACACAACTGATCAAAAGAATGACAAACTTTTAGAATTCTGAACGGATCGAAACATCCAAGTGGAACAATGAAAACATCACACTCTTCACCAATATAAAATTGATCACATTCACATTCATCAGGACCTTCACATTCTCCGTGACCACTACAAACCCTAGGATCATCCTCACAAATACCGAAACAAGTGTGGTCATCGTCATCAGTAGGTTGATCACATTCTCTTCCTAACCATCCTTCATCACAGTCACAATATCCTTTACGTTTTTTACAACGATCGTGGTGACCATGATCATCCTCGTGTTCATCATGATGATCATCGTTTCCATGTCCTCGTTTACTTTTTCTAACTCTATGATATTTCCTTCCACCATGGTTCGTGTGACTTCCGTGTGGACTATGATGATAATCTGATTCGTGATCATGAGTATGACATTCTGTACAACATCTCTGTTCGTGATTTTCTTTACACCTTGAACATTTATGATGGTGTCTTTGACAAGGTGGACAACGAGGTCCAACACAAGGCATACAATGACCATGAGGATGATTATGGTGATGGTGTGGTGGCTTCTTAGTCTTTTCTCTACAATTTCCATGTCCAGAACACACTTCTGGGTCGTGTTCATAAATACCAAAACATTTCAATGGATTTTCATGACACACATCTTCATCACAGCATTCTCTTCCACACCAACCTCGCTCACATTTACATTTATCGATATGAACACATTCTCCGTGAGCACAACAAGCTCTAGAACTATTATGAGGAATTCCAAAGCAATCGTAAGGAATTGGTCTTCCTCTTTCACAGCATTCTCCACTTAATCCTGGTCTACATTTACATCTTTCATGAGAAACACACCTTCCATATCCATTACAAACTTCAGGATCATCTGCGAATTTGCCACAACAAGAATATTGTTTTTTACAGCATTTTTTACCATAATAACCCTCAAAACACTCACAAGTATCATTTCCAATACATTCTCCATGTCCGGAACAAACATCGTGAATATCTTCAGCTGGAATCCCATAACAAATAGTATCAGAATCTGGTCTTTCGCATCTTCTTCCAGCCCAACCTGGATCACAGTCACAATCATTATATCCAATACATTCTCCGTTACCAGAACAAGGTCTTCTTGGTCTACATTTCATTCCCTTATGATGATCTCCACATTTTTTACACTTACTCTTGTCTTTGTGTCTACACTTTTCACATGGAGGACAATAAGGTAATTCTCCTTCATCGTCATCATCATCGTCATCGTCGTCACCACCACCACCATTTTCCTCATGGTGATCATCATCGTCATTACATCCATAATCGTAATGATCGTGACATTCGTCACATGAATCTCCTTCATGATCACACTTTTTACATTTGTGGTGATGTCTCTGACAAGGAGGAACGCAAGGCCACTCTAAATGAAGAACACATTTTCCATGACACGATGAATGATCGTGTTTGTGGTCATATCCGTGATCGTGATCATCCTTATGGTAATGATCTCCCTTTTTATGATCACATCTTCTACCCTTTCCATTGTGTGGATGATCCTTCTTCTTTCCTTCTTTCTTGGAATGGTGGTGATGAGGATGTTTATGAGGTCTTGTTGGTAAAGCAGGATATGGAAATGCAGCAATTCCATAACAAGTTACAGGATGTTGACACTTGATTCCCATCCATAACGGATTGCAAACGCAATAATCATGGTATACACACCTTCCGTGTCCGGAACAAACCCCAGGATCCTTAGCATCAAATTTGAAACAAATTGTTCGATTTCTCCTTTTACACATCAAACCCTCCCAACCTTCTTCGCAAATACAAATATCATCATTTCTACATCTTCCATGACCAGAACAAACTTCAGGATGCCTTCTTGGATAACCGAAACAAGTAACAGGTGGAGTTTTATCACAACATCTACTTCCATACCATCCTCTGTCACATTCACATTCACCTTCAGGTTTATGATGACCATTTCTTGTTGGTGTTGGATAAGGTAGAGGATGCTTACAAATTCCATGTCCACAGCAAACATCTTTATGATCAGCAGCAGTTCCATGACAAACCCATGGTTTCAATTTTCTACCACAAGCTTTACCCTTCCATTGAGATTCACAAATACAAATATTATCTTCAACACATTCTCCATGTCCATGACAAACCTCTGGATGATTATAAGGCATTTCCCAACAACTGATTGGTGGTACACTGTCACAACATCTTTCACCATACCATCCAAAGTCACAGTCACATGTATCGTTGTCAACGCACTTACCATGTCCACAGCAGACGTGTTTTAAATCGTAACCACTGAATCCAAAACAACTTGGTAGTGTCCTTTTTCCGCAATTTGGACCTTTCCACCCAGGTATGCAATCGCAAAGATTATCATTAATGCACTCCCCATGACCTGAGCAAATCCAAGGAATAACTTGTTGAGGTTTAATTGGAATTCCAAAACATCCAATAGGTGGAATATCATCACAGCATCGAGTACCATACCAACCAAAGTCACATCGACAATTGTTTTGACCAAGACACTTCCCATGTCCACAACACACTTGAGGATCTCTAGGAGTAAATCCACAACATGTGAAACCAAGTATTCTTTTATCACACCTATTTCCACCCCAACCTTCACGGCATCTACAAATATCGTCTCCAATACATCTTCCATGATTAGAGCAAACATCATGATGATTGTAAGGTTTTCCATAACACGTAATCGGAGGAATATCATCACAACACCTAGTTCCATACCAACCAAAGTCACAGTGACAATCGTTTTGATCAAGACATTTACCGTGACCACAACACACTTGAGGATCTCTTGGATGATGTCCACAACAAGTGAAATTCTTGGATTCATGTTCACAATCAATTCCTTCCCAACCATCAACACAGAAACAAACATCGTCAGTATGACATCTTCCATGTCCAGAACAAATTGTCGGATGATGTTTTGGTTTTCCGTTACAAGTTATTGGAGGAACATCGTCACAGCATCTAGTTCCATGCCAACCATGGTCACATTCACAGTGTCCCTCCCCAGTATGATGGTTTCCATGTCCAGGTGGATGAGTATGTCTTCTCTGAAAACCGTGACTCATTTCATGAACAACAAGTGATCTTCGTGGCTCAGGATGTGGATGAGGATGAGGAATTCTACCTGGTTTACATTTTCCATGTCCACAACAAACTTCCTTTTTGTAATGTGAAATACCAAAACATTTTGGATAAGATCTTCTACTACATTTTGGACCTTCCCAACCACAGTAGCAATCACAAATATTATCCCCCTCACAAGTTCCATGTCCTGAACAAGCATCCGGATGTCTTTTAGGATATCCAAAACAAGTAATTGGTGGTGTAGCATCACAACATCTAGTACCCCACCATCCGTGATCACACTGACAATGGTTCTGTCTTAAACATTTTCCATGTCCACAACAAACACCTGGGTCACTTGGTCCATGTCCACAACACGTAAAATGCGTTTTCACTTTATCACAACAAAGTCCACCCCAACCTCTCTCACACAAGCAAATATCGTCTCCCTCACAAGTTCCATGATTAGAGCAAACTTCTGGGTGGTTGTATGGTTTATTACAGCAAGTAATCGGTGGAGTAGGGTCACAGCACCTGGTTCCGTACCAACCACGATCACAACGACAATCATTTTGATCAATACATTTTCCGTGTCCACAACAAACTCGTGAATCTCTTGGATTGAAACCACAGCAAGTATAATCTTTAGTCATTTGACCACAATTATTTCCCTCCCATTCATCGTTACACATGCAAACATCATCATGAACACATGTTCCGTGTCCCGAACATACATAAGGATGTAATTTTGGCTTTCCATAACAACTAATCGGTGGTACACTATCACAACATCTCGTTCCGTACCATCCGTAATCACATTGACATTGATCTGGTCCAACACATTTTCCATGTCCGCAACACACAGCATGATCCCAAGGATGACGGTAGAAACACATAGGAGGTCTTCCACTGTAATGACAACAATCACCCCACCAACCTTGTTGACATGAACAAATATCATCTCCAACACAATCTCCGTGTCCACTGTAAATTTGTGGATGTCCTATAACCTTATCACAACAACTAATTGGAGGAACAGTATCACAGCACCGGGTCCCCCACCAACCTCTATCACAATCACAGTGATTTTGTCTCAAACATTTTCCATGACCACAACAAGTTCGTGGATCACTTGGATTGAAACCACAACAGGACCAATCACGAGTTTCCTCCTGGCAGCATGTACCGGTCCAACCTTGGTAACAATTACAAATATCATCTCCTGCACAACTTCCGTGTCCACCACAAACTTGTGGATGATTAGCTGGCTTGTTGCAACACGTAATTGGAGGAGTTGAATCACAGCATCTTGATCCCCACCAACCGCGATCACATGAACATTGTCCTCCAACTTGACATTTTCCATGTCCACAACATACAGCTTGATCCCAAGGCAATCTTCCATGACAAATAGGCGGTTGTCCATGATATTGACATTTTGGACCCCACCAACCTGGTCTACAATGACAAATATCATCTCCTATACATCTTCCGTGTCCACCGCATACATCAGGGTGGTTCCATGGTAATTCCCAACATCCAATTGGAGGTATATCATCCCTACAATACTCTCCCCACCAACCTCGATCACAAAGACAATCGTTTTGACCAAGACATTTTCCGTGACCACCACAAGCTCTAGGATCACGTGGAAGGAATCCACAACAAGTATAATTCAAGACTCCGTAACAGCATTTTGGACCTCCATAACCTTCATAACACATACAAATATCCTGTCCAACGCATCTTCCATGACCACAGCAACCATCTGGATCCATTGGATGCTTTCCATGACAAGTATAAGGTGGCCATGGAAACAATTTACAACATTTTTCTCCCCACCAGTGATGGTTACACATACATTCATCAGGTCCTACACATTCTCCGTGTCCATGACAGCAAACATCTGGGTGACCTGGAGGTAAATCCCAACAAGTGAAATTATCAGGAGGTTGTTCATTACCACAACACTCTCCACTCCATCCTTCTTCACAAACGCAGAAATCTTGGTCTATACAAATTCCGTGCTCATTACAATTTCCCCCAGCTGGAACCTGACCTTCACAACAAGTAAAAGGTGGTTGTTCATCCGGTGTTCCACAACAAACTCCTATCCATCCTGGTTCACATTCGCAACTTTCTTCATAACAAGTTCCGTGATTGTTACAACTTACAGGACAAATTCCACAAGTTGAAGAAGTTCCACAGCAGAGACCTGTCCAACTTGGTTCACATACACAAGTATCCTGAGCACATTCTCCATGATTATTACAACTTTCAGGACAAATTCCACAGCCATTTCCATCAGGCTCATCACAGCATGTCCCAGTCCAGCCTTCTTCACACTCGCATATTCCTGGAACTCCTCCAGTACAATTTCCATAAATACATCCTCCAGTTGGACAAATAAATTCACAAGTTTCAGTATCACAACATTCACCGCTCCAACCAGCGTCACAATCACATTCGTTATCGACACAAGTTCCTCCTGGTAAGCAGTTTGGAGCATTAGGACAGTCCTGACTACAATCATCTGGAGGTAAAGAAGCTCCACAACAAGTTCCACTCCACCCCAAATCACATTGACAAGATCCTTCTACGCAAGTTCCGTGATTATTGCAGACTGGATTACAAATTCCACAACTAGTTAATGTATTGCAACATTCTCCAGACCAACCAGAGTCACAGTCACATTCAAATCCATTTCTCCTTTTACCATTACTTTCAACACAACTCCCATGAGCACCACAACCTGCTCCCTGACAACATTCACTGGTTTCATTATTTCCGTTTAATTCTTCAGTACAACAATCTCCTGTCCAATTTTCATGACACATACAGTGTTTATCAAAATGATTATCCCTTCTATTTCCTAACAATCCATTTACGACCATATCTAGAATAGACCTCCTCCTGTCTTCATCAACACAATCTCCATGAGCTCCACATCCCAGAGGACAAGGACTCCCGCAAAGATAATTCTTGTAAAAACATTCGACACATTGATCTGGTCCAACACAAAATTCATCATCAATACAAGCATCAGGATCATAATGAATTTTTCCACTACATTTGAAAGCTGGGTCACAAATAGTGTTAGCATTGTCCTTAAACATAGCCAACGTTGCACCTACTGGAAAAGGAGTACTGTAACCAATATCGTATTCAGCAGGATGAATAAAAGTTCCAGGAGTACCTGTCATATTGCAAAACTTGTTTGTTATACACTCAATATGATCGTTTGGTGCAACATCATCCGTAGGAGAAGTAAATTTCACGTACAATCCAGCACTTCCATTAACTCCCATATTTTGCTGAAAGAAAAGTTTTTTGAAAAGCGTAAAGTTCTTTGGTCCTTCAATCAAATGATGATACTTTCTAACGTTAGAGCTTCTACTATGCATAACTTCCAACATGAAATCGTTAGTGACTGTCCAATGATTAAATTTGAAGAAATTTTCTCCCCACTGTTCATTTTGTTTACCAAATCCCATATTTTTGAGTAACTTGATTTTTCCATGAAGATCATCAT
>Ga0114923_10000641_pt1 | contig 26560 bp, 37 predicted proteins | sample SumtaG_FD_89578 | JGI IMG/M metagenome (GOLD analysis project Ga0114923, IMG submission 89578) | Deep subsurface microbial communities from Indian Ocean to uncover new lineages of life (NeLLi) - Sumatra_00157 metaG | ecosystem: Environmental > Aquatic > Marine > Oceanic > Sediment | place: near...
GCTTTTAATTCTGCTTCTATTTCTACTTCTACTTCATGCCACCTTCGAGCAAAAGAGATTAGATTCCGAGCAAGATTACATTTACTATCAACAGCATTAAACTGAATCTCTAACTCTCTTAGTTTTGTAATAGCCTGAGCATGTTCTCCTTGCTTTCTCAAAACTATTCGGTTTTTAACCATCTGATTTATAACTGATTGGTAAGCTATAATATCTTCATCGAGATATTTTATTAATTCTTCTAACATCTCACGTTTCATTGGGACTGACATTTTTTTAGACATATTATTGACCACTGTTTACTATATATCACACTAACCTTATATATTAACTCATCGCTATTAAGAGTAATCTACTAAAAAATTAAAAAAATATATTAAAAATTAAACGAGGTTTAAAACAGAAATGTTAGGATATTTTTTAACTAAAGACCCAGTAATTTACGATACAATCGTAAATATTGTTGACGCACATAGAGCAAAAGTAGCTGAGTATAACAAATCCGTACCTTTAAAGGATATTGCTGCTCGATTACTTAGACCTGACGACCAAGTTATTGCTGGAACTGCCGAAACATACTCAGCTACATATACCACAAGTGTAGACGAATATGTATTGGCACAAGCAGCAGCCTTACGAGTTCCCATTGGTATGGGAGTTCTTTCTCTCGGTTGGTATACTGAGCTTGATTTAGGAGCTAATGGTATACTTGAAGTGGATTTAGAGGGTATCAAACGACAAGAAGTTCTTGCTCGATTTGTGTACGAATCTGACATGCACTTGTACGTAGAACCACAGCAAGTAGTTTTTGCTAAAGAGAATGATAAGATAGCTTGGATTGTTAGAAATGCTACTGGTATTGACTTAATTGGTGTCGTCTTTCCTTTTGCATTCTTAATCGGACCGAGAAAACAACTTCTGTTGTAAGGAGGAATTATCATGGCAAACGCCCCTCTTGGCACATCAGTAAGGATGCCTTCGGAAAAATCAAGGAAAAAAGCGATTACAGCAATAGGAGTTTGGACTTCTGGTGGAGCTGGTCAAATTGACACGCTTACTTTAGATAGCGATTACCCACCTATTGATATGGGACTTCAGAGCCCTGTTCTTGGGATAGCGATAATCGAAGGAGAAACACCAGCAAGCGACATTCCATTTGCCTGTTTGCCCACGAATCAAATGGGTCGTGGAACAGCAGCCGATACACAAGGAAAGTTTCGAATTTTGACTGGTCGAACTATTTCTCTTTTCCACGATAGAGATTTAGATGGTGTTGCGATTGTTTCATATATTCCAATAGGTTCTTCACAGAACGTCTAAAGGTGATAAAAAAATGGCAAACACTCCTCTTGGAACTGAAGTACGAATGCCTTCAGAGAAGGATAGAGAAAATGCTATTGTTGCTTTTGGTTCATTCACTTCCATTGCTGGAACAGAGGTTCTTACTATGACTCTGGATAATGATTATCCACCAATTAATATGGGACTTCAATCTCCTATTCTTGGGATAGCTTTCATTGAAGCTGAGGTTGCTGCAACTGATGTTTGTTGGGCAGGAATACCAACAAATAAAATGGCAACATTAGCACCAGATACTCAAGGAGAATTTCTTGTCACCGCAGGAAGAACAATCAATTTTTACCATACCAATGATGTAAATGGTATAGCAATAGTTTCGTACATTCCTAAAGGTTCTTCTCAGAACGTATAAAAAATAATTAGTTTATATTCTTTTTTTTTCTTCTTATTAATAATTATGATGTTTGTACTCAATAAATGCAAAAAATGTCCTCCTGACATTAAAGGTCTTTGCTGTTTTCATACTGTATTAATCTATGGAGAAAGCTATATTTTACCTAAGAATCCATGTAAATTTTATAATAAGGAATCTAAAGGATGTACTGAATATAGAAAGAGATATAAGAAAAACGATAATTGCCAACCCATACAAAGAGCAAGAAAATTGAGAGTTCTCCCAGAGGGTTGTCTATATCTCAAGAAACGACACATAAAAAAAAATATGTTCAAGAAATTCGCAGAAGAACCCCTTCCCGATGATGTGGGTCGGATTTATGACCGTTTCAATCAAAAAGATATTCAATACGATTAACCCTTTTTTTCTTCACTTTTTTATATTAGAAGTTCCTAATTCTATGTATGCTAAATAAAAAATCAAAAGCACAAATTTCGTTCTCAGGAGTATTAACCATACTTTTTACATTGGCAATAGTTCTATTTATGCCAGAAACAGACAATACGGGGGATTCGCAGACAGCTCAGAATCTTATTCTCATTGGGGTTTATTTTGTATTAGCACTATCGGCAAGTAATTTTCAAATTGTCGCAGAAATCATGGCTTCTCTACTCCAAATCAATAAGGATGACGACATGAACAATATAGATAAGGTCTTACTTATAAGAAACCAATTAGATATATACACTGGTCTTTTTAGCTCGATTTTCACTGATGTCAGAGAATATATAAAAAAGAAGAAACTATTCCGTACATGGCAACAGACTAAAACTGGTTTCTCTACATTATTCAAAGGAGGGGTTTCGGCATATCAGGCACTATGGATTTCAGTGTACGCATTTTATTTATTCGTAATCAAGCAGAATTTCTTAAATGTGCCAAGACCCTTTAATGCGATGGTTGTTATGGGTTTCAATATAGTTTTGGCATTAAGTAATCGAAATATAAAGGGTATGGGTAGCTTGATTAAAGACTTATTTGTATTTTCACACAAAGAAAAACCAGATAAAATCACGTTAGCTAATATTATTCATACTATTAGGTTATTATGCTTAAGTTATAGCAGAGTAGCAAAAAGAATTGAAAGTTGTACCGGTATGACAGTTCAAAAACTTTTAGATAAAACTGGTCTTGTTATTGAAGTGCCAATACAAGAAGAAAAAGACCTTAGTCCAGCTTAGTCTACGTTTAAACCTATTCAAATCTATTTCCTTTTTTTTATTTTTTATCCTGACAACTTAATTAAATTTATTTAGTTATGTACCTATTTCTATTATACCGACTTATTTCTTAAATTATGAACTAACTTATGCCAAACTTGCTTTTACTTGAAAGTTTAGGGGGGGTGTCGGTGGTGTCGTTAATTTGTAAGTTATTTAGATTGTTAGTTAGATTGGATTCTCTCAGGTGGTCTAAAAAATTATTAATCTATTACGGTTAAAGACTTAAATAATATCAAACCCTATAAGAGTTAGAGAGTAAAAAAGTTTGATACTTAGTTAGTTAAGGCTTATTAACTCTCTAATATCAAAAATCAACTGTTTTGCTCCTAAAACACGTAAAAAAAAGGTGATAATTGAATTGTCAATAAATAGTGAATATTCTCTGAAATTAAAGAGAATACATGATTTTGAACAAGCTGAAAAGGTTTTAAGTGAGAGAACTTACAAAACCTATAAATTGAAAGGTTTGAGTAGTTTACGTTTTAATGAATACGGTGACTTAACCATAGGGTATGAAGTGGTAGATACTGATAAAAACGGTTTTAATGAGTTTTCTTCTGAATATACAGAAAGGTTGTTTACTCCTAAACATTGTTGGAATCATTTAGTGGGAATGTTAGGTTTACCAAATAGCTTATATGATTATTATGAATTGTTTAAGAAATTAGGTAAAACTCAAACAGAAATATGTTTAGAACACGAATCAGATATTTTAAAAATGTTTTTTGAATACAGAGAAGCCGACAAATTAGAGAGAGAAACACTTAAGAAAGGTCACTACTTAAAAGACCATTACTTAAGTGTGTTTACTGATACGTTTGGTACTTTTCCAAGAGTTATTAGAAGTGAGTTATACAAACCTTACTCTGATTACCAAGCCTTAGTTGATACTAACGATAATCTAATGCTTTATAATGAGAAAAAAGGTTCGGATTTTGAATTTCAAAAAGCTAATTATTCTCCCTATCGGTTTAGTGTTGATTACATAGATAATAACAAAAAGATTGAACTTAAAGAAGTCGGTGATACTGTTTGTAATGGTCTTAGAATGTTTAATTCTGAAACTAAAGATTCAAGTTATGGGTTTCAATCGTTAATGGTAAGATTACAGTGTACGAACGGAATGGTTTCAAATTTTTCTGATACAGCTTTAAGAGTTAAACACATAGGGAAAGATTTTGAGAGAAACACACTTTTAGCATTACAGAAAGTTTTAGAATTATCTAATGAGTTTATGGATAATTATACAAACTTAGAGAAGTACAGTAAACCTATAACTAATAATTGGAATGAATTGCTTCAAATGGATTCAAGTGTCATTTCTCTTAACAATAAAGAGAAATTGAATCTAATCGATATAGCTGAAAAGGAAGATTACGTTTTTAGTAGTTATGGTTTAGTACAAGCCTTAACTTATGAAGGTTCACATAACAGTAGAACTGATAAAGACGTTAAACGAAACAATACAAAATCTCTTGAAATTATGAATAATCCTAAAGCATTAGGTAAATGGTATCTAAATAAGCATAAAAACGATAAGAAGGATGAAACTGATAAAAACATAATTAGTACAGATAGTATGAGTTTATCATTAGATTAATGCTTTTTAATCCATTTAAACTAACATTTTTTTTCTTTTTTTTTAAATTAACTCTTATTCTATTAGCAATTAAGATTTTTCCTAAACCTTACATAGTTTCTATATTATTAATGGAAAAATCATATCTCACACATATTTTAAATAGAATTAACGATTAAATAGGTTACAAAAAAAATAGTCTAATCCTAAGACTATTAGAGAGTTTGAGAGAGTAGAATCCAAAAAACTTAGGAGTTTCCGTCTAGCACAAATACTTATATATCTTTTGTGCTAGTCAATAACTCCTAACTTTTTTACGGTTTATGATTACAAACCTTCTAATATCTATGAATTAAGACTTTTTTTTGAGAGAGAGAAAATATGATTGAATTACAAGATATAAACTGTTTACATGATTTCAAGAAATCTAATGGTTTCGAAGTGTGTGTAAAATGTGGATATTGTATTGAAATTGACTATTTTATTTCTGATGCTAAAGAACTTGAATTACGTTATAAAAAAGGTAATTCAGAACTTACGAAAACTCCATATAAAACAAGAACATATAATACGTCAAAACAATACAATAGGTTAATGAGAATTGATAGAAGTTCTAAATACACTATTTCTGGATATTTAGCCTTAAAAATTAGGCTATTAACTAATAGAATCGGTTCTTATCTTAATGATAAACAGAAAATTGTTTTAGAGAGATATATTTGGAATAAGAAACCTAAATCAGTAATAGATGTATTTCAGCACATATTTTATTGTATTGATTCCTTAGATTTTCCTATTTTAACACATCAAGTAATTGATATAATAAAACAAGATACTTTTCTTAGAACACGATTGAAACTATTCAGAGATATAACAAGATATAAAAAAGTAAGGGAATACTATTGGTATATCTCTAAGAGAATTTCTGAAATAAAAAGTTTACCAAACTCTATGAGTTTCTTAGTTTTTTCTTCTGTAAAATCTTATTACAGGCTTGTTAGGTTTAGATTACATTCTTCAAGTAATCCTAAAAATTTGATTAATTATCTGTTATACGAAATGATAAATCAACATTTCAAATTTATACCAAAAGAAGAAAGAACACTTGAAAAAATGAATATTACACACTTTTTTAAACGTGATAATAAGTTAAAGTTGAAAAAGATAAAAGAGTTAAATTTAGACGAAAAAATACCTTTAAAGCTAAATTTGGTATGGAGAAAAAAGAGAGAGAATAAAAATGATTCATAAGACTAAAGGGAATGGAAAATTGGATTTAATTGATTCTTTTAATACTAATCCATTACGTAATGAATTTTGTTTAAGAATGAGTATGAATCCTAATACAGTTTGTAGTGTTTGCTATTCTATGAAAACTATGAAAAGGTGGGTAGTTTGTCAAAAATCTTTAGATAATAATATTATTGAATTATCTGAAACAGTTTTACCTATAAGTGAATTGCCTAAGATAAATGCTTTATATTTTAGGTTTAGCTCACATGGTGAACTAATTAACAAAAGACATTTGATAAACCTTCTAAAGATTTGTAGAAAAAATCCTAAAGTACAATTTGCTATTTGGAGTAAGAGATTTGATTTGTTTGAGAGTTTATCATTAAGACATAAACCTAAGAATCTAATCGTAATTTATTCTTCTCCAATAATAAATGTAGAATCTAAAATACCTAATGAATATTTTGATAAAGTGTTTACAGTTTTTACAGAAACCTATATTAAAGATGTTAATCTTTATACAAACTGTAATGGAAAGTGTATAAACTGTTTGGTTTGTTATACTAAAAGTGGAATTACACACATTAAAGAATTAATTAAATAATAAGTTAGTTTTTATCCTTTTTTTTTTACTTTTTATTGATTTACATGATTGAAAAAGAAGATATAAAATCAATAAATAAAGAATCTAATCAAATCAAGAAAAGACTATTAGATTTCTTAGATTGTAATGGTATTAAGGATGCTTTATTGTTAGTCAAAACGATAAATAATTTGATAACAATGAAAGAAGAATTGAAATAAGTTTATTTTATAAATGTAGCTACAAATATAATATTAACAATAAAATGTCGCTACAAAAATAAAAATGTCGCTACAAAAAAACAATAAGGGAAAGTTTATCTCAATCAGAGTAAACGAACCATTTAGGGATTTATTCAAGAAAAATGCTTTAGAGTCTAACTACAATAAGAGTAGTGAGTATTTTCGATATATTGTCACTCATTTTAACAAACTGAGAGAAGGTTATGAAATGTTAAATTCTCTTTTCATAGATTTATCGAATAGAGCTGGAGATTGTATTAGTGATTTTGATGTACTAAGAGAAATGATTGAGAAAAATATTGATATAGAAGCATTAAAAGAATTAAATAGGAGTTTAGAAATCGAATGAGTCAATTTGATAAACTTTTAGAAGGAAAAAAGAATGTTGTTGAAGCTGTTATTGATGCAGTAGATGAAGTAAAAGCAAACCCTGTGAAGAATATCAAAAAAATTGAGAAACCAAAAAAGTTAATTCAGGTGATTGAAGAAATTTCTGAAATTGACTTAAACCCTAGTGCTAAACTCAATCTCTTGAAATTTCTCTATGCAACACTTGAGAATAAATCTACTACTAACAAAAGAAAAAACTATATGAAACAAGCTGTAATCAAGAACATAAAGAAATTCTAAAACTACACGTATTTTTTAAACCTTTTTTTTATATTTTTAGTATGGTAGAAGTAGAAATATTACCAAATGTGTTTGTAGAAGCTGAATTTCTTGAAGACGGAGCAAATTTAGTGGAAAGGTATCTTGATATTGACAAACTCTCTGGGGGTTCTTGGCATAATAAAGAAGAAAAGGTTCTACATATATCCCCGTTATTAACGTGCATGAAAAAATCATATAATAATGTGGTTCTTGGAGAAACCAATAGTTTAGAAACTAAGGGAGCTTGGTTAGTTGGTACAATAGACCATAATATATTTCAAGATAATGTGTGTGAAACTGACGGGTTTTATATAAAAGAATTCCCTCTGACTGTTGATTTAGATTTTGAAAACGGTGAGTTTAAACTTGAAGTGGAAGTAGAAGACACTGTAATATATCTTGTCGGAAAAATCGACTTAATCCATAACAGAGAGCATAGAGTAGAAGATTTAAAAACATTCCAACATATTTATTTGCCTAAATATCCAGAAAAGGTTGATTTGAAGTATTACATACAACCTATTGTATATACTTTTGTCGCAAATCATACGTATTACGCATTTGAACCTATTACAACGGTTTATGTAGTATGTATTAGCAAAAAAAACCTATATACGAAGATTCTTAGCATTGAATATAATGAAAAAGTTGGTTTAGCTTGTTATCAATGGCTTGTCAAACGTGCTAAAGAAATGTATGGTTCTATTGAATCTCTCACTTGTCCTAAAGGTGAACCTTCGAAGTGGTGTCAATGGTGTTTTTGGTTAAACCTACCTTGTGCTGAAGGAAGGGAACATTTAAAAGATATATTAGAACCGATTACATTAGAATCTACTCAGTTCAAGAAGAAATTTCCCGACAAAAACCCATATTATAGAAGAAATGACAAATGGAACGAAACTAAGCTATTTAAAGAGTTCAAAACAACCTTAAAAAATCAATAAATCAATTCTCTCAAATCTTTTTTTCCTTTACTTTTTATATTTTAACTATCATTAAATCTTTAACCTAAATTAAATAAAAATGGTATGTAAAATATGAAAATACAGAATTTAGACCTTGAAATTTTCGAAGAAGCATTGGAACGAGTCGGAAAACGTGAAATGACCGAACCTAAGCTACTTGAGTTTGTTAAAGACGTTGTAGTTCACGAAACAACAAACTTGAAGGAAAGATTAGCTCTCTTTAATGAAGAAAAGATTGAAGAGAACGAAGTTAATGCCTTCGAATTTTTCTCTGATGGTTATCATTTTGGAATTTTAGCACATTTCAATAATGATAATTTGCTGACCCTTGAGAGAGAGAAGCAAGAAGATGGAAGTATAATTGAAGTAAAAGCTAAGTTTGTTGATACTGACGGTAAAAGAGTAAGATTAGTCTTACGTTCAAGAAAAGGATTAGTCACTATTTTTACAAGTACAACATGGTTTAATACAATTAACGAGCTTACAGATAATTCTGAGCATTTTGTCTTAGTTGGTAGTTTAGCTACCAAATATAAGAACTCCCGAACGCAGAAATGGGAAAAAGTAAAAGAAGAGGGAGAAGAATACTTCGAAATGGAAAATTATACTTTTAACATTTGGCAAGTAGTTCAATTACTCAAAAAAGGAAAGTCAATTGACTTAGTGGTTGTTGAGAAAGAAGAAGAAAACGGTGAGTAAATGGCACGTATTCAATTGGGTAAAAGACCAAGTCAAATACCCCCTACACCAAAAGACCCTACTGACCAAGAGTTATATGACGCATTTAAGGAAGAAATGGGTAAACCAGCTATTTACAAACGTAATGGGGAATGGCATGAATCAAAAGCATATTTAGAATGGAGGAGCAACTTTTTGGCACTCCAATTTTCCGAACTCTCTGAAGACGATGAATCTACTGTCGAAGAAACTATTGATATGGCTTCAAAAATGACTGATGTTGAAGTAAAGCTCACTGAAATATCTAAAGAAGAAATGAAAAAAGAATTAGATATAACTGATATTGAGTTTGATGATATGGAAGAGGCATTAGGTATTGTCAAACCTAAAAGAAAACCTAAAGAGCTTTCTGAAGAACAAAAAATGACTGCAAGTGAGTTAAATGCTAAGATTAAGGGTTATCAAAAGAATATGAAAGCTCGTTGTATATTTCTCTATAATTTGTTGGGAAGTGATAAAATAAAACTTGTCGAAATATTAACTGACGCTGAAATGAACTATATAGAGGAAATTACCGAAGCATTAGAGGGGGAAGTAGAATGAATTTATTAGAAAAAGCAAGAGCAAAAAACAAGGTTGAAACACCTTCGAAGATTAAGACAAAACCTAAATCGAAGCCTAAAATAGCTTTAAAACCTAAAGCTATGGTTTCTAAACAAAAACCTTTAGTTTCTAAAACTACAAATATTTCAAGTCCTCAGCCTATTTCTGCTAATTCAAGAATAATTGGATTAGTAGGAAAACAAGGAACGGGAAAAACTTATACAGCTATGAGTTTCGCTAAGAAATATGGTAAAGCTCTATATTTAGATGGTGAGAGTAAAGCACAAATCATAAAAGATTCAAAATATCCTAATTCTGATATTGATATTAGGTCTTTTAGACAAGTAGATAAACGATATAGGTTAAATAAATTAGCAACCGTACAATATTTCGAAAAGAAAATACCTTTTTGGATAAAAGAATTAGAAACGGGAGATTATGAAGTGTGTGTCATAGATAACTGTGATATATTCCGACCTTATGCTAAGTTTGAATGGTTAAGAAGAAATCCTAAAAGAATCAAACCACAATCGTTTGAATGGGGAGAAATTGAAGAAATCGTTCAAGATTTGATTTATCCTTTCATAAATCTCTGTCGGGTAAAAGGAATTATTCTAATTCTCTGCTATGGTATAAAGGATTTATATCAAAAAGACACCATAGTAGGAACTACTGAAGATGCGAAACAGTGGATATTAGGAGAAATGGATGTAGAAGTATGGTTAGAATGGGATTATAAACGGTATTTCTTGAAACATCCTTACAAGCCTTTTTGGGAATATAGAGACGAAGGTGAATTCCCTGCTGATTACTTTTTTGACCCTGAATTCATTGACGAAAATGCGAAATTTAAAGATTACCAACAATTTAAAGAAGAAACACTGATAAGTAATGAAACACAAAAAGAAATCAAAAAAGCACGAAAAGGAATAGCTATAAGTAAATAATATTAACACTCTTTTTTTATTATAATGCGATTTTTAGAGTCTTTTATCAATATTCTAATCAAGATATATACCTATAATAATAATACAATTCTTTACCTAACCAAATTAGCTTCTCTCATAGAGAGAGGTTTGAGATTTATTGGTTTCCGAAAAAGTGTTAGTTTTAAATAATATAAATCCAATAATATTTTACCGAAACACCTATTTTTAAGGCTATTTGTATGGATTGGAAAGCATTTAAATCGTTCTTTGTTGGTAATTTGAACGCTTATGCTACTCAAGATTCTCATGGGAGTTGGTTAGTAGTTAAGGAAAGAATTACTAAAGATGTCATAGAATCTCACTTAAAGAAACGAACTACTATTGGAAGCTATAATGCGTATTATAAAGACCATAACGATAGATGTAAATGGATTTGTATTGATTTAGATTTACATCCTTTTACATTGGAAAATGGTGTCTTTCTTGATAATACTAATAAATTAACAACTTTAAGTTATCCTATTAGATTATTAGATGAAAGAACCAAAAAGCCTAAAAAAACACTATTTTTAACTCAAGAATCTCTTGAGGAGTATTATTGGAATAAAGCTGGTATGAAAGTCTATGAAATAATAGACTATAATAACAAGAAAGTACATAAGGAAAAGTTCAGAATAGAAGCAAATGAACTGGGTAAGTTAGAAGCCTTAAGTAAGATTGTCTATGAGTTTCTTATTAGTTTTTATAATATAAGAGAAACTGATATTTGTCGTGAAAAATCTGGAAGGGGATACCATATTTGGATTAAACTGAAGGATTTAACAACATTAAAGAGAGCATGGGATTTCAGAGAAAGTATTAGAGAAAAAATAAAGCAATTTTATCACATAGAAGTAGAATTATTCCCTAAACAATCAAGCCTGAAAGGTTTAGTTAAAGGTTTAGGTAATTTTGTAAAACTTCCTTATTCAATTAATCGAAAGAATAATGTAGAATGTGTTGTTTTAGATACTTTTGACTTAGCTAAACAAACAGAAGGTTTTGAAATCTCTAAGATTATAAAAGAGATTAGAACGAATAAGAGAAAGGAAAAACATTATGATAGTAATGGCACTGAGCTTGATTTATCAAAATGGAAACCGTTAAAGAATATAGACCGTTCTAAGTTCTATGAAAAACTTAGACCATGCTTAAAACAAATTGTTAGAGGAAGACATGCTATTGGAACGTATGGTCATAATATTCGAAGGTGTTTAGCAAATGAATTGTTTAAGCTAAAAGCTCCTTTAGATGTTAGAATAAATGCTTTTTCTAATCAACCCGACTTCAAACAAAAGGTTTCACGATTTCAAGTATTAGACTTAGAAATGAGATGTAGAAAGAATAATAGATTCTATGTGTCTTCATGTGTGAAAATTGCTGAATGGGGTTATTGTTTACCAACCTGTCCTCAATTACATAAAGCTAAGATTGATTTAACCGATGAAGAACTTAACCTTCTTTTTGAAGAAACAACTAAAAAAGGTATAAAAGGGGGTTGGAGTGCAGTTAGAGAATTAATAAGGGGTAAGATTAATGAAAAAGACACTACAAAAGAATACATAATCAAAACGACTCGGAGTGGCACGACAACAAACATTATCGTAGAAAGTATTGAAAATAATAAGAAAATACTTGTTATTGCTCCTACAATTAAAATATGTGAGATAACAGTAAGAGATGCTATTGCTCTTATGACCAAAGAACCTACTTTATTTAGGTTTGGAAGTAATACCGATTTATGTCTTACTCTATTCGAAAAAGCAGAGAGAATCCCCGATTTGAAAAGATTTCCTTTTTTATTAAAGGATAATTGTCAATTTTGTAGTTATGCTAATATGCTTATTTGCGATAGACACCAAGATTATAAAAGTGATTGTATTGATTGTAATGAACTAAATAAAGCAAGGGTTAAATGTAATTGGAGAGTAGCAATAGAAGATATACAAGATTTCGATATTGTTTATGTAACAACTGCGAAAATTCATGCTCTAACAAAAACTTCTGATGGGGATGCTGGTCAAATTTTAAATAATATATATGACAGTGTCGATGTAATCTTTTTAGATGAGGTTTCTGAAGTATTAGACGTAGGAAATAGTGGAATTACCTTTATTGCCGAACCCGACTCGATGTATAAGAAAATATCACCAAGAAAGGATTTTGCTGTGAGATTTAGGCATGAATACGAAATGATTACTGAATATATGGAAGCAAACCTTACACGAAATCAGAAAAAGATTTGGCATGGAATCTATGATTATATAAAGGAAATTTACAGAGTTCATAAGCATTGGAAAAGTTTGATAAAAAATAACATTTTTCTATGTTTAGATTCCCCGTTATTCGCAATCTTGAGAGATATAGACCAATGGTATATCGAACATGAAAGACGTGGAAGTGGTGATTCTGACTGGCTTAAAGTATATCGTTTGCTTATAGAATATACAGAAGAAACAGATTATTATCCTAACACTATTGTAGACACTCTTATTCTTGCTAAATTTCCACAATTCTATATTCAATATACTAATCCTATTCGATATAACTTGAAAATGGATATTTTACCAGCAAAACCAATAAAAGAGTTTCTTGATTTCTTGAATGAACTCTCAGAACATAAACAATTTTTTACAACTGACGCAACCGAACCACCAATACCTATAAAAAAGTTATTCCCTAATATTTTAGAATTAGTAATCAACGACCCTATGGATACAGCACGTAAGCAAACTGTTTATCCAGATGAATACTCTCTTAATATTTCTCAACCTCGTTATTTGGAAAAGAATCTTGATGATATTGTTGATTATATAAACCTATATGGCAATGGAAATACGATGATAATATGTCAAAATATTTATACTGCATATAGGTTAAGAAAAGTGCTAAAAAGGGGAGTACATTTCAAAACTCTTACATATTTCAGAAGCTCTGCTACAATAGGCACACCTTCAGAGTGTCGGGGGATAATTACAATAGGCACACCGTACCCTCCTAAAGATTCTTACCGATGGTTAGCTGATTTATTTATGAAACAGGGGTTGGTTGAAAAAGATTCTTTTGATATTAATGGATTAACAAAACGATTGGAATATTATAATGCTAAATCTATGTTCTTTCAGGCTATTTCAAGAGGAAAAGACCCTTGGGGTAAAGTTCCGAGTAGTGTTTTTTGTTATGGATTAAACTATTATCAAGTGAAACAATTGCTAAATTTCCCTATTTCAACACCTAAAATAAGTTTAACAAAACCAAGTAAAGTATCAAATATAACTCTTTAATTCTTTTTTTTATATCTTTTTTAGAGCATTTCGAATTATATTCATAAATTTCTCTATCCAACCACGATATATTGGATTTTGAGCAATAATCTGTAAATCTGGTCTAACTTCTCCCAATTTAATAAATAACCAGTCATATTGTATCCATTTATCAAGTATATCTGGATTTTCCCTTAAAACTTCTCTTGCTCTTATCTTTATGTTATGAGGAATTGAATTTATATAAGGTCTTGGGTCTACTATTAGATTTTTTTCAGCATAATGTATAACATCTTTAGCTTTTATAGACTTAAATATACCTATAACATAACTATAAATGAAGGTTCTCAGCAATTCAAGCTCATGTGGAGAATATTTACTTGCTATTGTCATTATTGATTATTCATCCTCACTGGAACGTACATGAAACCTTCCTATTCTTGAAGGTTCTGGTTCTGGTTCGTAAGTTTCACCATTATCTTCTGGATATACTTCTGGGATAGCAGATTCGTCAAATTCATATCCATCTAAAGGAATAGGGGGAGCTTGTTGTACTTCTTGTTGTTTTTTCTTAGGATTTGCCATTCGATTCTTTAACCCTTCAGCCATAGGTTTAGCCAAAACATCAGCCATAGTACCAATTGATTTTGATATTAAATCTCCTACCTGACTCATTCTTTTTTCTGATTCGTCAGATTTTCTCATTTCTTTTTGTTGTTCAAACTTGAGCTTTTGAATCTCTAAATCGTGTGTCATTGCCTCTGGTGATTGAGTCCCTCCAAACAGAGATTTGAATGTCCCCATATATTCAATCATTCTTTTCGCATCACTCATAGGGTCTGCCCCTGCCGAACGATATTCTATTTCTTTTAGTTTATCCATTACTACCTTACGTTCAGAGATATTTTGTTGAGAAATTAGCTGAAATAACTGTGCTGTTAGTTTGTCTTTTTCATTTATACCCGAATCCTGTACTGGTTGATTTCTTTGATTCTGTTGTTGCATTAAGAGCATCATCATCATCATTTGCATATCATTATTACCATTTCCTTTGTTGTCTTCATTACTCATCTCTTTCATAGCTTTTAGAGCTGTAACTAATTCAACAATTCCACTTTGTTGACCTTGATTTTGTCCCATCATCATCATCATCATTAAAGGATTCATACCACCACCACCCTTACTACCACCCATTAACATAGCAAGTTTCATAATCGAATCTTCGGAAACATTTTCGAGTTTATCTGGATTTGCCATGAGTAGTTCAGCAACAGGGTTTTTTTCAACAACTTCTTTTTTAGGTTCGACTTTCCCAGTTCTTAACTTTTTTCTCTCATCTTGCTCATAAAGAAATTCATCTAACTCATTTGAAACAGCTTTCTTTTTCTTGAGAGCAACTATTTCGTCTAAACCTGTAGAAATGTATCGTTTTTTAGGAGCTTCTTCCCCATCATCCTTTTTTTTAGTCACAGTGGTTTCCTTCTTTTTTTTATATCTTTCTTCGATTTTTTTTAATTGACCCTTTGTAGCTCTCTCTATTTGAGGTCGTAATTTAGCTTGTAATCCCTTCAGAGTCGGCATCTTCTAATTCTTTCTCCTTTCTTTCTGATTGCACTTCTTGTAATGCTTTTAATTTATCGGTAAATTCCGACTTTAAAATATCATGTTTCTCAATCAATTCCAACAAATCATCTGCTTCATATTTGAAATCCGGTATTATTTTATCGGCATATTGGAACATCGTATTCATTACGCAAAATTTCATAACTCCGTACTTAGTATCACTATCAATTACCTTAGTCTTGAATAGATATTCCCTTAAATTGTGTAAAATAACACTCTCGGAGTTATTTAATCTTGTTACCCATTGTTGCGTGTAAACCTTCTTAGCCATAGGTAGGGGTCAAATTTCTTGATATGTTTTCTAATATCTTAAAATGGATATTAAGAGCTATATTAAAATTGCCTATTCACATTTAAAAATGTTGGTAATACCATGTCTAAAAGTTTCAATTTTTTAGTGTAAATAGTATTAATACCATAATCTTTTAATAGTAGAAGCCATCTACTTATAAGTAATGAAAATTTTAATATTAGCTCCTCTACATGATATAGCAACAATTATATCGTCTAATGCTGTTTTAAAATTAAAAGACTGGATTAGAAAAAGAAATAAGGAGTTGGTTGGTAGAAAAAGAGAACCAATAGATTTCACAGTTCTCAGAGGTTTCGTTGCGAATAGAATGAATCTATGGTTCTATCGAAATACTGATGCGATTTTTTATTATGGTCATGGGTTGAAGGATAGGTTAGGTGACATTGGAATTAGGGTAATACCTATTATTGATAAAAAAAACTGTCATTGGTTCAAAGATTCAATAATATATACGATGTCATGCTACTCAGGGAAAGAATTGTCAAAGTTTTGTATTGAAAAGGGGGTAAAAGCATACTTCGGTCAAACTACACAATACTTCGGGTTTGCTCCAAGTATTAGTAATAAGCATTTGAATGATTGGTATGATTTGGTAAATAAAATACCTATATCATTGATGTTAGGTGATAGTTGTGGTGAAGCACTCCGAAAATATGAGGCATTTGCTAATGAACTTAAAACTAAATATCTGAATCAACCCCCTACAATCAATTCCAAACTGTTATTTAGTAATGCGTTAAACATGGAATTGTATGGAGATATAAGTGCCGAATTACCCTAAATCTTAAATATTTAAAAATTAATTATAACTTAATGACAACTCTTAGAGATGCTATAAATATAACAAAAAATTATATTACAAGAAACGTAAAAAGCCTTGCCTTCGGTAGTATGATTACTATTCTTGTAGGTGGTGGTTGCTATTATATTGGAAGAAAAGTTTGTAAAGCTGGAACTCCCAATCTATTATACAATACTGAACTCAAAAAATTATTCAAAAAGAAAAAAGACTAACATTTTTATATTCTTAAATCTAATTTTAATGTATGTATGATGGTCAAGTTATACGATTTGGAACTATTGGAGATGTCGTAAGCGACCTTCCTGAACCTACTGGTCAGAGAATCAGAGTTCCCCCAAATATTCAACATCTTGGTTTTGCTCTTAAGAAAAGACTAAGATTAATAAGAGATTTCGCTAATTCTTATGGAAATGAATTAACTGTTGGTCTAATATCTTTTGCTGTCGGTGGAATATTAGGGGGTATAGCTGGTGGGTATCTTGGTAAAAAGGTCGGAAGTGCCACATCTTTCTGGAATGTTTTTCGAAGAAAGAAATAGTAGGTGATTCCATTGGTCGATAAATGGTCGCTTATCTTATCACAAATCAGAACTTTAGGTAAATGGCTTGTAAAAGATGATATACACGACTTTGGTTATTTTACATATTTCGACAGAAATGGGCATGAAGACCATCCCTTACCATTACATCATTGGCAATATGGTTTAATGTTGTGGATGGCTTCGGAGTATCTTACATTAATGAATATGTTTTATCCTTTTGATAAACAGATTGAAAAAGCTAAAATAAAAAATAAAATAAAGGAGTTAAAAAAGAAAAATGCCAAGCAACCAAATACACAGTTTAATAGACAAAATGCTCTTCGGAAAGGATGGCAAATCTATTCATCGTTGGATGGATGAACCTCATAAATGGATGGGCAAAGACCATAGGAAAGTTCGGCACGATATTTTTACCGTAGCTTTACTTGGTATGACAAAAGGTAAAGAAGCTGCGACTCATGCTGTTTCTCATATCATTACAGATACGGTATTCACAAAAGGATATAACGAAATGATGAAATTCGCAAAAGGTATTGTAAATAGTGCTTTTGGTGACATACTAAAATTTTAATAATTTAAGTGAGTATTAGATAATTATGGTAGAAGTAGAACAATTTGCTGGAGAATTAAGTAGTTTATATGGGAAGCGAGGAGGGAAACCCCCTAAGAAATCCCCTATTTCAGCAGAAATGAGGAGTTTAAGGAAAGATATTGGTGAAATTGAGAGAGATGTGTCGGCAGGAGTCTTTGGCAACCCCCCTAAAATATCTAATCCTATAAAAAAGAAAGTTCCTCGAAACGGTCAGTGGCAAGAGTATCTAAAACCTTGTCTTTCAAGGGTTAATAAAAATAAAGAGAATTCTCCTTTTGCTATTGAAATAGTGACTGGTGCAGAATTCGATAGAACAGATGGGAAAGTCAAAGTGAATGAAGTTATGAGGGCATGTGCGACAGAATGGCACAATAATTATAGAGACGAAGAAAACCCAAGACAAGCCTTCGAGAATGATTTAGAACTAAAAAAAGCAAAAAGATGTCAATCAGGTGATTGTTAAGTGGTAGAAAAAGATATATTAATTGTCCAAGAAGGTTGTGGTCATTGCGACGATGCTAAAATTATTCTTAAAGATAGAATCGAAAATGGTCAAATTGAAATGGTAGATGCTTATTCTCCCAGAGGTAAGGAATATATTAATAAATATGATATTAGTGCTACCCCAACTATTCTTTCTGGTGAAGGAGTTAACGCAACAAAATGTTCAATTTCTCCTGACAACAAAACAATTAAGTGTGATAATGGTACAGAAAAGGTGTTGTAGATAGCAAATCCTAATAACGTACCTTGTAGACCCGACTTAATAACTACAGTTTCTAAACAACTTACTTCTGATGATTTGCGAACGGAGTTTTTTGAACGTGTTATAAATAAGTGTGGTGTGAAACCACAAAAGAAAGCAAAGAAACCAAGAAGACTCTCTGTGAGGAACGTGTTTATAGGAGTTTGTATGAAACAGGGAAACTCTATGGCACAATGTAGTGATAATTATAAAGGATTGAACGAGAATCAGATTGAAGAATATCAGGTTTTAACTAATGAGCAAAATGCTAAGAGATTAGGTGGTGAATGACTGTTATAAAACAAAAAAACACTCATAAAATCAAGGAACGAACCACGATTGACGAACGAGAAACTTTCACTCACATTCTCAGGGTTTTAATAACGAGAAATATAGGTCTTAGGTCATGTGATATAGCAAAAGAATGCCACATGGGAAGAGAAAGGATTGCTCAGAACCTTACAAAAATGGTCGATAAGGGTATATTACTAAGAGAAGAAGTAAAAGGTACTAAATATTATTTCCCCCAACCTATTTTTTGGAATAACGATATAGTTAACGGGATGTACGAAAGGATGCTTCCATTTATCCAAGAAATATCAGAGGATTTAGTATATGAACAAATGAATGATGATGGGAATGTTAAACATCCTTCGTTAGAATGTATCCAAATATTACTTAAGCTATTTGATTTTGAAATTGATAAGATAAAAGAAGAAATTTAAAATTGCTATCTGTCAATATACAATTCACACAGCTTTAAATAACACAAATCTAATTTTATACTTAACAACCTAAAAGTGAATATTATGGTATCTCATAAAAAATTTGGTGGAATTGAACTAAGTCTTGGAGCAGGCGGACTTCGTTTCAAGAAAAGACCTTCGTCTTTTAATATGTGCATAGGTAATATCATGAGAGGACAACCCGGTCCGACCAATGGTGGTCGATATGATAAGGGTTTTCAAGGTAGGTTTTCAGGAGCGGCTCGAAGATGTGCAGTTGGTGGAACTAAAAGAACTGCTGCATTTATTGAACGTGGAAGAACCTTACCCAGATTTAGATAATCAAATGTTATGATTAATCTCGTGGCTTACAAAATCAATTAAATCTTTTTTTTCTTTTATTATTTCTTTCGAAGCACCAGATTCTTTTAGCCTTTTTAGCTCATTAGTTTTCCTAACTTCGAATTCATGTAGAGATTTGTATCGTAAAAAATCTGACAAGATTCCGGCATTATATTCATCTTCATTCATAATTATTAGATAACATTTATCCTTAAAATTTTTATAGTGTAAAAACTATTTTTTATATATGCCTAAAGGTCGTTCAAATACTCGAATTGGAGAAGATATAGCAGAATTAGGGATTAATAGAAACAAATCTTCTTCTGTAATAGATGTGTGTAGTTTAATGGATGAGATATTAGACAAGAAATACTCTAAAATCAGTGAATATGCCAGAAAAAAACTTGCTGAAGATTTACTTATCGAAACAACAGATTTTAGGTCGCTATACTTTATAAAAAACGGTATGTGTGGTTAGGGTAATCTACTCAACCTTCTTATCTCTCTTGTATGAACATTCATTTCTGTTCGCAAACTTTGCATCCTGTCTTCCTTGAATGGTAAAAGTTTCTTTTTTCGGATTTCAGTAGCTTCTTGTATTTCCCTTTCAAGTTTCTGTAATTTCTTGATTCTTGTAGAATAGACCCTATCCATTACGGTTAAGACAGTCTTAGCTTTTACTTTATGTACTGTATAATCTCTCATTTTTTCCACAACCTCGTTCAGCTTTCTAAATCTCTCATTAAACATAGAGAGTTTTATAACTTGCTGGTCAGTCCAAATCCTAAAAGGGTCTCTTTTCACCAATTTCCTTTCATACGGACTGAGTTTTGTGGTCTTTGGTAAGGTTGCTGGTTTATATCTCGCTTTTTTAAGTTGTTCTCTACAATCCTTTAATTTATTTGTCGTTGTCTTCAACTCCCTTTCAAGTCTATTTATTTTTGGTTGATTTCCACTCTTTTTTGCTTTAGCTAAATCAGTTTTTAATTTAATTGATTCTCCTAATAGAATAGCATGTTTGCCTTTCCATTCTTGGCTTACGGTTAACTGTTCTCGACATTCTTCTAATTGCTCTTTATATTTCTCAATCTCCTCTGGTGATGCTTTTGTCTTTTGTGCGAAAATTATTTCTTGCTTTAGTCTATCAATGTCTTCTATGAACTTTTGTTTTTCTTCATCAAATTCTTTTTCCATATCGTCTATTGTATCTTCGAGATTATCAATCTTAGTGTCAGCTTCTCCTAACTCTTCACGTATTACCGATTCTACACCTTCAGCAGCTTCAAGAGTATCTTGTAATTCCTCTATTCTTTCTTTACGTTCTTCTGCTATTTCATAATATTCGTCATCAGCAACACCAGCTTTTAGTTCTTCGATTTCTTGTTTTAATCTTTCAACTTCTTGTTTTTGTTCTGGATTAACTTCACCACCTTCACTAAAGGTAATATTATCATCATCGTCAATAATACAACCCTTTACAGGTGGTATTTCCCAGAGTTTATCAAAAATATGTTCACCAGCTTCTAATTTCTTTTCTAATTCCTTTAAATAGTCAACAGCAGCTTGAGCATTTAAATCTATACATTTAGCAAAGTTCGCAATTGGTTTTATATTCTTTATAATATCATCTGGAATGGTTATTTTAAAATCAGTGTTATAACTATAACCACCTTTCTCAATAGGAATACCTTTATAATAATCCTCATCCAATTGGCTATAATGTTTGATTTTATCAATACTGAATATTTCTGGAAACCTAATTTTTATACTATTTTCATTACTTGCTAATGCTTCATAAATGCTATCCTTTAGATTGACTATCAGTTCCTTAGTTTTATCTTTATTATAATCGCTATGTTTTTGATTTGTATATTTCTGTATAACATCATCAATCCATGCATCAATATCAGCACTAACATCTTTTCTCTCATTTTCGATATATGACTTAATCCATTTCTCTAAGTCAGTATGTAATTGCCAAAAAGGTTCATCAGCACTACTTACAATTTCATCTATTTCCTCAGCATTTTTAACATCTATAACTCTACCTACAAGATTATCTCCTGTATATGACCCCTGATTTTTTAAACTAATAAGAAATTTAAAAGCCTCATCTAATCCATGTCTTTCAATAATATCATCAAATAGAATAAATCTCATACGAGCAATACCACTATAACTTGTAGGCATTGTTGATGGTGGGTTTTTTAGTATTGATTCAAGTGGTTCTTCTGGTAAGCTCTCTATTTCAAGACCTTGAGATATATATAACTGTTCATTACCACTACGGTCTAAAATAGGGTCTCCTTCTCTATGAGTTCCAGTGGTTTTTTTATATTCCAATCTTTTTCTTTTAAATTTTATCTTTCCTTCATCTTCTCTGTCTTTTATTGCGTCGAGTCCACCGAGTAATACCCCTGTTTTTAAAGGTGTTTTTCTGTCATGGTTATAACCCCAATGACCTTTTATCTCAGTTTCTCCTTTTCTTTTCCCTCTTGTGAAAGTATGAACTGATGGTTCAGCCCATTTTTGTTTTATTGTATATAAACCCTGTTCGAGTTCAGTATCAGTATAATGTTTTGGTAATGGAGCTAATCGTTCATAATCAGCTTTCCCACCAAATCGTTCTATAAATATCTTACTATGTTCATAAATATTCTTTGCTATGCTATATCCAGCAGGGTCAAAATCAGTCACCCCATAAATATGTAGATGTTTTTTCTTTTTTTGCTTCATTATAGGGTCAATACGCTTCATTATTTCTTCTGAAGCTGAAACAGATGATTGCCCACCAGCAGCATAGAGAGATAGACCTAACATTTTAGCCATATTCTCTAATACTTGAAAATATGATGTTTTTTCAACACCTAACATAATTGGTTCGAACATATCTCCTAAATAGGGAGACGCTGAGGGGACATAAGTTAATTTCCCAGAGTTCTTTACTCCATAAGTATCATACCATAATGAAGGGTCATTCTTTATAATATCTGAGAACCCTGAATAATAATCTCCGTCAAGTGGTTCTCTTTGTTGACCATGTTTCTTTTCTGATTTCTTAGAATATACATACCCCATTAACCCACGTTCTAACGCAGCTTTAGCATAAGCATACCAAACACGTCTTAATGGCAACTCCATTCCCGGTCTAACCAGATTTAACTGTTTTGCTGTTTCGAGTGCCATTTGAACTATTTCTTTAGCTGGATTAGCTTCTTTATAGTCAATTACATTCCCTTTTGTGTCTGTGTAAGTATCAGAAGGTTCTGGATAACCCATGAACGTCAACATTTCTTTTGCTAATGGAGGGATTTCCTGAAGTGTTTTAGGTCGAGGAATTTTGTTTTTATCTAAATGTGCGATAAACCATACAGCACTTTTAGATAATCTCCCTAAATACCATTCCTTTAAGTCCGATATGACACTTCCCGTTTTACTCATTATTACTCCCCACTCTCAAACGGTTCATCTCTATATGAGATTTCACTTTGATTGATTTTGTACGATTCCAGTTCTGATATAACCTTATCTTTCTTTGTGCCATCTGGCATATCATTAACCATATTGAAATATTCATTAATAAAAGTAGTATCATCAATCGCTTTCTTATTTCGATTATCTACTAATATATCGCACTTATCCCCGATTATATTACACATTTGCTCTAACTTCTTAATAGGGTTGCTCATAACTTAAATGTAGTTTTTAGAACTATTAAGTTTTAATATCATTTTGTAGCTACAAAAAATATTATGTATATACAATTGTAGCTACATACAAACATGAAACTTTATTAGTGTTTACAACCAAATCTTAGTTATGGAATATCGAGAAATTATAGATAAAATAAAAAAGCTACAAATGAATTACGATAGGGCAAAGAAGGTTGACCGACAGAGAGCAAAGCGTTATATGAATCAGATTAAAGACTTGCGTGTATTGAAAGAGAAATATGAGTTTAATAATCAAGGAGCTGTTATAACAGAACAGATAGAAAAGATTGCTGAACTCGAAGAGAAAATCGAAGCTGAAGCTGGATATACAAAAGAATTATTACTCAAAATCGAAGAACTTGAAGCACATATCCAGAAAATAACAACCGCAGTCGAACCAGAACCAGAAGAACCCCCAGAAATCATAACAAAACTCTGCCCGAGTTGTGAACGACCTTTTACTGATGATAAAATGGCAGAACATCAAGCTAACTGTCTTCATAAGAATTAACAATACTTTTTTATATTTTTAATACTATTCTTATTTTATGAGCAAAAGGTTGGATAGTGAAGATGAGAAAAGAGCTTCACGTATTAGACTGAATCCTCTTAAACTGTTTGTTCATTACCGAGATATTTCTAAACAGAAACCTAAAAAGATTAAAGAGGATTGATATGCCCGAAATGGTTCCAACTACGGAACTCAAAAAACATCTGGGTCAACTTGCTAAGTATAACGAGCAATATGTTAAAGAATGTGAAATAATGCCCGGAGTTAGCCCCTTTAATGTTAAGGATGTTGACGGTTATTATAAACATATTGAACAGTGGGATACTAACCAACTTCGATGGAAGCTAAAAAGGTGTAAAATGGCTTCTTCAGCAAAAGGAGTACATGATGATATTCTCTTAGCTGAGTTTAGAGATAATATGCCAGTTAATTTCTTGGGTTTGATAACAGATAATATACCTGTTTATAAAGTAAGATGTAAAGATGCATTAAAACAATTAGAGACAGCAGAGAGAATTGTATTACAAGGTCAGATGCTTCCAGAACCACAACGAAGACATGGATATAGGATTACTCTTGATATAGGAAATGTGGGATTTGGTGAAAAAGACACCGAAAGACTTAAACAAGGTTGTCGTTTTATCTTAGAAGATGAAAGAGCTGATTATGTAAAGACAAGAGATTGTCCGATTGTTTTAGATAATGCTCTATCAATTCATTACGAAATCAACCGACGGAACATAGAGAATGGAGTTTATGATATGGATATTCAATCAGGAGTCGTTGTAAGAGATGTTGAGAGAGATTGTTTGGATTTTCCACTCACTAAAGATATTCCATACATAAAAAACGGGAAAGAAATCTTTAGGCTTAGGATTAATGTAAATCTAAACCCTGATTCTCATGGAAGGGTTGGTAGGATTACAGTATTTAAACCCGTAGATATGAATACTATTGGTGTTAGTACACCAGAATTATATAACCGACTTCCCACTGATGAAAAAATGATGTTGCTTACCAATATCGAAGAAACATACGCTAATCCAGTATTACAATTTAGCAGAAATCTTATTCATGTTCAAGAAAAAATATTTGCTAATAGAGAGTTAATAATCCAAATGCTTTTGAGCCTTGCCCCTTATGACCACATCGGTTCAGAGACTTGTGTTTGGGCTTCAAAGACAACTGGGGCAGGTATATTAGCAGAAGAATCAGAAAAACAAGCTGATACAGAAGATAGTGCGAAAGACCCTTTACAATTAGCTCAAATGACCGAAGAATTTCTTAGAACCCTTGAAACTATGGATAAGGGTATTGTAGATGCTCATCCCCGACAAAGTTTATTCGATGCTACGGTAAGTACATTTCAAGCGTGGGTTGAATATGATTTAGACCCTGCTATACTCGACCCTATGTTAGCAAATATGATGTATGTTCATGTTGCTAAAATAGACCCCACATTAATCTCACATAACTTCATAAAAATACTTGATAATCAAGTTAAAGAAGGTTATGAGCATTGGGGTTGGGTTAGAGCTTGGCTTGAAAAGTTTAGCACAGTGGCAGAGACACTTACGATGGATGATTGGAGATATGTTGTCAGACTAACAAAGTTGCCAATAGATATGTTTTTGAGTCATGTTGCGATTGATAGACTTATACATAAATTACCTAAAGACAAGAGAGTTGAGTTTAAGAAGGAATTTTTTAGAACGGATGATTTCTATGAAATGATAAAAATCTTTCTCGAAGATGATGATTATATTACAAGATGGCGGGATTATGTCAATACTCCTTTCTCAAAAGAACTTATTGAGGATTATGATTTAGTGCGATTAGTACGACTTAGAGAGACTATCTATTTAATGACAGAAGAAGTAAAAGCTAAAAATAAGAAATGGAACGAAATGAGTCCTTATGATAATTGGATTAATGCTTTTGTTGAAGCCCGTGAAGCAGGTACAATAGAAAGTATTAAAGAAGAAGGAATTCCAACCATCGGACTTGCCAAGAGTGTTTTTGTGCATGACCAATATGGAAGGATGAATGTTGGAATCGAAGACCATCTTGGTAATAGATGGTCAGGATTCTCTGTACCCGACCCCACTGAGTTCTTTGGTGGCGATAGCATTAGAGAGAACTGGGCAGAGATGACCAGTAATGAAAAGATAGATTGGATTCTTGATAATACCGATATAACAAGAGAGGATTTAGCACGATGGACAAATGACCCTAACCTAAGAAATATTGAAGATAGCTTCGATGATTATGCTCACGATTATTATATGGCTAATATAAGCTGTTGGAATGAAGAAAATACGGAATGGGATGAGGAATGTATTTTAGACGAAGTTATGCAATATATGGAATTGAATAAATGGGAAGAGTTTTAAATAGCTTATTGTTGATAATATGGTATGAAGAAAATCTTTCATGTCATTTCGAGTTTTGTACTTTTTATAGCCTTAGCGTATATTCTTGATGAAATAAAGATTACCATCATAATATACCCTATTATTCTTGGTTCTCTTGCTCCTGATTTGGATTTGGCTTTTGGTTCTCATAGAAACTTTCTTGCTCATTCTATAAGTATCCCAATATTGATATTCTTGTTTGATATGTCAACAATAAACGCATTATATATCTTAGCTTTTGCGTTTCACTGTCTATGCGATGTTAGTTTTAGACCGAGCAAATGGACTGGTTTCTACACGATTAAAATGTATCGGCACACAATATTCTTCGGAGCAGAAGAAAAATCAGCAGGGGCATTAACTACTTTATGGTTATTTGTTAATGCTTTTATCGGTATAATGCTATTCGGGCTATATATATATCTGGTGTAGCAATGAAAAAAGATTATATTATAACAATCTTTTGGGGGGTTGCCACCGCTTCAGTTTTATCTCTAC
>Ga0114923_10000643_pt1 | contig 26547 bp, 36 predicted proteins | sample SumtaG_FD_89578 | JGI IMG/M metagenome (GOLD analysis project Ga0114923, IMG submission 89578) | Deep subsurface microbial communities from Indian Ocean to uncover new lineages of life (NeLLi) - Sumatra_00157 metaG | ecosystem: Environmental > Aquatic > Marine > Oceanic > Sediment | place: near...
CAAATTCCAGCGACTCATAACGGAAGTCGGAGAATGTAACCAATTCGTCTTCATCGCTACCACATGGTACACAATGCATTACGATCATATCTACGGCATAAGGTTCACACAAGTCAGACGAACTTGACACCCACTCTGAAGCATCACTTTGCTGCTTCAAGGCATCAACCGGCGTAATGTCTTCCCCCGTGCCTGTTGTGATGTGTTCATAGACAAATTCCAAGGATACTTCAAGCGGTTGCTCGTCACCTTCCTTAACCGTGTCTAAATCGCCACGATCAAGCAAGTATTCGTATTCCTTAGCTTCCGTCCAAGTAACATTCCCTTCACCAATCTTCACCTCAATCCGTTGGGAAATAAATGTAATCACATCAGACTGAGCAGGCGTCTCCGCTCCCCAAGCTGGTGTGAAATCAAAGCTCGATGTTGGAGCGATACTACCCTTTACTGTTTCTGTGATAGTAACAGTTGTAGAACCGCCGCTGAGATTAGTTCCGTTACCTGTCATCAGGTCACAATCTATACTCCCCTCAGCACCCGTAAATTCAACAACCCAGTTGGTTGTCGGACCAGGGCCACCTGTCACCGTTACATTACCTGTACCAATTGTTGACAACAGTTCCAAAGCAGATTCAACTTCAGCCATGTTGGCATCCCAATCAATAGCCCCCGTCTCTTGACTCTCATACGTGAGAGTGAAGTTTCCACTTGAGGTTGCATCATCAATATTGATAGTTTGAGTCTCGTTGACTCCATATCTAGCAGTAACAGTGTATGTAGTTACGTTGTTCGCGGTATTAACCGTAAACCGTGCGCCGACCGGCACGAAATCAGTGTCGGTCGTATTAAGCACTACTGTATTCACGTCAACAGCAGTGTCCGTTGCACCTGGAGTAGCTTCTGCAATTGTAGCAGAGCCACTTAAACCATCTTGAATATAGATGGTTGCATCGCGCAATTCAATACGTGCCATAATCTGGCTCCTTTTATAGTTTCAGGTACATCTCGTAGCGACCGTCCACCATAGCTTGCCGGATACGGTCTTCGCGACTTATCTGACCAAAGTGGATCAACCTGATTGATTCAGCCCTGCCTTTTCGTTGAGTTAGACAGTCAACTAACGTTCCATCGTCACCAACGGCGGGCCCGTACTTATACACGGGAATACGCTCCGTCATAGCTTGTGCAAACTTCCCGCCCCACCGTGCAATTCCGTAAGCATCTTCTTGAGACATCATCATCCTGTTAGTTAGCAGTATGTTGATATCAGTCCATAGCCGCCAGCATCCTTGACTGACCTCTCTAACGAACGGACCATTGACACGAAGTTCAGCATGATCCTCCCGCATTGTTTCTGGTTCACGCTCGTCAACGCCTTCGACCAGAAGCGGTAAGCTAAGCCCGTCTGCGATGTTTTTGAAGTACACCGAGATTGAAGCAAAAACCCACCGTGCCAGGTTTTCGTTCAATGTTGTTGCCATAATACATCACTCCGGTTAAGTTGTTGTCCCACTGACAGTTTGCTCTAAACTCAGTTGTTGGGTGACGTGCTCAAAGAAGACCTCTTCAGGTCTCACACCCTTCACCTCTCTACCAATAATAGACCAAGCTGTATTACACTCGAATTCCTCATAACTTTTGATATCGTACCGCCGCCCATGGTACACGATCCAATCATCATTTGTAAAATGATAACAGGTGGGCAAATCTCTTGCGTCAATGATGAACATTCGAGTTCCAACATCATACGAGCCGCCCATTATGAACATCTTGTTTGCTGAGATTTGAGTAATTGATTGTACAACCTCCCTAGCAATTTTTACAGGGAGTACAATACATTTTCGTACAACATTCACCGTTTTATCGACTGTCTTCACCCCTGATTGGTAATCTGTCGCAACATCAACAATTTGATACACATCGGCTCTATGTCCGTATTGCCTCTTTAAGCTGTATAAGGTGCGTCGGATGAAACGACTTAATGTACGATTCTCAACCACCGGAGTGGCGGGAGACTCTACAACCGCGACTACAGTTTGATTCAATGCTAAAGCACTGAATGGTGCTGCACCTATTGTCCCTGACAACCCTGTACTTTGATTTAGTGTGAGGGTATTAGATAAGGATCGTTCAATGTCCAGGGTTCTACTTACACTTTGGTTCATCGAAAGGGCACTAGAAAGAGATCGAATAAAGATCGACCCCGCCGCAGATGCATTTTGAGTAAATGCTATGGCATGATTCAGTGATCTTTCATAAACTTGCGGCGGAGTAAATCCTAGCCGCCCTGTAATGTCATTGGTATCTATACCCGTCGGCGTCGTATCAATACCACTTATAGTTTCGCTAGTTTTCACGGTGGACGTGAACTGCCCACTTTGAAGATACAGTTTTTTATCAGTAGAACCAATCCAAAGAGTATTCACACCATCCCAAGAAATATCTTGAGGAACAGTATCGACGCCGCTTACATTTTCACTATCTTTGATTGTTGAGGTAAACTGCCCACTTTGGAGATACAACTTTTGGTCTATGTTCCCTACCCAGGGTGTATTTGTACCATCATAAGAGATGCCAGCAGTACCTAAATCAACGCCGCTTACATCCTCACTGGTTTTCAAAGTAGACGTGAATTGACCACTTTGAAGATACAGTTTATCAGCCTCGGCACCTGACCAAGGGGTATCAGTACCATCATAAGATATCCCTGAAGGAAATGCATCGACTCCACTTACATCCTCACTGTCTTTGAGAGTTGAAGTAAACTGCCCACTTGTTAGATACAGTTTCTTATCTGTGTCACCAGTCCAAGGGGTGTTAGTATAATCCCAGGAGACGGCCGTCACACTTCCATCAATGCTGCCTACAGCTTCACTAGTCTTTACAGTAGACGAAAACTGCCCACTTTGAAGATACAATTTATCAGCTTCTTGGCCGCACCAAGGAGTATTGAGTCGAGCAAAAATAGAACCGGCTATAGATACACTTTGATTCAGTGAAAGTGCATCAGAAAGAGAACGATCATAGTCAACAATCGTAGATACACTTTGATTCAGTGAGAGTGCATCAGCAAGAGGACGATCATAGTCAACAATTGTAGCTACATTCTGTGTGAATGCTATAACATTGTTTGCTGACTCGTTATACTCTACCCCCGCCTGTGGAAGTCCTCGCCCTACATAATTGTTAGTGCATATACCCTTGGGGAAGGTATCAACGCCACCAATAGACTGGCTGGTTTTCATAGTAGACGTAAATTGTCCACTCTGAAGATATAGTTTTTGATCTTCACCGATCCAAGGCGTGTTCGTTCCATCCCAAGAAATACCATGAGGATCAGAATCTACAGTTGTAACAAGCTGGCTGGTTTTGATTGTAGAAGTGAATTGCCCACTTGTAAGGTACAGTTTATCGGCTTGATCGCCTACCCAAGGAGTATTTGTACCGTCCCAAGAAATATCTCGCGGGGTCGTGTCAACGCCGCTCACATCCTGACTGTCTTTGATCGTAGAAGTGAATTGGCCGCTTGTAAGATATAGTTTTTGATCTGAATACCCACACCAGGGAGTGTTGGTACCGTCCGCAGAGATTCCAGACAGCCCAGAATCAATACTGGTAACATCCTCACTATCTTTTACAGTAGAGGTAAACTGACCGCTTTTTAGACGTAGCTTCTTCGACCCTCCGCCAGCGAAGGGAGTATTTGTACCATCCCAAGTTATACCATTGGGAACAATATCACCAGCGTTAATACTAGTTTTTAGAGTAGAAGTAAACTGCCCGCTTTGCAGGCATAGTTTATCACCTTGACTACCAGTCCAAGGGGTATCATAGACTGGCGGTGGAATGTCTAATCTAGCATCAAAGTCATCAATGCAAGTACCACTGCTCGAACTGTCAACTGTCGTTGTAACTAAACTAGTTTTGAGTGTGGAGCTAAATTGTCCACTAGTGAGATATAGCTTGTCCCCAGCAGTGCCGCACCAAGGAGTATCCGTGCCGTCCCAAGAAATACCAGTGGGGGTTAATTCAACACCACCAATAGACTCACTAGTCTTTATCGTGGATGTGAATTGGCCACTCGTCAGATATAACTTATCGTCCCCTTGTCCGATCCAAGGAGTATTGGTCCCGTCCCAAGAAACATCTATTGGAACGCCGTCAATACTTATTACAGCTTCACTGTCTTTGATCGTGGAGGTGAATTTACCAGACTGTAAGTACAACTTACGAGCAGTAGACCCAATCCATGGCGTATTAGTCTCATCGGAAGAAACGCCCCGGGGAGTAGTGTCAACAGTAGTAACATCTTCACTGTCTTTGAGTGTTGAGGAAAATTGCCCAGACTGACGGTACAGCTTATCCGCTGTTATGTACCCACACCAAAGTGTGTCGGTACCATCCCAGGATATACCATCAAGATTAGAGTTGATGGTTGTTACATCTTCACTAGTTTTTACTGTCGTAGTGAACTGCCCAGACAATAAGAATAGTTTGTCTGTACCGTCACCAGAGAAGAGTGTATTGGCCATTAGCTCACCATACCGTGTACGGACTCAATAACTTCAACTAGACTAACTTCATTGAAATGGTGGCAAGGATAATCAAAGTGTGCCCAGATTTGGAAGCCGGCTTTCTTCACTTTTTGACAAAATGAATAGTCGCCTCCAACTTCTACTGTGCCGTCTTTGTTCCACTGCCGCATAAATGGCTGCTGATCTTTTAATCTTTCGATCACTCGCCGCGATACTAAAAAGCAACCACTTCCAATCGCATCAACCTCTCTTAACCCGCCCATCTCTTCACAATAAGGCTGGTAACCTTGCTCACTCTCAATCCATTTCAGAGCATTAAAATACCAAGGTCGATCACCTTGTACCTTATTATGCCAAACTGGTGTTGGGCAGCCCACTAAATCACAATCGTACTCGACTAAATCAAGGGGATTGTTTATCGGCGGGTTGTCGGTATCAATTGATAACCAATAATCCTCACCACCATTCAAGAAATCTTTCACGCAATGGTGGAGATTATTAACATAGGGTGAGTGTGTCGGACAATCATGTCTGATAATATAGCGAGAATCAGACAACATCCGACAAATGGCAAAATGCACCATTTTATGCAGCCACCCGTCACCGTTTGGAACCGTAATGTAGACCCGCTTCTTAATCATGGCTGCTTAACTGTAAGACCTTCAACATTTTTATAGGCTGACCATGTCTTACGCTTGTTACGCCGACGACCAGGAGTGGGATTATCTGGATTAAGAGCATCTACATCTTCTTGATCTTCAGCAATATTCAAAGCTCTCTTAGCCGCAATAGCTTGAAGAGTGGCTGTATCTTCCTTGATAGCTGGATCACGCTTATGCGCGCGGTCATCATAAAACTTTTCAGCATCAACTTCAGTCATAACTGAACACTGTGATGGAAATGCGTTGACCGCGGCCTGAGCAAAGTCATCAGGTACAAGAAGCATACCATTCCATTGACCCTGCGGACTATCTTCGCCAGGATCGTCATCAGCATGGCCCGAAAGTTGGTCATAGTGCCAGCCGCCAAACTTATCAACAAAGTATGACCAGTCCATGTCGTCACGCACGCCAGCAGAAAGCTGGTTGAAATCAGGGAAACCATGGACTTTCTTCCCATTTACATTCTTCAAACCGATTTTCACTTTCAAAGGAACAAGTTCCATTAGATTTCTCCCTTAAATTGTACACACACGAAATTAAACGAGTTCGCGCTGGGGCTTATCAGGAAAGTCAACATTTGGACAACGTCCACATATACGCTCAACAACTCGCCCGACCCATTTCATTATTTCTGAATTTTGAACAAGTACGATTGTCCCTTTTTCCACAAGATGGGCAAGAGTTTCTTTCTGATAGTCTTCGAGCTTTTCTATACGTGCGGAAAGGCGCGCTTCACGCTTCCAGTCGCGCCAGATGAAGAAGAGAATCACTCCCATCAAAGGGCCGAGTTCTCGTAACATAGACTGCCAATCAAAAACTGTAACGTCCATATCAGTACCCTCCAAGTCAAAAAAGCCGGGGCGGAGCGAAATCCGCCCCGGCACAAAGACAAATTCAACTCAGATCAACCGAGCAGAACGCAACCCAAGTTAGCATCCAGCATCGCAACCCCACACAGAAGGTCCAGAGTCACAATCGTACCCTGGCTGGTGATGTTGTACTGCATAGACACACGCATTGCTACGTCGTTATACACACCGACGCTAGAACGTACACCAAGAGCGGTGTTCGGCAGAGCGAGCGGACGAGATACGAGTGCAAGAGCGTTACGATGGAAGGCGAGGTTCAACGAACCAACCGGGCCCGGGAACGCCGTATCCACACCAGTGGTGACCGCGAGGGCCAGCGGACGGTCCAGGTAGACGGTATAATCGCTACCATCCGTGTAAGCCTCGATAATGGTGTACACTTGACGTGTGGTACCAGTACCGAAAGCGAGCAGTTGACCCACTACGGGCGGCTTGGTGGCGGTATAGTTCTCCAGAACCAGACCCTTAGCATAACCAGCAGCGTAGTTGGCACCAAGATCACACGCCTTGAACAGCGTGCAAACGGCGTTGAGAGTCAGAGCCGTGCTCAGTCCGGTAACGATGTTCAGACTAGTTGTCTGACCTGTACCAGTCGAAGCGGCCACGACGTGAGGCTGACCTTCACCCTCAAACCAAATGTACTCACCTACTACAGCAGCGTAGCCGGCAATTGTTACGTTGATGGTAGTTTCGCCCACGGGCTCAACTTCATCAACCAGACCGTCCACGTAATCCACCGTGATTGTCTTAGACAACGCGGGGACGTTTTGATCCATGTAAGAATCAAAACCCAGGAGACGACCTAAGCTAGCCTCACGAAGAGCCGTACCTTCATCGCCGCGCTTCTCAGCACTGATGAACAGTTCGGTCTTCAGCATCTCAGTCTCAGACTGAGGAGACAGTACCAGATTACGCCCAGTCGGATACGCCTTGTTGACGTTCATCTTCTCCCGGCATTCCAGGAGGAAGTTCTTGGCGTTACTTTCACTCATTTCCTGAAGCCGACCAACTTTGTTGGCGAGGAACTGATGGGCTTGACCAATCAGCACTCGGTCAACCGAGCGAGCGATTTGCATCGCAGCAGGCGTCAGGTAAATATCAACCAAGTCTTGGAAAGACTTAGAAGCCTCACCGTCCTTGATTGTGAAGGACACGTAAACGTGCTGATCCAACGGGACCTGTACGTTCGTGCTAACGGCATCTTGGTTGTCCACGTCATCAGCGTCAGTTTTACGCCGTGTGGAGAACTCAGAAGGACGCCGAGTGTTTACTACGTCGCCATAATTGGCGACCTCATCGCTGAAATCTCGGTGGACAAGGCGGGCCATAACCATATTCTCTTCGAGAATGGCCAGACCTTCTTGCGCCCACAATTCGGGAATCAGCGCATCATTGTCATTGGCAAAACACGCCATGACAGGATTTGCATACAGAAGGTTCATGGATTTACTCCCATGTTGTTGTTATGCCCATAAAGGGCAGGTTCCGTGCCGCCCCACATAGGGCAACTAACAATTACTTTGTTTAGTTAAAAGCACCACCCCGTTTTTTGATTAACTAGAAGATGGACCACGTCGCAGCCCCAGGGCTTCCGGGTTTTCCTTACGAAGCTTACGATACTGATCCGGAGATAGTTTCGTAACGTCAATTCGTCCACCTTCACCTGATGTAACACCACCAGTTGCGGCACCAGACCCAATACCACTAACAACGTTTGCACGGAAAAGGTTGCCATAATGCTCAGGCAACTGCTTCATTCGCTGTACTGCTTCTTGGGGGGTGCGAAGAGTCACTGTCCGATCCCCGGTATTCTCATCAATATCCGGGAATTCAACTTTCGGAACCATTTGATCTTCAAGCTCGTTACCTTCTTCATCCGTTGCGGCGCGCATTTGCGTCATTGGACGAAGCAAGCCAACGATTTGTGTTGGGTTAAAAGCTTCCGCTTCAATCGCTGCATCTTGCAATGAACGTTGAACAATGGAGTCTTTGTACATTCGCTCCCACTTGACCGATGATTCTTTATAGTCCGTTACCTCGCGAGTAAAACGCTCTCGTTCTTGCTTCCGTTCATATTCGGCCTGTTGTCCCTTTGTCCGGAACGTTTTCTGCAAGTCTTGCAACTCACTTTCAAGCTTGGCACGCTGGTCATTAGCCAAAGTTTTATCAGCCAGCATGTCTTTGTATGATGTTTCCAGTTTCTTGTATTTTTCTACGTGCTTCCGGCGGTCATCAGCAAGAAACTTATTCACGTCATCCTGATTGAAACCTCGCTCCTTCGCCGCAGCCGCTTCAGTAGCCGCTTGCCGTGCTTCAGCAGACTTGCGATCCGCTTCCTCTCGCGCTTGCTTTGCGTCTTCTTCAGCTCGTTTGAGGCGGTCTTCAATAGAAGCAGAAGCAGCGGAACCATCGTCGCCAAAGTCATAGCTGCCACCATCACCACCACCATCGCCGCCATCACCACCGTCGCCACCATCGCCACCTTCGCCCTCATTGTCAAAACAAGTGAGAACAGGAAAACCATACAGTAATTCAAAATCGCGTATCATTTTACGCTCCTTAATCAACCCTACTGAGTTTAACATCATCAGCGTCACGCAGAAAAGGTTTAAGGTATCTCCAAGCAGTGGCACTAGGAACGCCATGCATAAGATGCTCAACCTGCGATTGCGAGCGGGCGTAGGTAGTCCGCACAGACGCATACCCTTGACTAACAACGCCAAGGTTTTCTACATCCAATTCGGGATCAATTCCGTCTAAAAGGGCGTGGGCAATTTCCCAACATGCTATTAAAATCGCATCAGGGATTTCTATGTCCTCACCGCGCGGAAATTCCGTTTCCTGCGCTTCTTCAGCTTCACGGATTTCCTCATCCGTTACATCAAGTTCATCCCCGTCCGCGTCATATAAGATGTCGTAGACGGTTGCCTTGTCGCCTTTGAAATTCAAGGCGTCAATAATCTGTGTTGCTTTGATTAAAGCTTTAGGGCGATCAGATGCAGCAGCATCGAACCAGGCTTCTTCAAAGAGTCTGTTATCGAAGTATTCATTAGCATCGGCCAGCGACCCATAATAACTATACATAGCAACACTCCTCTTAACTAGCGAGCCACTTGTAAGTTTGCCCAGCAGCACCACCAATGACCCAAACCTTACTAGGATCATCAATAGCGATTTCAACGGCATTATCTCCTGCCGCCACTAATGGGTAACCATCCGCTGCCGTTACGTTAGTGCTGGTTCCCACATAAATAGTTCCAGTTATACACTTTACGTATACGCCTTTTATTGTTTCAAAAGCCCCCTCAGTAAGTTGTTGAGAAGCGCTGTCTCCAACAGTCCCAGCCCCTACTTTGAATTTGCTTTTACTTTGCTTTATAGGCAGTGCCATTCCTTGTCTCCTTATTTACCTTCTCCGCGCACTGACTTCTTAGTCGTTTCTTTGAGCGCAGTTTCTGTGGCTTGTCCCCGTTCTTCTTTACCTTCCCTCTCAGGCGCGTCAGAAATATCCTCCACGCCTCGGGCGCCGGGGTTTTCAATATTGTCTTCTGTACCTCCGCCCCCTTGTTCTCGAGCAGATGTTTGTGCTAATAGAATCCGTGCCGCCCTATCAGCATGATCTTTGCGAGCTTGTAAGTATTCATCTTCCGCAAACCCAAGGGCTAGAGAAGCAGTTTTCTCGCTAACAAGACCAGCTTCCTTAGCACTGATGATAGTGTCAGGATTACTAGTAGTGTAATCGGCCTTGTCAATTTCTTTGAAGATATTATCCATCGTTTCGACATCAATTTTACCACCCAGTAGTGACGTTACGATATCCTTAGCAAGTTCCTTCTTGACAGTAACGCCGGGGACAGTAAACATCAATTCAGCCAAATCCCCAGCCTCTTTGATACGATCACCATCTGTTTTCAGACTGTAACGATCTGGGTACTTAATTGTTGCGACTTCCTGCCTATTTTCCTGTCGCTCTTCATACGCAGCCCAATGGTCAGCAATCTTTCTCTCGGCACCTTCCAATACCAATCCAATATACGATAATCCAGCCTCAAGTCCTTGGTCGCTCATCTTCAGAGCCTCGGCAGAAGAGGCTCGACGACCAATCTTATTTTGAACCGCTAAGTTGACAAGTTTACGAATGTCGTCTTCAAGCTTTTCTTGAAGCTTTAACGACGCCTCCAAAGGTTCCGGTGATGGATGGATAAATCCAGGTCTCTCGGCTCTTATGTCGTAGATACGACCATGCGTTGGACCGACATTCATTTCCCGTCCCATGGCTCTTTGACCGCCAGCGGTAGCCGTGCCATCAGGATTAGCACCATGCTTCAAGTGGTCGCCCACGGCCCGCATGTCAGCTTGCTCAGTGTAAAACGGGAAGTTAGCTTTTAGTGCATAAGCAACGTCGCTTGACGTTAAGTTAAGCAATGCAGATTGATGCTTCACAACATCCTTCAAAAGACTATCTTCAATATCCAATAAGACAAAGGGAATTCGCCGCAAGGCAAGAACTATCGGTTCTTCAACTACTTGTTCATTACCATCTGAGTCAATGGGTTTCCCCTCTTGATCGTAAAACTGAACATGAACAAAACCATCATCTTGGTCCACCCAAAGTAGTCGGTATCTTTCATACTCCCCGCTCGGTAACTCAATAGCTTCAATATCGTGACTAGAATAATCTAATCCTTTATCCCGCAACAGCAACGCTTGAAATTCCATTGGGTCTTCAGGTTTAGTGCAAGCCCATGAAAGGATGTCTTCAACCTTATAGCGATACAGATAAGGTCGCGCACCACCCACATCGGCTAATGTGTCACCTTTTGACTTAGGAGCGTCGATGAATACTCCAACCTTCCCCATTACAAGTAACTCGGTCAATACATCAATGCCGATAAAGGCATTCATGCTTGTACCCTTCATATCGACGCCACCCTTCTCACCTGCAACTGATTTCTTGTAGGTAGAGGTACCACCTTTACGAATGATGTCACGCATTCGTTGAAAGATAGAATTACGAATATCATTTACAGCAGCCTTGGCGTATGTGGGAGTCGGTGTAATATCCATCCTTGAATAATAATCATCATCAGATTCCCGCTCTGAGAACTTCTTCAGATTTTGTTCTACAAAGTAATAGCCGCCCTCATAGCTTTCACGCCATTCAGCCCAGAAACCCATATCATAAGATATGCTGGGATGCCTCACGTCTATAATACGAAACTTGTCATTAGCCATTTTTGTAACTCCAAATATCCTGCCGCTAATTCCTATTACAGAAACCTGCCAATATCTCTTCCTGTGACAATACTCGCAGCCAAGGGTAAGGCGATTTCAGCGTAATTGAGCGCGTGGGCCATGTGATCGGGCCCTGTAGTTATGTATGTAGCTTTTGGATTGCCGTTTTCATCTTTCTCGTATGTTCTCACCAAATTCTTCATGTGCTCCCTAAATTCAAAACTAACATCAGCGGGTAATTGAATTCGGTCACTATGAAATCTACCGAGTGTGGCATCTAGCCAATTAGTGCGGTCCACAGTTGCGATGGGGGCACCTTCTTCTTCCTCGGTAACTGAGATTTCTTTCCCAGTTTTTCCTCTCCTATAGCGGCAGAGATGAACGTAGCCGTGGAAGCGTCTTGCAAATCGTCGCGCGTCATTTATTTGTGGGTCAGCATCAATCACACAGCCTAAAATTTGCCACGTTCTCATAAGCCTATCAAGTTCTTCAAACTTATCCCCTGGAAGTTTGCCTTCCCATAATACTTTGGCGTAGGCCGCAGCGTTAATATCGAAACTGTAATCATTGAAAAAATATTCAACTACAACTACATGATTCAGCTTGCCTTGATCCACCCCCATTACTATTGTTCGGTCACCACCGGTCGATGGTTGAAGAGCTAGATCCTGCTTTGAGTAGTTCTTTATTGAGTCAACAATTTCCTCTTCCACTACTTGCCCACCGTCAGGAATAAATGGCATACCAATTTTAGAGTTGTGGAACTCACATAAAGCTGCCTCATCTCCTAGGCCGCGAAAATGCGCTAGTGCAATGTCCTTTGGCCTAACAGTGTAAGAGTAAAGTTGATTGATATACCATGAGCGATGGTCGCCGTCCGTCTCTACTGTTGGTTTCCATATTCCCTTACCGAGCCATTCCGGCTTCGTTTCCTGCTCTAACTTATGCTTACATTCCTTACACTTTAGGTAGCTCTCCCCTATCCTGGGGTCAGTAATAACCTCTCCTACGATTTCAAAACAATCGGGCCAAAGTAATTCAGTCCATCGACTACAGTGTGGACATTGAAAAATATAATGCTCCTGCGTCCCTTGCATATACAGCTTATGAATTCCGTACTTTGGTATCGTTGGCGTTGAAATTGCCCAGACCTTTTTCTCCAAGTTACCTGATAGACGTTCTAAAGCCAACCAAATTTGCTTCTGATCCATCTCGTCCAGTTCATCCAAAATCAAAGTCGAGACTGGAATCCCCTTCAGGTTAGAGTCCCCACGACTCCCTCGAATATACAGATTTATTCCGCCCGCTTGTTTCAAAGCAATCGTATTAGTGTCTGTAAAGATTTGTTTTAGATACGGACTGTAGAGTAAAGCTACATTAAAGCGACCTTTTGCAAAATCACCCGCGTTCTTTTCAGTTGGGAGCACGTACAAAACATCCTTTTTTCGTACATCAATCGTGTAGAATGCAATGTTAATGGCAACTTCCGTGATGCCCATTTGAGCAGATTTCATAGCCGTGTTAAACGAAGCTTGGGAGTCATGGATTTCACGTACCCAAGGATGATATTTGTAGCCGTAGAAGCCTGAAAAATCGCCACCCATTATGCGGCGGTGCGAGGCCCATCTAGAACACTGGTTCAGCGTACGGCTTTTTAGCCCCTCCGCAATAGACTCACGGAGCGCTGTTAAAAGTTCACTACTCATTCATCTTCGTCCCACTCGTCCTCGGTATCTCCCCTAACAACATCGAAGCTCACACCTGACTCCATTCCTAATTCTTCCTCGACTTCTTCCTCGACTTCTTCCTCTACCTCTTTCTCTTCTTCCTCTACCTCTATCGCTACCTTTACCTTTACCTTTACATCTACATCCACTGCTTCCTCTACCTCTACCTCTACCTCTTCCTCATCATTCTCAATGCGATCCCACAAATCTTCATCCTTGTCCTGCCAGCGGCCTTCAACCCACATCTTTTTAACAGGGGGTAGACCACTTCCATCTTTCACCTCTAACGCGATGGCACGAACATCTTCTTCTTCGCCTGGGATGTAAAGTGTCGCATCTTCAGCCATGCCACGACGAACAATTGCCGTACCATCAGTATAGATAACCTTGGCAATAAATGTCGAATAGTGGCGGTATGGATTCTTCAGCAACATCGTTTAATCTCCTGTTTGTGTATAAGTAGGGACGAGCCCAACTCCCGCCCCTACTTTGAGACGGCCATTCGGCCGGTTATTCCGGCTCTTCATCGGATTGGGGAGGTGGCTCGATAAATACAAGTAGGGAGAGGATGATCTTTAAGATTGCAGGCCAGTTTTCAATAAACCAGTCCCAAATCTCCGTCAACATCTCCCGCCAGTCTAAACCAGTTTTCAAAGTCCAAGGAGCTTGAGGGACGCCACTTTCTACAGCGGCCTTCCACTCACTTACTTTAGCGGGGTCACGAGAGCCCGTTACAATTTTCTGGTACGTTTTACGGTCTATCTTTCCATGTCGCCACTGACGCCGGGCAACACGTCGAACTTTTCTACCGAAGTTAAAAGCGAACATTATTCATTCTCCTCTGAGTCAATCTCATCAAGAGCCAAGAATAGCTGAGCAATTCCTAGTGATGCAAGACTTGCAATTGTTACAATCCCGAAAGATATCAAAATAAACCGTTCCAATGGTAACAAGCCAAATTTTCCCCACACTACTACGAACGCAAGCCAATGACTCAAGCAATACGGACAGTGAATCAACTCTCTCGCCCGCCGGCCTAACTTTGATACTTGAATTCTCCAAGGCTCCATGACGTTGGATGTGGAAACTGTCATCGTGATGCTGGCGACAGCAAGTCCGATCAGTAACATCTCAACTAATAAATGCATCAATAAACAGCGTAATCAACGGTTTTCTTCCCATTCTTTTCCAGAACAGACCTGATTCGCGCTTCAACTTTCTTGCTAACATTAGAGTTTATTCCTACAACTCGCTTAACCTCTTCATCGTCAGTATAAACTATAGCTGTAGGAAGGAGCCCAACCCTACTCTTCTTTGCTTCTTCTTGATTCTCGTCGAAGTCAATGTAAAATACATCAAACCCCTCTGCCTTCAACTTGTCGCCAATCACTTTCATTTGGGGGCAGAATTTACACCACTCCGCTGTCCAAACAAGTAGGTAATTCGGAGGGTACTCTACTTTGTCCGCCGCCGAATCTTTAGCCGCCGCTTCCTTAGCGGAAGCAGTGGAGGGTCGATGTTGGGCGGACTTTCCGTCGATGTGTTCGGAAGTTTTGGACAGTTTTGCAGGTCTAAATAATCGTCCGCTATGTCCGTCGCCTCCTCGATCTTCCTGCTCCACTTCACAGGCTTGCCTCTTGACAGGGCTAAAGCGATTGACCTCAACAGGCGTACAAAACGTCGCCAAACCATAAGCAATCGTAACATAGAACATTCCTAGCGTAATAATGATTTTACGTTTCATTTCTTTCCCCATTACCAAATCTGATAATCTGGGATATTAACCCGAGGGTATCCCACATATCCGCTTAAAGCAATACTATCACCTTGCCTTAATGCGTAGTTAATTGCACTTGCATCGGCCCAAAAACTACCGGCGGGCTGATCGTGGCGTGTAGGACCACTAACCCAATCTGATCCCCAAGAGTTTTGAACTAATGCGCCTCGTCGCCTAGATTTATCGTCAATTCCAAGGATCACCATTGCGTGATACCAAGGACGACGTGAACGCCGCAAGAAACCATCCTTGTCTCGCTTAGTATTAAAACCAGCGTTACTACACATTGCTACGGGGTAGCCGTTTGCAACTGCGTCACGACACTCCTCCCAAGAACGTACAATAGCACAAGTTTTTACTGGGTGTAAACGACAGAGGGGTTCTAAGATATTAGGTACACCAGTCTTCCCTAACTTACGTGCAACTGCCCCACTGTAGTTAGTATAGTCATACTTCCCATTCTCATACGCTTGACGGAGTAGGATGCCCCACTCTCGAACAAATTCAGATGCCCAAACTCCCGTGGAGCCATCCGATCTGCGAAGGCGGCCAGCACCAACCTCAACGCGTGAGCCAGCATAGATAATTTCCGTAGCACATTTTGTAACCCACATCTCAGGACGGTTGAGCATAAGGATCTGCACAGCCGTCAACACATCGACGCCAAGTCCAAAGGCATGTGCAACACAATCACCAATCTCTTGGTAATGCGGAACTAAGGGATTCTTGGTAATCTCTTCAAAAAACTTATAGAGTAAGACTACCTTGCCCCTACCACTGCCCTTAATTGACTCATATTGTTGGCTTAGAAATGGTTCTGGGTGAGTTCGTATGAATTCCTCGCGAGCAGCCGAGCTATCAACCCAACCACATTGAAGTGGGCGAATTGTTTTAGCATTGAGTCCTTTTGGAAATCCATCACCGTAGCCACGCTTACTAAACAGGCCACCAGAGAGGATGCCCCCCGCTGCCCCCATGAGCCATTTTAACATCTCACGTCGGTACATTACTGTGCCCCCTACGGATTAGTCAAAACTGTGCTGCGTAATAACGCAAACCCTTAGCAATCTCCCCCCACAAAGCTTGATGTTGGTCGGGAGTTTCGAGTTTACCCTGCCCAGCTAACGTTTTCATAGTTGTCTGGAGTTCTCGTAACACAGGTAACCAAGCGGGTAGAGAATCGCCCAATGCTTGCTTGTTAGCATTGGAAGTAGCTGCAATAATATCATCTACTTCCTGTAAAACATCAGCGGCAATTTGTGCAGCAACGCTCTCAAAACTGCCAGCCAGATTTTCCGCCTCATCCTTTGGCAGTCTATTAACGGCGCACCAATAAGCTACCCACTTATCAGAACTAGCATTAACATCTGGTCGAGGTATGATAGGAGGTTCGTTTCCTTCTACTGTTACAATATGAACTGCAACATCAACTGTACCCTCATAAGCACACCCTATAATAAACATATACCTTCCCGGCTTACGAGCACTGAATACTGCACGCTGCCCGTCACGGTAAACCTCAAAATCCGCTGCATCAGGTACTAAAATCCACTTAAAAGATTCCGCTGTACTCTCAGTCAGATCAAATCGAACAAGTTCGCCAACTTCAGCGACTTCTTGAGCGTTAATCACAACTTTGGCAACATTCTCAGATTGAACATCCTCCGGTCCCTGACAGTATGCATTAACCGCACTCGCGGTCGAAGGGAGCACTGAGGTAGGTAAATTCAAGTAGGGACTAACCAGCAGCCCAGTACCTACTGTAACCGCAACTAAAAGTGCGGCAGTTTGAAGACTTTTCCACATGGTATGATTCCTCAGAGATAAAAACGTGCTCTCGTAATCCTACCAGACCAACGAACCTGCGTCTCAACAAAACAATCTTCGCAAACATGTTTCCCTGCATATTTCACGACGTTGCCACATTTGCAAATAGGTAACCCTGTGTCTTGATCTGGTAGCATTGCTTTCCCAGGGCGGCCGGATGCAGGGGAGTCCGGCCGCCCACGGTTATTTTTACCCCGCCTACGGCGGCGTCTTATCGCTCGTCTTGAGCGTCTTAACATTGAATCACCAGTTAAAGATTTCCCTGATGGCTTCAATAAGCTCAAGAATGAACTCGACTAACTGCATAATGAAGTTGACATCAATGTCAATCCCATCATCAGACGCCACATCCTGCGCCGCAGCATAGAATGCCATTTGAGCATCGGCGTCGTTGGACTTCAACTTACGTAGAAATGTACCAACTCTTACATCAAGATAGTCCCTCGCAGCGCGACGTGCTACCCTAATTGCCATTCGCCTCTTTCGTCTTCGGCTCATCTTAATCATCTCTCTTCTCCTCTGTTGGGTTAAATCAACCCCGCGCGATACGCGTCAGGGTTTTCGCTAATGAACACCGTTTCTTAGCCAACGGTGACAACTCTGATGCCGGCTGCGAACAAAATGAACGCCAGGTGCTAAAACCAGCTTGCTTCGCCATATTAGTTAATGCACCTTCCTTGATATCCGCTTTTTGAATCCACTTTTTCTTTCGTTTGGCCATTACATTGTCCAACCTCTTACTATCACGTTACACTTTACATCTAAAGAAGCATTCGCCCAGTATCGCACTTTTCTGTTTGAATCAAGTTTTGCGAATACACTAGCCTCAAAGTTTTTATCCGCAACTGATATTACGGCTCCGGCGATATTATTGTAAGTTCCAGTTCCAGTTTCCGCAACATAGAACCCCCCACTGGCAGAAGTAGATTGTACTTGAATTCTGAAGTAAGCAGAATAAGCTCCTACTGGAACAATGCTGCTTAAATCCAATTCATGCCAATCAGCATCTAGTGTAAAATCGCCAATTGTCCAATCCCAATTGGTATAACGTTCCCTGAGTATAAAGCCAGTCTCAGAACTAAGAGTCTTATCCGTAATGGTTAAGTAATCAGTTACCCATAACCACTTCAATGCACCGGCACTATCATCCCAGAAAAGAATACGGTCGCCAGCAGGATCGGTGAGAGCTTCAAAACCGAGATGTGAAAGTGAGAGCGTTCTTGTTGCACTGATATTTCCCCCACCTGACAAGCCAGTTCCAGGTGAAACGGAAACATCTGCATGAGCGACGTGCTCATCGGCTACAAAATCGAGCAGACCATCGTGTGAGGCCCCTAACGTATCCGCAGCCTGAAGCTGCTCGACGCCTCCATCGTTAATCACAAGTGGTTTTCGACTAGCCATTGTTTACAACAGTATAGGTTGAGTGAATGATATTTCCATTTCAGTTGTACTAAGAGCTAATCCTGCTCTAACTACATATTGTCCACCGGTTGTCGGCGCCGTCTCTGTCAACTCGCCAGCAGTTGTCGCGCTGAGAAAATACACCGCACCAGCCGTTAAGCCGCCGGTTGTACCCGCTACTGCATCCCACTGACCAGTTGAAGCTGATAGTATACCGTCTGTCTGTATCTCACCACTAGCGGCGGCGGCGATGGAAGTGTCTCGTACTAATCCAAAAGTTTGAACTGTGCCGGATGCGTCCGCTTTTGCAAGATCAACCTTGTTGTCCGAGTCAGAATATACCGGAGCCCCGATAACAATTGGGCTAGCATTGTTGTTAGTCAGAGTAACTACATCTACCTCAGCAACAACAGCATCTAAGGTGTCCCCAGACTGTATCTGTTCAATTTGGCCGGCATTGATTACAAGTGGTTTACGTAAAGCCATGAAAAATTTCCTTATAATAAAACGGGTAACTCAATCTCTACATCAAGTTCCGTTGTGCTAACTGCTCGGCCAACTCTAACTACATACTGACCACCAGTGGTAGGGGCTACTGTCGTAATCTTACCAGTAGCCGTCGCACTTAAAAAGTAAGTAGCTCCAGGTGTAAGAGATACTACACCGGCTATATCAGTCCAATCCGCACGCTCTACTTGACCTTCAGTAATGTATGAACAAGAAGCTGTTGGTGCAGTGTTTGAGATTGCAACACCAGCCACTTGTACGGTACTTGCACCATCAGCCTTAGCTAATTCGAGGTGGCTATTTGATTTCAAATAGATTACATTTCCGATTTTAGTCGTAGAATCTGCTTCTGCCGTCAGTGGAGTTATAGCCCCGGCTGTAATTGTAATAGATTCAGGGGCATGAGTAATAGTAATTCCACTGCCCTCGATGAGAACCTTGTACTCAAGTCCTGATTGGTCACTTTTCACACCTAGTAATGAATTTGCTGCGCCGGGATTTTCCAGCAATTCAATTGCTTCAATAACGTCTTTGAGCAATTCCTCTAACGCGATGATTTCAGCCGAATGCCTGTTTCCAATCTCGCCATCAGGGCCTTTGTACACATCCTTAGAAGGTCGAGAATGGGGCGTTGTTCCATCCCATACTGCCCCATCTTCAAATTTTGGCGACGGTAACGGCATCTATCATTCCCCAAACTTCTTCAAGCCAAGAGCTAATGAAATTGCCCCTAACTGCTCCTCTATCAGCCTCAACCGATTATCCCACCTATCTTCATGTGTTCGTTGCCAATTATTGAATTGATTCTTGAACACCAGTTGACTTTTATCCGTCGCTTTGACATGCGCGTTAATACGGTTGCTCACGTTCAAAAGCTGACGCTGAAGGAAATTTACCGTCTGAAGCACTTCTGCCGCATGTTTATAGATGTCGCGCAGTTTAGCCATCTCTTCACTAAGCTGGTCAACTTCCTCTTGAACATCTTCAGGTACGGAGAGTTGAGAAATACTAGCCTGTAGTGAACACAACTCCTTTTGTCTCGCCGCCATTCCTCTCACGAGATCAGGCATCCCAGTAGCGTTACTTGCTAAGTTTGCTACGAATTCCTGAGTAATTTGTAACTCGCGAGTGATCCTTCGCCAGTCCTCACCATCTGGACTTTTACGGACAAGTGCGTCATCACGCGATGCAGATAAACCATTCCAGATTTTCATAGGACCCTCCTGCGGGGCTGTGAGGCCCCGCAGATAAAGATTTACTTACTTAATCGGCCGCCAGGTTACAAATCGCAGGGCAACGTTTAAGGCACCTTGCACTGCAACTAAGCCGGCAAGCAATGTGGCGTTGTCTTGAATAATCTCTTGACCCGCCATGTAGCCAACCACGCCGACTAATACTGTGAGGGCATTTACCCACACTGTCTTACTAGCATACCACTTCTTGTTCATAACGTACTCCAATGTTTAAGTTGGGTTTACAGTAAACGACTAAGCCCCAGTGTTGCCATCAATGCAGGATACAAGGCATCGGTGCTATCATCAATAGCAGCCTGCATGGCCAAAGCCTGCAATGTCTCTTGGCGGGGCATCCAAGGATTTGACGTATAGTTTGAAATCGCCACTAGCCCAGCAGTTGTCCCTTGCGCCGGAGGCGGGGAAGCAATTATCCCCATCACATTCAACGCTGCCAGTGCTGTTCTGACTGTTTGTCCATTAGTTGTCGTGGTTGTTGCACCAGCATAGTCCGGGTCCAGGTCAATGTCATTAACGATAGTGAGGGTTTGATCTGCATTATCTACAGAGACGCCACTGAAAGTCAAGACAAGAGGAGACGTGGTCAATGGACCACCGGTAACAGCAATAGCACCATTCGCGTAGGCAGTAATGTTACCTGACGCAGCGGTATCGACGGCTGTTTGAATAGTCGCCGCATTAGCATCATAAGCAATGTTCGCTGTATCAAATGCAGCATCAGTAGTAACATTGATAGTCAATGTGTAATTACCACTTGCTATGTCAACAGGGAAGATCGCAATCGTCTGAATTTCATCTGTTCCCGTGACTCCAGGAGTGGATGTGGATACAGTATTCAGACTACCACCACCACTAAGGTCAACATCCGTGACCGTTAGTTCGTTTTGGTCTGTGCTATTAACAGAAGCACCATCATAGGTGAAAGAGGCTGCGTTAGCAGTCAGATCACCAACTAATGCTACAGTAATATCACCGTTTACCCAGCTAACAACTGACGCCGCTGTAGCGGCTACGTCAATGGCAGTCTCGATAGCGGCTTGAGCCGCGTCGAATGCAATGTTCGCCGTCGTAAACGGAGCTTCATCAGCTAGATTGATTGTGATTGTAAAGTTACCACCACTAACAGTGGCGACATGCGCCGCAAGAGACTGAACCTCATCCGTCCCAGCAGCACCGGCGGCTGTTTCAGCTACCGTACCCGTTGAGTTGCCTGTGAGGTCAACGTCAGTAAGCGTAGCGGCGGGATGATTCGTCGCATCAACAGAAGTGCCGTCGTACGTTAAGGTGGCTGCGTTAGCAGTCAGGTTACCAGTCAACGCCACAGAGATGTCACCATTAGTCCAGCTAGCTACATTACCAGTGCAGACAACATCAATGGCAGTCTCAATAGTAGCCGCAACCGCATCGTGTGCGATATTCGCTGTTGTATGCGCTGTTCCAGCTATATTAACTGTGATTGTAAAATTGCCACCGGATACTACGCTCTCATGCGCTGCAATTACTTGCACTTCATCAGCTTCGTCGTACCCACTGGGATAAGCAAGGTCACCTTGCTTTGTCCGGAAACGTTCAATGTCCATGGTAATTACACGATCTGTGGCGACTGATATACCATCTGCGCCCCCAGAGTCCCATGACTTCGCATTCGTTATAAGATCAGTATAAACACCCATTGTTATCTCCTTGGTTACGCTTTACTCGTTGTTTTCTAACTCTGTTACTCTCGCTATGAGAGCATCTATCTCCGCCTGTTGGTCCTGATTGTGCTTGATTAGATACGGAATGATGGCCGTTAATGATAATGAGTACATCCCATCTTCAAGATCCGGATCACCGACTGCGTCGGGAAACTCTTCTAACACATCCTGTGCAACTAAGCCCGTACATACTTTACCTGGCTTATGCTTCCACTCGAAATCTCTAACCCGCAACCTACTTATTAGGTCCTTCCCGGCTTTTGTTGAGTCCTTAATGTTCTTCTTCCGCCTCGCGTCCGACATGCAAATAACCTTAGTATCTAATTGTGTAGGGAGAGAGCGAAACAGGAAGCTTGTAGGTTTGGTGCCCTACCCATGAAAAAATACCCTTACTTTGAGTGCTCTTGCTGAGAACCCAGTGTGTTCATTTTGAAATGAATATCAAACTCTATAAGATAAGCGTCCTTGGACGAGTATGTATCCAACACGTTATTTGAATTCCGCCTCAGTGAACACAGCAACATACTTGATATAAGCTTGCCGGTACCGGCTATATTAGGAAATTCCGCAACGTTGTGAAAATCCGTCGTTGAGGAATTGGCATCTGCTACCACTATAGACGTTTCTCCCGGGAATGCAACGCCTATAGGGGCCCATGTGTATGAGAACTTCCAAACAACGTCCCCTGCGGCACTGTCTTCCCCGATCCAATGGACATGTGGCTCAATTTCTGTGCCTTCTTTGTAGCTGTGTGGTAGTTGAACTGAAAAGAAAACTCGTTCTTCATTAGCTTCAACTGCTTGATCGGAAAAAGCTAGAATGTAGGAACCTTTGTAAGGTGTCCACGCAGGCGCTTGAGCGGCAGGAAGCTTAACACTATTGACGGCAATGCGTATATCAGTCCACTCCGCCGTGCGAAGAGGAAAAACATTTCTGTAACTCAGTGTAGGACTATGGTTTAATCTCATCACATTCCTATCCAAGCAAGTTTCTGGTCGGCGGCAGTTGAGATAGCGTACAAACGTGAACCATTCTCAAGAGGGAGGCTCAATGTCTCTCCAGGGGCAAGGGGCATACCGTCGTTTGCCGTGACAGCAGGACCACCGACCCAGATCACATTGGTATTCGGTGTAGGATCATTGTCGCCAGCGGCTCGCAGAAGGATGCCTTTTGTGAAAGTGACATTGGCAAGCTCAATAACCTGTACTATTGCCACCCCTACGGTTGTCTGACCGTGCTTAAAAATACCTACCGTATCTTTAATGAACATCGTCTTTTCCCTCATTCTGTTGCCCAGCGATGGCTATGACCACCCGCTCGCTGATACGGTCAACAATCGCTTCGTAGCCGTCTATCCCCTCTAGCTCGTCAGCCAGGATATTGATAATCTCCTGCCCTAACGCAAAAACGGAAGCCTTGCTCAGCAGGGTGCCGAGAGAGACTTCCATTCTGTGACAACTATTTACGAGTTTGTCGATTGTGGCCAGATATGTATTAACGTTAGAGAAGGCCGCCAGCATGTCGCCGCGGTCGCCTTCCTCTACTAAATCAAGTCGGGTCTCGACCATCACTCTGGCCAAGTGGATTTCTTCGCGCAGACTGCGAACTTCCTCGACCGCTGCCTGGCGATTGAGACGCGTCTGTAATTCTGGGTTGCTGAGCAGATAATGCCGCAGGCGGTCAGTGTGAGTCTTCTTTTGACCGTGGACAAAGCAGAAATCGGACCCTTCAACAGAGAGTGCTTGGCACTGGCCTCTGCCGGTTGTAGCTTGACAACGCTGGGGATCTGCTGGATCGCATCTATCGTCGCGCATAGGGGTAACCCTCCTCTATTACCTAATACGGTTCCAAAACGATATTTCGGAAGTGAATTCCGGAAAAATCGTCAAAATAGTTAAAATAGTTACAACCCGTACAATCTGCCCTCGACCTGCGGTCTTCCCTCGGACTAGTTGACGCGTCAACCACCTACAAGCTCCCCAGAATCAAAAAGAACGCGTTCTTTAGGTTTGACGCGTCAATGTACTGGTAACTTGTAGGTCCAGTCGGGATAGGGCCAAGGATGTAGGGTACCCCCCATAGGGGTGACGTCAGTTTGATCTGACCCTCCCCACCTGACAACCCCGACAACCCCCCGCTCCCACCTCCTCAGATCAATCATCACAATGTATACAGGTGGTACCACTGTACATACCAACACTATCATTACCATCATCACAACCTACAAGCTACACAGTATCGGTTATCCTAATGGGGCCGATAATACTGCCCAGTCAAATTGTATCATCTGTACTTACTGTACAGGTTATCAGTATCTTGCAAGTTAGCAGGTTATGGTGGTGGTGTCGAACCTGCAAGCTACGATGGTTGTCGGGGTCAGAGCATCTGTGCATATCAGGATAGCTGTATCGAACAGGTAGTAATTGTGTCGATTGTAGCTTGCAGGTGGATTGTCGGGGTCATAGGGGGTGCCCCAATGCCGACTGGCGGGCCGGCACAACCAGCAGGATCAGAACAGGCGGTAATACCCCTCTGACCCCGACAACCTGCAAGATTCATACATAAGGGAAACGGTGGGTGGTGTATCTTTGACGGTTGTAGGGTTTGGGACGGGGGTGCTGGATATGGGAAACTTGTGGGTTGTAAGGGCTCTAACTGGCGTGCGGAATATCGCACATCGAACGCGCATTCGAGTTGTGCCAGGGGCAATGGTTAGTGGGTTAGTGATAGTTAATCGGGAGTTAATGAATATCAGGCTAAATCAGGGGATATTAACTGTAATCCCTGTATCAATCATCCCGAAAACACTGTATATATAGTATATAGTTATTATAGTTAATAAAGTAGTTAAGAAGTTAATCATTCTAATTATATTCATTGTAGTAGTTGTAGCGGTTTTCTATACTGTACGGGTCAGAATGAAATAACTATTAACTTCGCCTGTATGACCTGTATAAGTCCTGTCTATATAAGGGGTTACGAGAGTTAAGCCGTCTGTGCCGCCTGTAGCACGATTAACTCCTTTAGCGGTTCTGAGGGCAGCATCGGGGCCTCGCTCCACAACCCCCCTCCACCTACAACCTACAGGCTACCATAGTGGGGGTGAGGGCATTGGCCCCCATATCCGGCTACCTGCAAGCTACCATAGTGGGGGTACTTGACCGATTGTATAGGATAGTAGGATTATATGGTTACTGTATCCTGTAGGTTGTAGGTTGTGGGTTGTATAGGTTATCGGGGTCGCACCGGTTGTGAGGGCAATGCCGGGCCCGTACGTTACAACCCCGACAACCCTTGCCGGCCCCACCTGCCCTTACACTCCGCACATTCGGAGAAACTCCCTTCTGCTGAAACAACCGCTAAAATCCTCATCATCGAAATCATCCGCAATTGCTTCAGCCAGAACTCTCAGCACAACCCGGCCCATCCGATCTTCCTGAACAGATGGTACACTTCGTACAGCCTTGATAATCGCTGCAAGCCGCCTATCAGTCATAAGCATAATTGGACTCCTTGTGTGTTTAATCATCGCGACCCCGACAATCGCGCCACTATGCGCCACTACTGCGCCACCGGTTCCACTCGGAACGTACGGGCAGGAAATAGGGGGACAAGGCGCCGGATTGCAGCCCGTGCTTGTTCTAGGCTATCGTATGTAGCTTGCGTGGCGGGCTGCCGTGTGGCGGGTAGCTCCGTCCACTCCTTTGTGATTCGCCATTTTCGGGCTGTTTGCATTATCTCCCCTTTCTGCTTGAAGTCTATCACGCCCCCTGCCCTTGTCAACTCATAATGCCGCGCGCCCGGGGGTTGGATCGGGGCGCGGAAAACCGGATCGGGAGAAACAGCCCCACCAATGGGGGATTTCCAGCGGACGACCCCGATAACCGTTAAAATGAGCGATTATTTTCTCAGTATTCCCGCGCGTCCGCGCGTTTTCCCTTGCTATTCTCCCCCGGCGCTGTATGCTTAATACAGACAAGGGAACACAACCGCGAAGGGGAAAACGATGGTCGCAACACTCGCAACACTCGCAATTGTGGCGGTCGTGACGATTGTCCTAGTGGCCACGTCTGGCCCGAACATGCAAGGGAGGGGGTTCTGATTATGGCGATTCCGTACATTGTGGCGATTGTGCAAGAGATCAACGATTCTGCGGCTCGTGGCGATTCAACCGGCGATTAGGATTAGGCCAATTGTGCGACTTTTCCCAATTATTGGAGGACTACCGATGAATACGATTAAGCGGATCAAGCGTTTTTTCCGGATTACAGCGGAAGACCAGCAAGAGTATCAGTTGCGCATCATACGCCGGCAGAACCGGTTGGCCATGTTGCGACAATCGTACCGGCCGTGCGGATCGTAAACAAAATGAGGGTTGAAACGAAAGGGTTCCGATTATGACGACTACAGTGAATGAGAAGCTAGTGGCAATCAGAACGGATTTGGCGGTTCTTCTGAGTGGGGTGGAGCGTAGCAATGTGCGGGATGTGCTGTGTGTGGCATTCGATAGGGTTGCGCCAGATATGTCGTCTTACACGGCTACCTGGGTCGCGTCCATGCTGAGGGACACGGCAGTATCGACCGATTATGCGGGCGGAACCGATCTTTCCTTTGATCTGCATCGTGCGGCCCACGCGCTTGACAACGCCTGGGATGATTTCTAAGGGCAACGACAACTCTGAGGAGGGTTCCGATTATGATGAGTGAATGGAATACAGTAATCCCGAAGAAGAGTTCGACTATGACGACTGAACAGATTGCGCAGAGGATTCGGAAAGTGTTAGACACGCGGGTTGTACAGACTGAGCCGGATGTGCGAAATGGGGTGGTTATGGTAGCGCATCAGCTTGCCTCCCTTTGTGCCGAAAGTTACGGTCAACACACCCCTGATAGTTTCCTCCGGCAGTGCGGATTGTAGTGGTATTTTCGGAGGCGGGAAGGGGGCGCGCCCTCCCGCCTCCGTCTGCCCGCCTCCGTCTGCCCGCCTCCGTCTGCCCGCCTCCGTCTGCCCGCCTCCGTCTGCCCGCCTCCGTCTGCCCGCCTCCGTCTGCCCG
>Ga0114923_10000644_pt1 | contig 26471 bp, 17 predicted proteins | sample SumtaG_FD_89578 | JGI IMG/M metagenome (GOLD analysis project Ga0114923, IMG submission 89578) | Deep subsurface microbial communities from Indian Ocean to uncover new lineages of life (NeLLi) - Sumatra_00157 metaG | ecosystem: Environmental > Aquatic > Marine > Oceanic > Sediment | place: near...
AGAAAATGGTGTAGTAAAAACTATACAGGACGATAACATTAATGGTGGAGGTGAATTTTTTGATTCTAAAAAAGTATATGATTTTGAGGATGATAACGGTAATTATTACAAAAATACACAAGCCTTTTTAAATGATATGATAAAAGATTTGGGTATAGATACTGGAAATACTTTTTCAAGAGATACACTTATATTTGATATTGATTGGGGTGAAAAATATATACCAAACAAAGAAGATATACAAAATAAAATAGTTGAATATAAAGCAATTTTAGATAAGCTTAAAAAATTATTAAGAGAAAGTGAATAGCGAAAATAAATTAGAATTTAATTGTATATACAGTAAAGATGCATTTACGGTAAAAAAATTTTTAAAGAATATTGAAAATGATTGTATAATTAATTATATGGATATTATCAATAAACTTACAAAAAATGATATTTATTCGAATGAACCATCAGACATAATAGTAGGATCCTATATAATAAAACAGTTAGAAAAACTTTTGATTGAAAAGGGAAAACTAAAACTTTATTATGTAATGAGTAATATGGAAATCGAGGTAATAGAAAACCTTAAAGATTATGTATTTACTCTAATAAACAAAGAATTTGTATATAATGTATATCTCGATGACATAGATAATTTTACAGATATGTTACATTATTTCGATAATGTGCTAAACTTAAATAATCAGATATGCACAAATACAGAATCTACATAAAGGGTGATCAGATTCATGCTCTCCTAAGTTCATATAATCATCCAAATACTTTGATTCCTGTTAAAGCAATTGTCAAGGATATGAAATGGGATGCCTCAAATCCTAAATACAAAATAAAGATATTAAAATTTTATGATTCATTACAATTTCTAAAAAAATATCTTTTTAATATGAATTTTCATTATGATTACACAAACAAAGCTAGAAAATTTCGGTTAAAGGATAGTGATTTTGAAAGTGTTAAAGAAATAGAAGATGCTTTAAAGGGACCAGATGAACAGAGATTTTATTTAGTAGTTGAATCTGTAATGTGTTCAAGAACTAAAATAGATCTCAAAATACTTTTTAAAAAAATACATAGATTTTTAATATCTATAAAACTTAAAGAAATACGAGAAATATCTCTACGTCCATTTTATGACGATGAATTTAGACTCTATACTAAAAAAGAATTTAAAAAACGATTATATCATTACATAGGAGATAATTTCGAAAAAACTGGTGAAGATTTTAACAGATATGCTGATGGATTGTAAGTTTGGTATAATTATTGTTATATAATAAATAAATAAACATTTATGAAAAAATTATTATATCTCTTATCAATATTTTTAATAGTAGGATGTTCTCTTGGACAAAATTTTAATTCATACGATGATGATATTTATTATGATCCTAATGATACCAAAGTTACCAAAGTTACAATAGAAAAAAATTACGTAATAAATTATTATGATTATAACGATTATCACTATGCATCTAGAATAAGAAGATTTCATAGACCATATAATCACGATTATTATGGATTGTATTATACTGATTACTATTGGTATACATACGATCTTTGGGATTGGAATTTTGTTTTTATTGGTTTTTATTATCATCCATTTTATCATCACTATTACTATGATTATTATGCATTTGATAGATATTATTACGAACATTATTATCCATATTATAGATACAGAAATAATTGGAATTATTATGCAGATGACGATACTTATAAATATAATCAAAACTATGGACACAGAAATAGAGCAATAACAAACGGTAAAATTGATGTACCTAAAGTTAGATCAACTGTAACTAAAACTCCATATACAAAAATAAATACTGATAAGCCAAAGGTTAGAAGTACGTCATATACAAAACCTAGATCTACTAGATCTTATTCTAAACCAACTCGTTCGTATATTCCTACTTATAATAAACCTAGAACTTCTACAAGTAAACCTGTATATAACAGAAGTAATTATAATAAACCTGTTTATAATAGAAGTTCTACAACAAGATCTTTTAGCACTAAACCAATAACTAAACCAACAACTAGGACAGTAAGTCCAAGTAGAAGTCCAAGTAGAAGTCCAAGTAAAAGTTTTAGTTCACCAAAAAAGAAAAGATGATTATTTTAAATGTTAGAATTATAATATAATATTACAGCTTTCTAATATATAAAATAAAAATACATGGGTAGTAGCAGAGAAAATTTAAGTGGTGGCGCTTATACTGAAGGTTTAGGTGTACCAATATATACAGATCCTACTCGAGCAGATTTTGATAAAATTAGAGCTCTTCTTTCTATTGATCCTAGAGATAAAACTGCATTTCTAAACAATGCATATGGAGAAAGATACAAGACCGATAGATTGACAAGTGTTACTAACATGGCACCTTTTTCATTGATAAATAGATATGCTCTTTTTACATGGATGGGTTTACATGGATCACCAAAAGAAAATTTTTCTCAGTTTTATAGAAACAAATTGGATCCAGGTGCAGCTAATCAACTAGTTTCTCCGTATCCATCAAGAGAACCTACTACACAAAACATAATAGAATTTTTTACAAGTAGAAATTGGGGTGGTATGGAATATGCATGGTCAGATTTTCTTTGGGCAAAGTTTCATAATACAATTACTAATAACCATCTATTAACACTCAGAAGATTTACAGCACCGTGTGAAGATAATATTTATAGTGTTAAAAAAAGTATTTTAAGTGGAGGTGGTAACGCATCAGATGATGAAATAGGTACAGCAGAAATTGCAGATATAACAGCACCTGATATTGCAAGAGCAGTTGGTTGGATGGGAGAAGATCCAGGAAATGTCATGGGCGATATATTGAATTTTGGATATGGATACAATTGGAAAGAACAAACAGCTGAAACAAATACTCAAGAATCACAAGCAGAAGGCTATACTGCTCAACCATTTTATAGTAAATTAGGTACAGCTGGTGGATCTTTCTTTGATTTATTAAGGGGAATCAATCCAGGTGAAAAACAAAGAGCTGCGAGAAAATCTGGACACGATCCAATGATGGAAACATATGAAAATTTTGTTATTGGTCCAGTTAATGTCGTTAATAAAATGCAAACAAGAGATGTTGGATTAAATTTTGAACAAGATATAAAAATAAATTTTCAATATGAATTAAAACAATACGAGGATCTTAATCCTAAGGTTGCATTATTAGATATATTTACAAATCTTTTGGTACTAACATATAGTAATGCTAACTTTTGGGGTGGTGCTAATAGATTTTATGGAGGTGCTGGATATGTTGCAGCAAGGTTTGGTGATACACAATTATTAGCAAATGGAAAAACTAAAGAATATTTAAATTCAATTGTAACAGATCTTTCTAGTGGATTTAAAGATGTATTTTCAGATGAAACAGGTACATTGACACAAGAAAGTGTTGAAGGTGGATTTAAAAGTTTTGGTGGTGCATTTTTGGGAAACATGTTACAGGGTTTTTTGAACAAACAAACTGGAGCTGCTCCAGCATTTCAAGCGTTAAAAGGTTTTATAACAGGTGAACCTACGGGTAATTGGCATTTAACTGTTGGTAATCCAATGAATCCAATTGTTATGTTAGGTAATCTTATTCTTGATAGTTCAACAATAAGATTTGAAGGACCCTTGGGTTATGATGATTTTCCAACGAATTTGGTATTGGAGGTTAATTTAAAACATGGAAGACCACGAGATAAATCTGATTTTGAAAGTGCGTTTAATGCAGGTAAAGGAAGAATGTATGCAAGTCCTGAAGGTTTTGCCGATTTTTTAAATATTTCAGGATCTGACATAGATGTTTATGGAGCATTCCAAACGTCAACAGATGCTGCAGGAGAAGTTGGTGGAGGTGGAGATGTTATGACAGCAGAAGATGCAGAAAGAGCAGGAACAGGATTAGGAACATCTGTGGGTGCAAGTGATGAAAATGCTAAAAAGGTTGGTCAGTATGCCAAATGGGCACATATGAAAACTGTTGGATATATGGATAGTGTTGATAGAATGATACACTACTAAAAATAAAGTTATTATGAACATAAAATCATTACAAAATAAAGGGACATTACTTGATGATGATGGAGATGAATATAAAGATCTTTCATCATATTCATTCAAAGATAGTAACGTTTCACTTCAAGCAATCTATGTTGTTACTAAAGAAACAGAAATGAGAATGGATCTCATTGCTTTAAAATATCTTGGTTCAACTAAATATATTGATATATTATGTAAGATAAATAACATATTTAATCCATTTAGTATAAAATATGGAGATGTTTTAGTTATACCTAAAATTGATAATGATGAATCTATTTATGATAATGTATATAAAACAGATGAAAAAGATTTAAGAAAACAATTTACAGATACTAAAAGACTTTCACAAAAAGATATAGAAAGAGTTAAAAGATTAAGAGAAAAATCGAAAGATTATGATGGAGCAATAACAGATCCTCTTCCACCTAATATGTTACAACCAAACAAAAAAGGAAAAACATTTAAGGATGGTAAAATAATTTTTGGAACAAATTTAAACTATAGAAATATATAATAATGTCAGAATTAGATACAATAATTTTACAGGTAACTGAACCAACAATTAAATTAGATGAATTATCAATTTATGATATTGAGTCTGAAGAAAATAGAGCAATTGCTTCAGTTAAACCGAGTAAATTTTTGGGAGCTTTTGTTCCTTTTATTGTTATAAATAGATATGAAATAGGAATAGATGAATTAGTATCTCTTGAAATGAATACTAGTGGATTTTTACCAACTATAAGATTGACAATAGATGATAAACTTAGATTATTTATGTCAAGAAATTTTCCAAGAGATGGAGATGTTATTAGTTTTTTAATAAGATCAAATAATGAAGAAATTTTTAAACCAATAAAAATAGATTTTGAAATTGTAAGTATTCAACCAAGCTTTGTGAAGGGTAGTAGTAATAAACCTGTAAGATTTAATATAAATGGTCAGATGAAAATTCCAGGTTTATTAACAGAATTTAATGAAGCATATAGAGAAATGTCAAGCTTGGATACTTTACTTAATATATCACAAAATTTACAATTAGGTTTTGCATCAAATGTTGAAATAACAAATGATATAATGACCTGGATCAATCCTTATGATACTAGAATTAGATTTATAAAAGATATTGTTTCAAAATCATATGCTGATGAAAACAGTTTTTTTATATCGTATATAGATGCATATTATGTTTTAAATTTTATAAATGTTAATAAATTATTTTCAGCAGAAGATTCAATATTAGAATCTGAAGTATATTCTATAGGAATGACTGATATAAGTATGGGTGTGGATGAAACTCAAGGTAGTGATGTTGCACCATTGTTATTAACAAACCATCCTCAGTTTGCAGGTTCTTCTAAATATTTATCTAGTTTTCAAATGTTTAATAATAGTGGAAACATATTTTTAAAGAATGGTTATAAAAGATATGCTCAATTTTATGATGTAAATAATGAAGAATATATAAGTGAATTTGTTGATCCATTAACAACTGAAGGATTGGATGATCATATACATTTAAAGGGCAGATATGTAAAGAATGGAGATGTATTTGAACCAGAAGGAATCATAGATATACATTTTAAATATAAATATTTGGGTAAAAGCGATGTATCAAATGTACATGAAAATTATCTTTTTAGTAGTGTTTTAAATTATCAGAATGAACAAGAAATCGGTAAAATGGGAATGATAGTTAATTTAGATATTGCAGATTTAACATTAACAAAATATCAACGTATACCTATTTATGTTTTTGATTTCGACATTGTACAAAAACAGATACCAACTGAAGAATCAAATGTTGATAATGGCGCAATGCTTAATGAGTATTTAAGTGGATATTACATAATTACAAATATAAGTTATTATTGGGATAAACCTGGCCCAATTAAACAAAGGTTGAAATTAATAAAAAGAGAATTCATAGCACCAAAATAAATAAAATAAAACAATGTCACTTGATATAAGAAGTTTATTCAGAGGAGATTATCCTAGAGATGCCAAAGCTAAATCTGAGTCAGATGCCTCATTAACAAAATTAAATCGTAAAAATAATGATGAAAATAATTTTTTAAAAGGATCTCAACAAATATATGGTAAATATAATGATCCTACTTATTTAGGATTCAAATTAATGTTTGACTGGGATAATAGTGAACTATTTAAGGGCGGAATAACTACTAATCCAGCTGCTGCTGGTATGTTAGTATCTGCATATCCTAAAAACAGTGCATTGGGTTATCTCAAAAGTATAGGAGAAACAGTAAGAGTTAGATATCTATCAAATTTTATAAAACAGTTACATTATATCAATCAAAACATGCCATGGTATTTTCAAACAATAACCGGTTTAGATGAAATGTGGGCAAGTTATACTAATTGGCAATCTAATTATTATGGAGGTGAAGGTGCTAGAATAACATTAGGAACATTAGAATCAGTCGATCTTAAGATATCGGGTATGATAGAATTAATAAGATCTGCATTACATGATCCAGCATATAGTAGAATAGTTATACCTAGTAATTTAAGAAGTTTTATAGTAAGAATATATATACAGGAAATAAGAAATTTTCATAGTAAACAGGATTATCCAGGTATAGATAAAAGAGTATCAATTTCTACACCTACACAAAGTACAATAGCAAGTGAAAATTTAACAAACAGTTCTTTTTGGTTGATAACATTGGGAAAATGTAAATTTTTACCAAACGCAAGTAATGCAGCATTTGCATCTGTTACAAATACTGGTAATGAGGTAGTTGGACAACAAATAACATTCAGTTATAAAGATATAAAAATTCAGAGTGAGATTCCTTGGTTTGATTATAAAATAGATGATCACCCAATGGGTAGAGAAAAAGAAAAGGATGGTAGAGGACAGGATACATCGAAGACTAATAAATATTCTTACGGAGAATTAGATAATGGAATGAGATTAAAAGAACCTAATAGATTAGAAAGAGCTGCAGGTACTTATATGAATAGAATTATAGATGGAGCTGTAAACGATATTACAAATTTAGCAGAAGATGCTGCTATGAGATTGGTAAGAAGTAATTTAGGATTAGATAATGTTTATGGAAAGGGTTTCACAATACTTAATGCATTACGAGGTTCAACAAATGTTAATCAGTATATAAGACCTGCTATAACAAAACTAGAAAATATATATCCTGATAGTGCATTACTTATAAATAATATTCCTGATAAAATAGATAATTTATTTCCAGACGGAAAAACAAACGAACCAAATGAAATAGGTGATGAAAATATATTTGGAATTGAATCAAATATTAGAAATCAAGATACAATAAATCAAGAAAATATATTAGTAGATAGATTATCTGGACCTGAAAACATTAATATTGAAAGTGGTTTAGGTAGTATTTCTAGTGGTACTATAAGAGTTGTTCCTGAATTAGGAGATGAGAATATATTTGGAAAAGAAATTTAATACAACGATAATATAAGATGAAAGAAAGGGATAAAGAATATTATTCAGATGATTTAAAGAATTCTAGATGGTTAGGTCAAGTAATTGATAATGCTGATTCAGAATTTGAAGGTCGAATTAAAGTAAGAGTTTTTGGTAAATACGATGAATTAGAAGATGAAGATATTCCATGGGCACATGCTAAAACAAACATTAGTGCGAGCAGTATAAGTGGTGGTGGTTTCTTTTCAGTGCCTAAGATAGGTTCGATAGTTGGTATCACTTTCGATAATGGAAACATATACTATCCTGAATATCATTTCAATCAACATATATCTGATGAATTAAAAACTGAAATAAGTGAGGTACCTGAAAATTACGTTAATGCACATTCATTGATATATGATATGGAAATAGAAGGTGGATTAAAAGTATTTTATACAATAGAAAAGGGTCTTATGTTTGATTATAATTTAACTCAAATAAATATAAGAACTGATAATTCTATTTATATTACAAATCCAAACGGAGATATCATTGAATTAACGAATGAAGGTAATATGAATGTTACATTGATAAATGATAAGACTATAAATATTGGAAATAATTTTACTAAGAATATTGGTAATGATTCAGTTATAAATATTGTAAATGATTCTAATGTAACTATTGGTAATGATTCTAATATAACAGTTGGAAATAATTGTAACATAATTGCTACTGCTGATATAGGAGTTGAATGTGCCAATGCAACGTTAACTGCAACTGGAACCGTAGAGGTTGAAGGAAGTTTAATAAAATTAGGTACAGGTGCTGTTCAATCAGTTATAAAGGGAGAATTATTTCAAACATGGGCAAATTCACACTTCCATGTAGGTAATTTGGGTGCACCTACCAGTCCAGCAGTTACACCATCTACACCTGATCATCTTAGTACTAAAGTTAAAACTGAATAATGGCAGAAATAATAACAACAGAAGCATTAAACGAATCTATTGCAGCATTGGGTGTATGTATGGGAGAGGATCTTCCAGGATTCACTTTACCAGCATTGGATGAACCAGGATTAGGAAACATTTTATTGGTAATGATAAGAACTTTTGAAAAGGGTTTAACCACTACCTTCGAACCGATTTTATGGTTGAAGGAAATAATAACAGAGTACGCCACGGATCCAGTTCAATTTCCAATTAAATTAGCAGAACTTGCCGTAGATATGGCTGAAATATTTCCAGATCCAATTGGATGGATAGTTGAAAAAATAGTTGAACCAGTTTCAGCCAACATAACAATACCTTTAGTTCTACCCATTGCTGGTTTGGAAATTGCTATAGATGAAAAATATACGCAATTACCAGAAGAAGCTCAGGCAATGATGGATAAAATGTTAGAGATACCAGAAGCTATGCCAAAAATAATTGGATTTATTATGATGCCAATAAATGTTATATTGGGTTTTTTAACTGCATTCATGGGATTGTTTGCAGAAATTATAACTAATGTTACGGAAATTGTAACGTTTTTAACTGATTGGACAGTTAATTTTGTTGATTCATTATTGGGTATGATAGGAACAATATTTGGAGAAGTAGTTAGTGTAATAGGTGCAACCTTTTTTCCACCAGGTGTTGAAGTACCTGCAAATTTAGCAGAGACTGTAACACTATTAATAACAGATATATTTACAGGTAATTTTTTAAATCTTGATAAGTATAAGGAATTATGTCCAAATTTATCTATGATAGAAGGTTTTATAGTAATGATAAAATGTTTCATAAATTGGGTTTTAACTTTTATATTGGAATTTCCTGCTCTATTCTTGGGCATTTAAAATATATAGTATAGTTTATAAAATATATAAATTAATGATAAAAATAAGTCTTTAATGAATTTTAAGAAGATATATTTTAAAACTCCATTACTTGATTTCAAGGGACTTATCAAGAAAGAGAATCTTGTAAAATTGGATATCATTCTTGATGATCTTACTGATGTTACAATTGATAAGAGTGTAATAGGTGATGGTTATGGAATCTATTGGAACATTTCTACATCTAAATTTGAAGTGGGTACATTACCAGTATCTGGGGGTGAAATATACGATCTATGGAAACCAAGCATTGATTCATTTGGAAACATTACTTGGACTTTAACAAGCAGTCCAACAATACCTACAACTGTAAATGTAAAGGGACAACAAGGTATTCCTGGAGATGATGGAGAACGGGGCATACAGGGTATACGGGGTTATACTGGAGATGATGGAGAACGGGGTATACAAGGTATACAGGGTATACAGGGTATACAGGGTCCTATTGGTCCTAGAGGTCCTTCAAGACCAGATTCTGAAATAAGAGCATTATTAAGTGGAACAACTCCAATATCTTATAATTCAACGACAGGTAACATATCGATACTTTCTTCAATTGCAGGTAATGGATTGGGATGGTCTTCTTCTTCTATAAATATTGGTGCAGGACTTGGTATCGTAGTATCATCTACAACTGTTAGTGTTAAATATGATGATTCTTCTATTAGTATAAATGGTTCAAATCAATTAATAGTAAAAGCCGATGGAATAAATAATATTCACATAAATTGGGGTACAACTGGAAGTCAGGTTAATGCTGAAGATATTCCAATAATAGATAGTGGTGCTAATTTTGTAGCTACTGAAATAGAATCAGCTCTTACTGAATTATATACAAGTGTATCAAGCTTATCAGATTCTTATATAAGAGGATTATTTAGTGCACTTTCACCTATAAATTACGATGATGGTACGGGTCAATTTACGTTGGATACTGATGGAATACAAGATTATCACATAGATTGGGGAACCAGTAGTAGTCAGGTTAATGCATTGGATATGCCGATATTGGATACTCTTTTATATTATACAGCTACAAGTGTTGAAACAGCATTAGCAGAAATTTATGAAATATCTGATCTTAATACTATACATAGAACTAGTGATGGTACTGATCATACGTACATTGATCAGGATCTAAGGGTAGCTGCTGATCCTTCGTTTACTGCGTTACATACTGATACAATAACAGAAAGAACTTTAGATTCAGGTGTAACTATAGATGGTGTTTTATTACAAGATAATGAAATGTCAATAGATTATTTGGGTAATCCAACCCAAGATAATACAATATCATTTGCTGCGCATACACTAACTTGGCAATTTACTAATCCTAATGGAGGTTTATTATATAGTTGGAAAGGAGCTGCACAGGGACATCTTTTTGAATTACAACAAAGTGTTGGTAATCCAAGTGCAGGAACTCATTTATTACATATTGAAGCTGTACATCAAAACGTTGTTCTTACACACTGGGAACATGCAGATCCTACATATACTTCTGTATTTTTTGGTGTTACAGGTGATACATATAGTGCACCAAGATTAGAACTTTTGGCAGGTGGAACATTACAATGGGGAGATGGAACAAATGCTATTGATACAAATCTATATCGTTCAGTAGCAAATACGTTGAAAACAGATGATTCTTTACATATCGGAAATACTTTAAATGTTGACACTATTAATGAATTAAATACAGATGTAGGTATTATAATAGATGGAGTTTTATTAAAAGACAATATAATTAAAATCGGTAATTATACAGATACTCCAAGTGCTGGTATGATTAAATGGAATGGAACAAACTTTCAGGGTTATAATGGTTCAAATTGGGTAAGTTTAGATAATATTGCCAGTTACATGTATGAACTTTTAGACGTTGAAATATCAACTGGAGAACCTTCCGATAAAGATATATTGGAGTGGAATGCTTCAATTCAAAAATGGATTCCTGCTCCAAATACGAGTATAATAACAAGTTTTTCAGATAACGAATTTTTTGTTTATGATGATGGAAATGACACGAAAAAATTATATTTTGAAGTAGGTAATATAACATCAGGAACTAATAGAACTATTACGGTACCTGATAGAAATTTGGATCTCGGAGATCCTTTATTTGATACTGTTGATATAAATACTACATTAACTATAGATACAATTAATGAACATACGAATGATACAGGAGTAACGATAGATGGAGTATTATTAAAAGATGGTACAGGAACATTTACAGCAGGTAGTTCAGGATTATCTTCGTTTGCCGCAGGTTTGGTAGTAAATAATGATTCTGGTAATACTGCAATACACGATTTTAGAGCAAATACAAATTTATATACAGGTATAGAAGTTGATGCGAGTGAGGATTCTATATCAATAATGAGTAACATATTAGGATTGGTAGGATTCTTTGGTACTTCACCAACTGTTCAATCAACAGGATGGGATGCAACAAATACGGTACCGACAAAAACATACGATACAAAGGCAACAACGATAAATGAATTAGCTGATATGTTAGGAACATTAATAGCTGAATTGAAAGCAAAAGGATTGATAGGATAAAAATAAATAATAATGAAAGAAACAAACCGTATAAAAAAAGTAGATCTTAATAATTATGAAACTGATGAAAATGGAGATTACATTGTACCAGTAGGTATGAAAGTATATGTTTCAGAAACTGTTGATGATATGATTAAAAATGTTGAAGATAAAATTTCTGAGATTGAATTGATTGAACCTAGTAATGAAGAATTAATCGAATTTGCTAAAGAAATGCATCCTTATTATCATGAATTGGAAAAAAAGGATAGATTGTTAAATGAACTTAATGAATTAAAAAAATTACAATAAATGGCTGTTAATGTATATCAGATAGCTAAACCAGTAATTGAATTATCTCTTGATACTGGTGGTGATTTACCTGATGCTACCACATATTATTTTACGGGTTATTATCAGAATGATGCAGGATACTATGGTCCATGTGCAGGTCCAGCTGCCGATGAAGTGTTTATAACTACTACTGCTCCTAATCAGAAAATAGTGATGCAGTGGAAATATTGGGATGGAGGAGATTGGGTATATGGAGCACCATTACAATCTGTGTGTAATATGAGATTTAGTTTCAAATGGGATTATTATTCTATGAGACATACAGGTGGATGGTATAAATGGTGTAATGTAAATGATCCTGCCGTTGATAATGAATTCTCAGTAGGTACGGGTCATCAAAGATGGAGTCATTCATATGCAAGTGCAGGATATTCTAATATAGTTACTAAAGATATTTTACTTGCAGATTTATTAGAAGGAGGTAATAGTATAGGGAATAGGAATCATCCAGAAGTAGCATGGAGGTATGATATTTATCCTATGAATTATAATTTTGATTTTTCATTAGGTGCATTAGTAGTTCATATAGATTCAGATGGATCTGATCAAGATGATATTATAGCTGCATTATATGCATCAAGTTTTGACACTCAATATGAAATAGGTAAATATAGTTTGGTATTGTATGGAACATTCGTAACAGGATATTCATGTACTATTGATGGAATGAGTATTATATTTATAGCTAATGCACCTAAAAATAATAATATAGTATATTCTAATGGTATGATTTATACTTTTAGATTAACCTCTAATCTTTGGAATAATGCTAGAGGTACATTTCAGAATATTATTTACAGACATAATGGTAATGCATTTATACAAACAGCGGTAAATCAAAACAGTTTTGATTATCAGCCATGGTGTAATATAGGTATAACTAATTATGGATCTATCGTAGGATATACATCTAAGAATATGCCTTTTCATCAGTATCGATACTATAGAGCTTCATATGTTATTCAAGATAGTATCTTTGATAATTGTTATATATACGGCACACCAACAGGTCCGCCTTATAATAATGATACAATGGAGTGGGAGAATGTAGAATTTAAAAACAATGTAAATCAAGATATTAGATTATATTTTGGACTAGGAGTAGGTGTAGGTTTCAATCAAATATTTAATGTAAAAGGTATAAAAACTGATAAAGCTAATGGTAAAATAAGAGTGAATATGTTTTTATCTGATACACCTGATAGTTTAAGTATATTATTTAATATGATGCAGACTATTAATTTTAGAATTACTGATAAAAACGGAATACCGTTAATAGGTACCGAAGTAAATATTACAAATAGTGTTGGAACAATATATAATGATATAACTGATACAAACGGAGAATTATCTCTTTATCCTATAACTTATACCATAGAATATGATGTTACAGATACAGATGGATACGGGTTTTTTACTAAAACTACAGATTTAAATCCACTTACGATAACTATTAGTGAAAATGGATACCAACAATATATAAATACAATAACAATAGAAGAAATAACGAATTGGGATATAGCATTACAGGAAGCAACGACTGTTGTACATGATGGTACGTTCTATGGATTAACAATACAATAAGATATGGCAAATTTTGGTGATATACAAACGTCCTTAAATATAACAGCTTTACAATCTGTAAGAAGAAATGCTATCGATTCTTCTTATGAATCATTCATTGCTTTGGATACAGGTGGTGGTAATATGACAGGAACGTTAATTGTAAATAATTTAGTTCTTAGTTCATACGAAGCTATTACTGGAGAATCACTTCTTGAGGGTACGATTCAATGGGATGGAACAAACTTTCTCGGTTATACTGGAACAGGTGGTTGGGTAGTTCTTGATATCGGTGGTGATGGAACCCTTGAAATAGATACAATTAATGAACATACATTAGATACAGGTGTAACAGTTGAAGGAGTATTACTTAAAGATGGAGAATTAACAATAGGTAATGATACATTAAACATTGATCCTTTATTTAATTTTATAAGTGCTAATGGGGTTACAGCTTCTATGTTAATTACTAATGGTTATATTTATATGCGAGCAAATGCTAGTAGAAGAATTATAATGGATACAGGAACAGGTTTGCAATTACCTAATAATAAGTATTTATATTTAGGATCTTCAAGTGTAGATGGTAGATTATATTTTAATGGAACAAATGTAAATTTAATAGTAGAAAATGATGGTGTATCTTCAGATTTTAATATAACAGCAAATGCAGTAAACATTACAGGAAACCTAATAGTAAGTGAAGAAATTACAATAGGTTCTTATGAAAGTGTTACAGATGAAACTCCAAGTGCTGGTATGATTCAATGGGATGGAATAAATTTTCAGGGTTATGATGGAAGTGAATGGGTCAATCTTGATGGTACTGGAGGTGGCGGAGGTACTGCAAGTTACATGTATGATTTATTGGATGTTGAAATCGTAACAGGTGAACCATCGAATCAAGATATTTTGGAATGGAATACTGCAAGTCAAAAATGGGTACCCGTTCCTAACGTTGGTGGAGGAGGTACTGCAAGTTATATGGGTGATCTTTTGGATGTTGATATCGCAACTGGTGAACCTTCTGATCAGGATATCTTACAGTACAGCACTGGTACAAACAGTTGGCTTCCTGTAACTCTTGATGCAGCATCATCGAAAAAGAGTTGGAATTGGACAGCAACGAGTGAAGCTAACAAAAATACAAATAGATATCTTGATAGAGAAGATGGTCTTGCGACAAATATCGCACCATACATATCTTTTTATAACGCATACATAAGAGCAATATCATTATATACAGGTACTGCTGGTACTTGGACTGCTCAAGTAAGAGTAAACGGTGTATCACAAGCAACCCTTAATTCTACTGGATCACAGAAAAAATACGTTTCTGGTCTTAGTGTTTCTATCAATGCAGGAGATGAAGTTTCTGTATACATGAGCGGTACCAGTATAAGTAAACCTTCTGTTAATGTCTTTATTGAAGAAGCATAGAACATGGTAACCAAATTAGTTTTGATAAAATGATATATAATTTAATTAACAATAATATTAATCTGTAAAAGCCTCACCGGTGATTTCTAATAAACGTATCAAGCCTGTAATATTACCATATTTAAATACCTATAAGATATTAAACCGTGTACGAGAGATACCCTCGGGACACGGAAACCACTTAAATTAATTTAATAATTTTTAATTTTTATTAACTATGATCCAACAAGTAGCAATTAAGAACGACGAAGAAAATCCTTTTGACGAAAATTTTGTAGAAATAGACGTACCAAGAAAAACAAAAATTTACTGTAGTGAATATTATGTCAAGGAAGCTTATGATATGTACATGATGCATTCAGGAGATCTTTCATATGAAGAACCGAGGGATGGAGAAACTGTTACAGCAATAGTATCAACAGTAAAAGATAATATGGCATCTCTTGAAATAAACAGTAAATATAGTTTATCCATAAATCTAGAAAAAGAAGATAAAAAATATTTAGATCAGTTTGTGATAGGAAATGAAATCAAGGTAAAACTCAATAAAAAAGATGGAGTAGAAAATTTTAATGCATCATTTACGGATGCTATAAAAGATTCCAAATTTACAGAAATAATGGGTTCTATCGGTGAACCTGTTGCATACAAGGCCAAAGTAGAAGAACTTATACATGGAGGTTACATGTTAACGATAGATGGTATAGAAGTATTTATGCCAGGATCATTGGGAGGTATGAATAAACTTTGGAACTTTGAAAAACTTTTAAAGAAAGAAATTATTGTAATGCCAATAAATTTTTCTAAGGATAAGGGTACAATAGTAGTATCACATAGGGAATATCTCAAAACTTTGTTACCAGGAGAAATATTAAATTTAAAACAAAATATGAATAAGGAATATTCAGGATTTGTTACTGGAACATCTAAATTTGGTATATTTGTCGAATTTAATGATTGTGTAACTGGATTGATTCCTTTTGCAGAATTAAACGAAAATTGGAAAAAATCATTCAATAATGGAATCATAAAGCCTGGAAATGAAATAGATTTTCTAATAAAAGATATTATAAACGAGAAAAAAGTTATTCTTACACAGATTAGAGAAGATAAATGGAAAGACATAGATAAAAAATATCCACCTTTAACAGTAGTTAAGGGTAATATTAAAAAGGTTGTTAATTACGGTGTATTCATAGAACTTGAAGAAGGTATATATGGAATGTTACATCTTAAAAACGAAGATCCTACAAATTATACAGAAGGAGAGGATATTGAAGTTAGGGTATCTAAAATAGATATAGAAAATAAAAAGATTTATTTTGCTAAAAAATAAAAGAAAAGGAGCTTAGTTGCTCCTTTTTTTATCTGAAAATTTATTTAGTTTATCTTGAACACGTTCAACTTTTTTTAATTGAACTTCACCCTTTTTCTCATAGCGTTCTCGAGTTTTTTCCGGCATATCAATAAGTTTGTCTCGAGTTTTTTGTAATTCTTCTTTGTTTTTTTCTTTTGTTTTTTGTTCTTTAAGTTTTAAAAAGGCTATTTCTTCCTTTAATTTTTTCTTTTTATTTTCGTCCTGTTCCCTATCAAGCAATAATTCTTTCCTTTGTATAACTTTTTTAAAATTTAATTCTTTTGTTATCTTACCATATGCGTTAGATTTTGCAAGAACAGATGGAACAGCTTGGTATATTGTACCTTCACTTAAAAATTTTCGTAGATTTTTAATGAATTTCATTTATTAAATTATGTTTTATTGTGTACTTATTCTTAATATATATTAAAATTAATCAACTTTCTTATGATGAAAATAAATAGTTCCGATAATGAAATTTTGTTGTTAAGTAATATTGGACTAGAAGTAGAGTTTTATTCAGATCACAGTATAGAAAAAACAAGAAGAGATTTAGCAAGAATATTGCAAAAAAAGATTCTATATTTTGAAAAGGCTCATAGTGATTTTAAACCGACTTATGATACTTTTAAAATAGAACCTGATTATTCTGGAGGAAGTAAAACAATAGAATTGGTAACTGCTCCTTTAACTTATCCAGAATTTAGAATAGTTCTTGTTAAAGTATTTAATTACATAAAGGATAATGGAAGTACCAATGATAGATGTAGTATACATTACAATGTTTCATTTGATGAAAAAAAGGTGGGAAATTCTTTCATGACACATATGAATGTTTTGAAATTTATCTTGGATTTTAATGAAGATTATATTTATAATTTGTTTCCAAAAAGAAAAAACGTTGTATATGCAAAATCTATAAAATACATAATGCCAAAAAACAAGTTTTATCTTGATGTAAAAGAAATAACTAATTTGGCACCAACAAATTTTATTTTGCCATCTACAAAATATTATGGTATAAATTTTACAAAACTTATAAAAGGTTATTTGGAATTTAGATATGTTGGTGGAAAAGATTATGAAACTAGATTTAATGATATAATGGATGTAATTAATTATTCTGTAATAACATTATATAATTCAATACAGGAAAAAGCTTATACTGATGATAATAGAAAAGAATTAGAAAAAATATTTTTAAAGTATGAAAAGATAATGAAATCATATGCATCGTACGATGCATTTGTAAAAAATTTTCCAGGAATTGATTTTACAGTTGATTTAGGTGTTAATCCTAAAAAGAAATCAATGTATTATGATATGATAAAAGAGAAAATATTTCAATTGTTAAGTGAAACTAGTATAAAAAAATGTAACTTAAATTATGATAGTGATTTTGGTAAAATACAAATAAAAGATGCTAAATTAACAACATGTTATTTTATAGAGGGTATTGAATTAGTAGATTGCGAGATAGTTGGAAATATAAAAGATTGTAGTTTACATGATTGTACAATTGTTTCATCTGATCTTGTTGATTCAAGAGTATATGGAAAATCTTTTGTTTTACAATCTAAATTAAAAAACTGTTATGTTGCAGATAATTCTAGATTGAAATATTCTTATGTATTCGGTAAAAATACAGTATTTAGAGGAAACATGGAATTTGGAATATTTAGAGAAGGTAATCTAACTCCATCTGCAAATATTTCGCCAGAAACAGAAGTTATAGATTATAAAAAAATAAAATAATGAAAAATATACTTATTTCATTTAAACTTTTTGAAATAATTCATGAAACCGAAAAGATTGAAAAAGATCCAATGGATTATTTGAATAAAAATTTTGAAAAATATTCGTTAAACGAAGAAGAGATAGAAAATCTTAGAGCTGCTATTAACGATAGGGCAAGAAGAGAACGAGAAAGAGCACAGATGAAAGCAGTTGCAATAAAAACAAAGGCAGCGGAAGAAGCTCAAAAGGTAATCATGCAGGGAAAATTAAGATCTGATAGAATAAAAGAATATGGAGCAAAACAGATAGAAAAATTAAAGTTAAAAAATAGTACAAAATAATGGGTTACAACAAGAAGGTTTATCCTAATATACACATAGAAAATCATTTAATAGTTGGTAATATAGATCCTGACGCAAGTGCACAGGAAGGTATGATCATATGGGATGGTGTTAATTTTCTAGGATATGTAGGTACCGCAGGGTGGGTACCTTTAGAAAATAATTGGAGTGCTTCAATAGACAGTGATTTAATTCCTGATACTGATGCAATATACAATATAGGGTCTTCTTCTTTTAAATTTAATGATTTATTTTTAAGTGGTAATATAAACATAAGTGGTCAGATAGAATTTGGAACAAGTTCAATAAATCTTGTAAATACTAATAATGCTGGAAACGTTTTGATCGGTAAATCAACTGAATCAACAATTTCAGATAACAAATCATCTATACATATTGGTGCATTAGCTGGTGCAAATGCAGATTATACTGGAACTATAGCAATAGGTAAGGGTTCATTAGATGGAAACTTAGGTGGTGGAGATTATAACATAGGTGTAGGTTATGAAGCAGGTGCTAATATTACTAATGCAACAAAAGGTATTTTTATCGGATATCAAGCTGGTAAAGATTCTACATTATCTACTTTTCCAATATTTATAGGTGAACTTGCGGGTCAATACGTTGATGGTGTAGATAATATAGCAATAGGTAGAACATCTATGACAGGTAATGTTGGTACTCCATTAACTGGTGGTGGTAATATATCTATGGGATATCAAAGTGCCTTTAGTTTAGAAGGTGCTTCTACTTATAATTTAATGTTTGGATATCATTCTGGATATGCTTCTGATACTGTAAGTTATTCTATATTAATGGGTTATAAAACTGGTTATAATGTAAGTGGTGATAATAACGTTGCATTAGGTTATAGATCAATGTATGGTGGAACTGGTACTAATATTGGAACATATAATGTTGCTATTGGTTATGATACATTATTTAGTATAACAGGAGGTGATAATATAATTGCGTTAGGACAAAATGCTGGATACAGTTTAACAACTGGAGATAATAATGTATTACTGGGTTATAAAGCTGGTTATTACATAGAAACATCATCAGATAACATAGGTATTGGACAAAATGCTTTATTGGGTGTAAGTGGAACACCTCTAACGGGAGGTAATAATATAGTAATAGGAAAAGAAGCTGGTAAGGTATTACAGGGAGGAGGAGCAAATAATGTATATATAGGATCATATACTGGATCATCTAATCTTACAGGTACAGGTAACATGTTTTTAGGAAATTCAGCCGGTTATGCATCTATTGGAACTGATAATGTATTTTTGGGAACATTAAGTGGAACGGCTGTAGTAGCTGGTATTAATAATGTATTCATAGGTACAGGTACAGGAGGATCAATAACAGAAGGTTCTTCTAATGTTATTATAGGTTACGGTGCTGGAACTACAGGAACCTTTTCTAACAGACTTTACATCCATAATTCTGCAACTGCAACACCAATGATATACGGTGAATTTGATAATAATTATTTAAAAATAAACGATCATTTAGAGATAGAAGAAGAAATAAAGATTGGTTCTTATACAGGTGGTTCACCAACTGAAGGTATGATTCAATGGACCGGTACAAATTTTCAAGGTTATACTGGAACAGCGGGATGGATAAATCTTGATCTTAACGATATGAATTGGAGTGATTTGGTTGATTCAGATCTGATACCAGATACAAATGATACTTATGATATAGGTAGTACAGGTAGTAGATTTAAAGATTTATATCTATCAGATAATTTTGATGTTGATGGTACAGGAGATATTGCGTTGACATTAAATGTTGGTGGTAATATAACAACATCTGATACATTTATAGGTGATCATATAATTATAACAGAAGAAATAGCATTGGGTTCTTATACAGGTGGTTCACCAACTGAAGGTATGATTCAATGGACTGGAACCAATTTCATGGGATATATTGGTACTACAGGATGGATCAATTTAGATGTTGGTGGAGATGGAACTTTAGAAATTGATACAATAAATGAATTTACATTAAATACAGGAGTTACAGTAGAAGGTATTTTGATCAAAGATACTCAAATGGGTATAGGAATCACACCATCCTTTGATTTACACGTGGATGGAACTATAGCAATAGAGGATTCTGCAGGAGCTGATTTTGAGATGTATATAAATGGAAGTAATGTAATTTTAGATTATAGACATTCTTTACAATTAGTTTCAAATTTATATGGAAATGCATTGAATCTTTATAAAGATGAATATGTGAGTCCTGGTCAAGATAATGTAATAGAGTTAGGTCGATCAATTGCTAGATGGAAAAATTTATATGTAGGAACAAATGTTTATATTGATGGTAATATACTAGTAGATACTATTAATGAAAAAACTATTAGTGCAGGTATTATTGTAGACGGAGTTTTATTAAAAAATAGTAATGTAGTTCTTGGTGCATACGAACAAATTACAGGTGAAAATCCATTTGAAGGTATGATTCAATGGACAGGAACAAACTTTCTTGGCTATACTGGTACTGCAGGATGGATAAACCTTGATGGAGTGGGAGCAACTGATTGGAGTGATCTTGTAAATTCAACATTAAATCCAGATACAGATGATAATTATGATTTAGGTAATAATTCAGAAAAATTCAAAGATTTATATCTTTCTGGAATATCTTATTCAGATAGATCTATAATAACAGAAGAAATAAGTATAGGTTCTTATTCAGGTGGTTCACCTGAAGAAGGTATGTTACAGTGGACAGGAACTAACTTCCAAGGATATACTGGAACAGCAGGTTGGATAAACCTTGATTTTTCAGATATGGATTGGAGTGATCCAGTTGATTCAAATATTGTACCAGATACAACGAATACATATGATATAGGTTCAGGTACCTATAAATTTAAAGATATTTATAATGAGGGTTTTATTGATGTAGGTGGAGATATTATTAAATTTAGTGGTTCAGATTTTATAAAACTTAAAAATACTTCTTCAATTTCAATCGGAACAAATGCAGGATTGTATAATAATGCAACAAAAAATCTTGCTATAGGGGAAGATGCAATGAAAGGAATAATTGGTACACCAATAACCGGTTATGGAAGTATTGCTATAGGACATAGTGCAGGATTAAAAATGCAAGGTAACGTTAATTGGAATGTAATCGTAGGATTAGAAGCCGGTAAAGAATTAACGACTGGAGATAGTAATACATTTCTTGGTGTATGGGCTGGAAGTGCTAATGTAATAGGTTCTGGTAATGTATATATAGGTAATTCTACAGGATGGGGAGCAACAGGTTCAGATAGTGTTTTAATAGGTACACTTGCGGGTGGTGCGAGTTCTGCAAATGATAATGTAATAATTGGCTCAGGTTCAGGTTCAGGATTAACTACAGGAACTCTTAATACTATGATAGGATACGGTACAGGTAAATTAATATCAACAGGAAGTGGAAATGTAATATTGGGTCCCATATCAGATCAAGGAGGTAATTTTTCTAATAGACTTTATATATCTAATGCTGATACTCCAACTCCATTAATATATGGTGAATTTGATAACTTTCTCGTAAAAATAAACGCTAGATTAGAAGTTACTGAAGAAATAATAATTGGAAATACAATAACAGATACTGAAAGTAGTGCTGGTATGATAAGATTTACTGGTAATACATTTGAAGGATATGATGGTTCAATATGGATAAGATTGGATAATGCTGATATATGGTCACAGGGTATTTCAAGTGATATGATACCAAACGTTGATAATGCATATGATATAGGTTCATCTACTTATGCATTCAAAGATATTTATTTGGGTTCAGGTGGAAGCATATTTATCGATCAGGGAGGTTCAGTAGAATTAGGATTCACAATAGATACTAATAACAACATATTGATAGGTAAAGATGCTGGTACAAACATGGTTGATGATAATTATAACATTGCTATTGGAAATAATGCAGCAGCAAATATTGCAGATTTCATAGATGATTCAATACATATTGGTAGAGAATCAGGACAGAATACACAAAGTGCTGGAACATTTATCGGTTCGTATACTGGAAGATATCAACAGGGTAACAAGAATACTGCAATAGGATTAAGTGCATTGGAAGGTATAGTTGGTACATTGGGTACTGGTGATGGAAATACTGTATTGGGATATAGAGCGGGTTATTCAGTACAGGGAGCATCTAATAATAATACACTTATAGGTTCTGAAGCAGGTTACAGTATTACTATGGGAGATAGTAATTTATTTATTGGTTATCAAGCTGGTTATTCTGAAACAGCGTCAAACAAACTATACATAGCTAATTCTAATACTACAACACCTTTAATATATGGAGATTTTGATAATAATTTATTGGTCATAAATAATCATTTAGAGGTTGTTGAAGAAATTAAGATAGGTATATATACTGGTGGTTCATCAGTTGAGGGTATGATTCAATGGACAGGTTCAAATTTTCAGGGATATGTTGGTACTGCAGGATGGGTTAATTTAGATACATATTGGAGTGATTTTGTTGATTCGCATCTGATACCTGATACAACAAATCAATATAATATAGGTTCAGATACTTATAGATTCAAAGATATTTATAATGAGGGTTTTGTTGATATTGGTGGAGATTTAATAAAATTTTCAAATGTTAATTTCATAAAAGCTGTCGGAACAGGTAATGTTTTTATGGGATTTGATGCAGGTAATAGTATAAATACAGGTAGCGAAAACACTGGTATTGGAACTGGTGCATTAAATTTACTTACAGATGGAAATGAAAACATGGCATTGGGAAAAAATGCTTTAAGTAAAGTAACAACAGGGAATTATAATGTTGCCATGGGAAGACATGCATTAAGAGATACTACTGGTAGTAACAATGTTGGTGTAGGTTATAGAGCTGGTGAATTTGGTTCAGTATCTACTAATAATACTTTTATAGGATTGGATGCTGGAAGATATAAAACAACAGGTAATTCTAATGTATGTATCGGAAATTATACAGGAATGGGTGTCAATGGATCTACAACATATGAAAATAATGTTTTAATTGGACATAGTGCTGGAACTGCTCTTGAAACTGGATCAGATAATATTTTTATAGGTTATTATGCAGGTGCCAATGAAACAGGTTCAAACAAATTATACATTGAGAATACGAATAGTTCTTCACCGTTAATATATGGTGAATTTGATAATGATCTTGTTCAAATAAATGGTGATCTAATTGTTACTGGTGATTATACTGTACAGGGAACTCTTACAACAGTAGATACTGAAAATCTTTTAATCAAAGATAATTTGATAGAGATAAATTACGGTATGACAGGAACACCATCTATAAATCTTCAATCTGGAATAAAAGTAAACAGAGGTGATGAAGATCCTTATGTATTTATATTCGATGAAACAGCAGATACATTTAGAATAGGTGCAGCAGTACAACAAACAGATGGAACATTTATTGATACAGATCTTCAAGCAGTTGCAACAAGAGAAGATAATCCTACATCAAATGCATTTGGTTTTTGGAATGATACTGATAAAAAGTTTGATACATCAAGTAGATTAGTTGATGCAGGTACAAGTATATCGTTAGGAGCTGATTTAATACCAGATACAAATGATACTTATGATATAGGATCATCTTCTTATCAATGGCAAAATATTTATTCTAACACAGCAATTCTTTCAAATTTAACAGATGGGTATGTACCTTATCATCAGAATGATACTGCAGGATTTATTAATAGTCCAATATTTACAAACGGTACAAAAGTTGGTATAGGACGTGAAGACCCAGATGAATTGTTACATATTTATGAAGGAGATTTTGGAGGGGTTTCTGCTCATGCTTGGTCGGCTTTAGTAATCGAGGATGACTATCATACAGGTATAAATATACTTACTCCAAGTAATAGAAAAGCTTTTTTATATTTTGGTGATGAAGATTCAACTTCTGTGGGAGGACTTGAGTATGATCATGCTAATCAACAAATGGAGATTATAGTAGGGGGTTCATCAAAGATAACAATACTTGAAGCTGGTGCAGTAGATATACCTAATAGTGTAACTATAGGGGTAAATCTTGATGTAGGAGGAGACATATATACCGATACAATATATGAAAAAACTCCAGGTAACGGTATAACAATGAATCGTTTGACAGTTACTGAAGAAATAAAGATTGGAGCATATGAAGAGGTAACAGGAGAAAGTCCAACTGAAGGTATGATTAAATGGGATGGAACTAATTTCCAAGGTTATACTGGTACAGATTGGAATATTTTTGATAAAACTTTTCAAAATGGTTTAACTGAATCAGGCGGAGCAGTAGATTTAGGAGGAACATTTACAGGTAATGTAACGTTTAATAATGAAAGTAATAATGATAAAATGGATTGGAATTTTAATGATGCTCCATGGGATTATTATAGTGCTTTTGAATTAAATAAAAATGGATTAGAATTAAACACTTTTGATGATGCAACGAATTTTGCTACTACAATAACAAGCAAAACATCAGTAGCTAGTGGTATTTCTAGAATAAGTGCATCATATATTAATACTCATTTAAGTATAGAATTACATACTACAAATGGAATGATTATCGTTGATAGTATATTTTCTAAGGGTTTATTTTATAGTGCAGATTATAGTACAAACTTTACAGACAGAAGTTTAATCGATAAAGGTTATTTAACTTCCGGTTTACTTGATCCTGTATTTGGAACAGTTACATTGGGTGATTTATCAACAGGTGTCGTTGAAACTGAAGGTATGATTAGATGGGATGGTACAAATTTTCAAGGTTATACTGGTTCAGCTGGATGGGTTGATCTTGATTCACAGGGTCAAACATATACTTTTAGTAATGGTTTAACTGAATCAGGTGGAGCAGTCAAATTGGGTGGTTCATTCGATGAAAATATTTCAATAGAATCTATAAATAATAAACAAGTTTACATAAGAGCAGATGCATTTCAAGGAGCAGCAGAATGGAATAAAACAGCAGAATTTACTTTTAATTCTTCTTTAGTTAGTTTTGATAGTTGGGATGTAAGTGGAAATAATACAGCAACTGCAATAAGAAGTCAAATAATAAGTAATACTAATGCACAAATATACATAGCAGCAGCTACTGGAAGTAATGAAATAAATATACAAATTACATCATTAACAGGATTTGAGGTAACTGATGAGATATTCACAAAAGGGATAGTATATGCAGCAGATTATTCAACTAACTTTACAGATAGAAGTTTAATTGATAAAGGTTATTTAACAAGTGGTTTATTGGATCCTTCATTTGGTACAGTTACTTTAGGTGATTTATCAACAGGTATTGTTGAAACTGAAGGTATGATTAGATGGGATGGTATAAATTTCCAAGGTTATACTGGTTCAGCTGGTTGGGTTGATCTTGATACACAGGGTCAAACATATACATTCGGTAATGGATTGGAATTAAATGGAAGTACTGTTGCTATTTTAAATGATGATTTAACGAATAGTATAGAATGGAATGGTATTGGAAAACAAATACAATTTAGTTTTAGAGATAGTGATTCGTGGAATCAATATACTTATAGTAAATTTAGTAGTAGTGGATTTGATCATAATGCTTTTGATGATCAAAATGGTCCTTATACCCATTTTAAATCTGAAACAAGTGCAGGTAATGCTATAACCGTATTAACCGTTGATAATGGTGGTGATTATATGGGATTAGAAATGGCTTCTAACACA
>Ga0114923_10000645_pt1 | contig 26419 bp, 26 predicted proteins | sample SumtaG_FD_89578 | JGI IMG/M metagenome (GOLD analysis project Ga0114923, IMG submission 89578) | Deep subsurface microbial communities from Indian Ocean to uncover new lineages of life (NeLLi) - Sumatra_00157 metaG | ecosystem: Environmental > Aquatic > Marine > Oceanic > Sediment | place: near...
CCACTCCAATTGTATATCACCATCGACGAAATAATAGTCGAATTCCGATTCGGCTGCATTCATGCCCACTTTATTCCCGATACCATGACTTATTCTAAATGTTGTCAGGCGCTGTGGATTTCTGGAAAATTCAACAGCTACTGTACTTAACAGAAATCCAGAGAGCATGTCGTAATTGCGGTGAGTCAGTAGTCTGATTTTCGGTTGAGTGCCCAGAAATCCACGACTGGGTTGCTTTGATTCGAATCCACGGAAGTTTCTTACCAGATGTTGCCAAGCGCGCAGCTTATGGACAATGAACTCTCCGCCAATCTCTCTATATAATGTTTTTATATATGCATATTGGTATATATTTCGAGCAACATAGTGGATTTCCATCTAATTATAGCCTTGCCTATCTTAATGGTGATGTAATCGGCGTCTGCAAAATACGCAAATCTGTCCAATATAAACAGCTGAATATTGTCTCAAAGGATTGCTAGTTTAACAACGCGTCATATACCGGACAAGCATAATATCAAGCACTTCATATATGACGGTACACTATATGATGGAAGCGCGATGGTGATTCCATCCCCTGGGACGATGACCTTCTGGAGGGCGGCGAGGGAGAAGATGGCCCCTTCGGCGGAGCGGAAGGGGAGTTCCGACCCGGCGGCCACCACGAGGGTATCCCGGAGACCAGTAAGGGAGGCTATCAGCCGGGCGCCATCGGTGGCGCGGAGCCGGTCGTCCAGCCGGGCGGTGTGCAGGCGGATGGCCTGGCGCCGGGAGGGCCAGCGGTCCTGGACCATCCAGCGCTTGATCGTAGAACCATGGGGGGCGCGCCGACCCCGTGACGTTTCCGCAGGGCAGCGCCCACCTGAGGGCAAGATTGCCCGGCGCAGCACAGGTCAAAGGCCTCCTCATGGAGCTGCCGGGGATGGGGGGCGGGACGTGTGCGCTGCTGCCGTTTCATAGGGCCAAGTTAGGGCCGGAAGGGAGGCTTGTCGTTCGCCTGGTGCGTCTTATGCGTTAAAAGGGAGCGGAATTGGGGACTTGGGGCTGGGGGCTTGGGACTTGGGACTGGGGGCTGATATAGTGGCAGTAGCAGTGGCAGCTGGCAGGCCTCGATCCTGCCGTTCCGCCCAGTCTCGACGTGCCATCTACGGCGAGTCCGGCGAGTCGCGCGCTACACCCCTACCGCAGCATCAGCATGCGCTCCCTCGACTGAGCTCGGGGAAGGCTCGGCTCAGCACGATACTTTATTTCAAAATCAACATCTTAATACTTTTGGCGTATTCGGAGGTTATAATACGGGTGATATATATCCCAGTGCACCAACCTGCCCCATGCATCCCGCCCGTTCCAGACCAGCTGGTGATGGCCAGGCTCCAGATGTTGATCCACCAGCTGCACGACCTCCCGACCTGACAGGTCATACACTACAAGGCGGATTTCCGGCACTACCGGCCGGCCCAAAGGTTTGGTCCACACCCACGGCGGTTATGCGGTCAATACCGCGACGACCCATCGCATGGTGTTCGATATCAAGGAGGAGGACCGCTGGTGGTGTGCAGCTGATCCGGGGTGGATCACCGGCCACAGCTACATCGTCTACGCTCCCTTGATCAACGGCACCACAGTCATCATGTACGAAAGTGCACCTAATCACCCGTATCCCAATCGCTGGTGGCAGATGGTGGAGAAATACGGGATAAACATCCTGTATACATCGCCTACCGCCATCAGGGGCTTGATGCGCTTCGGCCGGGCCTGGCCGGACCGTCACGACCTGAGCAGCCTGCGACTGTTGGGCTCGGTAGGCGAACCGATCAATCCCGAAGTCTGGCGCTGGTATCGCGAGGTTATCGGCCGAGGTACCTGCCCCATCATGGATACGTGGTGGCAGACCGAAACCGGTGGCTTCATGATTACCCCCTTGCCCATCACGCCGCTCAAGCTTGGTTCAGCCACCTTCCCCTTCTTCGGTAATGAAATTGCGGTAGTCGATGAGAAGGGAAACGAAGTTGGTCCAGGCGCCGAGGGCAACCTGGTACTCAAAGCCCCCTGGCCCGGCCTGGCCCGGACCATCCATGGCGACCCCGACCGCTTTTTAGAGACCTATTGGAAGGATTACATGAAGCAAGGCTGGTACAAAGCGGGTGACGCCGCTCGCATCGATGAGGACGGCTATTGCTGAATTATCGGTCGAATCGACGATGTGATCAAGGTGGCGGGTTATCGCTTGGGCACTGCGGAGGTGGAAAGCGCCCTGGTCAGCCACGAGGCGGTGGCCGAGGCGGCCGCTATCGGCCTGCCCCACGAACTCAAGGGCCACGCCATCCATACATTCGTGATTCTGCGAGCGGGGCCGGACGGTAACAGCCAATTGAAAACTGAACTTAAAGAACACGTGGGCCGGGAAATGGGGCCCATCGCCAAGCCTGAGTCAATTGAGTTTGTCGATGCATTGCCGAAAACTCATGGCGGCAAGATCATGCGGCGGGTGCTCAAAGCCAGAGCCCTGGGGGAAGACGAAGGCGACCTGATGACGCTGGAGGAGTAGCGCCTACGCTGAAAATTATCGCGTTGAAGCCATAGCTTTCCCCAGGAACATCGTCTCTTTCCATGGGAAATAATGGCGCGGATAGTCCTGTCAATGGTGGTACTACTGAAGTAGTGATACATGGCTTATTCTGGGAAAGACGCTTCAAAGGAGGCGTCAAATAAACCATGGCACGATTAACGTCACTCTTAGTATTAAGAACCGACTGTCCAAACGGGTCTGAACCGATACAACTACCTTTGATAGCGCTGCTACAGGTAGCCCAGTTTCTCAATTCCTAACAGGATTGACTGAGCCAAGGTTTCCGGGTCTTCACTGCTTGAGTCAACCACAATCTCGGCATTCTCGGGCGCTTCGTAGGGGTCGTCGATCCCGGTGAAATGCTTGACCTTCCCCGCTCGTGCTAGAGCATATAGTCCCTTCACATCCCGCCGCTCGCAGACCTCTAACGGTGTACTCACATGGACTTCGATATAGCCGCCGATGCGGGAAATCAGCTCGCGATTGAAGCGGCGGTCAACCTCATAGGGTGCGATGGGCGCACATATGGCCACCCCGCCATTTTTGGTGATCTCACTGGCGACAAACCCAATGCGGCGCACATTGAGGGAGCGGTGTTCCTTGGAAAAGCCCAACTCGCTGGACAGGTTAGTTCGAACAATATCACCATCCAGGAGGGTCACCGGCCGGCGACCGTCCTCGAGCAGCTTCACCAGCAAACCATTCGCCAGAGTGGACTTGCCGGCGCCGGACAATCCGGTAAAAAAGACTGTAAAGCCCCGCTCGGAGAGGGGCGGCCGGGCGTGGCGCAGTTCGACAACTACTTCGGGAAAAGAAAACCAATCGGGGATTTCCAATCCCTTATCCAACCTGCGGCGCAGCTCGGTACCTGAAATATTCAATATACGAACCCCTTTAGGCACTTCATCCTCGGGCTGGAATTCGGCCCGGTCTTCCACATAGACCATCATTTTGAAGGGCACCATTTTGAGGCCCAATTCCACTTCGTGCTCCCTTAACAAGTCCTGAGCATCGTATGGCCCATAAAAAGGTTGGCCGTTGCTATCTTTCCCGGGTCCAGCATGATCGCGGCCCACGATGAAGAAGCTGCAACCATAGTTTTTACGGATAATGGCGTGCCAGAGTGCCTCCCGGGGGCCGCCCATCCGCATGGCCAGCGGCAACAGGCTCAGCATGGTGATCCCGGCGGGATAATGCTCGATGATGTGTTTATAGCAACGCACCCTGGTATAATGGTCCACATCGCCCGGTTTGGTCAAACCCACCACCGGGTGGAGCAGCAAGTTAGCCTTGACCTCGGCAGCGGCCCGGTGGGTAAGCTCCAGATGCGCACGGTGGAGCGGGTTACGAGTCTGGAAAGCCACCACCCGGTCCCATCCATGCCGGGTAAAACGATCCCGCACCTCAGCCGGCGTGTGACGCAACAATTGATAGTCGTAGTGCATTGGCAAAGTGATGCCCTGGAGCGTACCGCCCAGGTAGACCGGGTTCGAAGTATCCAGCAAATAGAAGGCTGCGGGATGCAGCAGGTCGGTGCTGCCAAAAACCTGTTCGGCTTCAGCCTGTAGATCGGGCCGCCAGATATCAGTGACCGTCAATACCGCCAGGGGGAAGCCCTCCTTATCCCGCAGGACCATCTGGGCGCCTTCGGAGATGGTCTCGGCTAACGGCTCAGTTACGTCCAGGGCAACGGGAATAGGCCACAAAGTCCCATCCACCAGCCGCATCCGTGAAACCACTGAATCGTAGTCCTCCCGGCCCATGAAACCCGTGAGGGGCGAGAATCCGCCATTGAGCAACAATTCCAGGTCGCACAGCTGCCGGTCGTTGAGAATCACCGATGGAAAGTTGATGGAGGCGCGTTTAAGCTCGTGGGCCTCATCCGGTGGCAGGAGCAAATTCACCAACCGGCCGCCGTGGGGGTTAGTTAGAGATGAAACCATATGATTATTCTCGAACCTCCTTATTTCTATTATTTAGTAGTGTGTGTACACACATATAAAAGACGCGGAATTTACAAAGTTTCTCATTAACAAATAATATGATTCGATCAAGTAAATGCTTTCGATCAAGGAATAATCAAATCTGGATACCATGAATTTGTCTGGCATGGTGGTGATCCCATCGACCGGCAAATGGCGTCCAGGCTCTATTTCTTGAGAATGGCCACCCCAGGGTACTCCAAAACAATGCTGAAGGGACCCGCAGGATTATCAGATCTCAGTTGAACATCAGTTAGGTCAGAGAGTAGAATAAATCATAAACAGCAACTTTCTGCGACATGTTTCTCCCATAATCACCAGGTTTTGATGTGGGGCAAGATAAGCATAAGGGTGAGCTTGGAGCAGTTATTTTTCTTATGATTGATAATTGGGCATGGATCAGCCCTCTTTTCTACCCAGCGTATTTACTTGTTTAATACTCCTTACGAAACTGGCCCAACTCACAACAAATCCTGGCGGTTTTGGTTGAAACTCAACACAGAAGATGGGGTATGTGGTGAGTTCTGGCTTCTCCCTGCTTCAGTAGCACGATGAGGATGGGGGGAGCCAGTCTTTATGCTGTCAGGCAATAAGATCGAGTGTACCAGTGGGTAAAGGGATAGAGGCGGGTCAATTGGGGTGCCGAGTTACACTCTGGATGCAGCTTCTTCCGGCTCGATCTTCCTCGCTTCCTCCACCTGCTCTTTTATCCACGGATAGGTCTTTGCCAACCCCTCTCTCAAGGTCAAGGTGAGTTTCCATCCCAGCTTCTGCTCAATGAGGCGATTGTCGGAGTTCCGGCCCCGGACGCCTAGCGGACCAGGGATATGCTTGATGGTTAGCTTTTTCCCGGCGATTTCCATAACGGTCTCAGCCAGCTGGTTGATGGTCACCATTTCCTCGGAACCAATGTTCACCGGGCCAATGAAGTCAGAATCCATCAGTCGGCGCATAGCTTCCAGGCACTCGTCGATATATAGGAACGACCGGGTTTGCTTGCCATCCCCCCACATCTCGATTTCGCCCCCGTCGGGAGTCTCGGCCACCTTGCGGCAAAAGGCAGCGGGGGCCTTTTCACGGCCATCCCGCCAGCTCCCTTCAGGGCCAAAAATGTTGTGGAAGCGGGCGATGCTGATATTCATCTCGTAATTGCGGTGAAAGGCCAGGTAAAGGCGCTCACTGAAGAGCTTCTCCCAGCCGTATTCACTATCCGGTGCCGCGGGATAGGCCGAGTCCTCCGAGCACTTGGGATTGTCCGGGTCCATCTGATTGTGCTCGGGGTACATGCATGCGGATGAAGAGTAGAAGACTTTCTTAACGCCTGCCTTATAAGCTGCTTCAATCATGTTCAGATTGATCAGGGCGGAATTGTGCATGATGTCCGCGTCGTTCTCGCCGATAAAGACGAACCCGGCCCCGCCCATATCCGCTGCCAGCTGGTAAACCTCATCAAAGGGTTGGTCGGTAACGTTCCGGCAAACGACCGGATCACGAAGGTCACCGATGACAAAGTCATCTGCAGGCGAAGTTGTGAATTCATGGCGCTTAAGGTCAACACCTCGAACCCAGTAGCCTTCCTTTTTCAATCGCTTGACAAGGTGACCCCCAATAAAGCCGCCGGCGCCGCAAACGAGGACTGATTTCATGGAGATCCTTTCTATCAATGGGGATATGTTTATCGCTCTTATTGATACGACTTCAAGCCTAGAAGTTGGAGCGCAAACTTATAAACAAATCGGGGATTATGGTATATATACCGCCACCATAATCGCTTAGGTTCGGAGATCAGTCTGAACAGCCATTCCAGTCCCATTTTTTGCATCCACCTCGGGGCCTGGGGTTTGATACCGGCGATAAAATCAAACGCCGCTCCCACACCCAGCAGAGGCATGGGCAGGCGATCCTTGTGGGCGGCCATCCAGCGCTCCTGCTTGGGGCAGCCGATCCCCACGAAGAGGATTTTCGCCCCGGAATTGAGGATATCCTCCACCACCTGCCGGTCTTCTTCATCAGTAGGGGGGCGAAAGGGCGGACTGTAGATGTAGGCGATGTCGAGGTTGGGATAATCGCGGAGGAGGTTCGCCTTCATCATTTCAAGTACCTCATCCGTACCACCATAGAAGCCTACCGGCACCCCCTGCCGGGCAGCCTCTCGGCAGACGATGGTCGTTAGAGTGGGGCCGTAGACCCGTTCCGCCTGCTTGATCCCCAGCAGCTTCAGCGCCCACACCAGCGGCATACCGTCGGGTGTCACCAGGTCGGCCCCGTTGACGATGCGCTGGAAATCGGGGTCGTCATGCCCCTCCATCACCATGTGCACCGTGCTGATGCAGACATAGCCACCTTGACCGTCATTAGCCATTTCCAGAACCTGTTCCGTAGCCTTCGTGTAGGTGGTGTAGTCCACCCGCTGGCCGAGGATGTGGCGGGACTGGCGCGATGGCTTATCCATAGAGATTAGCTTATGAATACCTTTTCATGCCATCGGGTCATTACTAATGGCAATAATTGATTTGGGAAGACCGATAAAACGCTCTATGCAAAGCGTGCTACCTGGGAATATCTCCGCCATTTCTTTTCTGTTCAGGAGTTTAGGCCTTTGAAAATAGCGCTCACACTCTTCACGAGTAGGACGAGTTACCACCCCCCAAACCGTGAAGTTACGAATTAGCTTCCGCTGAAAAGAGATTGGTAACCAGTGAATAAAGGGCGTAAGTAGATGTGGTTCGATGGGAAAGCGCCTATTGGGGGTTTGAACATAATAGCGCCTGCCAACTCTTCTTAACTCACGTGCAAATTTCAATTGATCGTCCTTGGTACTGAGATGCTCAATCACAGAATTACAGAATGCAATATCAAAGGACAAATCATCGAAGGCAAGTTTTCTCCCGTCACCAACGACCCACTTAATATTCCCAGGTAGCTTTTCAACGGTTTCTTTTAAGTTCACGATGGTTACTTGGGGAATAGAAAACCCATAAGTTTCGGCCAGCTCCCAAAAGAATAGCGAACCACCGACATCAATAACGGAGGTATTGCGATCGATGTCAAGAAGGTGGTAAAACTGTTTCAGTCGGCTTTTTCGAAAGAATGCAAGAAAGGGTCTGTACAAACTATGGATGTTCATCTCCCCACCTCTCTAATCTAATGGCCCTCCGATAAATTGCCATCAGCATTTCATAATTCTCTTATGTCGTGTACTTCTGTTCGTACACCCTTTCAGCTTCTTTGATACCCAACAGTTTCATCGCCCATACCAGAGGCACACCTTCGGGTGTCACCGGGTCGGCCCCGTTGACGATGCGCTGGAAATCGGGGTCGTCATGCCCCTCCATCACCATATGCCCCGTGCTGATGCAGACATAGCCACCTTGACCGTCATTAGCCATTTCCAGAACCTGTTCCGTAGCCTTCGTGTAGGTGGTGTAGTCCACCCGCTGGCCGAGGATGTGGCGGGAGGACGACGATAATATCCTACTCACCCAATCCCCTACGACATGCAGTTGGAACAGAAACTATAACCGGACGCTGGCAGCATGTATAAACTTAACACTTAAAGTATGGATTTTCAGGCAAACTAATTACCTCATAGCCGTGAGTTAAAAGCCTGGTTTTTAGACTTTGTTCAACTTGATCCTTGAAGATAACCACGACCAATAAGCTATATTGTAACAACTTAAGTTTACTAAGAATATTTTGTATAGCGATCAATATCCTCACTCTTCTAAATAGCTTACCACGGTCGGTCACCTTCTCATTTTGAACCCCTCGTATGTAGTAATCATTGATACCTTTAAATGCTACTGTTTTTAAATTCATCCCAAGAGTAACCTTTTCAATTTCTCTCTTTGAAATACGATAGAGATAATTCCCATTTATTTCAAAGTCATGCACCATACTTCGTTTCCGCAATTTCATTTTGACAAAGTTCTTTAGATTTCTTAAAGGCATCTCAAGAATTGATGATGTAACATAGCTATCATTTGGCTCAATCAGCACAACCCCCCTTTTAACAACACGTAACATCTCATATAAAGCGATCATTGGCCTTGGGAAATGATGGTAAGATTCTTTGCAAAAAGCAAAATCAAACTCATTATCTGAAAAAGACAGAGACTCAGCATTTTCCTTGCTATATGCCTTAATATAGCCAATTTCTTTCGCCTCTTTCAGGAGAACTTCTGCTATATCTGTTGCTAAAACCTTTAATCCTTTTCCCTGAATATATTGGGCATCTTTGCCATATCTTCCATCCCCTACTGTTACCCATGTTGCATCAGGATACATCTCCAATAGCGGGTCAAGAGCGTTGTACATTCTTGTATGACGCCATGCATCAACTGTATCAGTCTCAAGCCAAGTCTTAGCATGGTCCTCCATTTCTCCACCACGAGCGTGTTTATTAAAATGCTCTTCGTGGCTTTTGTAACTCAATTTATAAGGTTCTTCTGGATTCATTTTTAATTCCCTTACATTTAGAACCAGTGAATATCCATTTTTAGTCTTTGGAACTAATAGCCGTCATATAAATCTCCATCAACATCTGATAGTTCTTCTCGGTGGTATACTTATTTTCATACTACCGCCGGGCTTCCCTCCCCATTACCTCCATTTCCTCAGGATGGTCCCAGGCCCACTCAACTTTCGCGGCCAGGTCTTCGGTGTTCCCAGATTGGAGATGAAAGCTGGTGTGACCGTCATCGACAATCTCGGCCATGGCTCCCAGCTTTGACGTGATGACCGGCACGCCGCAGGCGCACATGCCTGGGCAATAGGGATGGGCAACCCCCGTGCCATATTGGGGCCGAGACCAGAAAGCGGGCCTAGCTATCGCTGAACTTTATCATGTGCACGCGGGCCTGATGATTGATCGACTCGTCCGCCTCTCTCGAGGATGGTTTCGAACTGAGTAAGATATATACGAGCGGCATTTCGCCAGGAGTAGTGCTCAATGGCCCTGTTATTGTGCTCCACCTGTTCTCCGATCAGATCGTCATTTTCCCACAAATCCATGAGGAGGCTCGCTAAGGATTCTTCGTCAGTGGGTTCAAAGAGATTCAAGGCCAAAATACGGCTCATTTCCACATTGGGCGGGGTTTTCGAGGCAATTATCGGCGTACCCGATGCCGCCGCTTCCAGGATGGGCAGGCTACTGGACTCGTATAGCACCGCCGTGATATGGAAACGAGCTTTCTGGTACAAGGCCACGATGACAGCGAAAGGAACATTCCCAATGTAATGAACAAAATCCATTCGGTGTTGCGCCACATATTTGAAGATGTCCCGGGCGCCCGGATATTCTACTCCGGTCATCACCAAGGGAATCTCCACTTCGTGCTGCTGCCGAATCCGCTTCAGGGCCTTCAGGACAGTAATGTGGTTCTTATGGTGCCACAGTTGCCCTGGAAAAAAGAGGAACCGCTCCGGCAGTCTGTAGGGGGCCAGGACCTGATCCAGATCCACGGGCGCCTTGAATTCATCAATATTCACCCCCTCAGGAATAAAGAAAACCTGATCTTCCCGCAGATTCGTGAAGTGGGATAGCAGATCATGCTTGATAAACTCGCTACTGGCCTGGATGTAATCGGCGCATCGCACACTGAGGCCATAGGTAATCCTGCGGTAGAGTCGCACAAGCCAGGAAAAGTAATGTGGGAAATGGACCTGCTGAATATCGTGTATCGACAGGACCGTGGGACGGGTATTATTATAGGGCAGCAGGGTCGTTGAGGGGAAATAGATTAAATCAGACCGTTTGTCCATGAGCCTTGCAATGGGGCCAAACATGGTGTTATTCGCCCATTTGAAGAAGCCAGTGGAAAAGGAAAAAATCGGTAACAGGGAAAGGCGATAGGTCCACGGGCCGAAAAGGGGGCAGTCCACCAGCTCGGCGTTAGGATATTTGGTGAATGCTTTGAAGAATTGACGATTGGCCTTATGGATGTAGATCTGAAACCGGTGGTCGGGGCCCTCTTGAAGGAATCCTTCCAGCAAACCGAGGGTAAACGTGTTAACGCCCCCTACATAGGCCGGCTTGATCCTCAGGCAGTTAATCCCGATGTTCACGGTAGAAATCCCGGATGGCCTGGATCACCATCCCCTGCTCCTCATCGGTGAGCAGATAGGAGGAAGGTAGCGAGATGCTTCGCTGATAGACCGATTCACTGACCGCAAAATCCCCCTGAATTTCCAGGATGCCCTGATAGCAGGGCTGCAGGTGCAGGGGGTAAAAGAACCGCCGCGTCTGGATGCCCCTGTCCTGAAGGAACCCCGTCAGCGCATCGCTATCTTCCGATAGAAATGAAGTGAACCAGAAGACGGGTTCGCACCGCTCATCAATAAACACCTGCTGGAAACGCGGCAGGCCCTGAAGTTCGGCCACGTAGCGGTCGCGGATGGCCTGTTTGCGGGCAATGATGCGGTCCAGCTTATTCATCTGGGCGATACCGATGGCCGCCTGCATCTCCGTAAAGGCAAAGTTGAACCCGATGTGCTCGTGCACGAAGATACCCTTGGTATCCCGACCGTGGTTCTTCAACCGGTAACAAATCCTGGCCAGCTCGTCATCGTCAGTGAGGATGACCCCTCCTTCGCCACAGGTGATGGTCTTGTTGCCGTAAAACGACAGTATGCCGCAATCGCCGAAAGTCCCGGTGTGGCGTTCCTTGAATCGAACGCCCACCCCCTGAGCGGCATCTTCAATCACCTTCAGGCTATGAGTCGCTGCAAAAGCTTGGACCGCATCCATATCGGCGCTCTGGCCGTAGAGGTGGACCGGGATGATGGCTTTGGTGTGGGATGTTGTCAAACCATTGGCCTGTTTTACATCGATACAAAAGGTATCCGGGCGGATATCACAGAACACCGGTGTGGCTCCGGCCATGATGGCTGCATTGGCGGTAGCGATGAAGGTCATGTCCGGCACGATCACCTCGTCGCCGGGACCGATATCCAGGGCCTTTAAGCAACAATAAAGGGCCACTGTGCCGTTCGCCATTGCTATAGCATGGCGGGCGCCGGTGAGCTCCCGGATCCGGGCCTCGAATTCCGCGGTAAGGGCGTGCTCGGTAACGTAGGTGGATTCCACCACCCGGCGGAGCTGCTCAAGTTCTTCTTGGTCAATCCAGGGTTGGATCTGAGGGATCATGTCTACTACAACGTCTCCTACTGACTCGAATCCTTTCACCTGCTGAACTACGGATTCCAGTAGTTACGGAAGGCCTCGATGATAAACTCCACCTCCTGATCGGTCATGTAGGAGTGGCACCCGATATAGAACCCGTTGTTGTTGATCCACTTCGCAACCGGGTAATCCTGCTCCAGGTCACCGAAGAGCCGCCTGTAAATAGGTTGATTGATGAGCGGCATTATATCGCGGGTTTCGATATTCAGGTTTTCCAAGTAGTTTACAAATTCTGTTTTAGGCTCTTCCTGCAGTACGACTCCGTAAAGCATGTAGGAGTGGGTCCGGTCTTCAGGACAAAGGGGGAGTTGCATAACGTCATTTAGGTGGGAAAGTTCCCGGGTGAAGGTCCGGGCGATTTCCTGCCGCCGGGCTATAATCTCGTCTTTCCGGACCAGCTGTCCCAGCCCGATGGCAGCTTCCATCTCGGTGCAACGGAAGGAATGACCCACATGGATAAAGCGAAACCGCTTGCTGACGATTTCCTGGAGTGTCTCTTGGTCGACCCCCTGGTCATCGGTGCTGGCGATATAGATACCGTCGCGGCCGTGATTCATCAGGCTGCGCATGTCCACGGCCAGGTCAGAATTGTTTGTGATGGCAAAACCGCCTATCCCCGTGACCAGGAAGTGGGCCACGTAGGTCGAGAAGCAGCCAATATCTCCCATGCTGCCCACAGGTTTGCCCTTATAAGTGGCTAACATGGTTTCACATGAGTCTTCTATAACAGCCAGTTGGTGCGTTCCGGCGATTTCCATGATCGGCCCCATGGAGGCCGGCAGTCCCAACAGATGAACCGGTATGATCGCCCGGGTTTTGGCGGAAAGCTTCGCTTCGATCTTGCCGGGATTGATGTTGTAGGTATCAGGCTCCACATCTACGAAAACCGGCGTCATGCCGTTATGCAGGACGATGTTGCTGGTGGCGGGGAAGGTCACCGCAGGCACGATGACTTCATCACCATCAGACCATCCGTGCCTGTTCTTGAGGGCAGCCAGAGCTACAAGCAGGGCAGATGTGCCGCTGTTCATAAAGAGGCCGTATCGTGTGCCCTGGGTTTTAGCAAACTCTTCCTCAAACCGCCTGGTCATCGGCCCATAGGTAAGACGATTGGAGTCCAGCACTTGGTTTACCAGCTGCTTCTCGTAATCCGTCAGCTCCAGGCCGCCTACGCCGATCTGACGATCATATTCTTTCAATGGGTAACTCCTCTCCTGAGTAGCTCATCAGGGACGGACCTTTCGTCCGTCCAGGCGTTTTGCCAGGTATTTCGCTTGTTTAGGCGGATTTAAGCGATTAAATGCAAAGAAGGCCTGCTGGATCGATTCATCGACTGCATAGGTTTCAGGGAATCGAAATTGATCCCGCTGATCATCGGTGTCCAAGTTGACAAAAAATCGGGAACTCTTGCGACCGTGTGTACCGCTGGCATCATGGCCGATATTCAGCACTTTAGAAATGACCGGGTATAGGCAGAACGCATTGTGGCTGTAATGGGCATAGCACCACCGAATGGCCCAGGAATCGATCTTCCCCGCCATCTGGACCTTCAGCATCTCTGTTAAATCTTCACCCCCCCGATTGAAATGACATCGAGATTCAGCATCGGCCAGAAAGCTACGGTAATCCCGGATATCCCAATCAACTGAACCCCACCGATCAGCCCAGCTGCCCCAGCCCCAGGACATGCAGCGGTAGCCGAAATATGCATCATACCAGTATTCTCCCGGGATGGAGATAGGGAAGTTGTATCCGCGGAGGGAAATGTTGAGTGCCCAGCCCAGATTTTTCAACCGATTGATATCTAACAATTTTCTGCTTGTACCATCTGGTTTGGATGTATTGTGGACAAACTCACCTTCGAAACCGACGATTTCCGCAATCGCGGTGACCAGATTGGAAGTAGCGATATCCTTGCCCAAGCCGGTCATGCCCCGATGTCCGGCCAGGTAGATCGTCTGCTGCCTGTCCGCTAATAACCTCGCCTTTGCACCTTCTCCCAATCGGCCTGGACCATGATCTTCACCAGTTCGTGGAATTTCACCTTCGGCTCCCAGCCGATCAAATCCTTGGCTTTGGAAGGGTCTCCGATGATCTCATCAACCTCCGTGGGCCGGAAATACTTGGGGGCCACCTTTACCAACAACTTCCCCGTTTCCTTACCAATCCCTTTCCGGTCAACGCCCTCACCCTCCCAATATAACTCCATATCCAGTTCACGGAAGGTGGTGTCGACAAACTCTTCTACTGTATGGGTTTCACCAGTGGCCAGCACCAGATCAACCGGCTCATCAAGCTGCATAATTTTCCACATACCCTCCACGTACTCCGGGGCGTATCCCCAATCCCGCTTGGCATTCAGGTTCCCCAGGTACAGAACATCCTGGATACCGTACTTGATACGGCTTGCGGCCTGGGTGATCTTGCGGGTGACAAAGGTTCCTCCCCGTCTGGGCGACTCGTGGTTGAATAGAATTCCGTTGCAGGCAAACAGGTCGTAGGCTTCCCGGTAATTGACAATGATCCAGTAGCCATACAATTTGGCCACACCATAAGGGGAGCGGGGATAGAAGGGAGTATCCTCGTTCTGTGGAACGGCCTGCACCTTGCCGTAGAGTTCACTGGTGGACGCCTGATAGAATTTGGTCCTCAGATCCATTTCCTTGATGGCATCGAGAAACCGCAGGGTACCAAAGGCATCCACGTCCGCTGTGTACTCCGGTACCTCGAAGGATACCATTACATGGCTTTGGGCTCCCAGGTTGTAGATCTCGTCCGGCTGGATTCTATCCAGGAGCCGGTTAAGGTTATTGGAATCGGTCAGATCCCCGTAATGGGTAAAGAACCGTTTGTCAAAAATTTCTGAGTCAAAAATAAGATGGTCGATGCGGCCGGTATTAAACGAGCTGCTACGGCGTAGCATGCCGTGCACTTCGTAGCCCTTTCCCAGCAGCAGCTCGGTCAGATACGATCCGTCCTGCCCGGTAACGCCTGTAATTAGTGCTTTCTTCATGTCGTGGATTCAACTACTAAGTGCAGCATCGGGTTTGATTCCGAAAAATACTTGAATAGGTGTTTTAAAGCCAAGGCATTTTCTAGGACGATTGTTTAGTTTATCCATGACGGCTCGTGTATCACTGTCTGTGATGGTTGTGAAGTCCCTGCTCTTTGGGAAGTACTGACGGATCAGACCGTTGGTGTTTAGATTCAATTCCCGCTCCCACGACGAATACGGATGAGCAAAGTCCAGGCCTGTGGCAATGGTTTCTCTCGCTTTACGACCCATGCGGCCGAGTAGGTTGAAGTGATCGAGGATGTATGACATGGCATACGCCAGAGCATGGCTATTCCATTAAGGAACCACAAGGCCGTTGTTACAATCTTGCACCATCCTTACCGCTACAGCTTCCGTGGCTCGTTCAGTTATGACGAACTCATATCACCGAGTGAATTAATTACCCTTGTACTCAGGTTTCTAGCCAAGATAAAAGAAACATCGATCTAGATTTACTCTTTGAGAAAGGATAGTATCGATAAACACAAGAATTGGACTCACCCGTTGAGTCTTCGGTCTCCCCCTGTATATTTTCGCTGTGCTAAACTCATGATAATTCATTAGCTCTGAAAACGCCTTGGGCGTCACTGTGTGGATATGGCCCTGGCGAAATCGGAAATCTGAAGATCCTGTGTCCAGCCAGCAATTATTTCCATAGCCTTACAGCTCATCCGGCTGCGCAATTCGGCGTTATTTAGGAGGCGTTCCATTGCCTGCGCCAGGGCTCTGCTTCTCGCGCACTATCTTTGCGACCTTTGCGAAGAGCAGGAATACTTCGAGTACAAGGTTTACCGCGAAACCAGCCAAGACGTAGCCGGTGATCGGGCCGAGCGTGAACATCACTGCGTGCTTGTCTGGAAATGAGCCGGGCGGGAGCATCCGATGGCGCTCCAACCAACTACCTTCCTTAGCGACAAAATGGGACCACGTAAGAATATTAGGACGATGAAGATAGGGGTTCGTGTACATGTGCATGGCCCGAAGAGCCAACAGTGCCAATCCCAAGAGTGGCATGGCCCCATCTGCCGCTGGATTAAACATGAGGCCGACAACGCAAACCACATATACCACCAGACCGACAAACCCGTCCCAGAATTCGCCAAGGGGAGTGACTAGGCCCTTCAACCGGGCGAGTTTGCCGTCAGTGCAGTCGAAGGCGAAAGACAACTGATAAAGCAGGGCGCCCCAGATCAGGTGGCCGGTATAGAAGCTAGCGGCGGCGGCCAGTCCCGCCAGTAGCGAAGCAAACGTCACCTGTCCCGGCGTCACCCGTGGCAATACCCGCACCAGCAGCCACAGCAGCCGGATGGTGACCGGATCAATGACGAAAATGTTCCACCAGGAATCTACCGGCTTCAGCGTCCGGCTCTTAATTTCGGCCAGGGACGGGTGTCGGCGCGGTGCATCTACTGATTTATTTGCCACAAAGCTCCTCCAGAACGTGGTTGTAGATGCGGACATCCACAGTGTCGAGAATTGTCTTACCGCCCGGCCGCATGCTCGGGCCACTGCGGACTGTCTCTAGGAACGTTTGATTGTTTTACTGCTAAATTTCTTTTTCTCGCTCGGACACGAATTTAAGTGCTTGCTGGAATCCTGACACCATTTTTTCGTGTGTCCATTCGTCAATGATCTCTTTTGCTTTACGGCTCATTCGGCCACGCAAGCCGGCGTCAACCAGAATTCGTTCTATGGCATTTGCTAGGGCCTGACTATCCTTCTCGGGTACAACAAAGCCGTTAACACCATCCTGCACCAGGCCGCCAGCCGCGGCGCCTACCGCATCCGTAGTGATGACAGGTACCCCCTGATTGAATGCTTCGTTCACTACCAGACCCCACGGCTCCTTAGACACCGGAATGCTAATGGAAGGTAAAACATATACCCAAGCAATAGCATAATACTTTATTGTTTCCTCTATGGGAACATAGCCGGGAAAACGGACTCGCCCAGCCATATCATTTTCTTCAGCAAAGCGCTTCAGGGACCCCATTTCCGGACCTGTTCCTGCAATAACCATGACCGTTTCATCACCGTCAATATTCTTATAGGCTTCCAAGAGGTAGTTCAAGCCTTTACGCTTTATGAATCGCCCGAGATAAAGAATTATTTTCTTACCACGCTCTATATTCAGAAACTCAAAGATATTTTCCTTCTCGTGTAATGGTACCTGATAATTGTACAGACTGTTATCTACGGCATGGTGGGCAATAAATATTTTGCTGGCCTGTACGCCTTCTGAGATGAGATAACGTTTCACATGATCACCATAGACAACGATTGCGTCGGAATGACGATAAATATGTCTAGTCAAAGGGAAAAAAAACCGATGAGACCACGTATTTATCCGTATCCAAATCCCTGTCCATAAAATAAACGGCCTGCGCTTTAGCCTGGCAATAATGTATGTGGCAGGCAATGCAAAGCGACCACCGATACATTTGATAAATACCTCGTAGCGTCCCCTATATAGTTTAATTGGTAGCGAAGGGGTAATACGTGTATTGCCAATATTAAATCCTGATAAGTAGTCACAGTTAAATTCGCCTGATCCTTCGCTATGTTCCTTCATCCAATAAGATTCGTTACCTTTAGAATAAAATAAGTAGTCGACATTGTAGTGGCGGGCTAAGGTTTCAAAGGCTTTGGCCGTATAATGAGCGCAAATATTATGGACAAAAGCTATTTTCATATTGGAATTATCTTCTCAATTTAACGAAATAAATGTAACCATTAACGGGAAATACTTCCAACCAGATGTTTGGAAAATGCTCTTGAGTTCCGTTTGGGAACGGGCAAAATATATTTATCTGCAGCAAATAGGGCAAAAAAGAAAAGAAACGAGGTAATATTTCTTCCCATAGCCGGAGTGGAAGTAACAAACATGATGATAAAGGTAAAAAACAGTATGCCGGAGCAGACATATGTTAGAAAGGGAGAAGAACTGACAGCTTTTCCTCTTAACGCCAAATAAACCTTTTTTACCAACATTATTATGAGAATGCTAAAAAAGATGGTTCCCAGAATATTTGTTTGTAGAGCCGCTTGGAGCCAGGCATTGTGCAAATGGGTAAAGCCGCCCTCGCCAAGCAGAGGATTTTCAGTGATTTGTGGAGTTCTGTATATGCCACTGCCAAGAAGAAGGTTCCCCGCCATAGCGAACCCTTCACCAAAGAGCCAGTTATGCTTCAGTTGCTGCCAGGCTACCTGCCACATGAAAATCCTCCCAGTCAGCTGAAAGAAGGTATCTCCCTGCCCCCTAATCATAAATCGGACAACAGCCATTCCCCACTGGAGGATGATAATAGAGACAAAGGGAATGCTGATGGACATAAAAGCAGACCGGAGAAGGACGGCATCTCTGCTCCGATCCCGCAGATAATAAGTTGATGCCAACAAGTACAAAGCAACACCAATGAGTGCGATAGTTGGGGTACGAGATTTCGTAAGAACGATCTGAATCAGGACCGCAAGGCAAATCAAGTAGTGGAGAAGTCGGGAAGGTCCTTTTCTATAGAAAGTATAGCCAATCCAGATGGTGAGAAATAGCGCAAGGAGGTTGCCGTAGGAAACGGGATGAAGGTATATGCCCCTAAACCGCTGTACGCCCATTAACGAATCCCAGCTGCCGGGACTCATCATCAAAATTCCGCTGACCAGGGCCACTACAAGAATTACGCGACCAATGGACCATAATAGTCGCATGCATTCTTGCTCGGAGCGGCACATCCTAACCGCATGAAAGGCGATGAGTACAAGGGAAAGATAAATGAAGTAGTAGGACAACGAATAAATCGTGTTTGAGCTATGAAAGACACTTATAAACCCTGCCAACAGGTACCCCGCCACCACATAATGAATGGCGGTGAACCGGCGGAAATGACTAGGATGCGCCAAGCTCCATAAGGCGGCAATAACGATAGGTATCGCAAACAGGATTAGTTTCGCATAGAAATTCACGAAATAAAAATTAGCAATAACCACCGCCACGACTACGGAAATGAATCCTATTTTTTCTAGTTGCGTCATACTTGTTTCTATAAAGATGTTAGGTGCGAGACCTCCAACTGGGCTGCCTTGATGCGTCTCCTTTGCTCATGGAAACCCAGCTGATGGAAATCAAGCGCCACAGTATCCTGGACCTGCCTTATTTCCGCTCAAAGACATACATGACGTCAGCATCGTTTGGCTTTACGAAAAGACACCTTTAGATTGAAAAGTGATTTTTCAATTCGCCCTCAATTCTCGAAAGAGGATACTCACGCCAGCCGATCCTCCCGGCTGGTCGTTATCTGCGGGAATGCATCGGGAGTGAGTCCTGCGGTACTGCCGCCTATACTTATCCCCAGCCCGCGCAAGGCGGCCAGTCCCCCCACCAATCCCCTGGAACCCTCGGATTCAATTTCACGGATCAGTTTCACCTTGGCCGTAAATGGCAAGAACCGCTCCTCCATGTCCGGGGATATACTATCTGGATTTATACTTTCCACAGTGTTTCTGCCTACTCGTCCTTTTCTCCCCGAGATCCAATTGAATAGCCATAAATCTCTCGGGCACGGATTGGGGTAACGCACCCGAGACGGGAGTGAAAGCCAGGCCGATTCCTGCTTGAGTGCCAAACCTTCAGTGGAGACAAAACAGGTAGGCCCGCTCATTTAACTGGCCTTGGCTGCATTCTGTAAAATCCCCATAAAAGCAACACAGGCATCAAACCGTTTCTCCGATTTCAGATGGATAAAACTGCTGGAAAATTGGTTGGCACTCCTTCAAAACCTTTTCCTTTTGCGCGGTATTAAGAAGATTCATTAAGGCATTATCCCGGCTTTTATCGATCAGATTCCCGACGTATTCCCCTTTTATGTAGGGGATCAGCGGCAGGGTCGCATCGAAGACCAGGTTTTTGTCAAGGTAGTTTACCGCGTCTCGAAGTGTAGCCTTTGGGTTGAGAATCAGATCTTCATATTTAATGACATGGACAACAGGTAGCTTGCTGATCCAGAGCAGGTTGGGGATATAGCGTTGATAAATCCGGATAGCCAGGTTCAGGTCCTGATAGTTTCTTTTATAAAGTGACGCAATGTTCGTGATGGGATTCCTGAGTATAAGAATAATCTTGCGGGTCTGGTAGAACGGGACAATCCATTCCGCATAGTAAGTATGGATAGGGGTTTTTTCTCCGTAAATAACGGTATCATTGTTGGCGTAGGCCTTGGCAATCTGATCATAAGTACCATTCAGCAGATCTACTAGTGCAATTGAGCCCGAGTGCTCAGCAATCTGCCCCAGATCGAGATGGGTTCTGTAAACCGCAATCCAGGACTCACCGGTAGGCGAGGTCTGTTCAGAGCGCAACGATCCGAGCCCGGCACCGAGGAGATCGTGAAATCTCCTCGCTTCCTTGTAAGTGATCACCGTGTCCGCTTGCAGATTCTGCACAGATCGAAGGAGGTACGGTTCCTTTCTGATGCTCCGGACCAGTTTACTAAATGGCCGGATTCTCTTTCCCACCCAACGGTACAATTGTAGCATCCCGCTGCCCACCTTCACAGCCTGGGACTTGATGAACATGTCGTAGATGAAGCTGTCATTCAGCACAAAGATGCCAGGCTGGGAACCTAGAAGAAAAGAAAGGAGGGTCGTCCCTGACCTCTCCACACCGAAAACGAAAAAGTCTGGACTCTTCATATAGCACCTGTCGATCTGATTGATTCAAAAGTCATGAAAGCCGACGGGAGAAGGACGGCATCTCTGCTCCGATCCCGCAGATAATAAGTTGATGCGAACAAATACCAAGTTACACCGAGGAGGGCGAATAATGGAGTGCGAGACCTGCAACTGGGCTGCCTTTATGCGCCTCCTTTGATCATGGAAACCCAGCTGATGGAAATCAAGCGCCACAGTATCTTGGACCTGCCTTATTTCCGCTCTAAGACATACTGAACATGCTGATCGTTTGGCTTTACGAAAAGACGTCTTTGGATTGAAAAGTGATTTTTCAATTCGTCCTCGATTCTCGAAAGAGGATACTCCCGCCATCCAGCCTCCCACTTATGGTGGCCTTTTGGCACGTACTTCCGCCAGAAGAACGGAATTCTTCCGCCTATTCTTGCCTCACGAGTACCACGTCGCGCGACAGCGAAATGCAGCCGCATAGTAATTCCTGCATAGGGCAAAGAGATGAGGGCATACTTTTCTGTCACTTCAGAGATCTGCCTCAAGCAATTGCCGAAGTCCTCATAGGGTAAATGTTCAAGAATCTGAAAGCAACATACCATATCAAAACTGCGGGGGACAAAATGCTCATTCAACTGGCGCACATCGCCAATGACATCCGGTTTTAATTCCGGTGCATTATCGAAGCCGGTAACTTCGAATCCTTGAGATTTTAGGACAACGTACAGCACCTTGTGGCCCACACCAACCTCTAGTATCTTGCGAGGCTTGAGGTCAAGAATATGCTCAAGTTGGGTATAATACTTCTGCCATCTCAGGTCACTAACATAGCAACGGAAATCAGCAATGGTCATTTTGATTGCTACAGCCCCTGTCCTTACTGAAATGAATCGCTGTCCTATTTAATGCCTAGGTTCTTTAAGAGAGAAAACTCGTACTTGCGGACATTCTTATTCCAAATTACCATGAGTTGGAACAGTATGAATGTAAGCAGGAGGAAGGCGGCGAAGTAGACAATTGATACAATGGCTTCCTTTCCCTCGACAGCCAACCCAAGGGAGCTGGTGAGAAAGTTCGCCGCCCAAGCCCCCATTATCCCTAAACCGAGAAACAAAAAGATGGTCGGCATCGCCAGGGGTACGAATTCAAAGGACCGCTTAGCCAGTCGCTGTATTATTATGGTCAGCACCGTGTAGGAGATCGCGGTGCTCATGGCTGCGCCTACAATCCCATATCGTTGGATAAGCAGAGCGTTGCCAATCAGGTTGAGGAGAGCCGCGACGAGACTGCTCAGCGCGTTGTACTGGGTCTTTTTCACCAGCATCAGTATTCGATATTGGTAGGTGGTCATTACCCAGAAAAAAGCGCTGAGAGTGACGAGCTGGATGACGCTCAACGGCACCCCGCTATAGGCTTCACCGAAAACGAAGTCCAGCAGCTGCTTTCCATAGATGATCGCAAAACCGGTGGTAGGCGCCAGGAAGAGGAGCAGGAGATAGCCCGCCTTTTTATAGAGGCGGGCCGCCTCTGCCTGGTTCCCGGAATCGAATGACCTCATCATGTGCGGCATGACAGCAGCCCCAATGAAGGGAAACCCGAGGGCAAAGGTTCTGAAAAACAGCTCATAGGCCGCCGAATAGACGCCAACATCGGCCGTGCCGTGGTAGTATTCAATAAAGTAGCGATTGGAGATCGACATGATCTGGTGCCCGATTGTAGCCAGGCTGAGGGGAAAACCGTAGATGACAAACGTCCTGAGCATGGGCCAGGAGATCCTGGCCGCCCCGCTGAGGGTGCCGAGGATGGATTTCCAGGGAATAAAGAATGCCATTACCCCCAGCTTACCCGCTGCCAGAAAGGCCAACAGCCCCAGGAGATCAGGCCCATGCAGCGCCAGGTAGCCACTTCCCATACCCACCGATACGATTGTCCCCAATAAGGCTAGCTTGTTCAGATTAACAATATCCATGGTTGCCCGCCTGACCATCTTGAGGGCATTAAAAAGGCTCACGGATGCAAGGGTCATCGCACCAACAGCGAGCCAGGGCAGGATGGGTGACAGCCTCAGTAGCCGGAAGATAACTACCAGGATACCCACTCCGAGGCCAAGGGTGACAAGAAAGGCAAGTGTAAGGTTGGTCCGGTATGCTGCCCGGGCCTCATCGGTGGGAAGCAAGGTTTTGTCAGCGTGAAACCTGAAGATGTCGTGGGATATCCATCCCTGGAGGATAAGTGCCAGCATCCGCGTCGTGACAAGAACCAGGATATATTTCCCGAAGACGGTAGGGCCAAGCGTTCGGGAAAAATAGACCACACCCAGAAAGCTGATAACAGGCGGCAGGATCGTAGCCGGAATATACCCGATGATGTCGGTAGTGACTTTAGACAGCCGGGGCATTACCTCTATTCCACTAAGTAATAAAAACCGCCAACCGGGTAGCCGTTAAGTAATCCCTTACCAACCTATCACAGACCGATTGGGTTTCCGGGGTCAAATCTTCCCAGCTGAGTTACAATGGTTTCCCGCAGCTCCTGGGCCAATCGGGCATGCTCAGCCACCCGGTTATGTCGTTCACCTTGATCCTCTTCCAGGTTATACAATTCGTCACTGCCGTTTGACTTCATCGCGTACTTCCAGCTGTTCTGCACTACTCCCTTTACGGCAAAGTCCCACTTGAGGAAATCAACCTGAGGGTCAATAGTTCTGAGGGTAGCGGCAATGTCACCGGGGCAACCATCTTCAAAAAAAACGGACCGGTCACTGCGTCCGTGGAGAAAACCAGGATCGAGAATACATTCCCCCTCGCCTCCCAGGCGCTCGTTGATCTCCAACAGCTTTAAGAACGCATTGGGTATATCGGCGTGGGTGACCAGGTTCGAAACCCGATGCGGCTGAATCCATTCGGGGCCGAAAATCAACAATGGCACCCGTATGATTTCCTGGTAATAAGAAAAATTATGACCGAGCAGCTCATGCTCACCCAGCATTTCTCCATGGTCACTGGTGATGATCCAGATGGTGTTGTTGCGATAGCCCTCCTTTTCAGCCCACCGGAATAGCGCGGCCAGGCAGAAGTCCATATAATTCACGCTGGCCGCATAAAGCAAACGGATGGTCTGTAGGTCGTCCTTATCCAGGAACTTCTCGTCGCACAGATATTTGTGGGCGACGCGAACAGACTTCTTCCTGATCTGGTGAACTTTCTGCCTCAGTTTCAGATAGGATCGGTAGTTAAAGCCGGGTTGGCGGAGCAGGAACGGCCATTTTTTGTGCCTTGGCACCGAGTACCAGGCATTGAAAAACCATAGATGGACATGGGCGAACAAGGGGCCTTCTTGACGATTCCGGAGAAATTCCTTAAACCGGTTCAGACTATAATACAGGCGGCAATCGGGGCCTAAAAGACTGTTATAGGCCAAAGCCTTCAGTATTCCCCATCTATAAGAATCGAGTCCAAGCAGGTGTTTAGCGCCATGGACTCTCTTAATATCAAACGTGTCGATGGTGGTATTAAATCCTCTAACAATGGATCTTTCTTTGGAAATATACCTTGAGCCTGTACCTACCATCATGGTCTCATAACCGTTGGCACTTAAGACATCCGCCAATGTTCTTTTTACAAGTTGTGTATCAATCCCAGCCAGGATACGGTGTTGGCTTGGGTAAAGGCCGGTATAGAGGCTTACAATAGCGGGATCGGTCCACAGGCCTGCTGCATAGGCATTTGTAAAGACTGTGCTGTTCTCGGCCAGCTTATCGAGAAAAGGGGTTACGCCTTGGGTTTGACCATATAGCGAGACATGATCCCGGCGTAATGAATCTATTGTAATGAGGAAAATATCAGGTTTCACGCTGTCCCTGAGATGACTTGCTATACCTGGTTTTTATGCTTTCTCTGGAGCCACCGCGGAACAATTGTCACTTTGATCTCTTCAAGGCTATGTTCTTGAGATTTATCACCACTCAGGTTATTAATAAATTGCACAATATAGGCCAAGCCTACTCCTGTAAAAAGGCCTAGCATGAGGCTCATTACCACGATTAGTTTCCGCCTCGGAGCGCTGGGCTTATTGGGTGGCACGGGTGCCTCCACCACGGTAATCACCGGCTGTTCGTGCTGTAGTTCGATCTCGGCCTGCATCATCTGGGTTTGAAGTTCCCGGTAAAGATCCGTTTTAATATCTACCTGTCTTTGCAGCCGCTCCACTTCGAACCTGAGGCGGGCAGTCTGTGGGTCCTGATTGGCGTCAAGGAACCGGGCAAGATATCCTTCGGCTTCTTCCAGGTCAACACGGACCTCGTTAAAGCGTGCCTGAATAAACTTCAGGTTCTCCCGAGCCTTTTCCGTATACAGATCCTGCACCCTTAGCCGAAGATTATCAATCAGCGTAACTACGAGCTGGGCCGAAAGAAAAGGGTCCTTAGTCGTGGTTGAAATAATCATCATCCCGCTGCTTCGGGAAATATTTGTCGTAAGCAAAGTTCTCAACGATTTGATACTCTCATATTCATCCTCGGTGAGAGTGGCTATTTCGCTCACCTCCTCGGAGACTTCGTCAACAGAATCAACTCCCCGAACCAGACGCAGGATATTCCCAGGCAGATCGATTGTCACAGCCCGGATACCTTTTGCCAGCGTTTTGAGCAGACCTGGTTGCCTCTTCTGGAATGCTACCAAACTCATGGAGGTATCGAGATCATTAAAATAAAACGGGCTCCTGGCGACCGCGAGCAGCAGCTCCCTGCTCATCAGGATTTCCGGGTAACTTTCTTCAGTCAGCCCGGATGCTCCGCCCCCGATGTTGATGCCGAACCCCCTCAGCGCAGCCAGACCAGAAAGGCCGCCGGCCTCTTGACTGGCCGACTCACGGATAACTTTCGCAGTGGCCGTATACTTTGTCGGACTTAAAATGGCGAGTGTTAAACCTGCGATGAGCGACAGGCCAACGGTCCAGCCGATGACTTTCCGACGTTGAATCAGTACTAACAGGAGATCGATAAATGAATAATCCTCCTCGGTATTAACAGAGGAGACGGGTATATCTGGGACTCCTAATTTCTTTTCAGGTATGATTTCCGAACTCATGATAATCCTGACTCGGGGTATTCATAACCACTATATATGAATTGAATGCCTGATACATTTTGTCCTATATGTTGAAACCTTAGATGTGAATTTCAGTTCCATTATTAATGTTAGTCATATCTTACCCATTAGATCAAAGCAAATATGGCTATTTTCCGGAGCAAGGACACGCCTGTTGAGCGGCTCCAGGCCGGCGATGAGACCATCAACCTTATCAACCAGAACCTTCACCGGGGTCACTCCCTCAGCTTACCGAATACTCGGCATCGCCCACCAGCATGTCGCAAATGGTAAGGAGCCATATCTGGTGGATGGACTCCACGATGTTGTAGGCTTTGCTGTCCACCCAGAAGTTGATGTCGCCCAGAGCCTTGAGGGGATTGTCTGGGGCTTGGCCTGTAAAAGTAACCACTATATGACCGGCCTGTCGGGAATATTCAGCCGCCCGCACCATGTTGGGCGAACGACCGCTGGAGCTGATCAGCACCACCACATCGCCCGGATCGCTATAATGTTCGATGGCCTTTGCCACCCAATGCTCATAGCCATAGTCGTTAGCAAAACAGGTGATGAGGTCGGCCTCGTTGAAGTTGATGGCCCGGACTTGGGCCTGCTTGGTATAATCTACTGCGCAATGGCTGGAGATTGCGGCGCTGGCGCCGTTGCCGGCGAAAATCAGCTTGCTGCCCCTCTTTTTGACTTCCAGTGCGCAATCCCGAAAGGCGATCAGCTGCTCCGTCACATCGGTCTCAAAGAGGCCTTGCCGGTAACGCTCGAAATACTGTTTAAGAAAAACCTGGTCGTCCAATATTAGATCCTATTTGTTGAGGTATATCTTATCTATGATTCTCATGAGCCTCAAGGCGTCGC